>ERZ808054.69-NODE-69-length-126518-cov-6.009878_pt1 | contig 126518 bp, 114 predicted proteins | sample MGYA00380201_ERZ808054 | MGnify/ENA primary metagenome ERZ808054 (study PRJEB31490, sample SAMN06133419) | mouse gut metagenome | isolation source: Z5_2 | host: mice | place: China: Chengdu | collected 2015-05 ...
AGCACTCCTTAGAATTCTCGTCAAGCATATTTGTGCTACAAGTTCATGCTGCAGCACACTTCTGCAGGTGGTTTGTGCTACAACTAACTACTGATGCCGATTGATCCAGTCCCAGAAATTGATGATTCGAGTTCCCGGGCTTCGTCCTGGGCTGTTCGAAAAATACTTCGTTTGCCCCGATCGTCCGCCTGGCGGTATAAATTTACTAGTTGCTGCTCCTCTGGGGTAAGGTTTCCTGCTTCTTTTCCAGTTAATATGTAATCTAGGCTCAAGCCTAGCCGTTCTGCTACCATGATAACCTTATTAGCGCCTGGTTCTTTTGTGTCCCAAAGCCTAATTGTACCATTTCCAAGGCCTAATTCCTTCTCTAATGCATTCATTGAGGTACTATTTTCTTTGCAACTTTTCTTAATTCTTTCTACTATAGACATATTTTCTCCGTAACTTTAACGAATATAGCCTATTTTTGTGTTGACATCTCGGCTATATTCGAGTATTATTAACTTGTGGGACAAGTGCCCATATAAAAGACGTCTTAGAGGTAATTGTAGCACAAATTCGATCGAAAGTATAGCCCTGGATGCAGCTGCCCTGCCAGAGGCCCGGGAGTGAAAGGAGAGAGAAAGATGAAGTTACCGAAACGAGAAGAGAAATTTACTGTTGACATGACTTATGAAGGGGATGAACACTCTTTCTATGGATTTGTAGTCTCAGGCATCCATATAGAGATCCGGAGACAGGATGAAGATTCTGTTTGGTACTATGTGTGTGCCGACAAGGTATATGATGATCTTTTTCATGGTACTTGTCTGCACGTGGCTTCATGCTTGGAGCATGCCCTGGACTTTATCAGAGAGCACCTTGTGCCCTACGAAGAGCCGGAGGAAAAAGCAGAGGAAGAATCGATTGTTGAAGGGGGAAATTCTAATGGCGACTTGGGACTTCAAAGAGAAACTGGACTTGGACTCCTGGTTATTGCTGATCATGATTGTAGGAATTTTTCTGGCCGCCGGCAGCATGCTCCTATTGGAACTGCTAAGGATACTTTGGGAGTGCCTGCCCATCTAGGGGGTGTTTTCCTTGCCTAGACTTTACGGAAAGACAGAGACAATCCATAAGACGGTGCGTTTTACCCAGGAGCAGATCGACCTGATCAACTCCCAGGGACAGGACAGTTTTACCGCCAACCTGGATCATCTGCTGGGGGAATTTCTGCCTTCCGGGGAAAGTGAGCGGGGCAGGTGTATACGCATGGAGCAGGATTACCTGCGCCGTACCAGAGACGAACTGAAGCGGCTGCTTAAGTACCTCAGGGCATGCAAGCCATACGTCTATGCTCTGGGAAATGCCTTGGAAGAGGCTATAAACCTGGAAGATCTGTTGCGGGAAGATGACGCTGATCTGCCGGTCCCCCATCCGGGGTGGCGGCCATGAGTATACTTATCATACCGGGCAGTCATGGCCCCATGTCCCTTGAGAGAAAGGATCTCCGGCGGAAAGGAACGCGCGCGGGGCTGCGCCGCCGCCCCTGTGGAGGTGCTTTTCCAGGGGCACGGTCCCGGACGAGGGCGGGGCCTTCCCCAGAGGGTATATAAACTGATCTTTGCTCTTATATACGGGCGGTTTTTGGTGGATGCCGCCGGGCGCCGCCGGGGCTGTGTAAACGGTGTATAACCCCCCATCTCTGGCTGCCGTGGGTAAGCCGGTGTGCGGGCTGTGGGTAAGCTGTGTATAACAGCCCCACCGTTATACACAGCTTATCCATGGGCCGTGCACCGGCTTATCCATGGCAGACAGGGGGGTTATGCAGGGTTTGCACAGCCCTCTACGCCCTGCGCAGCAGCCGCCCGTACCAAAAACCGCCCGCCGGCGAGTGGAACTGCTGTTTTTGCGGCACTAGTGCCGCGCCCCGCCCGACCCGGGGCCGGGTTCCTGGAAAAGAGCCGCAGCAGAGACGGCGGCGCAGCCCCGCGCGGCAGCAAGTGACAACCGCGGAAGATTTCTCCGTGGGCCGCCCGGGCCGCCCCTGTTCGGCGGACTGAGATCTGAAGGAATACCTGCCGGCAGCGGCCTGGCAGCGGACAATAACGACACAACAAGGAGGAGAACGAAATGTTACAGTTCATATTCACTTTTTTTCTGCATTTCCTGCAGGGCATCATGGACTTTTTGTTTAAGTACCAACTGCCGCTGCTGTGCGCCCTGGGAGGCGTTGGATCGGGTGTCTATTCCTACGGCGTCCGCAAACTCTCCCGGCTGCGCAGAAAACAGCGGGAAGAGATGCGGCTGCATCCGGACGATCCTGTCCCCGCGCTGCCGGAGAAGGCGCGGCAGTCCGCCCTGGCCTATGAGATCGCAGGATTCATCATCCTGTTATCCGCCTGCCTGGCCATGTTCCTTCTGGGCCATTTTGACAAATACCTGGCCCTGTTCGGCATTGGCCGCTGATCTGGCTGCTGGCTCGCATGTCGGTGAGTTCAGCGGAGAGTTCATGACATTTAATGAGTGGCTCCTGTGGAGATACGGCTATACCCCGGGGGGGCTTTATGACCTCTGCCTGGCAACGGGCAGATATGGAGACTATGACAAGGTTATGGCCTGGTACCGCCGCAGGTACCAGCAGTACAACGAACTGCGGGAACAGTTTCTGGCTGCTGTCCCGTTCAATGACTAGTAAGGAGGATATGATAAATGGATATGACACAATCTTTTACAAACAAAGCTAAGATTCTGGTACTTTTTTCCAACTGTTACGACATGGTGGTGGACGGTAAGCAAGTGGCCGGCTGCTCCGTACACTATCTCTTCTGGGGGGAACATGGAGAGGCGCTGTTAGAGCAGAGTGAGTATGACGTAAGCAAGTCCGTGGGAGTTCAGCGCGCGAAGGTGTCCATGGACAGCTCCATGCGGGTGCGGGTGCCCATCGCACCCGCCATTTATGAAGGTACCTTTGAGACCCGCGTGGGCGGCGATGGAAAGCCGGTGCTGCGCCTGGTGGATATCGCCTATTATTCTAATGTTCGTTTCACGGAACATGTCGTACCCGGCCTGGTAGTGCCCGGCATGATCATGCATAAAGAGCCGGAGACCCAGGCAGAGCGGGCCCTGGCCGCCGCGGCTGAGTCCGCGGACAAGACGGATAAGAAAGCCGGCAAATAGCCGGTGAGGTATGGCAATGAAACAATCTGAGATTTTTGACATTTTCGAGCCGGAGGAGGGGCGGCTGCTCACAGTCTCTGGCGGGGATGCCGGGCCCGGTCCCTACACCGCGGCCCTGGCCGATCCCCGGACCTTGGAACTGCTCACACAAACGGCGGACAGTTCCAAGGCGCTTCTGGAATACATACAGGGCCAGGATCAGGAAAGCGGACAGATGGACTTGCTGCGCCTCCTGGCGGAAAACAGTGACAATACCAGGCTGCTGGAAGCCCTGGAGAAGTTGTCCTCCTCCAGCGAGGCGCTGTTAGTCTCAAACCAGCGCTTGGAATTGCAAATGGAGACCGGTATCAGCATCTTTCTGATCATCCTGGTCGTGGGGATGCTGCATTATATATATAAATTTTTGCGCATGTTTTTTTAATTGTGCGGGGCCCTGGTACCGATCATGCCGGGGCCCGGCACGGAAAGGAGGAAAGCTATGGGAATTTTGCTGTCTGGTTCTACCGCGAGCGGCGGCGTCCTGGCGGGTGTCGTTACCTCAGCCATGCTTAACGGCGTGCTTAATGAGGTTGTGGGCGTCCTGCCGGTCTGCTTCCCGGTGATGGTCACTTTTATCGGCCTGCGCAAGGGGATCTCTTTTGTAGGATCCATCCTGCGTTCCGCCTGACGGGCTTTAGCTGCCTGCCAGGTTATATTCTGCCCCGGGGGATCCCCCCTGGGGTATTTTAGGAGATTGTGATGGTTACAGAACTGGTATATAAGCTGCTGCGGGTTATCCGGGCACTGGAATATAAGGATCTGCTGGGGATCGCTCTGGCAGTCCTGGCACTGATTTTACTGCTTAAAAGGAGGTATGGTAAGAAATGAAATGTTGGACACGGTATGCGCTGCCTTGGGTGATGGCTTTCTGTTTATTCCTGGGCAGCGTTTTTTTCAGTCTGGAGGTGGACGCGGCTTCTGGTTCTCTTTCTTCCATCGATGCCTGCATGAACTCTATCATTTCCAGTAATTCTGAATACCCGTTTGTCGTCTTAATGGATGATCCTTTAGACCTGGGTGATTATATTCAATATACTGTTTATTTATCAGAATCTGAGTTTTTATATGACACACAGGCTGATGCCCTTTACTATTTAGATACGAAGACTCGATATTATTACTATTGTTATATCAGAAAATATGATGATGGTTCCTTCAAGGTAACTTCTGTATTAAGGCAATCAGGTGTTTCTAATCCTGATAATTGCATTCGTCTGTATGGAAAACAAATTCTTGCTTCCTCCAGCGATATTTATTATCAAGGAAATACCTTAGGGGAAAAGTCTGATAAACTTTTTTTTCAGGGACCGTCGCCCTTCCAACAAGCAGTCCGGGGCCAGGATTGGACGGCGGTGATGACGGAGATAGTGATAATTCTTCCCTTATCGATAGTATCCTTAACATTCCTCATCGGATTGCGGAAAGGCTTAAGGCATATTTTGACGTTCTTGCGTCGGGCATAGGCCTGGTAAAGGATAAACTTACATCCTTCTTTTCCTCCTGGGAAACCTTTATGGAAAACTTTAAAGCAAATGTGGGTTCCTGGTTTTCCAATCTGGGAGACTCCTTCCGAGAGCATATTGAGAACTTCAGCACCAGCGTAGGCTCCTGGTTCTCCAGCTTAAAAGAATCTATTGGAAATGCCCTTAAAGAGCAGCTGGAACATATCAAGAGCGGGTTTGAAAACGCAAAGGAAGGTATAAAAAACATGCTGCTCAAGCTGGCGGAGTTATGGCTTGAGATTAATTCCTTACCCCAGAGGATCCAGGAGAAAGTACGTGAACTTTTTGAGTATTTCTTTATCCCGGATGAGGAAGTAACCAACCAGCGCCTGGATCAGATCCGGCAGAAATTTGCCTTCATAGATACCCTGGCCGGCAACGGGGAAGCCATAATGGACTTTTTAAAGAATGCTTCTGGAAGCAAAGCGCCGGTAATTACCATCAGCCTGGGAAGTTATGCCGGATCCTTTAACTATGGCAGCGGCAGCGTGGTTATTGACTTTTCCTGGTATGAGCCTTACAAACCCATGGTGGACAATATCATGGCCGGGATTATCTGGGTGGTCTGGCTCTGGCACATGTATAAGCGGATCCCGGATATCATTGCCGGTAATTCTATGACGGCAGCCTCCGCGCTGCGGGCTACAAGAAAGGATGACTAAGCTATGCTCACTGATAAGCTGCTGGATATTGTTTTCAACTTCCTGGAAAAAATGCTGGAAAAGCTGCCCGTGATGGACATATCCATTGACTTTTCCGTGGTAAAGGGCTTTCTGTCCATTGTAGGGACCATCCTGTATTTTTTCCCCTGGCAGAAGGTTGCTCCAATTCTGGCCATAATCTTCCTGCTGCAGATGTGGCGGATCCTTATAAGTATTATCAAAACCATCTGGTCCGTCCTGCCCTTTTTATAAACCGGCCTATGGAAAAGCAGCGGCACAGTCCCTATCCGGGCAGATACTGCAGCCTCCATCTGTGGCACAACTTTCCCCTGCGCGGCCCCGATCAGCGCTTCCAGAGGAGAAGTTGTGGCACAGATTCTCTGCAGTGACGTGCGCCGTGCCTGGCCGTAACACAAGTGAGGTATAAAAAATGCTTAATTCTATTGGAAATATGTTCTCCATCCTGCTGGCCTGGATGAAATACCCGGTATTTTTCGTGCTGGCCGTCTTGGGGATCTTTGTTATCGACTGCATGATCTGGTACATGATCCGCTACTTAAAAGGCGACCGGGTAAACAAGGGCAGCGCCAGGAAACCTCCAAAGCGCAGCCTCCTTCTGAAGGTCTTTATAGATGCCCCCCGCCAGTATGTGGATGATCTCTATAACCGCAAGCCGGATTTCTTCCTTCCCCAGGGAATGGTGATCTTCACCGGCCGCCAGGGCAACGGCAAGACCATCTCCCTGATGCAGTACGCCATGGAACTGCTGGATACCTATCCCAAAGCCAAGTGCATCAGCAATACAAAGTTTGCCCTCCAGGACGAGCTGCTGAAGCATTGGACCCAGCTGATCAACTATAAGAACGCCCATATGGGGGTAATCGCTATTATTGACGAACTGCAGAACTGGTTTTCCTCCAATTCTTCCCGTAACTTTCCGCCGGATATGCTTTCGGTGATTACCCAGAACCGCAAGAACCGCCGTGTGATCCTGGGGACTGCCCAAAACTTCTATCTGCTGGCCAAGCCCATCCGCTCCCAGTGTACGGAGATCCGGGAGTGTGTGACCCTGGCCGGTGTGCTTACCATCGTGATCCGCCGGGAGCCTGTAGTGGATAATGACGGGGAAGTAAAACAGCTTAAGTACAGAGGCATGTACTGTTTTGCCCATAACCGGCGCCTCCGGGATTCCTATGACACTTACTCTGTCATAGAGAACCTGGCAAAATCTGGTTTTTACCAAAATCCTGTGTTGGTTTCACAAGCGGTACAATCAGAAGGAAAATAACAGGGAAAAAGGCCGGGCAGGCATGAGCAGCCGCAGGCGGCTGCAGGGCCTGCCCGGCCCCTTTTTTTACCCCCGCCACGAGCCTGTAATACGTGGTCTCAAAAATCAAGTCACAATAGGGTCAAATGCCCGAAAATACTGGCAAAAGTGGCAATTTTGAAATTTGGCGAAAAGGGGGGTCTCGCCAAATTTTTGGAGGTATTTATGATAGACGAAAAACGGTATGATTGCACCTTGTTCAATCAACTGGATAATGAACACAAATCTTACTGGTTTGATTGTGCAAAGAGCAAGTTTTTACACAACATAGACACGTTTTACTACTCAGTGAAGTTCAAGAACGATTTCCGCTACATAACAAAGGATGATTCCGTTCTCCGCCTGCGCAAATTTTTTGAGCACAAATACAATTATATCCGGGATCATTTTGATATGGATGATTTCTATATTCCGCAGTTAGGCCGTTCCCTGGTCTTAAAATCCGTGACTTTTTCCCGGTACTATACCATCTGCCTGTCCTGCCCGGAGTATTTTGATATCTTTCTGGCCCCGGTGGTCCCCAAAGCCGCGGACGGCGGACAGTCTGTAACCTGTGAGTGTATTGTGCAGATCCGCTCTTACATGCTCTGGCAGTTCGGTACCAGGGACTGCTTTGAGAATTCCTATGAATATGTGAAGCGGATCGCTGAATACTTCCATCTGCAGATCGACTTTGTACAGGAAAACCGGGTGGACTACTGCTGGCATACCAACTATCTGCGGGACCCTGAATCCTTTTTTGCCCCGGATAACTTCTACAAGATGCGGGTTGACCGCTTTAAGAACGCTACATATGTCACGAACAAAGTAGGCGCCGAAGACTATGAGATCGACTACGTGGCCCTTGGCAGACGCTCTGATAAAGTTTTCATCCGCATTTATCAAAAAACCAGGGAAGTGATCGAGCAGAATTATAAGCCCTGGTTCCTCCTGATCTGGCAGATGAACGGTCTGATCAGCCGTTATGATCAATATGTGTATGAAAAAGCATATGAGAAAAAATCCTGGCATTACCGTTTTATGGCCCGTCTGGAATTTTACCGGGAACATGGGACGGATCCGGCCATGGTAGAATATGTCTCCCGGATCCTCTCCGGGGAATTGGCCATTGAGGAAAACGACCTGATCAGGCTGGCGAATAAATTGACGCCTCCTTTGAATTATGTGATTAACATTGAATACCAGACCATGCGCCGCCATAGCAAAAGCTACGGCCTGGTGCCCTTCAAGGATCACCGTAACAAAGGAGAGGCCAAAAGAATTTACGACTATCTGGATAATCGGAAGATCATCACGGATTACCTGACGGATAAAGTATTCCGTTTAACTAAATATGATCCTGATGTAGAAAAAAGCCGCCGGGAATTGTGCCCCTTCTGGGCTGCTCTGCGTCGTACTCGGTGCATGGATATGAAAATGACTCCCGACACGGTCAGACTTGTACGTATCTACAACCGCAGACTTTCCAGTGCCGCTATGCAGAAGCGCTTTGTAAACGCCGCCGTCACCCTGGGACTCTATATCCGCGGTTCCAACGCGGACAGCCCGATCCAGGACTGTTTTGAGGCACTGCTGCGCATGAATGACAACGATATTCACAACGCCCGGCGTTACAAGACAAAAAAACTCCGGCAGCTCAATGCGGATGAACTTGCCGAAGTCTTTGAAACTGACCAGATACACCGCTTCTCGTTCGTGGATGAAGACAGCGGCATCCTGTACGACTATGATAGCCTATTTACACGGCATAGTCAAGAGGGAGGTGTACCCGATGACGATTAGGCAGTGTTTTGACCGCTTTATCGCTGACCGCATGGTTTACTGCGCCGCTAAGACCATCCGCACCTACACCATGCACCTGGGACTCTTTTTCCGCTGGATCTCGGATACCTATAAGCCTATAGAGCAGATCAGTTTTTCTGACCTGCTCCCTTCTGATAACCTTTTTACCGGCTATATACTCTATCTCAGGACTAAGGGGTCCTGTAAAAATGTGACAATCCGCAGCTATGCCCGAAGTGTCAAAGCATTCCTGGCTTACTGTTACGAAGAAGACCTATGCCAGGACTATCTGAAAAAAGTGAAACTCCCAAAGGATGATTCCCTGCCCAAGCAGCCCCTCCTGGAGGAGGAAGTACGGCTTATGGACGCCTGTTTTGATAAAAAAACTCTGAAAGGGATTCGTAACTACTGTATTGTCCACTTGATGCTGGACTGCGGACTGCGCAGCCAGGAAGTCCGCTCCCTTTGTTTTGAACATCTTGATCCGGCTCATCACCTGGTACATATCTATGTGAGCAAAGAATGTAAAAGCCGGATAACCATGATTCCCGACTTCCTCCTGGAAGCCATAGGCTCCTACCAGTTCCTGCAGCAGCGCCGCAAGGGAGTGATCTTCCACGGCCTTAGAGACAATAGCCCCTTGAGTGAAAATGCCCTAAAGCAGATCTTTTCTGACCTAAAAGTGCAAAGCGGGATCCGCCGCCTTCATGCCCATCTGCTCCGGCACACTTTTGCAACGGGCTATCTGATGGGGGGAGGCAATCTGGAGTTCCTTCGGGTGCTTCTGGGGCACTACGACTACACCGTCACCAAGGATTATTCCTCCTTGGCCGCTCAATATCAGATGCTGGGGATCCCGGTGTATAAACCAGACCCCATCTTCTTCCGCACTCTGCCCTAGACACCTTTTTCACGAATCAGGTTGTCCAGCCGGCACAGCTTCTTTTACAGACAAAAAAAAGCCCCACAACCCGCTAATTATGCGAATCCCAGGACTTCTGATGCACCGCCAGGGGCTCGAACCCTGGACACCCTGATTAAGAGTCAGGTGCTCTACCAACTGAGCTAGCGGTGCGCTTTCAAAGGATTTGTTCTTGTCTCCTTAACACAAGTGATATGATATCATATGGTTTACAGAAATGCAAGTATTTTTTCAAAAAAAATTCACAATTTTTGCCTATGCTTTTTCCTATAGATCAATATCAAAAATATACTTTTCAAATGCGTTGATTACCTGCGTATCATTGTAGGAAGATGTACGCGGAAACGTTCTTCCGTAATTCATATGCACATGTCCGTGGATAAAAAAAGCAGGCTTATATTTGTCCAGAAGATCACGGAATGCCTCAAACCCCCTGTGAGGTAAATCCTCACCGTCATTAAACTGATAGGCGGGCGAATGGGTCAGCAAAATGTCGAAACCCTTCCTGTATTTTAAACTCCACCAAAGTTTCCATATCCGCCTGCGCATCTGAAACTGAGTATACTGATGCGCACCGGGCTTATAGCGCATGGAACCACCCAGGCCCAGAATCCGGACGCCATTGTGTATATAAATCTTGTCCTCAATGCAGATACAGCCGTCGGGCGGGGTCTCTTCATAGCGGTCGTCATGATTGCCATGCACATAGAGAATAGGCGCATGGGCAAATGTTGCCAGAAAAGATAAATACTGGGGTTTTAAGTCCCCACAGGAGAGGATCAGGTCGATCCCCTCCAGATAACTTCTATCAAAATAATCCCACAACAGCGGAGATTCCTGGTCAGCAATTGCCAAAATTCTCATCAGACGCTCCCTCTTCCCTTTTCCATTGTATGTAAGACGTCAGATCTCGGACGCCCCTGTTCTTCCCAGCCCCTGCATCTTTGTGACTGCCTGGGCTTCTTCGGTAAGATCGGCTATATTGGGGATGCTTCCCACCACGTTTTCCACCAACCAGTCCATGGTAATAATATCCCTGGGGGGAATGACCTGATCCGCCTTGTTCATAACGGTCCCGTCCTGGGCGCACAGTTCCCCGTAAAACGGAACCAGCGCATCCGAACAGATATTGTTGCGCAGAAGGCTTACCAGCTGCTTGGTACCCTGGGGCAGATCCTGAGAACAGATCAGGTCAACCACGCCAGAGGACATGCCCCACCAGTAATTGATGGCTCTGTTGCCCACCCCATCGGTCTCCTCTTTCCATGTGCCGTTCAATATGATGCGGACTATCTTTTCATACAATTTTCCCCAATGCCAGGTGGTCATGGCCAGATTATCCGGTGTCTCCCCGCTGATGCAATAGAGACCGAAATGCCGGGTAGTCTTGCCCGGGGACCTCATATCCTGATCCATGATATAGTTGATCTCGGGATCATCGGTGATCCTTACCTTCCGATCCTTTAAAGTACTCCAGTCCAAATAGACTCTGGCGTGGGGATTTACCATCCTTGCGCCCAGGGCAAAGGCATTGATATTGGCCGCCATACCATATATGGGATAATTGGCAATATAGCCAATCTTGTTGGTGGTGGTCATGGAACCGGCGATGGCCCCGGCCAGGAACTTCGCCTCGTACATTCTGGCATAATAAGTGCGCAGAGTGGGATGGGAAATATTCTGGGAGCAATTCAATATTTTCACATCCGGGTGATTGGCCGCAATCTTCAGGCTGGCGGGGATCATCACCGGCGTGGTGGTAAAGAGCACATTGTAGCCGTCCTTAATCACCTGCTCCATCTTCTCCAGGTCATTTTCGCCCGCTACGATGTTCTCAAACGCCTTGGTCTCCACCTGGCCCGGGAACACATTCTCCAGATACAACCGTCCCAGTTCATGGCTGTAAGTCCAGCTGGAAGACCTGTGATCCTTTTCATATAAGAAAGCGATCTTCACCCGGCTGGCATTGTCAGGCAGAACCAGATTCAGCAGGTTTCTGTACAGATTGTGGGACACCTCCTCCTTGGGAGGATCCATGAGCAGTTCAATGGACTGTTCGTCGGTCAGCACCAGGAATTCATCCCAGATCTTGGAAAGGTCTTTCTTGATTTCCTGTTCCGTCTTCTGTCGGGTCTCCTGGTAGCCGAACACCGTGATAAAGGCCAGGAAAGCATCTCCCACCGTAATGGGAAGTTTACTGCCTCCCTTCGCCTCAAAAGCGTTTCGGAAATGGAAAAATACGGAGTCAAATTCCATGCGGTCGTCATAGGTCCACTTCTCTCCCTTGGGAGTACCCACCTGGGCCAGCAGTTTGGCAAAACGCCCTTTCTCGCTGAAATTCACATTGTTAAGGCCCGTAATATCATAGAAATCCAGGAATTCATAATAAATCTCGTTTTCCTTGGCATCCGTGCGCTTGGGCACGATCCGTATAACAGAGCAGGGGATGCTGTAAGCATTCAGGAATTTCAGAATGCTGACCCGCTTGTTGCCCTCCTGCACATAAAACCGATTCATAAATTCATAGACCTTCACCGGGTCTCTAAGGCCCTCCTCCTCCAGCATGGTATACAGCCGAATCCATTTGGTGGCAAATTCGGAGGAAGCATCCAAAAGGGGCATATAATTGGCGGCGAAGGAATTGGTGCGTCCCTTGGTCTTGGTACCTACGATCAGTTCCATGGGTACTTCGCACACACCCAGGTTCACCTCATATTCCACCTGAGCGAAAGACAGGGTTTCATCTAAAGCTGGCAGATAAGGGTATCCGCCTTTCAAAAGGCAGGCACGGTATTCTCTTCTTCCGGCGCTTAAAGCATTCTGGTATTTTTCGTATGACATATCTGCCTCCATTCTATATTGCGTCCAGCCTCTACCCGGAGAATAAACATCTCCCCGGAATTGCTGTTATTATATTTGCCCGTCATCCATATGTTTCGCCCTGCACTCCTTACAATACCCATAGAGTTCCAATTTATGCCCTGTCACCACAAAATCTCCGGGCAGCCCGGGCAAATGATCATGGATCTGCTTAAAAGGACAATTTTCCAGAGGAACCCGCCTGCGGCAGTCCAGGCAAAGGGCATAGTGGGTGTGATCGCCCCTGTTCAGTTCATACAGAAGCGTATCCTCTCCCATCCAACTGCTTTTCCGAAGCATGTCATGCTCCTCAAAAGCCGCGAGTATCCGATACACGGTGGATAAAGCATAGCCGGACTGCCCGGCGGTCTCCTCCAGCTGCCGGTAAATCTGCAGGGCGCTGAGGGGCTCCCCTGCCTTCGAAAGCACCTGATATACATCTCTGCGCTGCCGGGTCCACTTGATACCGGCAGGATAATCCCGTTTATCCATACTTTCCTTTTCCCAAGGTAATACAGGCCGTACCCATATTACCGCGTCAATCGGTGTTTGGAACACGCCTCTACACTCCGGGCAGCAGACCCGCCAGGAGACCACCCGCCACACTGATTCCATAGAGCAGACCAATGATTCTCAAGTTCTCCCCTCTATGGCGGTTTACCCTGCACAGCACCAGCAGACCCACCCCCGTGTTGGCCAGCAGCCCGCTGATCATGGCCCCGAAGTGCATGGCCCCCTCCAGATAAAGCTGGGTGATGGCCACAGAAGAGGCACAGTTGGGGATCAGCCCCAGGGCCCCTGACAAGAGCTGCCCCGCCACCGGCTTGTTCCAGATCCAGCGGCTCAGGTTCTCCGGGCCGGCCCAGGCCAGCAGCAGATTGAGAACAATGTTAATAAACAGAATAAACAGGGCGATCTGCGCCGTGTGCAGCAGCGCGGATTTCACAATCCCCTTCTCACAGCCGCAGTGGTCATGTTCACACAATTCATGAATATGCTCCCGCTCCTCCGTTTTTCCCCTGCGGCACAGGTCGACGCAAAAACCGGCCACCAGCCCCGCCGCCACCTTGAAGCCCAGGATTCGCCCGATCAGCAGAGGGCTTGCATGGGCCGAGACCAGGATAGGAAGCATCTCGTCCGAGGTGGAGAGAAAGATGGCCAACAGAGTTCCCAAGCTGATCACCCTTCCCGCATACAGGCCGGAAGCCGCTGCCGAGAACCCACACTGGGGCACAACACCCGCCGCCGCACCGATGGCAGGCCCCCATTTTCCGGCCCGCCGCACCAGCCCTACCGTGGCTGCGCCGGCCCTGTGCTCCAGATATTCCATGGCGATATAAGTTAACAGCAAAAAGGGTAGTAACTTTGCCGTGTCCAGCACGCTGTCCAATATAATATCCCACATATTCTGTCCGCCCTGCCCTCTCGCTCAATCCCTGCTGAAATTATTTATTACCGCAGATGCAAGCCATTCGCATCTGCAATTTGACCGTATTTAGAATCATACCACAAAATCCGGCTTTGTCAAGTTTTTTCTCACACCCGGGCGCCTACTCTTTATTCTGAGGATCCTGAGAGGTACCGTTCTCCTTTTCTATTAACAGAAAAGTCTTTTTGCTGAACGCGGCCAAGGTGTAAATCATAAACCCGGGGCCCAGCAGAATGGCAAAAAACATCATGGTCTGGTTAAACTGAAAGAGAAGGAATTCCAAAGACAGTACAAATACCAGAAAAAGCGTCCTTCCCACATATCTGCGGGTAATGTCGATGGAATTCTGTATGGTACGGAACAATGTATTTTCGTACCTTGCTGCCAGGGGATAGGCGTACAGAAGCGCCGAGACCACCACCACAATAGAGAGGATTCCCACCAACAGAAAAATCATGGGATTCCCTTCCAGAGCCTCAAAGAACTGGAAATCCAGGTAAATGGCATAGAGCGCAACCAGCGTAATCAGCCACAACACCGTTCCCTGTTTCCAGTTTTCCCTAAACGCCTTCAAAAAACTCCTCCCGATATAACCCTCCTCATCGTCCGCCATCTTAAGGGCAACCGAAAGCGCCGCCACCGTAGAAGCACCTATGGTTACCAACGGAATGCTGAAAAGGATCCACAGAAAATTCAACCGTATCACATCCAGCAGCTTGGATAGAAATCGGTACAGAGGACTGTCCACACTGAAAAATTTCATAACCGCCACATACCTTTCTTATATTTCTTATAATTAGGAAATCGGTTAAAGGAAGTAAGCAGGAAAGAAGAGGGCTGCCCTTGCAGACAGCCCCCTGTTATTTTGCTACTTGCCATGCTTTCGGAATTACTGCGCACTCATAGCGGCGTCCTCAGCGGCCGCTCTCAGCTTGGCTTCGTTCTCCTGGAACTCCACACATTGTTCATAGCCATACTCTTTGGCCTGGGAAATCATATTGGCCACGATGGAATCAAATGCCGCGTCATCCTTGGCATAGATCGCTTCCCAGGAACCGTTCCTGATACAGGTTGCCACCTGCTGCCAGATCAAATCCAATTCCTCGCTCCTGGGCGTAGCGGAATACATGGTGCCGGGAGCAAGTCTGTAATTCCAGTTGTCAAACAGGCTGTCAAAAGTGGTGGCATTGTTGAAGGCTCTCCAGTCGGCTTCGATCTCGGAACTGGCCTCCGCCGCGTTGCAATCCCACTTCTTATAGTTGAACACATCACCATTGGAATCCAGATTCTCGGCATCAATACCCCATGTGGTATTATTCATCTTAAAGTTGCCGTCCTCAGAGGTTCCGGAATAGCCATCCGTCATCTGGGTCTTGCCGTCCAGCTTGGCAGTTCTGCCCAGATCTGTGAAGCAGGTCTTACCGTTTTCGTCATAGTACCAGCATACGCCTTCAGGGCCGTATTCTGCCGTCATGCGTCCCTCGGGAGTGGACAGCCAGTTGATGATGGCCATGCACAGTTCGGGATATTCCGTCTTGGAACCGATGGTCCAGGGTCTGTTGCCGCCATAGATATTCTGTCCATAGCAGATCGGGGTAGCTTCCTTGGGAGGGCAGGGAGCCATCATCTTGCCTTCCGCCGCATGGGCCTCACTGTTGTATGCCGCAGAACCCAGGAAATTAAACACATTCAGGAAAGCCGTTCCGTTCTGATAGTCCTCTGACATGCCGTCAAACTTCTGGGTCTGGGAATCCGGATCCAGCAGCCCTCTCTGGTACAGAGTGTTGTAGAACTTCAGGCAGGTAAGATAAGGTCCGTTCTCCTCCAGACAGGGATGGAAGGTCTGGTCTGTGGGATTGTACAGGCCGAATCCAAACTCATCATATCCATAATATGCGCTTGCGGTTCCCTTTACAAACATTACCATATCGCCGTCCCAGTCATTGAACAGGGACACGCCATAGGTGGTCTTACCATTATCATCCGTGGGGCAGATCTCTTTCATCTGCGCCAGCACTTCCACCATATCGTCCAGATTGTTGATTTCAGGATAACCCAGTTCCTTGTACAGATCCCAGCGCAAATCCCACTCATACATCATCTCCTGACGTTCCTGGGCGTTTTGTGCCACATCATGACCGAATCCGTAGAGAGTGCCCCCGGATATCGTCTGGTTCTTTTCCAGTGCCGCTGTGAAATGCTCTTTGATGTAAGGACCGTACTCCTCCAACAGATCATCCTCGTTCCAGTCAAACAGCATGCCCTTCTCAATGGCCTGCAGATACTGGTCGGAATCATTGCCCCAGATCACCAGATCGCCCAGATTGCCGGACTCCATACGGGTCTGGAAAGTACCTTCCGCCTCCGGGATAATATTCAGTTTTACATTGAATTTCTCCAGCATGACCTGGCCAAACCAGCCAATCTGCTCACCAGAATAGTTGGCCAGCTGATCGTACACGTCAAGGGTAACGGTCTCCGTGGGAATGACATCCGACAGATCTACCTCTGCCGCCGGCTCCGATGCGCCGCCTTCCTCACTGCTCTGGTCCGCAGGAGCACTCTGCTCGCTGCTCTCCTGATTACCACTGGAAGCCGGTTCGCTCTGACTACCTGTGTCAGCTTCGGACCCTCCTCCGGTGGTCGGGTTGCTGCCGCATGCCGCCAATGACAATGTCATCATGGCCGCCATGCACAGCGCCATAATTTTCTTTGCTTTCATAATAAAATCCTCCTTACTCTATTGCTAAACCACTGCGGAATTGCAGCAGGTTTTGCCTTTCGTCACCCTTTTACAGCCCCAAGCATAATGCCTTTCTCGAAATACCGCTGCATAAATGGATATACCATCAAAATGGGGATCACCGTCACCATAGATATAGTATATTTGATTACCTTTCCGCTCAGGGCCGACTGGATTGCCGCATCGCTGACGGCACCGCCGGACTGCATCAGGGCGCTCAGGTTGGATGCCTGATTCAGATAGATATACAGCCTGTGCTGTAAGGTATACAGTTTGGGCGCCGACTGCATGTAAATCAGGGAGTCTGTGAGGGAATTCCAGTTCCCCACGGCGCCGAAGATTGCTATGGTGGCCAGAATGGGCTTACTGAGGGGCCAGATAATCTTGCGGAACACCGTCATATAAGAGGCCCCGTCCATGGAGGCACTCTCCTCCAGTTCCGCCGGAATGGACTCTATGTAAGTCTTGACCAGTATGATATTGTAAGGCGCCACGATGCCGGGAATAATATATACCCAGAAACTGTTGGTCAGTCCCAGCATCTGCATGTTCAGAAATACGGGGATGAGGCCGGCGTTAAAGTACATGGTAATTATCAGGAAGCGATACCAGAACTTCCTCCCCCACATTTCCTTCTTGGTGACCAGGTACCCCACCAGCCCCGAAGCCGCCACCATAAGAGCCGTTCCCAGGATGGTTCTGGACATGGAAACCATAAATGCGGTGGACAGATCCCCCACGTTCAGCAGGGACAAATAATTCCCGAAATGAATCCCCCGGGGAATAAAGTTGATCTGTCCCTTTATCACTAGGTCATTGTTACTGATGGTATTGATGAACAGATAGTAAAAGGGGAAAATGCATGCCAGCGTAAACAAACCAAATACCAGATAGTTTAATATGCTGAATACAATATCTCCGATCTTAATCCTGTATTTATGCTTATGGGTTTTCTCATATCTCTTTTCAGCTTTCAAATCCGCTTTTTCCTGCGCTGTTTTAGCCATATTCCCACCTCTTTATAAAATGTTTCAAGATTTTACCCTTCCACCATATCGCGCCGGGATCTTTGCCGGCGGCGGGTTATATGATACTCTCCCCCCGCAGCAGCTTGGAAATGCCGTTGGCGCCAAACAGCAGGATCACGCTGATCACAGATTTCAGCATGCCCACCGCCGTGGTCAGCGGAATGGAGCCTTTTCCTATACCCAACTTATATACATACAGATCCAACACCATGATGGAAGAGGTATTGGTGGCATTCTCGAACACCAGATACTGTTCCATGCCGTTGCTCAGTATGTTGGCCACGGACATCAGCAGCAGCACGAAGAAAGTGGGGAGCAGGCCCGGCACCGTGATGTGCCACATCCGCTGGAATCTTCCCGCGCCGTCCACGGTGGCGGCCTCATATAACTGCTGGTCGATGCCGGAGATGGCGGCTATGTATATGATGGCGCTCCATCCGATGCCCTTCCAGGTGCCCCATGCCCACATCTTAATCCACATGTGGTCACCGTTCATCAACAGATTTCTGCCCTCGTCCCAGATGCCCATGTTGACAAACATGCTGCTCAGGAATCCGTCAGTGGAAAAGATACAGAATGCGATGGCATATACCAGAACCCAGCTTATAAAATTGGGAACCGTGGTGAAAGTCTGCACAAACCTGCGGAATCTCAGGTTTTTCATTTCACATAGGAAGATTGCGAACGCCATGGGCATCCAGCTGGTCAGTATACCGATGCCGCTCATGGCCAGGGTGTTCTTCATGGTATTGGCAATGTCCTTGACCGTTGCCTTGTTTTTTACCAGTTCCTGAAACCATTTAAATCCTACAAATTTTTCCATGGACAGTGTATCACCGGCCTTGTAATCAAAGAAGGCATAACGCCAGCCCGTTAGCGGCAGATAGGCAAACACTGTAATCAGAGCGATAAAGGGCAAAAACAACAGGAATAGTTTGTATTTGGACTCCATGGCAAACTTTTTCTCGGTGGTGCTCCCGGCCAACAGCGCGATCTGTGCCAGAGCCAGCACCAGCACCATGCCAAAGATAATCACAGCAGGCCAGAAGCCGGAGGCAAACATGGGTTCCACCCGGTCCGGCTTGCTGGTCTGGGACAACTGCCCATAGGCCATATAAGTGCCCGCCATGCCGGCCAGTTCCGCCGCGCAACCGATTACCGAAATCAGGTTGCCCAGCTTCTTCAGCTTATGATTGCCCAGAGACATACATCCGCTGGCAATATTGGCGGCGATGCCAAGGCAGATCACCAGTGCGGATCCATACAGAATCCGCAGGGAGGACTCCATCACCCACTCTTTTTTCAGCGCACGTCCAAACTCCGCTGTCAGGGCGGAATAGGAAATACCCGATGTGAATAAGGACAGATTCCTGTTGATCATGCCGCTGATACGCACCGGATTTAAAGCGGGAATAAAAAGAAAGATCACCGATATCAGGATTGCGATCCGAAACGGATAATAAAGTTTATCCGAAATGGTTTCCTGTTTTGTCTTTGCTTTTTTCATCTTGACTCGTCCTTTCTTCTCAGATAGCTTATATATTAAAAATATACTCTCCTTTGGGATTTGTCAAGCTAATTATGCAGATTGTTGAATAGAAAACGATTGAGATTTTTATTTTATAGGTATATTGCTTACTATTTTGGGCTATTTACTAAATAAAGAATGATTAAATCAATAAAACAGGATATCGCTTTATGCAGAATTGCTTATAAGCGATACCCCTTATGGTATAATTTGTTTTTTTATCTTCAGGGCCGGCGGATGAAGAACACCCGGCTGACAGTATCTGTATAAACAGCGAAAACGGTTGCGCCCCGGCGGGCCCGTTCCGCCCGGCAGAGAGCCAACAGAAAGGAGCCTGAAATACTGCTTTCAGGCTCCGCTTCTCATGGCATATATAAATATGTCTTTAATACTCTTCCGCAATATCCAGTTCTTCCTGTTCCTCCTCCTTAGATACAGGGCTCAGCGGCGTGTGCCGCAGGTAGCCCAGCCAGTAACCGCAGCCCACGATACCCGCGCCGCCGATCACATTGCCCAGGGTCACGGGGATGATACAGTTGGTGAAAAAGCGGAGCAGCGTCAGGCCTTCGGCCGCAATCCCGTACTCCCGGGAGGCCAGCAGCGCCGCCGTGCCGAAATACATATCGGCTATGCTGTGCTCGAACCCGCACAGCACAAACAGCATAATGGGCCAGAAACTGGCCATCAGTTTGCCGGAGATATCCTTGGCTCCAAAAGACATCCATACCGCGATACACACCAGCACATTGCACAGGATTCCCCGGACCAGACCCTCGGAAAAACTGAGATTGCATCTGGACGCCCCCGCCGCCACAATGCTTCCCGCCAAATCTCCGTTAAACAGGTCGGGAGTATGCCCGCAGACCACGCCAAAGGCCACCAGTGCGGCTCCCAGGAAATTGCCGATAAAGACAAAAAACCAGTTCTTCAGCATCTTGTAAACCGGAATCTTCTTCTCCAGAACGGCCAGTATGATCAGCGTATTGCCTGTAAACAGTTCGCTTCCGGCCACCAGCACCATGGCCATGCCCGCCGGAAACACCACCGCCCCCAACAGCTTTGCCAATGAGGGATTGGCAACGGTGGAAGACGCCGTAGTAGACCCGATTCCCGCGAAACCGATAAAAATTCCGGCAAACATGCCAAGAATAATCATTTTGAAGGCGGACAGATGAGTTTTATGTATGCTGACGTCCACATAGGTTCTGGCGATCTCTAAGGGTGAATGCATAGGCAATACCTCCTGAATATGTGTTCCGCAGACTCCCCGCCGGCGCGGCATGCCGGAGAAAAAAGGTGCTTCGGCCGCTTAGACGTTCGAATCCCGATACATGCGCTGTGGGAAAATCTGCCGCTCTGTGACATTTACCAATCGTATAGAATGCCGCAGTCCATGATCTGCCGCATAATGATATAAATATTATATGTGAATCCTGGAAATTTAGCAATACTTTCTTACGCAAATACGCAGGCCATGACATTTACCACGCAATGTCATGGCCTGTGTGAGGTCTTACCGCACAATAGGTGATATCCAGTATAAACACCGCCAGCAGCAAGCCGCACAGGGCCAACCGCCAGCCGGGCTTGATCCGATGGTACAGCTTCATATAACTGGGCAGCAGATAGCAGTTGAGCAGCATGCCCCCCAAACCAAAACAGGCCGCCCCCAGCAGGCAGACGCGCCCGTTCAGATTCAGGAAATATCCGCTGTAATCCCACCAGCGCATGCCCCATTTCCACTCCAGCAGGAGGCTGGCGCCATACTCCAGCACGGAACAGAGCAATGCCGACAGCAGGAATGTGACAAAGGGCCTTCGGTGCAGCCCCTGAAGCAGAAACCAGAGCACCAGGCCTCCCACCCCATAGATGGGCAGATAGGGGCCATAGTACACCCCTCTGTTGACCAGGGCCTGCTTTGTCACCAGATAGATTGCTGCCTCCCACAGCCAGCCTGCAAAGGCCAGCAGGAAAAACAACAGCACATAAAAGTCAAATTTTCTCGCGTTTCCTTTATTTTGTTTCCTGTCCATGGAATTAGGATACCCATTAAGAGCAGGATAATCCCTCCGTGCATAACCTATCTGCTAAAATCAATGTCATATCTTCTCCCTTGGGAAAACAGCACGCCGTCCGTCAGACGGATACACAGAATGCAGGTATTTTCGTCCTCAAAATTATTATGCCCATTGTCAATCCAGGCCGCAAAGGCTTTCCGCAGTTTCCCGGCAATCTCCTCGTTTTCCGGTTTTCCAAAATAGCCCAGATTAACACCCTCCCCATGGGCAGAAAACCAGTCTCCGCAGACACCCACCCTGGGATTTTGAGCAATCTGCCGCATCTTGGCCGAAAGGCCATAGGTAATCACATAAAACGCGCCGTCCTCATAGTAACCGTCAACCTTACGCACACTGGGCCTGTCCCCTTCCTGGGTAGCCAGGGCGATCACCGTGTCCTGCCCAAACCTTTCTGTCAAAATCGCTGCCACTTCATCGGTAAGTTTCTCCATTCCTTCATCCTCCATTTTAATACTGCCTGTTCTTTTTTTAATCAGTATACTTCTGCCGCTTCCATATGTATCCTGTAGATTGCTAAAAACGCCCCCTGCTCTCCCACATATTTCTGTTCCAGAGAGGGGTACTCGGTCAGAGCCAGTTCATGGCTGACACATGTGTCATCCTCCTGGGCATGGCCGCTGATCCGAATCCATTTTCCAGTGACGGAATTATAACTTGCCAACTCTACCCGGGAATTCTTCTTCAAGTCGGAACAAACGCTTTTGCGCCTGTCTGTGACAATATATAACGATTCTCCGTCCGAGCAGATCATGCCCAGAGGCCTGAGTCTGGGACATTCCGCCACTGATGTTGCCAGGAAAAAGCAGCCGCAGTCCCGGATAAACGCCGCACAGGCATCGGCCGAAATCCCCTCCTCCGTCTGTCTCTTTCCTTCCAGCACCTCACTGAGGAGAAAATCAATGCTGCAGGAAAACAGTCCTGCCAGCCGGATCAACTTCTCCGTCTCGGGAAATGCCTGGTCTACCTCCCAGCGGGACACGGATTGCCGCGATACTCCCAGTATTTCCGCAAGCTGTTCCTGCGTTATATTTTTTCTCCTGCGAAGCATGGCTATCTTTTCGCCGGTCGTCATCCCTGCCCTCCTCGGTCTTATCCGCCCCCGGATTATACGGAGGCTCCTCTGTCCCGCACAGACATTGCATCCCTGTGCATAAATCGATTATACCCTGACGCGGCTCCTGCGGGAACCTCTTTTTACGTGCGTTATGCAACATTGTGATTGCGTCCCCTCCCAAGGCAAAACAGCAGAAGCGGCCAACACAGGCAGAATGCTTTCTACCCTGTTGTCCGCTCACCGGCAGTTCTTCCCTTAATAATTCTCTGCATATATCTCGAAGTAAGCCTGGGGATGAAGACATACCGGGCATACTTCCGGCGCGGCGGTGCCCACCACCACATGGCCGCAGTTGCGGCATACCCAGACTTTCACCTCGCTCTTCTCAAACACGGCGGCTGTCTCCACATTCTGGAGCAGGGCGCGGTATCGCTCCTCATGATGTTTCTCCACGCCGGCCACCAGGCGGAATTTGGCCGCCAGTTCGGGAAATCCCTCCTTTTCCGCCGTCTTGGCAAACTCGTCATACATCTCGGTCCACTCGAAATTCTCGCCCTCCGCCGCCACGGTGAGATTGTGTTCGGTACTGCCGATATCCTGCAGCGCCTCCAGCCATAGCTTGGCATGTTCCTTCTCATTGTCGGCGGTGACCTGGAACAGTGCGGCGATCTGCTCGAAACCCTGTTTTCTGGCCGCCGCCGCAAAATGCATATACTTTGTGTACGCCTGGGATTCTCCCGCAAAAGCTGCTTTTAGATTATCCTCCGTCTGTGTGCCCGCATATTTGTTTTCCATGTCTGCATCCTCCTGGTTTATTTTCAACGATAAACTGCAAATACAAGATCAATATGCCCGAAAATAAACCATTTTATACCAGAACGGAAATTAAAGCCGCCGAAGTCCCTTTTCCAGCAGACGTTCCACCGAATTTTTAAAGCCCCAGGCCGCCGGCAGCAGCACCGCCAGCAGGGCCAGGTAGACAAGAAGTACGGTCAGAGGATAGCTGAGTCCCATCCCCAGAAGCCAGTCCCGCAGCGGCCGTCCCACAAACTGCATTACGGTGACATGCAGGACAAAGACCCCCATGGATACAGAACCCAGCCACCGCAGGGGTCTCGCCGAAAGCCCCTTCTGGACAGGGACGCTCATAAGGATGCCCAGAATCAGCAGTCCCGCCCCGAGAATATGATAGGTGGCAATCCCCTTCCCCCCGTAAATATACGGACATAACTTCCCCAGATATCGGTAAAAAAACACCGGTGTGGCGTAGCTGGGATACCCGCCCAGGTAAAGCCCTCCCACCAGAGGGAGCAGCGCCAGCCACCTGTTGCGCCTGTTGTCCGCCAGAACCCCGCTGTTCATAAGCCATGCCAGAAGCACGCCCACCACCACGCAGAGGTAATACTCATCCCTGGCCCACAGAAGCAAGGATGCGACTGCGAAGAAAAAGGGCAGCGTCCGTTTTTTGGAGTATCTGGTGGCCAGGGAAAGAATAATGGCCATGAAGGTTCCCCAGAAAATAATATAGAGCATCCAGTAAGGCCCCAACGCCTCCTGATCCGGCACAATCCACATTTTTACAAAGGTGTGCCAGAGCATTTTCTCAAAGGACAATATGTTTTCCAGGCCGCGGTAACAGGCGAACCGGGGAACAAGAAACTGTCGGAGCAGCCAGTACAGAATCCCCGCCGCACCGCAGGGAACGGCCAGTCTCATATAGCGTTTGATGATCATGCCGGAAAGTTTCTCCTGCCAGTCCCCCCGCTGGGGCTCGGCGCATTGGCGCAGTACCCCTGCCGCAGTCAGAAACGCCGCCAGGGTCACAAAAACACATACCCAGAAATTCCCGTTGGTAAGAATCCCATAGGGCTCATAAGACAGCCGGATATCCAACCGAAAGGGAAGTCTGGACTCCATTACCTCTCCGAAGTATGCCCCGTTGAAGTATTCCAGAGAAAAATGATGGGTAAAAATCAGCAGGCAGGCTATCCCCTTGAGCCCGTCTATCCATGTAATCCTTCTGCTGTTCTGCTCTGCCATAGCTATCCCCCTGCCCTGTTTTTCTTCCATGAAAACAAGCAGCCCGCCGGTGATTAACCGAGGGCTGCCCCTGTCCTTTAGTAATTTTCCGCATGTACCTCAAAGTAACTCTGAGGATGATTGCATACCGGGCAAACTTCGGGCGCATTTGTGCCCACCACAATATGTCCGCAATTACGGCACTCCCATACCTTTACTTCACTCTTGGCAAATACCGCCGCCGTCTCCACATTTTTCAGCAGGGCCCGGTACCGCTCCTCATGGTGCTTCTCAATCTCGCCTACCATGCGGAACTTGGCTGCCAATTCAGGGAATCCTTCTTTCTCCGCCGTCTGCGCAAATTCCTCATACATATCCGTCCACTCGTAGTTCTCGCCGCCCGCGGCCGCCGCCAGATTGTCCGCCGTGCTGCCTATGCCCTGCAGTTCCTTGAACCACATCTTTGCATGTTCCTTCTCGTTGTCGGCGGTTTTCAGAAACAGGGATGAGATCTGCTCATACCCTTCCTTCTTTGCCACGGAAGCAAAATATGTGTATTTGTTACGCGCCTGAGATTCTCCGGCAAATGCCGCCTCCAGGTTCTTCTCTGTCTGTGTGCCTGCATACTTGTTGCCCATCCGTCTGTCCTCCTGTTTTGGGTGTTAATTCCGGCCTGCAATGGCTTGTCCAAAAGTATAACACATTTGGGATGGGTTGAAAATAGGAAGAGAAGAATATTTAGTGCTCCTTTTCTATCTCATAGAAACCCAGGTTTCACAAATGTTAAACCATTATCCAAAAGATGTTCAATAAACACTTTATAATATTCAGGCAGCATTTCCTCCGTCTCATCATGCGCATGCAATAGAAGGATATGTCTGTTATTCTCACCAAATAAAGCCGCTCCGACTTTGGGATCTGCGTCATGCATCTTTTCCCATACGGATTCCCTGGTAAAGTCAGAATCCGAACGTATTTTATACTCCTCGAAATCAAATGTCCAGAATGTATCTATATCCGTATCCAAATTGTTTTCTTTCCACCATGGATATGTAATCTGCGTATCATCTACTTTGTGGAACCCACTTTCCCTGAGATACTTCTGCAAAGCCTGCCTGTTACCGCCGCCTTTATCTCCATAGGGAAACCGAAACGGCTTAACCGTCCGTTCCATGCCGGCGTCCTGATATAATTGGGCAAGGATATTCTCACATTTTTCCATTTCTCTGATACACTCTTCCACAGACAGAGTAGAAAACGCAGGGTGAGAATAACTGTGATTGCCCACAACCATTCCATTTTTCACAGCGTAAAGCGCTTCCTCATAATAATGTTCCACATTTTGCCCGGTTGCAAAAAATATGGCTTTTATTCCTTTCTCGTTTAGATAATCTACTATCTTGGGAGTATTTTTAGATGAGAAATCATCTATTGTTAATAGTGCGCTGTTCATGCGTTTTTCCTTTCGTTTAAAGCCACCAGCATCTAAGAGTTTATTCTCTTCTTTGCTTACAAAGTTCTCAAACCTGGGGCTTTGACTTCCAGTCGGTCAAACAGTTTTGTACTCTTCTTAAACTTACAAGGTTCTCAAACCTTGCACAGCGTTGCGGCCCATGATATCACGTTTTGTACTCTTCTTAACTTACAAGGTTCTCAAACTAATCCGCGATGTTTATCGTGCCGTCCCACGTTTTGTACTCTTCTTAACTTACAAGGTTCTCAAACTCGTATGTTATGGAACTGCTGGTTTTAAAGTTTTGTACTCTTCTTAACTTACAAGGTTCTCAAACGACATTGACAGCCTAACTGTTTCGGCCGCCGTTTTGTACTCTTCTTAACTTACAAGGTTCTCAAACAGCGTGGCCATTGCCTACATTCTGGCGGAAGTTTTGTACTCTTCTTAACTTACAAGGTTCTCAAACTGCTCTGTGCCGTCTATCTGCTCTCCAGTGGTTTTGTACTCTTCTTAACTTACAAGGTTCTCAAACGCGTGCCTGTCTGACCTCAGCATCAAGCTGTTTTGTACTCTTCTTAACTTACAAGGTTCTCAAACACCCTATCTAGTTCGTCTGCCATAGCCTGCGTTTTGTACTCTTCTTAACTTACAAGGTTCTCAAACCCCTCCGAAATCCCTCTGGGAGAACTTGCAGTTTTGTACTCTTCTTAACTTACAAGGTTCTCAAACCGGCGTGATGCTTTCCATGCACAGGTCTTGGTTTTGTACTCTTCTTAACTTACAAGGTTCTCAAACATACGCTGGCCACGGTGGACAAACTTGTTAGTTTTGTACTCTTCTTAACTTACAAGGTTCTCAAACCTGTGTGTGAGTACGTGGAGCAGCTGCAGAGTTTTGTACTCTTCTTAACTTACAAGGTTCTCAAACCCCAAATCAACTGAGATCGTCACCAAACCCATACACACAAGCAAGTGCTGTAAGTTATATCAGTAGTATATCACACACCCATCCGTATCAACAATACATTTTTTCTCATGCGGCCTGAGAGAAGTATCATATGGTTCTATCAGAAGAAGCGTTCTTTGTTCATATAAGCACTGTGTATATAAAAGGTCCAATTCCGCTTCTGACAGAATACTCTTTAAATTTGCAAATACAAAAACTTTGATATGAAGTAAATCGCCCATAACTTTCATATAATTCCATAAATTCTCGACAAAATCTCCAGAAGTATGATCAATCAGCACATGCGCACATTTAAGCAATTCACCTAAACTTAACTTTTCATCATAGGCAAGAGGCAGTGGGCTTAGCAGGCAGAGTTCTTTCAAATATTCTAAATACGCCTTATCAAAGTTATCTCTTTCTATCAGGTAATGCATTTTTTCCTCGTCCATTATGTTTTGATACAATTTAGTCAAAATCCTTTTTTCGTTACAGTCTACAAAAAGAGGTTCTTTCACGAATATTAGATTTTTTCCGATGGAAATGGGTTCATAATCCTCGGACAAGATAAAACCACCCGGTTCGCCCTGGGACTGTTCATTCAGTTCAAGAAGAAATCCTCTCATCGCTACAGGGTTCTCAATTACAAGAACTGATATTTTGCCTTCCTCAATATCTATTTTTAAATTATTTTGTGAATGCGCAAGACATATCACAATACCACCAGCCTTTCATCCGTATCCAGAACTTCCGAAGAAAAATCGCCCACAATATATTCCATTTTTTGGTATTGTTTTTCCGTTATCTTAAGTACCTGAACCAATCCTGATTCCGGCCTGTTTTTCCGAAGATTATCCACCAATGCATCAGCTACAGTCGCATTCTGAGCCAATTTGCAGTAGATAGATTCCTGTAGCATCAAATACCCACTTTTAATAAGATATTTCCGAAATTTTGCATATTCTCTTCTCTCGCCTGCCGTCACCACTGGCAAGTCAAACATAACCAGAATTCTCATAAACCTATAACTCATAAAATTTTATCAGGGAGACATCCCTCTCATTAAGTGCGTCAAAAATACTTCTGCAGTATATCTTTATGGCGTTGCTGACATATTCTGAACGTCCTGCTATCACTACCATAGAGTTCAGCAAATCAATCAACGCAATCTTTTCTTCTGATCCAAACTGCTGCATACGCATTTCATGCACCGCTCGGTCGATCAAAACGCGAAACGGTTCCATCATATCCGATGCCAGATTAAAAGGATTAAACATATTGTCATGAAACATGCCAATCTGCGTCAGATAACCATTTGCACAAATCTCTTTTGTAAAGCCGGATAAGAGAATGGAATATCCATAATTCAACGCCGCATTTTGCGGATTTTCGCTGTTTCTGTTAAAATCCATACCAAACAACGCATTAAAATATACTTTTGCAGCATGTCCCTCCCGGTTGCTCTCGTCTCCGTACAGCAATTCGCTGATATATCGTTCCAGCAGAAGGTATTCTTTCTTATCCAGTTTTTGGAGCAGTGACGCCTGTTTCCTAATCTTCTCCTCCACAACAGCAGTCCAGATTTTTTTCTTGTTATCCTCACTCCAGGCCATTTGTGCTCTTATCTTTGCGCTGGTATCATGACTCCCATAATACGGCAGTACCTCTCCACAGGGATTGCGCTTCTCATTGCAGAATATTATCTTGACTTTTTGCTTCAGCAATTCGCTGATCAACGCTGTGGTTATAGATACCGCCGTGGAATCAATCATCAGAACGGCTATTTCATTCAGATGAATTTTTGTGATTTTCTCTTTGCGTACCACCAGATACCCTAATTGGTAATCCAGTTTGGCGCTTCCCGTGATCACTATGGTTCTCCAACTCATAAAGTCTGTAAATCCATTTCTCTTGTATATATTCCTGTAACTGACTCATAGATTAGTAAAAACGTTTCCGCGCGGGTGACATCATTATTGACTTTCATGAAAGATGACTTGATCCCTGTGGCCTTATCGTCTATAGACAGATTTGCGCATTGAGTCCCCTTTAGCAATTCTATTAATGCGCCGGCCTGTTCTGCAATGCCTAGACTTTCAAATTTTTCTCTTCCGCCTGTCATTTTTTGCGCAATGGAATTGGGCCTTTCACGGTATATGGACTGGGTATGCTTCCGTAATAAAATATCATATAATTCCATATTTGCCTGGCAGGTAACAATTCCCCTGCTGTCATATTCCTTTCCTGCTCCCTTAAAATTCTCCAAATGCCTGATATAATTCTCCCAAGATCCTCCTAGGCAAAGCTGTACAGCATTATCCACCGTAATATAACTTCCTGTGCGTCCACTTATCCGCAAAAACATACCGTTACGGCAGATCAATGTCTTAAATCGTATTTTAGACAACACAATTTTTGGCTGTTTCAATTCTAACTGACATTCACAATAGGCCTCCAACTGCTCGATGCCTTTTAACCGTTCTTTCAGGTATAGAGGTACCACCTCCAGCGTGCGAACCCGTTTCTTTTTTCTGGTATGTTCCACCAAAAAATAGTAAGCACCTGTGACATTGCCATATCCGCCATACTTGGTTCTATCTGCAAGTCTTTCATCCTTACCCTTAATCGGTATATACCCTTCGGTCTTAGCCTCTCTGGCTGAACAGATCGTCTGCTTCGCAATTCCCCCATGTACCTCATACACTCTTCTTGTCACCAACGGGGTATTCCGCCCCATCATCTTTCTTACCATGACTATGCTCCCCTGGTTCCCCGCTGTCCATGCGGTTTCTCCATTTCTGCGGACATCAAATGCAAAAACCTTATCCATATGGTATGAACGGCCTTTCCCGTTCTGCTGTATAAACAACAAAGGATTACGCGTAAATCTGGTATGATATGTGTTCCCTACCACAATGTTGAGATAGGCGTCCCTGGCATGGTGAAAGTCATTTACAGACCTGGCTTTCAGCATATTAAACTGATGACGGAAATCCGAAACATTACCGGCTTTGACATAGACCACCTCCGTACCTGGCAGTAACTCCTCCAGCAAATGAGCCACAGCCTTTGTAGCCTGCCCCGTCTCCACAATTTGCCTGTTGATAAAGCCCGCCAGTTCCTCATCGGAAAATTCCCAGGTGCGAGTCAATCTGCCATACTTCTCTTTTGATAGAAATCCTCCCTCCAGCAAGGCTTTCCATAGAACGCGCTGCCTGTCCTGAATTTCTCTCTCCAGAGGATAACTGTCACTTTTATGAGCGTTTATCTGCTTTTTGACCAACACAAGATTATTATCCAGACTATCATCTTTGACAAAATGTCTTGGATAAATATGATCTATGTCATATAGATTATCGTTGAAGAGATCTTCCATAGCAATAGGTTCTCCCGAATACATGCAGCGTCCTTTTTGTAAATAGTATAAGTACAGCTTTTTGCTCCTGAATTCTCCTTCACTATACCGGCTGATCTCCTCCTGCCAGGACCGTTCCTCTTTTCTGCATTGCTTATATAATTCCTCAAATTTCTTTTTTCTCGAAACGGTTCTCTGTCCCCTTTCTCCATCCGTTCTCGGCATTTCCACAAAAATTCTGGCCGGGTTCTCACCCATCACCCCTCTGATCTCTTTTAAAATCAACATAGTCTGCCAGATCATCCGCTTAACCGGGGCCGAAAAATAGTATTCCTCCAAATCCTCATGGCTTATTTCCGTGAGAAGTTTTTCCTTGGTTTCAGCTTTTTCTGCCAGCGCATCCCTATATGTATATTCATCGCTCAGCAATTCCATCAGATTGTGATTGGTCTCCCAAAGTGCCGAGACAATAGTACGCACATCCCCTGTTGCTTTCTCACATCCCTCCAATTCCAGGAACTGCCGGGACAGTCTTCCCCAATCCTGCCACTTAAAACCCGCTATTCTTTTAATCTGTTCTTTTGTCAGGCAAATACCTTCAGAACGCGTTTTACAAAAATCCGCATACTTATTTTCCGAACCATACTTCTCCGTAATCAGTTCCATCAACAAATTTCTGTCTCCGGAGTAAACTGTTCCCCAAAAGATAATCTGCTCCGCCATCTGTTGATAATCCCATGTGTCAATAGCATCTCCCACCACATCCCGGAATCGACCATAAGATGTCAGGGAACACGTAAAACTATCTTCCACTCCCGTAAGGACATCCGCTTCGGATGTTCCAATCACCCCCTGGGACTGGAAGTAAGATAAAATCTTCTTCCTGCTTACTTTCTTTCCTTTGCGGAAATAAAGATTATAAATATTCTGCTTATCCTGTACAGAGATTCTCTCTCCGTTTATGCGCAAAACATTCAGCTCATTGAGAACCATAAATTTTTCATAAAGTAAAGAACCTTTGGGCAATGCATTTTCCCCTGCCATATATGTGCAGCGCCGCACCATGCGGAGTATAAATTCTTCCCGCGTCTGCTGTAAGTCTACTTTTTGACTTAAATTCCATGGGTAAACTTTTCCAGGCTCTTTTCTGACCACCCATTTATTTGCCTCCCGGCTTCCGTCTATATGTAATGGTCCCACATAATACGGAATCTGAAATGAGAACAACTGCACGATTCTTTCGCTGACCGTAAGACCTGTTTCATCCTGCATTTTTAAAAAGGGAAGGTATTCCTGAGCATTTTTAAGGATGGCTTTCAGTTCCGCAGTGTGAACCTGATTGGGAATGACGCCATTATCGGCGGTTAGCTGTCTGGGCAGCAATGACTCATTCTCCAATTCATGTAGAAGATATTGCACATCATCATTCTCGGGCATGTCTGTCAGAACCTTCCGAAGGTACTTAAAGAATCCTTCCGATGAGGCTTCTCTATTTCTCCGCTGCTTCACTTTTTTACAATTAACTGACCCGATATATCCACTATAATTGTCATTTTCCATTTTCCGAAAACAATATTCATACTCTTCCGGCGCGTATTTCTTGAGAACCTCCTTCAATTTCCTGAGATCGTCTCGATGCTTCTCATATGAGGCCACTCTGGCAAAGCATAGATATGTCTGCCCCTTCATAATCTCATTTAGCATCCAGGAGTCATGTAATTTCTTTGCGGAAGCAATCAGGTCCATCACCTGCGGACTCCCACACTCCGCTATTTCGTCAAACTTCTCCTCATATTTCGCATCACGAAAAGAAAGTTGTAATTTTCCCGTATCTCCGGCGAGCATGTCCTTTTCAAAAATATTTGCCAATCTGCCTGATAATCCGCACAGCATCTTTACAATCTCATACGCCCGTTTATCTTTAGACGGAGCGATCTTCCAGCAGCCCGCCAACCGTTCAGCCCGTTCTCTTTTCGATATGGCACGATTATTAATGACTTGCTCTATTTCCTGCACCTGATACTCTTCCGGATAGATTATGTCAAACTCATCCGAGGATATTCTTCTAAAATCACTGTAGAGACTGACCGCATCCGCTGCTACCTCTCCCAGTCCTCCGTTCAGAAAATGTCCCCTGTGCTTAAAAAGATTCAAAACCGCCAGATATACTAACCGGACATCCTGTTTTTCCCGGGAGCAGATAAGTTCCTTTTGTAAATGCGCAATAGTTGGATATTTAGCAAAATAGTCCCTGTCCGTAAAATCAGCGTCATGAAAGAGAGCATCTCTTCCGGTAACTCTCTTGTCTGCATCATGATATTTGCTTTCCTCCAGGCGCTGATAGAAACCAGGGTCAGCTTCTTCTATCGCTTCGCTGAAATATTCCTTTAATACGCCGATACGGGCAACCTCGCGGGCCCTGCGCCTGCGGGATATACGATAAGTTCTCCTGTCACTGGCTGTCTTTGCTTCATCAAATAAACGTACCCCCCAGATATCCTTGCCTTTTCTGCGCACTATCTTATAATTCTCATCGGTCAGCGCCCAACCCACTGAGCTGGTCCCCAAGTCTAGCCCCATGTAATACATACTGTTTCCTCCTCAGATTTTTATTGACATAAATTCTTTTATGTGCTATCGTTATTGTAACTTACAAGGTGAGTGCAAATAAGGATTTTTCCGAAATCACTCCTCATAAGAGTCCGCATTGTGCGGTGAAAAGACTCTGCCAAGAGTCTTTTTATATTATAGCAATTTATTTACACTTTTTTCAAGGCAAATATCATAAATACGAGACAAAAATATGGGTTGTTGTCATTTTGAAATGATGCAAAAGCGAAACAAATCCGATGTAAGAAATCCCATGAAGTTAAGAGAAAAACAGTATATGCAACTCCTGGCAAATAAAAATAGCACAAAAAATAACAAGACTGCCGCATAATAGCCTCTATATACAATATATGGTATTGAAACCATGGAAGTTTCATCCATATATTGTGTATAAGCAGCATTTTGCGACAGCCCCATTATGCTTAATAAACCTGGCTGATTTGTACTACAGCACAATCTCCTCAATCTCCTCCGGCCGGTCCACAAACCGGCGGCCGCCCTGACTTTCCAGATAGGCCCGGTCCCGGAAGCCCCAGGTGACAATGATGCTGTCCAGGCCCGCATTGGCCGCCGTCTGGATGTCCACCTCGGAATCCCCAATGTATACGGCATGGGCCGCATCCACCTGCAGACGGCGCAGCACTTCCAGCACGGCATCCGGAGCGGGCTTGCGGCCAATGCCCGGGCGCTCGCCCACCGCATAGTCAAACAGGCCGTCATAATAGCGCCGACACAGGGGCTGTACGGCCTCGTCCGCCTTGTTGGAGACCACCGCCGTAAGGCAGCCTGCCGCCCGCAGGCGCTGCAGCAGCGGCAGGATTCCCTCATAGGGTCTGGTCTTGTCCGCGCAGTGCTGTTGATAATAGACCGAAAAGGTCTCATGTACCCGGTCAATCTCCTCTTTTTCCAGACCCGCCGGAACTGCCCGCTCCATCAACTTACGGATGCCATTGCCCACAAAGCGGCGCACCTCGTCAATGGTGCGCGCAGGAAAATCATGCTCTCCCAGGGCATAGTTGACAGCATCCGCCAAATCCTCCAAGGTATTGAGAATGGTTCCGTCCAAGTCAAATATTGCCAGTTTATATGCCATTTTGTCCCCCCGTTATTCTGTCCCTCTCCCGGATATCGCCAGCCGCATCCGGGGCATTTCCCTTTTCCCGCATGTTTTTATCCTCGTTTCGGGCCTCTCTTATAACTATCTTTTTTCACTGTTTTACTCGTATCGCAGCGCCTCAATGGGATCCATCCTGGCCGCCTTATTGGCAGGATAATATCCGAAGAAAATACCTATGGCCATGGAGAATCCCAGAGACAGCAGGATACTTCCCAGGGAAGGCGTGGCCGACGCCCCCAGCAGATTGGCGGCGCTCATGCCCAGCACCACTCCCAGCACAATGCCGATCAGGCCGCCGATGAGGCAGATCACGATGGACTCAATGATAAACTGGAGCCGAATGGCACTGTTGGGCGCTCCCAGCGCCTTGCGGGTGCCGATCTCCCGGGTACGCTCGGTGATGGACACCAGCATGATATTCATGACGCCGATCCCCCCCACCAGCAGCGCTATGCCTGCGATCACGGCAATGGCCGTGGTGATGGTGGAAAGCATATCCGACATGATCTCCACCATGGAGGCCATACTGAAGGCCATAGGTTGGAAATCCCTGTTGTTGCGATAATAGGGAGCAAAAAAACCTGCCGTGGTATCCGCGAAGGCATCGCTGTCCAGTCCGTCCGCAGTGATTACGGTAAACTGGGCAAATCCCTGGGAATGACTGATCTCCTGGGCCGTTTTCAGGGGAATGTAAAAGTCCGTCTGGGTATCTTTCTCCGACACCAGAGACAGGCCCATGGCAGACTGCTCATATTTGTACACGCCCACCACCACAAATTCAAAATATTTGTCCCCCAGATTCACCTGAAGCACGCTGCCCAGAGCCTGTTCCTTATCCCCGCCGAACATATTGTCCACCACGATACTGGAAACCATGGCCACCTTGCGGCCTTCGTCCATTTCCGTCCCGCTGAAATACCTGCCCGCCAGCAGTTCCAGATCATTGGCCAGAAAATATCCCAGGCTGGTGCCTGTCACATACACATTGGCATACAGGCCCCTGTTCTGCAATTTGCTCTGACCAAGACCCTCTGTGACGGAGATACCCACCACGGAACCTTCATAGGTATCACAATAATTTTCCAGCATCTCCCGGGTAAAATAGTCCTCCTCGCCCGCCATGGCCCGGCCCGTGCCGCCCCCAAAGGACATGCCCTCCTCGGTGGTCTCTTCCTCCTGGGGCTTCTGCTGCAGCGCCACCGTGATATTGTTCACCCCCAGGGAACTCATGGACTCGGTCATGGTGTAAGTAAGGGACTGGCCCACGGTCATAATGGCAATGACGGAGGAAATGCCGATGATGATACCCAGCATGGTCAGCAGGGCACGCATCTTGTTGGCCTTCAGGCTGAACAACGCAAGCCGCACGTTCTCATAGAACATCATCATACGCAAGCTCCCTGCCTTTCCCCCATAATACTGCCATCCTTGATGGTGACCACCCGTTCCGTCTCCTCCGCCAGTTCCGGAGAATGCGTGATCAGCACAATGGTCTTGCCCTGTTCCTTGTGCAGCTTGTGAAACAGGTCCATCACCAGACGCCCGGTATTGGAATCCAGCGCCCCGGTGGGCTCGTCGGCCAGAATGATGGCCGGATCGTTGCCCATGGCTCTGGCAATGGCCACCCGCTGCTTCTGCCCGCCGGAGAGTTCCTCCGGCAGATGCTTCATCCGATCCTCCATTCCCACCATGGTCAGCAGTTCCCTGGCCCGCTCCACCCGTTTCCGGCCCGTGACGCCTCCATAGAGCATGGGCATCTCCACATTTTTCAGAGCGTTGGTCTTGGCGATCAGATTATAGGTCTGGAACACGAAGCCGATTTTGCGGTTGCGTATGCCGGACAGTTCCCGGTCCCTGGCCGCCACCATGTCCACGCCGTCCAGATGATACTGCCCCTGGGTGGGCCGGTCCAACGCGCCGATAATGTTCATCAGCGTGGACTTGCCGCTGCCGGAAGCCCCCACCACGGCCACAAATTCTCCCTCGTAGATGGTCAGATTGATACCGTTTAACACCGTAAGTTCATTGGGCGTCCCAATGTAAAAACGCTTGTAGATGTCCTCCAGTTCAATCACCGCCCGCCTGCTCATCAAAGTCCTCCCATGGGGCCCATCTGGAACATCAGTTCATTCAGATTATCCAAACTGTTGTCCGCAGGCACGATAACTTCCAGCCCCTCCTCGATCCCCTCGCCGGAGATCTCCACATAGTAATCGCTTTCGATACCCTTGGTCACAGGAATCCGCCGGGTGGGCAGGGAACCCTCTGCAGTTTCCCCGTTTTCCTCCACCACTTCCACATAGAAACTGCCGTCCTCCGCTGTCTGCACGGCGGCATAGGGCACAGTCAGTACATTTTCCCGGCTGCTGATAATAATACTCAGCTTGGCAGTCATATCCATGCGCAGATCTTCACAGGGAGTATCAATGCTGATTTTCACCGTATAAGTCACACTGGCGCCCCCGGTGGCCCGGGGTGCCACGGAGAGTACTTCCCCTTCCAGTTCCAGATCCCCGGTGCCGTTGGTCTTGATCACTACTTTCTGGCCTTCCTTGATCCGGCTGATATCATATTCGTCAATCTCCACGGTGACTTCATAGCTGCTGACATCCTCAATGGTCACGATGGCGCCGCCATTGTAATTATCCCCTGTCTCCAGGTTCACCGCCGTCACCACCCCGGAGAGAGGCGCCGTCACCGTACAGGCGGCAATCTGCTCCTGGCAGCGGTCAATCTGCTGCTGGTCGCTCATGCCTGTGGTGGAAGCATTTAAACGGCTGGAAGTCACGCTGTCCTGCCTGCTCTGCAGGGTACTGCTTCCGTTTCGTATGGTATCCTCCTGGTTTTGAAGCTGTCTGTTGTAGGCATCATAGGCATTATTCACCGCCGTTACCGCCTGGTCATAGACGGATTTCAGACCCCGTTCCGTCTCCTGGGCCGTGGCATACTTCATCTGATATTCCGCAATCAACTGCTCCAGACGACGGGCCTCTGCCTCCAGAGCCGTTCTGTCCGAAGCATCGCCTCCGGATACGGAGGCTTCCGCGCCGGACATGCCCGCAAGCTGTTCATGTATCCCGGCAAGCTGGGCCTGAGATTCCTCCAGGGCCTTGCGGATCTCCGTGCTGTTGTGATTGGCATTGCCATAGCTGGAACCGGCTTTGTTCATGCTCTCCCGAGCTTCCTCATAGGTTTTCAGGGCACTTTCCACCTGTTCTTCCATCCGGGACATATCCACCTGAACGGAAATGCCCGCCTCCGTCAGATTGCGCTGGGCGGCATCCAGGTCAAGCTGCGTCCTTCTCTGGGCCACGCTCAGAGAAAGTTCGGAATTGGCCAGGTTTTCCTCCAGATCCGCCGTATCCAACAGGCACAGCAGATCTCCTTCCGCTACCATATCTCCCACCTGTACCGGCACGCTGAGGGCTTTTACCCCTGTTACTTCCGCCGTCACGCTCTTGCTGCCCGCGCTGGTGACGGAGCCCGTGGCGGATACGCTCTCCACCAGGGACCGGCGCTCTATGGCCGCTGTCTCCTGCCTGGTCAGCATGGTCATCATGGCCTCCGCCGCCTCCTGCACGCTGCGGACACATCCTCCGATCAGGACGCCCAGCACAATGACAATCACCAGAAAGATGCAGAGTTTTTTATGCTTTTTGATCCATTTCCAAACAGACTTCATAATGAAGCTCCTCATTTCCGTGCCGCTGTTTCTATGTATATGCAGATCCTGCACCTATTTTACCCTGCTGCGGCCATGCGGCACATGAAAGGGCCGGGGTAAATATCTGGCAATCATTTTACCCCCGGCCCTTCGATTCGTCTATAGTTATCACAAAAATTTCATATAATTTATGGTATTTTTATACTCTGCAATCAGTTTTTCTTTTCCTCCTGCTCCTCCTTTTCCCTCTCTTCGGAGCCGGACTTGTCAGGCCCGTTTTCCAGCCACCAGCCCCATACGGCCACTCCGGCCACAATTACGCACATCGCACCCACAAATATATCCTGCAACATATTTTACCATCCTCTCATCCTGCATCCGGGAAATCCCGGATCCGTTTCCACAGGCCGCCCTCCGCCCCGGGAGGACCTGCCTGTCTCCGCGGCAATCCCTGGCACTGAAAGAAGTTCCCCCTGCCCCATTGCCGGCGGAAATAGTAAAGTGCCTTATTTATGATGAAAAAATGATATCTTTTTGTCCGTCCTGATCATGTATGTATGAAAGAATCCTGCGGCGGCAGGAAGATAAAGCGATCTGCCCGTTTTCCCGGCTCCGACAGATCAGAGCGATCTGCCCATATTCTCCCAGGCTCCCCGCCGCCGTCTGCTCCACAGGCTCATGACTGCGTCTCCCCAGCCGGGCCCGTTGCAGCAGTTCCGAATGGGCCTGGCCAATCCGCTCCCGGGGCTGCGCCCCATCGGGCAGCCGGACAGAAGCGTTCTGGTAGAACCGCTGAATCGGCACACCGATTCCGTGCGCCGGGGAAACCCTGCCCCCGGCTTCTCCCCCAGCCTCCTCTGCCGCCTGACAATTTGGCCGGGCATGGGAAACAGAGGCATATACCGGGATATCGTCCGTAACTCCCGCCCCGTATACACCTGTCAGGCATAAAATGATGACCAGCGCCAAGCTGATCCATTTTTTCCGCCTTTTTCTCTGTTTCACTCCCGCTCCTCCGCCAGGCCTCCGGCATCCTTTATGACTGCCATCCAAAAAAGTTTTCCACTTTCTGCCGATATCTTTCATTGTCATAGAAAAAACTACGCACATGGCCCGCGCCTTCCACCAGCAGCAGTTCCTTGGAAGAAACACAGGCTTCATAGGCCTGCCGGGTCATACGACAGGGCACGAAATCATCCTCCAGCCCGTGGACAAAGAAAACAGGCAGCCTGGTTTTTCTCAGGGAATCCAAAGTGGAATATGCCCTGATATCATAGCGGGCACGGAATTTAATAAGCAGTTTCACATAATCCATAGCCGGATGCCGCCGCATCCGCAGGGATCTGCTGCCCACCTCAAAAAGCATGTCATAGGGGCTGGTGAAGCCGCAGTCTGCCAGCACCCCCTTCACAAAATCCGGCATGGGGTCGCCCGCTGCCATCAGTACCGTAGCCGCCCCCATGGATACCCCTCCCAGATATACGGGCAGGGTATTGCGGCGCTCCTGCTCCAGATACTTCATCCACTGAGCCACGTCCCCGCGTTCCAGCACACCGAAGCCCATGTATTTTCCTTCGCTGGCCCCCTGGGCCCGCTGCTCCGCCAGAAGCAGATCACAGCCGGACTCAAGAAGCCATCTTCCCATACTGCCGAAGTCCCCGGTCCAGCTGCCCCGCCAGCCATGGAAAAGCACCGCCAGACGCCTGGGTTCCCCCTGGGTATGGACATAATGCCCCACCAGGCGCAGCCCGTCCCGGGACAGAATCTCCAGATCCTCCCGGGGCAGAGATGCCAGCCATTCCCCGTCCTCCCGCATCTGTCTGCGAATCTCCTGCTCTCTGTCAGACAAAGTCTCATTTCCCCGGGCAGCCAACAGGTTTTTGGTTCTGGCATTTAGGGCCAGATTCATCAGGATATGATATTTCAGGATAAAAAAGGCCGTCGTCAGCACAATGGCAACGGCCAGCATAACACACAAAATTTTCATTTTATACCTTAACCTGGCGGTTATTTCTTCGGATAAACAATCAATGCTTTCCCACCGTCATAAAGATGCTGCCTGGCAGGGCCCCCGAAAAACTGATAGTCCTGGTCGTCCCCGGTCTCCCCACGGCAGAGTTCCGACACGCCCTCCCGCAGCCGCTCCATGAGAGATATGGGCAAAAACTGCCCATAGTGACCGTGCAGGATATAGTCTGCCTGCTCTTTCAGATACATCACCTTGTCAAGCGCCTGCAGAAAATCCGGAAGAGAGGAACTATCCTCCAGCTGCATCCACAGATGGGTATTGATTGCGTCCCCGGTGAACAGTACCCGGTCCTCCCGCAGAAGCAGCAATATGCTCCCCTGGGTATGTCCGGGCAGATGGACCACCTCTAAAGTCAATCCTCCCAGATCTATCACATCGCCGTGGGCAATGGGGCGAAACGGCGGCATGCACAGCCCGCGCTCCTTCATCATGTTTACAAAACCGTCAAATCCCGAATGTTGCCGGGCCAGTTCCATATCCAGCGGATGCAGATATGCCTCCTCAAAATAAATATTGCCGTATATATGGTCGCAATGTCCATGGGTGTTCACCACCATAAGGGGCAGGTCCGTGACGGACCTTGCCACGGCTTTTACATCCTCATAGCCGTTCATGGTGTCGATCACCAGGGCTTTCTTTTCCCCCACCACCAGATATCCCACGGCTTCCCCTGCATCGTCCATGGAAAAAATATGGTCGTTAAGCTGCTGTAATTTGATTCTCTCCATAAGTTCTCTCCTCTCCGTTCCGGCTCAATCGGCAAACAGTTCCCTAGCCTTTGCCATCCGCTCCACGATCCCCACTGCAAAAGGACATCTGCTCTCACAGCTTCCGCAGGCGATACAGTGGGAAGCATTTTTCTCCAACGCCCTGTAATGGGCTTTTACGGAGGCAGGCACTTCCTCCTGCATGACTGCCAGATCATAAAGTTTGTTGACCATGGCTATGTCAATGTCCATAGGGCAGGGTTTGCAGTGGTTGCAGTACATGCATTTTTGGCCATAGGCGTGATGGGGCGCAGCCGCCAACACACTGGCATAATCCTTCTCTTCCTCTGCAGCCGTCTCATAGGCCACCGCAGCCGCCACATGCCCGGGCTGGGAGAATCCCGCCATGATGCTGGCCACCGCCGGTCTGGTCAGCGCATAGTGAATACACTGGACCGGTGTAAACGCCACTCCGAAGGGAGATGCCTTTTCATCAAAAAGACGTCCGCCTGCATAGCCTTTCATCACTGTGATACCCACATCCTGCCGCTCACACAGTTGATACAGTTCCGCCCGCTCCGGGTCCATGCCCGCCAGAGAGGCATCATACTGCTCCGCAAAATAATCGTCCAGATTCTCTGTGGGAGGCACCAGGTCAAAGGCGGGGTTGACAGAAAAGAGGAGCATCTCGATCTTGCCGGAGAGAACCGCCTTTTTGGCCACTTTGGGATTGTGAGAACTTAAACCCACATGTCTTATGATTCCCTTTTCTTTCAATTCATACACATAGTCCATAAAAGGACTGTCCTGGATCTCGTCCCACTCTTTCTCCGAGTCCACATAGTGGATCATGCCCAGATCTATGTAATCCGTCTGGAGCCTGGCAAGCAGATCCTCAAAAGCCGCCTGTACTTTGGGCAGATCGCGGGTACGCACATACTGGCCTTCCTGCCAGGTGGAGCCGATATGGCCTTGGATATACCACTTTTCTCTGTTTCCCCTGATGCACTCCCCGATGGCGGACCTCACATTGGGCTCGGACATCCAGCAGTCCAAAATGTTGATTCCCTGTTCCTGACAAGCCTTGAAGATGGCCCGGCAGCCTTCCAGGTCCATCCGTTCCAGCCACTCTCCGCCGAAGCCGATCTCGCTGACCATCAATCCCGTTTTACCCAATCTCCTGTACTCCATCCCGCTACCTCCTATTTAAGTTCCGTATGTTCCCTTCTGCCACACTTTCCAGTGATGAATGCCTGGCCGCCTCCGCGTCCAGTCCTTCATCAGTGCGCCTTACGGGAACATACTGTTTTTTAGTTCCGTATGTTCCCTTCTGCCACACTTTCCAGTGATGAATGCCTGGCCGCTTCTGCGTCCAGTCCTTCATCAGTGCGCCTTACGGGAACATACTGCTTTTTAGTTCCGTATGTTCCCTTCTGCCACACTTTTCAGTGATGAATGCCCGGCCGCTTTGGCGTCCAGTCCTTCATCAGTGCGCCTTTTTACGACCTGTGCAGATATTTGGCCAGCAGCCGCGTCAGCACATCCATGTCGATGGGCTTGGAGGTGTGATCGTTCATACCGCACTCCTTGCACTTTTTCACATCTTCCGAAAAAGCGTCCGCCGTCATGGCGATGATGGGCAGTTCAGCGTCCCCTCGCTCCAGCTGCCGAATCTGGCGGGCTGCCTCGTAGCCCGTCATAACCGGCATACGGATATCCATCAGGACGGCATCATAATACCCTTCAGGAGATTTCTGGAACATGTCCACACAAATCTGTCCGTTCTGCGCCCACTCAATCTCCATGCCAATATTGGACAGTAATTCGTTCGCAATCTCGTAGTTGATATCGTTATCTTCCGCCAGCAGGACTCTGACCCCGCTGAAATCCCTGGCGGGAGCCTTCTGGTTCTCCTCCTCATTCTCGCCGGGATCCATATATTGCAGCAGCCCGTGATAGAGGGTGGACTTGAACAGAGGCTTTGAGATGAATCCACAGATCCCTGCCTCCCGGGCCTCCTCCTCAATATCGCTCCAATCGTATGCCGAGATCAGAAGAATGGGCATCTCCTCTCCAAACTTATCCCGCAGTTCCCTGGCGGTCTCTATCCCGTTCATCCCCTCCATGCGCCAATCCAGCAGGACAATTTGGTAGGGATCATGCTGCCTGTGGTGGACCTCCACCATCTCGATGGCGGACCGGCCGTCCAAAACCCAGTCACAGTGAATCGTCAGTTCCGCCAGTTTATCCGCCGTCTCCCTGCATAACTGCTCATCATCGTCTACCAGCAGCATATTCCAGCTGGGAAGGATCATCTCGGACTCTTTCACGTCGGCCCGCTCCAGGTCCAGGATGACATGGAACTCCGTCCCTTTGCCTGCTTCGCTCTGCACCTCTATGGTTCCGTCCATGGCGTCCACAATATACTTGCTGATGGCCATGCCCAGCCCTGTACCCTCCGTCTTATGTACCCGGGTGCTGTCCTCCCGGGAGAAGGACTCAAAAATCTTCTTTTGGAACTCCGGCGTCATACCCATGCCGCTGTCCTTTACCCGGAAGTGCACCCGCACAAAATTGTCCCCTTTCGGCGACTCCTCCTGGTTGAGATAAACATGGATTTCCCCTCCCTCGGGCGTAAACTTGTAGGCATTGGACAGGAAATTGATCAGCACCTGGTTCAGCCTCACCCCGTCACAGTATACATCCTCCGCCAGAATATTGGAGATAAATACATCAAACAACTGGTTCTTGGATTTTATCTGGGGCTGGATAATGGTCACGATACTGTCCATGGTTTCCCGCAGGGATATCATATCCAGATTAAGCGTCATCTTACCGCTTTCTATCTTGGACATATCCAGAATATCGTTAATCAGTCCCAGCAGATGGCGGCTGGACAGCGTTATCTTTTTCAGACAGTTGGACAATGCCTGGCGGTCCTCCAGGTTGGCCGTGGCGATCGCCGTCATACCCACAATGGCATTCATGGGCGTTCTGATGTCATGGCTCATGTTGGACAGGAACTCACTCTTGGCCTTATTGGCCCGGATCGCCTCGTTTCTGGCCTCTCTAACCGCAAGATACTGCGACCTCATGATTCTGTAAAAGAGAATGAATGTTACAACAAAAATCACATACATCAAACCAATGGCGGCCAGGAATTCCTTCAAACTTTCCCTGTCCATTTTCTGTATGATACCGCTCAGCGCCTCATAGGACATGGCTGTAACCAGATACCATTCGGAGTAGGGGAGGGGCACCACATACACATATTTAGTCCCCTCGGTGGTGGATGCGGAAAAATTGGTGAAGGACTTATTGTCTATGGTGTCCTGGATCATCTTAACATAGACTTCCGCTCCGCACTCATCCGTATCTAAAACGACATTTCTCAGGCGTTCATAATAATTGTCCCGCACGGCAGACCCGCTCCTTATCACAAAATCGCCGTTTCTCCTTATAATATGGGAATAAGTCTCCTGGCTCTGGCTGTCCATAAAGAGGGTGGTATTGACATAATCCACATTAATGCCCGCCACCATTGCAATGCTTTTCTCCCCATTCCCCATGTCATAGGCGCAGGGAACCCCCAGTACCACAATCTCCTCGGCAAGACCTTTCATTCTCGCCGCGGCAATCTTATTGTTTCCATCCTTCAGGGAAGCGAGAAAAGGCTCCTCATCCGCCATCACCACTTCCTCACCCAGGATCAATTCCAAACTCCCGTCCTCGGCCAACAGCGCCAGAAAGATAAAGTCTCTGGCAGCGCCGCTGACAGCCATGGCCTCCCGCAGTTCCGTTCCCTGCAGTTCTCCCTCCGGCGGCATGGTCTTTATGATACTTTCCACCTGAGCCAGCTTAATGTCTACGGTGGTATCAAAATGGCTGATGATCTGTAAATTCATCCGCTCCATATAAAAGTCGCTGATCTCCATGGCCGTATCCCTGCTGGCCCCCATCATACGGCTCATCAACACCATATATATGCCTCCGCACAGTATGAACATCAAAACAAAAACGGTCACAAGTACTCGTAAATTTCTGTTCTTCATTTCGTTTATTACCTCGCAAGTCGTGATATATTTTTGATTATATTATAAAAAGGTAAAAAAAGCAACGAGCCAATTTCATCATCCTTTTTATTTGGAAAAGATATGTCATTTGGAGGTATGAATACGAAGAAAAACAGGTCACGACTGCTTTATGCAGGGGGGCTTTCGCCCCCGATGCGGTTCCATGGGTTTACTTCCTGCCGCGGCTCCGGGTCACTGCCCGGTATATACCCAGCAGTGCCACAAAAAGTAATGCGGCCACCGGCCAGATGAGCCAGGTATCTCCCCACCTGTTATCATAAAAGCTTATGCACAGATAGACAGCTACCACCAGACACCAGTACGCGCCGGCCAAAGGGCTATATTTTCGACGTTCTTTCTTTTTTTCCGCAGAATATTCCCCCTCCTGCAGCAGTTTCTGAAAACTTTCCCAGATACAGCCCGCCTGCACCAACAGGAAAACCCCTAGGGACACGATGGCCAGAAGTACACATGTGCAGTATATCAGACAGATCTCCGGGGCGTCCAGTCCTGCGGCGAACATAAGGGGCAGTACACTGAGAATGCACAGGACCACGCCCAGCACCATTTTTATCTGATAGCGGCGGGTATAGGCCTCCTTCTGCTTCTCCACGATGCCCCCAACGCCGTATTGCAGTTGGATTTCCTCTTCTTCCAGATACTCATAGCGCTCCAGCTTCATACCGTATATTAAGAACAATACCACGGCCCCTGCCACCATCAGCAGCAGGATAACCACTCCAAGTCCCGTCGCCATGTTCTCTGTGACAGCCACCGGTCCGTATTCCGACCAGCCGCCCATAAGCAACAGGCTGATGGGGGAGAGAATGCTGATCAGCACCCCTATGGCGATGGGATAACTGGTTTTCCGTACAGTCTCCAAATAGGTATTGGCTTCTTCCAGAGAGAGGGAACGTGCTTTCCGGAGATCTCTGTCCCCTTCCGCAGAAATTTCCGGCAGTTCCGCTTCTTTTAGTTCTCCTTCCTGCCCGTTTTTAGAAATGACGTCTATGTCATACTCATCCTTTAACAAAAAATCGGTGCTGACGCCAAATATCATACTCATTCTGATGATTTTATCCAGTTCCGGTATGGACGCCCCCGATTCCCATTTAGATACGGACTGCCTGGATATTTCCATCTGATCCGCCAATTCTTCCTGAGACCATTCTTTCTGCTTTCTTAAATACGTAATTTTCTCTGCCAGAATCATTCTGAACCTCCTGCTTTCTCATTAAATTTAGATTCGGCGGTATGCCGTTTTGTCCCCTGTATTCTAGCAAAATCCCCGGTTGACAACCACCAAGCGCGCAGTACATTTTCCCGTTTTTTTGTCAACCCGCAGTTGCAGTCCGGCAAAAATACCCTTTCGGTTATCCAATGCTTTAACGCTATTATATAAGGAAGAGTCTGCAGGTGCAACCTTATTCCACTGGTTTTCCCGCCGCAGATGTGCTATACTGGGCAGGGTTACAGAAACTTACCGGGAGGTCTGAAAATGCAGACGCAGGATACATTGACTTCTTTATGTGAAAAATATTGTCTGGGAAAAATGCAGGGAGAAGCCCTGCCCGCAGAGGGGGGGCTGCTGCACCGCATGTACCATGTGGTCACGGACCGGGGGGCCTATGCCGTAAAGCTGCTTAATCCGAATATCATGAAAAGGCCGGCGGCCTTGCGGAACATGACGACTTCCGAACGAATCGCCGAAGCCATGGCCGCATACGGTCGGAAAGAGGATATCGGTTTCGGAACCTCTCAGTCCGGGGACGCCATACCCGCAGTGCCCGCACTGAAGTTCCAGGGGCAGCATATACTTGTCCTTAAGGGAAATAATGTTCCCCAGTATGCCCTTGTTTACCCCTGGCTGGAGGCCCGTTCCCTGTTTGCGCCGGATATCGGCGTCACACATTGCCGCAGGGTGGGCCGCATACTGGGACTGATCCATCACGCGGATCTTCAGCCAAAGGAGATTGGAGAACTGCCGGAGAAAGAGGAGGGGATGCGGCCTCTCTATGACTGGCAGGGCTATCTCTCCCTGGCCGGGCAGCAACAGGCTTCCTGGCGCTTTGATTATGAAGCCATGCTGCCGGATCTGCTGCGCTGGGACCGGGCGGCAGTGGACGCCATGAAAACGCTGCAGTCCCGCCAGGTGATCAGCCACCGGGACCTGGACCCCAAGAATATCCTTTGGCAGGGAACCGACCCCCTGATCATCGACTGGGAAGCCGCCGGATATGTGAACCCCTGGCAGGAACTGCTGGAAGTACTCAATTACTGGGGACGGGAAGAAAGCGGCGGATATGACCCCTGCCTCTGCCAGGCAATCTTACAGGAGTACCGGCAATACATGGATTTGAGGGAAGTGGACTGGACACCTGTTTTTGCCTGCAGCTATGACGGGATGCTGGGCTGGCTGGAATATACACTGAAAAAGGCCCTGGGCCTGGAGGGGGACGACCCGGTCCAGGGTATGAGCCAGCTGCTTTCCACCTATAAGGAACTGCGGCTTTATGACGCCCACGCCCAAACACTGCGGGAGATGATAATCGGTTGAAAGAGAGGGAAAAATGTTGAAACATATAAACCGCCGCAAACTGTTCCGATATGTCAGCCTGGGAATTCTGACTGCCATGATTCTTTTTCTTCATTTCTATAAACTGACGGAGATCCCTTACGGCATGTATGTGGATGAGGTGGGCTCCGCCTATGACGCTTACAGCATAGCAAATTACGGCGTTGACCGCTATATCAAAAGTTATCCTGTCTATTTTACCAATTACGGAGACGGGCAGAATGCGCTGTATACCTATATTACCGCCCTGTTTTTCCGGCTGTTCGGCGCATCCAAGCTGACGGTCCGAATGGGCATTGCTCTCTCCTCCCTGACCGCCGCCTTCTTTGGCTATCTCTATGCCTGCAGGAAATGGAAGGGACAGGAGGTTCCCCTGCTCTTTTTATGCCTGTATGCCATCCTGCCCGTCTTTACCATGACCCAGCGCTTTGGACTGGAAAGCCATCTGATGCTGTCGGCTTCCATCACAGTGCTGTATACCACCGCCAGAGCCCTTGAGACGGAAAAATGGCAATATTACCTGTTGGCCGGCATCGTTATGGGGCTTTCCCTCTACACCTATGCCCTTATGTATATTGTCCTGCCCCTCTATTTGCTCCTCTGGCTCGGATACGGTATTCGACTGGGAAAAATACGCCTTCGCAAATTGCTCCTGCTGCTCCTGCCCCTGGGCCTGCTGGCCGCCCCTTTGCTTATGGTACAGATCATCAACGCCTTTTCTCTGCCGGAAATGCGCCTGGGCCCCTTTACCCTCACCCGCCTGGAAAAATACCGTTCCGCAGAACTGGGCTTTCAAGATCTGTTCCGCAATTTGAAGCAGATGTTTACCAACACTCTGTTCTTTGACAATCTGACTTATAATACTTTTTCCCGGTATGGGACTCTGTATTATATTTCTCTGCCCTTCCTTTTCATCGGCCTGGTGAAAACCGCCAGGGAAACCTGGCTTTCCTGGCGGCAAAAACAGTTGGATTACGCCACTCCCGTACTCTTCTGGCTGTTGGGGGAATTTGTCATGGGATGTATCCTGAAAGGATGGTCCACTCCCAACACCACCCGGATGATCGGCATTTTCATGGCTTATCTGTACCTGATCACCGCAGGCATCTGCCGGGTCTGTAACTGCCTGAAAAAAATATGGCAGAAACGTGCCTTTGGGGGAATACTGGCAAGCCTTTACGCCGTCTCCTTTTTGTCCTTCGCCCATTACTATTTTACGGATTACAATCGGCTGGCCTATCCCATGAACTGGCTGTTTTATGAGACTTATGATGATATCCCTGCCTTTCTGGAGGAACATCGGGACCAAAGCTGGGCCTCCCGGGGCGTATGCTATCCCAGTAATTATATGTACTATCTGTGGTCGTTCCGGGTAAGTCCTTATGATATGAATATCCCCGTCAATGGCATCCAGACTTTCGGAAAGGACTCCATCAACGAATTTCCCGAGAAAGTTCTGGTTCGGAATAACTATGTGGTGTCTAATCTGGACCAGCCCTCCATTGAATTTTTGACGCGGATCGGGTATATCCCCGTTCAGATGGACAAGCATATTTTCTTTATCTGTCCTTTTGAGAATTATGATGTGGCAGTGTCCCAGGAGCAGCTTTTCTATCTGGATAATATACATGTATTGGATCAGGATATCAAATTTTTCGGATGGTGTGTGGACCCGGAAGCCGACGCACCCTTTGCCGGATATCTCCTGGAGATAGACGGCGCCATGGTGGACATCCAAAAGACACCCCGGACAGATGTGGCGGGGGTATTGGGAAGGGAGGATTATCTGGAGAGCGGCTTTACCGCAATCATCCCCCTGGACACGCTGGGAACCTGCAATTCCCTCACTCTTACAGGGGTACGTGCCGATGGCTCCCAAAGCGTCATATATCAGATCCTGCGAAAAGAAAAACCCTCCTAAAGCAGGACCCCGGAATTCTAAAGTTTTTTACAACAAAAGAACCCGGTAAAACCAGGTTCTTTTAAGCAAATCCGGCAATCCTTCCCGGACTATTCTTCCACACAGCGCTGCTGCTTCACAGCCAGCATAATCATCGTGGCTGCCACCAGCACCAGGGTTACGGCCAGGCCGCCCTCCAGGCCGAAATCGCCCCCATTGATCAGTTCCCGTCCTGTCACCATGTTGGAGGAGAATACGGTGCAGTGGGTCTGCATGCCGCTGACACGTATGCCATATATATTGCCCTGGGCCAGATTCCAGACGGAGTGTAGCGCTCCCACCCCCCAGATATTGCCCCGCTTGATGAAATAGATGGAGGCAAACACACCGAAGAGCACCAGATTGACAAAGGCCAGCACGGTAATGCCCTCATTCAGCAGATGCAGGGCCGCAAACAGCAAAGCATTGGCAAAAATACCCACCGCCAGAGGATAACGTCGGCTCACGGACACCAGAAAATACCCCCGGCACAAAATCTCCTCCGCCATGCCCTGGATCAGAAATCCCACCACAAACAAAATGAAAATCCCCAGGGAGAATTCCGGCGACAACCCCTGGAATTCCAAAGAGCCCGTTATCACACATAGAAGCACCGCTGCGGAAAAGAGTACCAGCCCGGCCCCCAGGCCGCAGGCATATTCCTTCCACATGCCGGGTTTCTGAAATCCCACCGTGGACATCTTCCGCTTCTGAATCAATTTACAGAACAACAACGCCACCAGGATTAATCCCACATTGGCAAAAAGCATGGCAATCGTCAGCGCATCCGTCTGCAATATGGCCTGGGTAGCCTCCATAGCAGCTTCCATATCTCCCACTGCAATCGCGCTGAGATACTCCTGATTGGTGAACAGCAACACCATCTGCGCCGGAACCATCACTATCAGTTCCGCGATATTGCAGACCAGAAATACAACCACAAATATCAGAATCTCCAGGGCGATATGCAGCCCCTTCCGGGCTGCCGCCGCCTCTGCCGCCATTACAGGTTTTTTCATTTTCCACAAATCAGTCATCTATACAACCTCCTTCCGAATGATTCCCTCTCTGCTGACAAGGGTAAGCCTGTTGATCGTCCAGGACTGCTCCAGATCCTCATATGCATGGCGCTCCAGGGCCCGGAACTGCTTTTGCTCTTCATTCCAAGTCAGAGCCGTAGTCCGATACTCTCCCTGCTCGTAACCGTATCCGTCTCCCCGGTCCTCATACAGCAGGAATTCACCATCTCTTCCCGTATAGACAAAGACCTCCAGTTCCGGGGAGAGTTCCTCCGTGGACGGGGCATATGCCGCCCTTGGCAGAATGCTCCCTTCCCGGACAAACAGGGGAATCCGATCCAGAGGCGCTTCGGTCTCTATCCACTGTCCCCCCTGGTAGTAAACATTGGTCCAATAATCATACCACCCGTTCCCCTGGGGCAGATACAGCCTTCTGACAGCGGGTATCCCGGAGAGCGGCTCCGAATCCCTGCCATAGTACATGGGCTCCAGTACGGGACACACCATGATGCTGTCCCGGAATAAATACTGATCCATAATACCCCAGACCTCCCGGTCTCCGGGATAGGCGAAGGCCAGCAATCTCATCATGGAACCGTCCTCCAGCCAGCAGCGGCCTGCCAGAGAGTAGATATAGGGAAACAGGGTATAGCGCAGGCGGTTAGCCGCCAGCAGTGCCTCATAGAAGGGAACTTTGTCATTGGCAAAATGCCACAACTCCCTTCGGCAGTCCGTTCCGTGACCCCGGAAAACCGGAAGAAAGCATCCCCATTGATACCATCGCACAAACAGTTCCCGATATCCCAGGTCCTGGGTGGCCCTGGGGTAATCTCCTTTCCAAAACCATGCCGTCCCCCGCTTTACAAAGAAAGCGCCGATGTCCACCGTCCAGAAGGGAAGCCCGCTGGCGCTGAAATGCAGTCCTGCGGCCACCTGCCTGCGCAGCGTGTCCCAGGAGGCCTCGATATCCCCCGACCACAGAATGGCTCCGTAACGCTGCTGCCCGGTATAGGCGCTCCGGGTCAGATTCACCACCCTTCTGGTATCGCAGCCTCTTTGCCCCTCAAATATGGTCCGGGCATGATACAGCCCGTAGGCGTTCATTTTTTCCGCGGGAAGATGCTGCCACACCGTTTGACAGTATTCCTCATACATCCTGGCAGGCTCCACTCTCTCTGTATGATTCCACTCGGGAGTAAAGGGCTCGCTGTTGTCGCACCACCAGGCGTCCAGTCCGCTGCCCAGAAGCCCTTTTTGAATCTGCTCCCAGTACAACTCTCTCGCTTCCCCGTTGAGCGCATTGTAGACGCCGCAGCCCGGCAGCAGCAGTTTTTTCTCCTTGAATTGCCTGTAATTGTCCGTGTTTTCCCCCATATTGGGCCAGATGGACAGCATAAAATGTACATGGGCCTCATGTAGTTCCCGCACCATGGCCCCGGGATCGGGGAAGCGGCTGCCGTCAAAGGTTTTCTGCCCCCACTGGTCCCCCTCCCAGGAACACCAGTCCAGCACCAGCCCGTCCAGGCCGATCCCCCTGTCCCGGTATTCCCGCATGACGGCAAGTATTTCTTCCTGGGTCTCATAGCGCTCCTGAGACTGTATATAACCATAGGCCCACCGAGGCAGCAGAGAGGTCTTGCCTGTCAGCATGCGGTATTTTTGAACGACTCCGTCCAGGCTTCCCCCATTCATGAAATAGAAATCCATCTCCGGGTCCGCCTCGGTGTAGAGATAAGAGCCATAAACCGTATCGCTGAATATCATAGGACTGTATGTGTCTACCAGTATGCCATATCCCAGCGTGGACGCCAGCATAGGAATCGCAATCTTGCGGTTGGCCTGGTGCAGATAGACGGTCTGCCCCCGCAGGGAGCCGAAACCCTCCTCCTGCTGCCCCAGCCCGTACAGCGCCTCCCCCTCTCCCCATTCCAGATACAGCCTGGTATGGCAGCTTTTTCCCAGAGGGATCCTGGACGCCTCCCGAACCACATCCTTCACACCGTCGGGAGTGGCCACCTTCTCCACCCGGGCCCCTTCTTCCAACATGCGGTAGGTGGTAAATTCCTCCAGCGTTTTGCTGTCATGATCCCGCTCCCGCAGAAGAAGCCTCCCCTTGCCATCGTAATAGCGGTAAGCGGCTGTATCGCGGCAGATGACTACTTCCAGATGCTCCATCTGCAGGCGGATCTCCTCCGGGGTTTCCGTGTAATCCCAGTGGGGGAATACCTCTCTGTGAACGACCCCCGGCTTATCTCCCTCCCCAAATTCTTCCTCCAGGGTATAGGTAACTCTGACTGTGGCAGAATCCCTGGGCTCCAGTCGGTGGGTTCCTGCGTCTGAACATAGATAAAGCCTGTCCTCCTGACGCCAGACCTTTCTGATCCGATTGCTTTTTGCCTCCGTAACACAAAGCATAGCCTCTTCTCCCTTCTTTTCCGCATGCGGTGCTTATATAATAAAAAAGCCATGCGGCCGTCTCCGGCCACAGGCATGGAGGTGATTCATTCAATAATCAGACTGGCGCATCTGATATCCTCCGACAGATCGTAGACCTTCCCGGTGCGCAGGCCGATAACTTTGGGGCGCAGCGGGTACTGGGGATTGTTTTTCAGCACTTTGGCCTTCTCCCCATTGCTCAGGGTAACGGTGGTGTTCACAGGATAGAGAATAACAATTCCCAGAAAGTTCCTCATATAGGTAATATCCAGTTCGTCAGTCATGGCCATGATCATCTCTATGGCGTCCTGCTGGGAAAATGCTTTCTTGTAAGGCCGCTCTGTCACAAGGGCATCGTAGATATCTGCAATGGCAAGGATCTTCGCAAAGGGATAGATTTTGCCGGAAGCCACTCCCATGGGATATCCCTTCCCGTTCAGCTTCTCGTGGTGCTGCAGTACCCCCATCAGCACCTCCTGGGGAATCCCGCCCTTCTCTTTCAGGATCTGATAACCAAAGAGAGCGTGGTTTTTCATCACGGCAAACTCTTCCTCCGTCAGTTTCCCGGCCTTATTTAATATTTCATTGGGGATTTTGGATTTGCCCATGTCGTGAAGCAGACCTGCCATGCCGATCTTTTGGATTTCTCCTTCGGACATATTGCTGTTCTTGGCAATCAGCATGGCAATGGTGGCCACATCCACGCTGTGCTGGAATGTGTATTCATCGCTGAATTTCAGCGTGTCAATATTCAGCGCCACTGCCTCGTTCTCCATAATGGAGCCCACCAGACTGTCCGTGACATTGGTGGCAGTGTCAATAAAATTGGGGGCGGAAGTGTCATTGTAGAGAAATTTGATGCCCTGGGACACCCGCTTTTTCACACTTTCGGACAATTTCACCTTTGACCGATCCGCCACCGTCAGCTTTTCGATGGCCACCCGGACTTCCGGAGAGATCTCTATGTCTCCCTCCATCTCGGGGTCTTCCTCCCCCTCCCGGATATAGATCCCGGTAATCTTCATTTTCTGCAGGGCTTCAATCAGAAAATCGTCCAGCCCGGTCTTACGGGCAATCAAAATTCGCCCGCTTCTGTCTATGATGGACTGGTCGATCACCATGCCCGGCTTGATTGCCCTTGTACTTATAAATTTTCTTTTTACCACAGGCTCCACCGCTACTTTAATAATATGCTAACAGTTACTATACTTTTACATTATAATTCATTTTCCGTTAGAAATCTACTCTTTTTATGCGAATTAATAGGCAGATTGTGCGCATATTTGTATAAATGAAACCCGTATCTTGAAGCCGGGGAGCCGGACGCATATAATGATACCAACCCCAGTCAGGGAAGGAGCGTAATCATATGAAGCAGATTCTCATTGTCGAGGACGACATTACCATGAACAAAATGCTGACAAATATACTGTTGGCCGAAGGGTATGGCGCTGTTTCTGCCTATACCGCCGAAGAAGCCCGGCGTTGCTTTCAGTCGACTGTATATGATCTGGCTATTCTGGACATTAATCTGCCGGACGGTTCCGGCTATGAGCTTTGTAAAGCCATCCTGGAAACCGCGCATATCCCCGTTATTTTCCTGACGGCCAACGATTTGGAACAGGATATGATAAAAGGCTATGAGTCGGGAGCCGCCGACTATATCACAAAGCCCTTTCCCAACAGTGTGCTGCGCCACAAGGTCAAAGCCATCTTTTCCATGTTGGAAAGCCCGGAAAAAGAACCGCCGCACAAAGTATATGATGACGGGCTGCTTATGATCGACTTTTCCTCCCTGCGGACCGTTTTGGCCGGAGAAGAAATTATCCTTGCTCCGCTGGAATATCGGATGCTGGAAATCTTAACGAGTAATAAAGGCATTCTGCTGACCCGGCAAAAACTGCTGGAAAATCTGTGGGACAGCCAGGAGAATTATGTGGACGAGCACACTTTGACAGCGGCGATCAGCCGTATCCGCGGAAAGATTGAAAGAGGCGGTCATAAATATATTCGAACCGTTTACGGCATGGGCTATATGTTTACAGACGGAGGTACCAGATGAAAAAGATACGTTTATCCCTTTCCGGCATTTTCCGATTGATCGGAGCAGGTGCTGTTATAACGGCCCTTGTCCTGAGCATCGGCATATTTTGCGCTACCCGGGATATGACGGCGGTTATGGGCTGCCTGATTACCGCCGGGGTTCTGTCTGTATGGGCGGCTGTTTTAATCAGGATGCTGCAATACCGCCTGGTGCTTTTTACGGACGAAGTGTGCCGGACCATTGACGATATGATGCAGGGAGAAGCAGCGCCAAGAATGATTTTTGATAATGATACCCTGTTAGACCGTATCAGCTACCAGTTAAACCGGCTATACCAGATGGAACAGGCCGGTAAAAAAGCCATTGAGGAGCAGCAGGCCGATTTGCAAGGTTTGATTTCCCACATATCCCATCAGGTCAAAACGCCTGCTGCAAATTTGAAAATGGCAGCCGATACGCTCCTGGAACAGCAGCTTTCTCCCGGGCAGCAGAACGCATATCTGCAATCCATGAACACGGAGATTGACAAACTGGATTTCCTTATGCGTGTGTTGGTAAAGTCTTCCCGTCTGGAAACAGGAGTAATAACATTGGAAAAGCAGCTTGCCCCCATCTATGAAACACTGGCTTCGGCTTTGGGCGGCATTTTTTTGAAAGCGGAGGAAAAAAATTTACAGGTGGCGGTGGACTGCCCGGAGGATCTGTCTGTCCCTCATGACCCAAAATGGACGGCCGAAGCCCTGTTTAATATTTTGGAGAACGCCGTAAAATATACCCCGGCAGGCGGAACCATCCGGGTGTCCGTTGTCCGCTGGGAGGCTTACACTAAGATTGATATAACCGATACAGGGCGAGGCATCCCGGAAAGCCATCAAGCTGCCATTTTTAAAAGATTTTACCGGGAGCCGGAAGTACACCATATGGAAGGAATCGGTATCGGCCTGTATCTCACGAGGGAAATCATTGCAAAACAGAACGGACAAGTCAAAGTAAGTTCCGGGACCGGAGCCGGGTCCACTTTTACCGTTTTTCTGCCAAATAATTAGGACTTTCAGAAAATATTTCGGAAACGGCGACATTCTCGTGACCTTTGTATTTTATCATCAGGATATAAAAACAAGTGGAAAGGCGGTATACAGAATGCCAGTATTACAAACGGTCAATTTAAAAAAATATTATCAGCAGGGCGAAACTGTGACAAAAGCCCTGGACGGTGTGAGCCTTGAAATCAATGGGGGAGAATTTGTTTCAATCGTGGGCACTTCCGGTTCCGGCAAGTCAACACTGCTTCACATGATGGGCGGCCTGGACAGTCCCACATCCGGCAGTGTGATTATCAACGGAGAAGATATTTCACAGAAAAGCGCGGAACAGCTTACTGTGTTTCGCCGCCGTCATATCGGCTTTGTTTTTCAGAATTATAATCTTGTACCCGTTCTGAATGTGTATGAAAATATCGTGCTGCCGGTTCAGTTAGACGGGAAGAAGGTAGACAAAAAGCTGATGGACGAAATAGTGGAAGTACTGGGGCTGCAGGATAAACTTGAAAATCTGCCCAACAACCTGTCGGGGGGCCAGCAGCAGCGGGTATCCATTGCCCGCGCCATGCTCACCAAACCGGAGATCCTTCTGGCCGATGAACCCACGGGAAATTTGGACAGCAAAACAACTCAGGATGTTCTTTCTCTGCTGAAAATTTCCGGCATGAAATTTCACCAGACAGTGGTGATGATTACCCATAACGACGCGATTGCCCAACTCGCCGACCGCATTATCCGTATAGAGGACGGAAAAATAACAAATTAAGGAGAGCGTAAACCCATGAAAAAATGTATATTGCTTCTTACCGTTTTGATTGCTTTGTCTTTGGCCGGCTGCGATGCGGCAGATAACGGTGTGGCCCATCGGGACGGAAACCTGATCGTTACAAATTATTCCGATTATGAAATTACAGACATAACCATTTCCCACCTGGGAAAAACCGTTTCCGTTTCTCCCGCACCGATTAAAAATACGCAAATCTGCTATTTTACCCTTGCCCCCGCCTCTGATTATGTTTATAAAATTTCTTTTATGGACAGGGAGGGGGAGGAACATTGGCGGGAATTTACCGATACTTTTTCTGAAGATACGCAAATCCTGATCGCAATACAATACTCTGACAATGGTTGGACCATTGACTATGACAAATAAGGAGACCTATTCATGTTTTATAACGACACTCGAAGACAAATGAAAGAACTGGCCTACAAAATCATGTCGGGAAACCGCCGGCGCAATGCCTTTGTTATCATCGCTGTCGCAATGACTACTTTTCTTATTTCCACAATTCTCTGCATTGGCAGCGGCTATTTGAAAAGCGCGGATAAGCAGCGGGAAATGTTGAATGGTACAACGGCAGACATGATCCTGACAAATCCAACGGAATCACAGCTGCAGGCATTGCGGCAGGATCCCAATATCGCATATATGGGTATCAGCCGCCAGATCGGCTTTGTTGACACCGAGCATTATCCCCGCATCAATGGCATCCTGCTTCGCTGGTGCGATGCGGTTGAATGGGAACAGCATATTTCTCCGGCCATCGGAAATATAAACGGACACTATCCCGCTTCCCGGACCGAAATCATGATGCCCACATGGGTTTTGGAGCAAATGGGGGTGGAACATCCGGTTATAGGTCAGACAATCACGCTTTCCTTCCGTTATGGATATACGGATATCCATTGGCCGCCTCTTTCATCTGCAGCAACCTTTTCCTTTACATTGTGCGGCTGGTATGAGGACTACAGCGGAAACAGAATGTATGATAATGCCATAGCGTATATTTCCAATGATTTCTGGAATCAATCCGCAGCCAACGAAACGAATACCAAAAGCGCGCTTTCCCTCACGGTTTCCGGGGATATGGGAGACAGAATTTATTCTTATCTGGAACCTCTGAATGAACTTCAGGAATTTACGGATCTATCAAAAGCCGGAAGGGGCAATAATAGTCTGAGCCCGGTCCTGGCAGTTATGGGGCTGATTGTTACAATAATGATCTGCGGGTACTTGCTTATATACAATGTGCTTTACATTTCGGTGACAAAGGACATTCGCATGTATGGACAGCTTAAAACATTGGGGACCACACAGAGGCAAATGAGGAAAATCGTTTTTTGCCAGGTCCGCGTATTGAGTTTTTGGGGAATCCTGTCCGGCCTGGCCTTAAGCGCGGCAACCCTGTTTTTCATTGTTCCTTTTGGAATACGGGCTTTTGCGGGCGACATAATTATGGACAGCGCCATCTCCCCCTCCTACTCTCCATTGGTTTTCGCAGGAGCAGGGCTCTTTTCATTTGCCACGGCATTGATCAGCAGCAGGAAGCCGTCAGAGATCGCGAGTATGGTATCCCCGATCGAAGCCCTGCGCTATTCCGGAATAAATACCGCAGGGAAAAAAAGCCGTAAAACCTCTGAGGGCAATAAAGTTCTCAGAATGGCCGTCGGCAATATTTTCCGAAATAAAAAGGGCAATCTGCTGGTACTTGCCTCCTTATTTTTGGGCATCAGTTTATTCATAATTGTTAACGGAGTACTGGCGGGGCTGGATGCCTCCCACCTGGCTGACGAGTATATGCGCGATGATATTGTGATTGAAGTAAGCCGGCAGACCGAACTTGACGACCATCTTCTTGACCGCCTGCAGGCTGATCCCCATGTGAAGGGAATAACCTATACAACCGGACTTTATGAGCAGTGGTTTATGGATACCGATAATATCCTGGAAAAGTATATCTCCGATTTCCGCAATACAGGCACGGTTCCCCAGGAAGCGTTTCTCCAATATGCTGACGGAAATATGTATCAGACATATATGTACGGAATCGGAAAACAGGACTTTCATGAAGCTGTCTCATTGATAAACAGCCCCCTCTCATATGAAGATTTCTGTAACGGAGAAATCGCTTTTCTGGCATCGGCCACCATTGTACCTTATGAGGGAACACCAGTCAGCGGAGACATTCAATTAACAATAAATGGCCAAACATATACGCTGCGCACAGCTCCATACTATTTGCCCGCCACATTCAGGGAGGATGGCAAAACCCTCATTGCTCCCAATATTTATGTCAGTCAGGAGTGGCTGGAAAGGATCGGCGCCGCCGGGCCAGTCAACAGAATCGCAATACAGACCGACCATCCGGAGCAGGCCCTTAATACAGTAAAAGCCCTGTTGGAAGGATACAGCGGCATCGTTATTACATCAAAAATTGAAAAAATCAATGCATTGAAAGCCAGTTTCAGCGGAATCACCTTCCTGGGAAACGCAGTCAGTATAATTCTGTTGGGAATCGGCTTAATGAATTTCATCAATATGATGTATGTGAGTGTAAACAGCAGAAGTAAAGAACTGGCTGTCCTGGAAAGCGTGGGTATGACCAAAAAACAGATCTGCCAAATGCTGCAAATAGAGGGAAGCGTTTATGCCATTGCTACCGCCATATTGGTTTTCACATTGGGCAGCGCAATTTTGTACGGCGCTTTTCGAATCGTAAAGATGCAGGCTGCTTACGCAGTATTCACTTATCCACTGTCTCAAATAGCCCTGTCCCTGGCTCTGGAGATAATGATCTGTAATCTGGTCCCTGTTCTTGTTTATAAGGCCGAAGCCGGCCACAGTCTGATTGAGCGATTGCGGGTAAATGGATAAAAGGTTGGGGGACTGTCCTAAAGGCAGAACCGAAAGATCCGAACAAAACAATAGCAGGGCATCTCTGTGGTTCTCCAACTGACAATAAGTTTACTCTACCTTCAGTCATTCCGTGTCTTGCATATTCGAATATATTGTTGTATGATATCTATGAAAATATTAGGTAATTGCGAACTTGTTTCGCAATTACCTAATTCATTAATATGTTCCTCTGAAATATTAGCAAGATCAGAATACATAGAATGATATGTAGAAACGTCCTTGGATTCTATGATTATTTTTGTAAAATATCCAGAAGGGCATAATGCCAAAACGATTATAGCCAACCACACTATAATACGATACGTTTCAGCCTGGATATTAATCATTTCACTAATAAGCATAGATATACAAGGGCAAAGTAAACCAACTACAATGGGAAAAAGCATTGAACTATATAGGTTGATAATTACATCATAATGATTTATACGTCCATATAGATAATGGATATACTCACTTAATTCAGATTTATTTAGCGTAGTTAAAGTAGTGATTATATTTTGTTTCCATTCACCATATGTAAGATAAAAACGTCCATCTAATTTTTGTTTTTCCTTTTTTGATAACTTTCTTTCACAAAGTCTTTTATAGCGAATGAACTCTGTTTCAAAATTAATGCCCAATTTTCTTTCCCAATAAACAGTTGGATCTAGTATTTGTATTTCCGCAGATTTCTTCTTTTTCATACTTTCCTTTCTCAAAATACTAATGTTCTATAATAGAATACAAAAGAATATATGTTATGTCAAGCTCTATGAAAAAAATACTCGTATAGTTTGTCATAAAATTCATTACATAATTGCAAAATCATTAAACTTATAGGCATTTGTGAAACTATTATGACGAGTTTATGTCCATCCACCACCAGTATTTTGATAAGTACTCCACAAATCCTGTAGATCTCTGAGATAGATTCTTTTCAGAAAATGCCAGGCTTTTGTTCATGAAAATAGTACGAGGGCATCACTAATCACCAGATTGGATGATTTTGCGACACCCCCAATATGTAAAATCCGTAGACAGCCATGCTTCTATATACCAAATACATTCACCCACACTGTAATCAGAAAGTTATACAATCCATGGCCGATAATCAGGGACAAGGTGGTACAGTTTTTTACTTTGCTCCTGACCAGACAAAAAAATATTCCCATCAAGGTGGTAATGCCGATCTGTACCATCGAACCACCGAAGATATGAAACAGCCCGAAAGCCAGGGAAGATACCAGAACAGCCACACCGGAAGAACCGCTGAGAACATGAACTTTCCGGTACAGGAAGCCACGGAAGATAAACTCTTCCGTAAGTGCCACCGCCCCCACACAATAGACGATTTCATAAAGATACTGCCATAAAAATTGGTAATGTTTTCCGTTGTCACTCCACTCCCCATGCCCTGTTAGGAAAAGCGGCAGTGTGAGCACCAGGGACATGGCTGCGCCGATTGCGATTCCCACCAGAATCTGGACCCCTATTTTGTCCCGGGAAAACAGGTAATCGCTCCAAGTGTCTCCGGCGATCAGCATAACCACCAGAGGACCTAAGGCCATGCACAGATACATGTTAATGGAAAGCACCAGCCTTGCCTGCAAAGGCAGACTCATCAGGACATATCTGTTAAAGCAGACCAGCCCCCACAGTGCCAGCATACACCACCCGATTCCCATGACTATTTGAACAGGCAAATTCTTCTTATTTTTATGCATAAACCCTCCCTCTTTACTCATACTTTCTGGCCGCCGCATACATGGGGCCAAACAGGACGATAAAAAACAGCGGCAGACAGACAAACACGAAAATACTGTTCACAATCGTCGGAGCCAGTAAACCGCAGAGAAAATACAGTGCGGGAAAAGCCATGGCAGAGATTGACATCCCCCGTATGGCTGCACGCTTAATGGGAAGCCAGTTCCGATTGTTAAAATGGATTCCCGGCATATTCATGCGAAAAATACCGTCACTGTACGCATCAATTTTGTATTCGTCATAGTATTCCGGCAGTTTATCTTTCATAAAGAAACAGAAATATCCCCCAAACATAAAAAACAGCGATTCATAGATAAGCAGATGCAGGCTGATATCCTCCCAGCTGTATCCAAACACCCGCAGTCCCAGCAATTCCAGCACTGACACGATCAGGCTTATAACGAACAATAGTGCCTCCTGTCTGCGCCTCTTCTGCCGCTCCGCAGGAGACTCCTCAGAATAGGTGATTACCTTATGCATCAATTCCTCTACCCGTCCCGATTCTATGACGGCCTGTTCCAGACGCTGGCATTCCAGCAGTTCCGTAACCGTAACTCCCAGAGCCTGGGACAGGGGGATCAGCACCGTGATATCCGGCATACTCAGTCCCCGCTCCCATTTGCTCACCGCCTTGTCGGATACAAATACTTTCAGCGACAGTTCCTTCTGGGTCATGCCCTGCTCCTTGCGAAGCTGCGACACAAAAGTGCCGAATCTTTCCTTGTCTATCTCATACATATGATACTATCTCCTTTCCCGCATGACTGCGGTATGGGCAAAGTCCCTGTAACCTATGTTTCTGCCCGAGACAGCGCCGGCCGAACGCTTTGGTCTCTGTAAGAACATATTATACATTTTATACTTGTTTACTGCAACCGACCGGTGGTAGAATGCCGGGGAAACGACGCTGCAATCCCCATAAAACCGCCACTTTGGCAAAGCCTATTGACTTTAAACCCTTGCATGATATAATCGTACCAATAACATGGAAAAATTTTGCATAGATAAAAGTGTTTACCAGGGAAAGGAGCAAATATGCGTATCGAATGGAAAACATGTCTCAAAGTGGGTGTTATCGGAATACTGCTGTTCATATTTATACGGTATTGGGATGTCTGTGTGGGAGTGGCGGGCACAGCCTGGGCGGCGGCATTTCCACTGTTTCTGGGCTGTGCTCTGGCATATGTCCTCAACATATTGATGTGCTTTTATGAGCGGCATCTGTTCCCCCGCAAAAAAGGACGCATATGGAGCCGTCTGCGCCGCCCCGTCTGTATCCTTCTGGCCATGACCTCCATCGTATTGATCCTGTTTCTAATCGTGCGCATGGTCATACCGGAACTCTCCTCCTGTCTGCAGCTTTTGTTCAGCCAACTGCCGGGAGCGCTGGAAAGCGGGTTCCTGTGGCTGGAGGAAAATTTCGGAGTCACATCCTTCCTTCAGGAGCTTATGGCCATGCTGCCGGAAACCGAAGCCGAATGGCAGGAGGTTATCAACCGCTTTTTAGAAACCTTTCTTTCCGGTGTGGGAAACATTATGGAGATAGCCACCAATATTATTTTCTCCACTGTTTCCATAACAATTACATTTGTGGTTGCATTGGTTTTTTCCATCTACCTTTTGATGGGCAAGGAAAAAATCGGGCAGCAGATCCGCACGCTCATGAAAGTCTATCTGCCTCAGAAAATGACGGACGGCATACTGTATGTGGCAAAATCTTTTGATAACTCTTTTCACCATTTTATTGTGGGACAGTTCGTGGAGGCTTTCATTCTGGGTTTGCTTTGCACCATAGGCATGTTGATTCTGCAGCTTCCATATGCCGCCATGATCGGCTCCCTGATCGGCGCCACCGCCCTGATTCCCGTGGCGGGCGCCTATATCGGCGGTGTGGTGGGAACCTTTATGATCTTCACCGTCTCGCCGGTGAAGGCAATGATCTTCCTGCTCTTTCTGGTGATTCTGCAGCAGTTGGAGGGCAATCTGATCTATCCCAAAGTGGTTGGCTCCTCCATCGGACTGCCCGGAATCTGGGTGCTGGCCACCGTGACCATCGGCGGCGGTATCGCGGGAGTCGGAGGTATGCTGTTGGGGGTACCTATCATTGCCGCATTATACCAGCTTTTAAAAGGAGACGTGCAAAAGCGGACCCGTCCTCTAAAACAAGTCAAAAAGCAATGCCCTCCCAAGCCTGAATAGTTTCTGCCGTATCGGCGCGTGATAGGGAGCAGCGAACTTATTAAAAAAAGCAGCCGGATCATCTCTCCGGCTGCTTTTCATATTGGGCGCGCTTATCTTTATACATAAGGCAGTCCGCCTCTTTCATCAGTTGGTCCATATCCGCTTCCCCATCCGTGCGCCATACGCAGCCCAGAGCCATAAGCGCGTTCCTTGCTTTCATCTCCTGCCGCAGCATCGCCATTCCCTCGTCCAGTTCCCGCAGAGTGATCCCTTCGCACAGGGCCAGGAACTCGTCTCCTCCCACCCGGAACAGGGCCTGGTTCCCGAATGCTTTTCTCAGACACTCACTGGCACGGATCAGAAGATTATCTCCCTCCAGATGCCCTTTCTCGTCATTGGTGCGTTTCAGACCCATCACGTCACAGTATATCACGCCCATACTCCGGCCGGGCTGCATGCCGTTTATGTATTCGTTCATGGCATGGCGATTGCCAAGCCCGGTGAGCTGGTCGTGAAAACACAGTTCCTCCAGCCGGCGCACATGATCTCTTCTGTGCAGCAGAGCCGCAATAAAATGGCCCAGGATCTGGAGTAATGTAGTGATATGTTCCAGATACCGCTCCGGCGGATTATCCACGCCGAAAAACCCTATGATCTTTTCTTCCTCCACCAGCGGGGCAACCACCAGCGACTGAATCTTCTGGGGTTTCAGATACTCATAAACGGTGGGATCTTCCTCCCTGATCTGCTCCGCGTTTTTAATAATCACGCTTTCGCCCTTCAGGAATTTCTGATACCAGAGGCTCACCACCTCATAAGATACTCCCTGCAGATTATCTTTCTGGGGTTCCACACCGCTGGCGCACCACTCATAGGTGTTGTCAAATACCTTCCGGCCCGTCTCTTCGAAGATATAAACTCTCTCGCTTTTTAAGGATAGGCCCAAGTACTCCAGCAGCACGGCCACGGATTTGTCCGGCGAAGAGGCCGCCAGAGAAAGACGCAGCCCTTCGTTCACCATGGCCTCGTTATCCTCATAGCCATTGTTCTGCTGTTCCCATGCGCTCAGATCCACTGCCATAGAAAAACGGTATCTTTTTCCATTGTCCTCTATGAGCGTGTCTTTCAATGCCAGTTTTTTCCCAAGAACGGGATTGTAGCGCACTTCCTCCAGAAAGCTGCCCACACGCAGTCTGTTGTCTTCGCAGACGGCGCAGGGCATGGAACTGCCCCGAAGTACCTCGTAACACTTTCTCCCCTTTATGTCCTCCAAAGATGATATCCCATACACTTCACGGGCATGGCGATTCATATATACCAGTTCATGGGCTTCCAGTTCCAGTACATATACGATCTCCTGCATTTCCTCATAGATTTCCCATATTCTTGCCACCGTCCGGCATGAAGACTGTTCTCTTTCCACACTTACTCCTATCCGCCCGTCCCATTGAGCCTGCAATAAATTAATTAATAACCGGAAGGCGGTTATTAAAAACCGCCTTCCGCCTCCGACGTATTATATATTATATCATATCCCTTTATAAAGTCGCATGCTAAATTTGCCTTTAAAATTGCCAATTTTGTTTCCTTCCCGGACGGACAAACATAAAAAGGCCGCGCCCGATGCGCGGCCTTTTACAATCTTCAAATATAATCCTTTTTCTACTCCTTCACGCCCCCGATGGTAAGGCCCGTGACAAAGTATCTCTGCAGAAAGGGGTACAGGCAGATGATGGGCAGCATGGTGACCACAGTGGCCGCCGCCCGGATGGTGATGGGAGTGACAGCCGCAGAACTGTACTTGGCCGAGTCCGCGCTGCCGCTCTGCTGCATCACTGAGGACAACAGCTTCATTAACTCATACTGCAATGTGGTATACTCGGTTTTCATACGGTTATACAGCATGGCGTCAAACCAGGAATTCCACTGCCCCACCGCCACAAACAGCGCGATAGTGGCATATACCGGCTTGCACAGGGGGGAGATGATCCTGACAAAGATAGTCCAGTATCCGGCCCCGTCAAGCTGCGCCGATTCCTCCAGGCTGTCAGGCAGCCCCGTCATATAGGTGCGGATCACCAGCATATTCCAGGCGCTGATCATGCCGGGCACCACATACACCCAAAAGCTGTTGGTCAGCCCCAGGTTACGATAGAGCATGAAAGTGGGGATCATACCGCCGTTGACATACATGGTGATCACCCAAAACAGGGACAATTCCCTCTTGAACAGAAAGCGTTTCCTGCTGACCACATAGGCAAGCAGAGCGTTTACCACCAGAGCAGAGAGTGTGCCGATCACTGTCCTGGCCACCGTGATCTTAGCCCCGGTAAGCAGATTCTGCATACCCAGAACCGTGGTATAGTTCTTGGTAGCAAATTTTCTCGGCCACAGATATATGCCGCCCCGCACGGCGTCTATGCCGTCATTGAAGGAGATAGCGACCGTATTCAGCACCGGATACAGCGTTATAACCACAAACGCAATCATAAACAGCGCGATAAAAAGGGAAAACAGCCTATCCCCGAATGTATGCTTGATTTTATTCTTTCTCATGGTCTGGACCTCCTAGAACAGGCGCTCTTCGCCGGCTCGTTTCGCCCATGCGTTGCTGAGCAGGATCAGCGCGATACTCACTGCGCTCTTAAATATGCCGGCTGCAGTACCCAGGGAATAATCGTTCTGGCTGATGCCCCATTTCAACACATATATGTCGATGGTCTGTGACACGCTCTGCACCAGTCCGTTGCCCAGCAGATACTGAACTTCAAACCCGGCGTTCAGCACATTACCCACATTCATAAGCAGCAGTATAATGATGGTGGGCTTGATTCCCGGCAGGGTAATATAGCGGATTTTTGCCAGCCGCCCCGCGCCGTCTATGGACGCCGCCTCATACAGGCAGGGGTCAATGGAGGTAATTGCGGCCAGGTAAATAATCGCGTTCCAGCCCGTCTCCTTCCAACAGTTGGCAAATGCCACTATTGGCCAGAAATATTTGGTATGGGCAAAGAAATTGATGGCCTGGTTGATGAAACCTGCCCGTATTAACAGATCATTGATGATACCCGTGCTGGACAAAGCGTCATGCAAAATGCCTGTAACTATGATCCAGGAAAGGAAATGGGGCAGATAGGATACCGTCTGTATGGTCTTTTTCACCACGGAATTGCGGATTTCATTGAGCAGAATGGCGAACAGAATGGCCATCATCGTGGTGGTCAGCAGATTCAGCGCACCCATACAGAAAGTATTTCGTATAACTTTTATAAAAGTAGCATCGGAAAAAAGGAATTTGAATTTGTCCAGCCCTATGAACTTGGAACCCAGCAGGCCGTTTTTAGGCTTGTAATTCTGGAATGCCATCACCCACCCGGTCAGAGGCAGGTAGTAAAAGATAAATCCATATACCACCACAAAAAAGGAAATAATCAGGAGGGTCTTCTGCCTCTTGATCTCCTTCCATGTGATCCTCTTGTCTTTCTTGACGTTGGAAACTTGCGCTCGAGCCATAGCATCACTCCTATTTTAAATATGAAGAAGGGGCGACAACAGTCCTTTCTATATGAAATAACCATTGCCGCCTCTCTCATGCAATTACTTAAGGTCTACGGCCATCCTATTTGAAGGTATCCAGGATTGCCTGCATCTCCGCAATGAAGTCCTCCGGCTTGCATGCGCTGTATGCTTTCATGTAATCCGCCCATCCCTGCTCAAAGTCAGGCGCCATTACCACCTTGGGAAGCCATTCATGCTTGCACTCGCCCATCAGCGCCCAGGCAAGGCCGCCGGGAGTCTCGGTGGTAAAGTTGTTGGAGTAGCTGTACATGGGGAACCAGGGCGCATTCTCTTCTACCACGGAACCGATCATTTCAGGGTATGTAGTTACGCCGTAAGCGTTAAAGCAATCTACCAAAGGCTGAGCCATACCGTTCATGAACTCGGAAGGCTGCTCGGTGGGAAGCATGGCATTCTTGCCGTCCTGGCTGGTGCCGCCCCACTGAGGGAAGTAAGAGTATCCGCACATATGGGATGCCTTATAGGCGGTGTCGGCACATCTCTGCCTCATCTCGTCGGTGCGGTAGTACAGGCCGTTTTCGTCCACCATGTAGTCCACGCCTTCCACACCCCAGAAGCGCAGATCATGCAGCTCCTGATCCATGCAGATGTCCACCATGAACTTGAATGCCTTCTCGGGATCCTTACAATCCACGGAGATTGCTATGCCGCTGGCCTGGTTTACGGTATCACCGTAAGTATGCCATCTGTTCTCCATGCCCGGCTCAGTAGTCAGACCAAGAGGCACATAGTTGCAGCCCTTCTGATCCAGGCCCTGGGATTTGAATACATCGTTCACCGTGTTGGCGAAATTCCACCACTGGTCAACCATGCCCAGCACACGGCCGGTGGAAAGTTTCGCTATGTACTCGTCATAGGTCTGGGTAAAACTCTCCGGATCCACAAAGCCCTTCTGATATTCCTCGTTCAGCTTTTTGAAATAAGCAATGGTATCCTCGGAGGTGTTGTAGTCCTCTATTGTCATCGTAGCCTTATTTACCAGTACGGAACCGTCATTGGGATAGCCGCCCAGGAACTGGCCCGCATTCTCAAGACAGAAATATCTCCAGTCCTCACAGAGAATGGTATACGCAATGTTGGCAGTGCCGTCCTCCATGGTGGGATTGGCCTCCATGTATCTCTCCAACAGATCAAAATACTCATCCATGGTCTGAATCTTGGGATAACCCGCCCACTCCAGAACTCTCACCTGAATCCAGAAAGCCTCATCATTGTGCGTGGTGACCTTGCTCTCACCATAGGTATTGCCGAAGGGATTGATCCAATAGATATGGCCGTCGGGCTGACGGAACTTTTCCCACTCCTCCTCGGTAAACCAGGTATTCTTAAACTCGGGATATTTATCAATATAGTCATCCAGAGGAAGCAGTGCGCCTGCATCAACCAGCATGGACATGTCATCACTGTCGATAAAGTCAGGATATTCGCCGCCGGCAATCAGAGTACCTGTAGCTTCAGCCGCCGTCTGGCCTGTGAGCCAGGTCTCCTTTACTTTGACGCCTGTCTTTTCCGCAATAATCTGGGCAATCTCATTGTCATCATTGATCTCGGAACCGGGCATGGTGATGAAATAGGAAAACTCGGTAATCTCTGTATTACCTCCGGTGTTGGATGCGTCTTCGGAGCCTCCGTTGTTCTCGGTGGCTGTGCTGCCGGCATTACCGCCGCCCGCATTGCCGCCTCCATTGTTTCCCTCTCCTCCCTGGTCTCCGCATCCCGTCAAAGCGGATATTGCCATAATGGAAACCAGAAGCATGGAAAGTAATTTCTTTTTCATAAATTTCTCCCTCCTACTGTTTGATTTTGTTTCGTCAGTCAGTATACTTCCTACACCAATATTGTAGATTTTCTCCGTCACTTTCACAACCAGACAAACTATAGAAAAAACCCTGTAAATTATAGTTGCACAATGCCATTCATAATTTACAGGTATCTTTTCGTCAACATGCACTACTGCCGATTCTGTTTTCTAAACTTGGTAGGGGTACATCCTACCATGGCTAGAAATCGGTTGATAAAGTAATCGCTGTCTCTATATCCCACTTTTTCCGCAATCTCATAGATCTTCATGTCCGTATGCAGCAGCAGTTCCTCCGCATACTCCATGCGGATACGGTTCAGGCGGTCTTTAAAAGACTCGCCATATTGCTTTTTAAAAATCTGACCCAGGTAAGCCGCATTGATAAAATACTTAGCCCCCATGTCCTTTAATGTAAGATTTTCCCTGAAGTTCGCCCTCATATCGCTCTCGATCTGTCCCAGAACCGCCTGAGACTGGTTCCTGCGCAGCTGCATCAGATATTCCCCATAATCCAGCAGCATCCTGGACATGGCCTTTCCGCCGTCCTCCATATCTGTCTGCTCAAATGCGCAGCGGCTTATAAAGCGCAGTACCTCATGCTGGTCAATATTCTCATCGACCCCCGTGGCCAGCCTAAGCAGCTTGATAAACAGGTAGCGAAAAACCATATTCACCTGGTGGCTCTCCAGGCTGTACAGTTCACCATACAGCTTTTCTGTTGCGACAGCAATCTCCTCTTTCTGGTTATGCTTCACCATATGAACCAGTTCGTCCACTCCCTCCCTGTCCACTTGTTTCTCCAGCAGGCCCCAGTCGGTCTCCTCTATGCCTTCCAGATCCTCCCCGGATTCCAGTCCCCGCAGCAGCCTGGCCATCCGCACTGTCCTGACGGAATCCGCGATCTGCTCCAGGCTCTCCACTTTGCTGCCCGCCACCAGACGGACAGGAAATCCCATTCCCCGGGTAATCCGCTGCTTCAGCCGTCCCAGATATTCCTGTTCCGTGAGCCCTCCTGACGCCTGAAGAAGTTCCTCACTGTAGAGAATGGCCACATCATGGTTCTCCCCCTGAACGGAAATATCAAAAATACACCGGTATTCCTCCCCCGGCAGTTCTTTCAGACATTTCTGGTAAAGCTGCTTTTGCAGCCTTCTTCTCTCTTCCCTGGAAGGAGCAGGATTCACGGCACCGTCATTTATTTCCACACAGATATAGCGGCAGCCGTGACATTCTCCCAGATACTGCCTGACACATTCCATATTCTCCTCGTCATATTTCCCCCGGATCAGGGCGATCATATTGCGCGAGAAAAATTCCTTGGCAATCAGGGAATCGTCCCTCTCTCTGCGCTTTTCTTCCTCTTTCAGCGCTTTGACTTTCCCCAGCACATGCACCAGTTCCTCACAGCTGATAGGCTTTAAAAGATAATCTATACAGCCGCATTTCAGGGCCGTTCTGGCATATTCAAAGTCACTGTAGCCGCTCATCATGACAAAAAAAGCATGAGAAATTCCCTCTTTGCGCACTTCCTCCAGAAAGTCCAGTCCACTCATCTGGGGCATTCGGATGTCTGCCAGCACCAGATCCGGCTGCTCCCGCCCTATAGCCTCCAGTGCTTCCCGGGCGCTGCCCGCCTTCCCCACAATCTCAAACCCTTCTTTTCCCCAGTCAATCAATACGGACAATCCCTGCAGGATGTAAGGCTCGTCATCCACCAACAAAACTTTCAGCATATTCCTTCTCCTCCCCGCCCGCCTGCAGGCAACGTTTCCGCCGGGCCGCCTTAAGCGGAATCCGAATGGTCACCAATGTACCCACGCCTGTCTCGCTGTCCATCTCAAAGCCCACCTGGCCGTCCAGATACAGCTTCAGACGCAGGGCGGCGTTCAGCATACCCACATGTCTGCTGTCCTTTAATATCTCAATGCCGGCCTCGTTCATCTCCCCGGCCAGGCGGCGGCATTTTTCCTCCGTCATCCCCTGTCCGGTATCTTCCACCTCCAGTATCAGATTTTCCCCATTCTGAGATACCCGTACAAACACCCAGCAGGCGGCTTCTTTCTTTTCCATTCCATGAACGCAGGCATTCTCCACAAAAGTAACCAGCGTCAGCCTGGGAATCCGGAATTGTCCGCATTCGCCGGGCGCGCTGATTTCATAGCACAGCCTGTCGCCAAAGCGGTATTTTTGCAGTTCCAGATAAGCCTTTACAAAATTCATCTCGTCCTCAATGGTCACATAATCGTTGCCCCATGTAACATTCTGCCGCTGCATCACCGCCAGCTTTTCCACCATATCGGCCGTCTCATACTCCTTCTTGATCACGCTGTGCATGCGGATACTCTCCAGGGCATTGAACAGGAAATGGGGGTTTATCTGGCTGTGCAGTGCCAGCAGTTCGGCCTTCTGCCTGGCAATATCCTGCTCCTGACGTTTTAAGCGGTTCTTGTATTCATTCTGGATCAGATTGTTCATGCGCCCCGCCATCTCATTATAGGTCCGCATCAGCAGGCTGATCTCATCAGAACCGCTGATTTCGGGAAGCTGGTATAGTTCGTCCTTTTTTACCTTCCGAAGCACCGCTTCCAGGTCCTGCAGACGCTCTGTGAAAGAACGGTTAATCAGATTCATCAAAGCGAAAGGCAGAAAGATATTGAAAAAGATCAGCAGGCAGAACAAGGGCATATTTTTGCGCATTGCTTCGTAAGCCACATTTCTCTGAGACATAATATAAATATCCCAACTGTTGTCCAACATACGGATGGTCTTATGCACTCCCGCTTTGGCTGCCGTGGAAGCGGGCAGGGTCTCAAAAGGCACATAGATGCCGCCCCGCCCCTCATTGGAAAAAAGGATCCTGTCTCCCTCACAGACATATACCGTGGATGCGTACTTGGAATTGACGATGGCCCTGAGAATATTACTGTAATCCCACTCCAGGCGCAGCACCGCCCCCCGGTCGCCGCTGGCCAAATAGTCCATGTGGCGGATGAAAGAAATAGTCCTTCTATTTTCCCAGTTGACCTTGGCAAAATCCGCAAACAGCAAAATTTTCTTGTCCTGTTCCCGAAATGTCTGATACCAGTTTTCCCCTTCCGCCTTTTCCAGCCTTTGGAAATTCCCGCCGTTGACAATACCCTCCGCGTCCGTGTAGATGACCACATTGCAGTCGTTGTTGTTCATAAGCAATGTAAACAGGGATACCTGAGCAAAGCTGAAATGCCTGTTGTAATAATCCAGCGGAGAGGCGTAAGTGCTGCTGATAAACTCATTAACCTCCCGGTTCTTATAGATGTCCTGCATCAATGTCACCAACTGGGCGCTGTAACTCATGATGGTATATTCCACAGAGTCCGCAATGTTGCTCATTTCCTGCAAATTCTCCTGCCGTTCCGCATGCATGATGACAGCTGCCACCACGCTGTCTGTCAAAAGCAGCGGCAGGATCACGCAGCATATCTGCATGATCCACAGCTTCTGCTTCAGTTTCAGCCGGTTCAGCCAGGCCACCAGGCGGCTTTCCTTTTTCCTTTTTCTCATGGCGTCCTTTCCAGGATCCCTTCTACTCCTCCACCTTAAAGGCCGATATCTCTGTTTTCAAACCGTCCATGTTATCGTTCAGAGCATGGGATATTCGATCCAGTTTTTCTGCGCTGTGCAGCAGATTCTCCGCCATACCATGAACCATCAAAGCGCTGCTGGCCGTCTCCTCTATGATGGCTGAGATATTCTCCACGGCATCAATGGTGTCGTTCCGCTCTCTGTCCGCCGCTTCCGTACCCACAGCAATCTGCTTCAATTCCGACAGCAGTTCCGTGATCTGTTCGCTCATGCCTCCGAATACATCTATGACCTGCCGCACGGCTTTCTCCTGAATATGCACGATCTCCTGGGCATAGTCCGCATCCTTTACGGTCTGCTCCGTATATTTGGTAATCATATTTACCTGGTTGCGAATCTCTCCCGCCGCTCTGTTTGAGTCCTCCGCCAGCTTGCGGATCTCCGAGGCCACCACAGCAAAGCCCATACCTGCGGTACCTGCCCGGGCTGCCTCTATGGAGGCATTCAGGGACAGCAGATTGGTCTGTTTGGAAATGCTGCTGATGGTTTCCACAAACTCGTTGATGGCCTGGGATTCCGACTGCAGCTGTGTGATGCTGTCTCCCACTTTCTGAGTCACCTCCCAGGTCTCCTGGGCCTTATCCCCCAGCACTCCAACGATCTCCGCGCCCTGTCCGATCATTCGCTCTGTCTTGTCCGCCAGTGCCTGGGTATGTTCCACTCTTCCCCGCACTTCCTTGATCCTCTCGGACAATGTGTTGGTCTTAACAGCGCACTCCTGAGCATGTTCCGCCTGCTTATCCATACCTACGTTGATCTCGTTGATGGCCCGGGTAATATCCTGAGAACAGGTATTTATGTCCCCTGACGCATCGTCCACCTGCCCGGTGGATTGCTCCAGCACCTGAATGGTCTTGTACAGCCCCATCACCAGATTCCGGTTATTTCGGATCATATTATTGGCCACCTGAGCCAAATCCTGAAACTCGTCTTTGCCGTATGCTTTTACTTCCGTGCGAAGATCCCCGTCGGCCACCTGATTGAACCTGGAAGATATGGCTTTCATGTTTTTCTGGATGCCAAGAGTGATGCTAAGGCCCACAAATCCTGCCACCACACAGGCCAAGATTACCACGGCAGCCGTAATACCCTTGATTTTCTGCGCCTGCCCGGTGATCACGCCATAGGGAACCAGAGCGCAGAAATTGATCCCGGCTCCTTCCTCACTCTTTGCATGGATGTACAGATAGCTGGCTCCCCGGAAGCGCACTTTCCGGGCGATGCACATCTCTTCCCCCTCCAGGCTGTCCGCGAAGAATTCCGTACCCGCAAAAACGCTCTCCCCCTGTACAAGGCTGCCGCTTCCACCTTCCTTCACATTTTCGTACAGCAGTTCCTTTCCATTATCCGTTACAAACCCGCAGATACTGCCCTCTCCGAAGTCAATGGCCCGGAGGCGATCATACAAGGCGCTGCTGCTGATGTCCACCACAATGTATGCAGCTTTTTTGTTGGTGGGAATCTGATACACGATAAAGGTGTCCGCCCCATTCAGAGAAAGCGCACTGTCCAGGGCCTCATGGCCCTCCGCCCACTGGGACATGGTCCTGCCGTCTTCAGACTTGGCCTGCATCTCCGCGCAGTATTCCTCATAGATACCGTTCTGCCGCTCCGCCGCATTGGTGCTGAACATTTCAATGCCCTTCTTGGTTACGATATGTATATTGTGGATCATATTGTTCATGTGCTGGATTGCCACCAGGCCGCTGCGGGTATCGTTCAGAAAATTGGTTTTCGCGATCTGGTCTCCCTCCATGGAGCCCAGGCCATAGCTGACCAGGCCTCCGTCTACCATGTACTGCAGGGCTTCTCCCTTGATAAAAGCCAGGCTTACGTCCACATAGTCCATGGCCATCTGAGATACCTGCAGGCTGGAATCCCTGAACTTTTCGGATAATCCGTCGGCCGCGGCATTATAGGACACGATTCCTATAACCACTACAAACAGGATTGGCAGAAGGAAGCTGACAAATATCTTGTTTCTCAGGCTAAACAACCTGCGCGGCCCGGAAGCCGCGCTCCCGTCAGGCCCGGAAAGTTTTCCCGTAGCCGGCATTTTCCTATGTGCAGGTTTTCGGCTAGCCGGTCTGTTTTTTGCTTCTTTCTCTTTTTTTTGAGTTTTCATTTTTACACCCCCGTGCCCGCCTCTCGTGGGCACTGATTTCAATATTTGGAAGTTTACTTCCAAACTTCTCCGCGCTTTCTTTTTTCTCACCAAAAATTCTTTCTTATCAGTGATTGAAAAATTAAAGGGTAACTTTAAGACAGCCCATCTCTAAACTAGGCTTTCTGGTTTTTGATATAAGAAGTAACGACTCGTAAACATATATTATTTTATCATACGCTAACAAAAATGTCCATTATATTCTTTTACTTGAATTATGAACCTTGAATTATGGATAACCCATCAATCAATTCAGAAAAGAATCCGAAGGAATTGGTGACTGCCTCAATTCCCCCGGATTCTTAAATGTTTTATAACTGTTTTTCCCGATATTTTTGCAGTTCAGTCCGCAGCCTGTTATTCTCGGCCGCCAACTGCGTATTATGAACCTCCAGTACGCTGTTCTGGTTCTCCAATTCGCTGTTTTGATTCTCCAACTCGTTTTTCCGGTTCTCCAACTCACTGTTCTGGTTCTCCAACTCACTGTTCTGAGATTCCAACTTGCTGTTCTGAGATTCCAACTTGCTGTTCTGAGATTCCAACTTGCTGTTCTGAGATTCCAGCTTGCTGTTCTGAGATTCCAGCTTTTCTGCTTCTATCTGTAGACTGGCAAGCCTGCTCTCCATCTCGTCCATCATATAGCGCACAGTATTCTGATCCATGATTCTGAGTTCTTCTGAAAAAAATCCCATCGCTTTCACCATATCCTTATTCATATTATACAGCGTTTCATACATAGCGATAAACTGCGGGAATGCCTCGAACAATTCCACCAGGCGTTCGGGATTGTCCTCGCATAGAAATGTGAGCCAGGCTTCTTCCAAAGTGTTGATCGCTTTATTCTGCATATTCTTTCTGAATATGTCAAGAGAAATCAAAACGCACCTTTGCAATAAGTCCATCTCCAATCCCGTATCAAATATATGGCGGGACCGATGCAGGCATGTCTCCGGCATGTGACGCAATTCCGGCGGACTGTTCTCATATAGGACAATTAAATACACTTTTTTGATCTTTCCATATGAAAAAGCCCTTTTCTCCCTGGCTCTGATCCGCTTGTACTGCCGCAGCATCATATCAGACAAATAGCAGGAGCAGCGGGGTCCTGTGAACATATACCCAATCTTCTGCACCTCCACATTGGCTATGGAACCGTCCCCCAATTCTACCACAATATCAGTCACAAGCAGTGAGTTTTCGTCTTCCAAGCGCACACCGTCATTGGGTAGTTGCTTTAATATCTTCACAGGTTCTCCCAAGACCACCTCCAAAAAAGATTCCAATCTGGAGGGATCGTACTCCGGATTCAACACTTCTTTAAAATAGGAATCATACAGCAGATTATGCCCTTTTATACCGGTACATCGATCCAGATATTCCTTCTGTTGTTCATCGCTCCAGGACCCAAACAGTTCTTTTAATTCACCCCTCCTTTCAATTTTGTCCTTCAGCTCCCCAACTGAAGGCAGGTTGAAGAAATTGTTCATCGTTTTGTATACCATTTTTCCTCCTTTAAATAACAAAACTCTTCACAATGCCTTCTTCCCATGTACATCCCATGTTATAAAAAAATAGAGAAAACATAAACCCGGCATCCGTAGATGTGAGTTTTTGTTTTCTCTATCCCTTGTGTTATAAGTGTATTCGATCTTTTCGCCGCTGTCAAGTATTTATATACTTTCAGAGGACTTTTTTTCAAGTATTTTTCCCAGAAGAGCCTCCTGCAGCACCTGCGAGAAATTCAGGTTTATGGAAATTGCCGCCTCGTTCATCCACTCAGGTATACTCAAGGTTTTCTTAACCGCCCGCGAATTTGTACGCTTCTTATAAGCCAACATGTCAAACTCTATCACCACCAGGAGCAAATCCTGCCCCCCAGCAATTGCCCTGGGGTCTGAGCTGTCCGGAAGCGGTCTCCCTTCCTTATCATACTCCGCCAGCACCAGGCCCAGCGCTTCCACAGCCTTCTCATAAGCCTGCGCCAAATCCTCACCCTGGGTATGGCATTCGGGTATGTCGGGAAATGAAACCTTGAAACTGCCGTTCCGGGCGATCTGAAACAGTGCGGGATAAAATAATTTTTTCATAAGACACCTCCATAAAATCGGATTGTTTTCCACAAAAAAAGGGAAAACCCAGACCCGGCATCCAAAGATACGGACCTTCTGTTTTCCCTTTCTATTACAATCCAGTGTATTCTCTTTTAGGGGATCTGTCAAGAAACTGATGTGAAAAAATGATAAATAAAAAAATTAGTACTGGAAATATTCAGGCTGATGTGGTAAAGTGTATTGGTAAAGACAGGAGGAGGAGCAATGCGGAGATAATCTATTAACAGAAATTGCACAGGGATTCCGGCATTATGGCAAACATGTTTCGTGGGCCGTGTTCTTTGTGTAACCGTTGATAGATATCTGGCCATATGCTTAATCCTGTGAAGAGGGGTTTCCTTTGCCCGGAACATGGAATAACATGCGGAGTCTGCTTTCGGTTACATATTGTAGCCGGAGGCATTTTTTATGTGGCAAAATATCTTCTCCGGCAATATTCCCTTTAATAGCTGCATCCCGAAACAAAGGGATGGGAACCACAGGAAGCCGGCAGAAAATACAGGAACCACAAGACAGGAGGTATCTATGTTACAGGTTAAAAATTTAAACATCTATCATAAAAAGGATCTGCGCCCCCTGGCGTCCGACCTCTCCTTTACTCTGAACAGAGGAGACAAAGCCGCCATAATCGGCGAGGAGGGAAACGGCAAGTCAACTTTGTTAAAACTCCTATGGGATCCGGCCCTGGTGGAAGACTATATTGAGTACGAGGGGGAAATTCTGAAAAACCAGGAAGTTTGCGGCTATTTACCCCAGGAATTGGACCCGGAAGAACGGCAGAAAACCGTCTATGAATTTTTGTGCGGAGAACCCGCTTTTTTGGAGACGGATTACCGGGAACTGGCATCCATGGCAGGACAGCTGGGGCTTTCTCCAGACCTGCTGTACAGCGACACAGCAATGGAAAAGCTCTCCGGCGGCGAAAAGATCAAGATCCAACTGATTCGGATCCTGAGCATGCGCCCCAGCCTTTTTCTGCTGGACGAACCTTCCAATGACATTGACATTGACACTCTGAAATGGCTGGAAAACTTTATAAACCACTGTTCTTCTCCCGTGCTCTATATCTCTCATGACGAGACTTTGTTGGAGCACACCGCCAACATGGTTCTGCACATGGAGCAGCTGAAGCGCAAGACCGAAAGCCAGTGTACTCTGTTCCGGACAGGTTACCGGGAATATGTACACCTTCGCCGGGAAGGCCTGGAGAGGCAGGAGAGACTGGCTCAGGAAGAGAAGGCCGCCTTTGAAAAACAACAGGAAAAATTTCGCAGAATCTATGAGAAAGTGGAATATCGACAGGACATCATTACCCGGCAGAACCCCGCTGGAGGAAGGCTTTTAAAGAAAAAAATGCATTCCCTCAAATCCATGAAGCGGCGTTTTGAACGTCAGGAAGAAAATATGACCAAACGGCCGGACACAGAGGAAGCCATTTTCTTCCGCTTCGCCCAGGGAGAAGGTGTTCCCGGAGGAAAATGGGTCATCGACTTCGAACTGCCTCAACTCATGGTGGAAGACAGAGAGTTAGCCCGCAATATCCGGCTGCAGGTCAGAGGGCCGGAAAAAATCTGCATCATCGGGAAAAACGGCGTGGGAAAAACCACATTGCTGCGGCTCGTGGCACAACAACTGCTGGAACGGACAGACATCCGGGCAGCCTACATGCCGCAAAATTACGAAGAACTGTTATCCCTGGACAAAACTCCGGTGGAATATCTCTCCCGAACCTGGGACAAAGAGGAAAACACAAGGATCCGCACTTATCTGGGAAGTATGAAATACACGATCCAGGAGATGGACCACGCCATCCGTGAACTCTCCGGCGGCCAGAAAGCTAAACTGCTGCTGCTGAAAATGAGCATGGAACAGCGAAACGTGCTGATTCTGGACGAACCCACCCGAAACTTCTCCCCTCTGTCAGGTCCGGTGATCCGGGAATTGCTGCAAAATTTTCCGGGTGCAATAATCAGTGTGTCCCATGACAGAAAGTATATCCAGGAGGTATGCGACCGGGTATTGGAACTGCGCGAAGAGGGGCTGCTGCCTGTAAACCCGGAATCAAATACCTAACCCAGCAAGATATACAGGAGCGTCAACCCCAGGCCCAGACAGACAAGCAGCAATCCAAAAGACAGACTGCGGCGGATGATAAAACCATCCTCCTTGAGCCGGGCATGTTTCATGGCCGCCAGATGCACATAATCCCGCCTGGTGGGAAACCTTCGCTTCCAGGTGCGATTCCCCAGCCACTGTATGCCATTGAGCACATGTCCGGCAGCCGCCGTCATAACATTGCCTTCCGCCCGTTCCCGGGGGAGCGGGCTGTCCCGGTACAGAGTCCTGCGCAGCAGTACCACCGTCAAATCCACGACACTGTCCAACAGCCTGCACAGAATCCCCCACACCAGCGGTAAAAAAGATAACAGCAGGGGCCGATACAGCAATTCCTCCAAATCCAGCCAGGCAGGCCAGGGGTTCACATACTCCCCTGGCTGCTTCCATTTAAAAAACCGCCTCACCGGCCCTGTCAAAGCAGAGGATTCTCCCGGCGCAGTCCTGGTTTTCATCAATATTCCTCTCACAATGACAAAATATACCGCCGCTCCGATTCCCATGGAAACGGCTGCTCCCGCCAGATTGCCCGGGCTGTAAAATGCCACCTGCTTCCCGCTTTCCTTTAACCCCATAAAGCCCTGCCCCAGCCGGGCCACAGGGTCCATGGTGAACCCCGGCGCCAGCCCCCAGAGTACCAGGATTCCGGCGCTGGCTGTAAGAGCAAATCCTGTCCCCGGATTCCAATAGCCCTTTTTTACCTCATAGGAAGCCTGCCTTGCACCATCCCCGTTTTTTTCAACAAAAATCGCCACAAACAATTTGGTCATATAAGCGGCGGTCAACCCGCCGGAGATCAGAAACAGCCACTCCAGTACAGTAAACATCCCTCCGCCGCCATATTCCACAATACTTTCATGCAGCAGCGTCTTGCTCGCATATCCTGCGGACAGCGGTACACCGCTGACGGACAAAGCCCCTGCCAGAAAAATTGCTTTCAGCAATGGTTTCTCTCTCCCATATCCCCGCAGGGTATTCAAATCCGACTCATGGATATTCAGGTAGATCACCCCCGCCGCCATGAACAGCACCAGCTTAATCAAAGAATGGCTTACCATATGCAGCAATGTGCCATGTACCGCCAGGGCCTTCTCCTCTCCCGCCAGCCCCTGCATACCCACTCCCACCAGAATAAAACCGATCTGAGACATGGTGGAGCAGGCCAGCGTGCGCTTCAGATCCAGTGAAAAAACAGCCAGCACCGCTCCAAACACCATGGTGACGGCCCCCAGAGCCAACAGCAGCCTCCCCCATTTTTCGTCCCGGTGAAACAGTTGGCTTCCTAAAATCAATATCCCGTAAATCCCCGTCTTGGTCAATATGCCGGACAGCAAAGCCGAGGCGGGAGCCGGAGCCACGGGATGGGCCTTGGGAAGCCAGATATGCAGGGGAAAGGCCCCCGCCTTTGCCCCAAATCCCACCAGCATGCATGTCCCGGCGGCATACAGGATTCTCTTATCCCGTAGGCTTTCCGCTGCTCGGGCCAATTCTGCGATCTCCAAAGTACCCAGTTCCCGATACAGCAGAAATATCCCCATCAGCAGCACCATACCTCCTATCACCGCCACCGCCAGATAAGTTTCCGCCGCCCGCAGGGAGGGAACATTTTCCTCCTGAGCAACCCACACATAGGAAGTAAAAGACATAAGTTCGAAAAAAACAAAGGTTGTCAGCAGGTCTGCAGAAAGAAACACTCCCATGACAGTTCCCTGGGTCCACAGCAGAAACAGGTAAAACCGCTCCGCATGCCGGCGGCGGGCAAAATACTCCCCCGCAAATAATGTGGTCATAAACCACATCAGCGCCGACACCACACAGCAGATTAACCGCAGGCCGTCCATGCAGAATCGCAGCCCCAACCCGCAGATGTGAGGAACGGAATATTCCTGCATCTTCTCCATTCCCTGGAAATGCCTGAAATAAAATCCCGCCAGACACAGCACCAGCAGCAATTCCGCCGTCACGGCGCAGACAGCCAGGAGGCGCCCGGCCCGGGAGATTCCCCGGCCCGCCCTCTTTTGGCTCCCCGCCCGGCCAGCCCCATATACTGCAGCCCCCATCAAAAAGGGCAGCAATACCAAGATCACCAAACTTATATTACTTTCGGGAACTGTCCCAGCCGCCATACCCATTATGTCACGCCAGCCCATATCACATTCTATCATCATTACTCCTGTTCTCCTGCATTCTGCCGCGATTCAGATCCCTTTTCCCTGAAAATGACAAGGGTACTCTACTGCGGCGGCATCGCTGAAGCCACATCCCACAGAGCCTCCGTAAAGGGTCGGGAATACAGTCCGAACAACAGAATTGCCGCCGCAAATACCGCCAGGGGCAGCAGCATCTTCCACCCCGGGTCCCTGGCCTCCGGAACCTTATTGTAATCAAAGTCTTTTCCCGGGAAAAAAGCCCTCACGGAAATCGTCAGCATATAGATGGCCGTGAACAGCGCCGACACCAACAGGGCCCCCACTCCCGCCAGAGCCATGGGATTATCGCTGGCCACCGCCGCCTGGGCCAAATGCCATTTACTGACAAAACCAGCCAGTCCGGGAACGCCCATCAGCGCCATGCCGCAGAGAGTAAAAACCGCCAGCACTTTTGGCATTTTCCGGCCCAGACCATTAAGTTCCTGTATAAAGCTGCAGCCCGTCTCATGTATTACAGCGCCTGCGCAGAAAAAGGAACCGACTTTCATAAAGGAATGGAACAGCATATGGCAAAGTGCCCCGACCAGCCCCAGGGGCGACATCAGCACTGCGCCGAACAGGATATAGGACAGATTGCTCACCGTAGACCAGGCCAGCCGCCGCTTGATATGTGTCTCCTTCAACGCCCGGCCACAGCCGTATACAATCGTAAAAATCACCAACAGCATCACCGTATCCTGGGCCCATGTGCCCCTTAACATCCCTGGGCCAAAGCTGTAATAGGTAATGCGCATTACAGCAAAAGCACCTGTGTTGACCACCGCCACCGCATGCAGCAGCGCCGTCACCGGTGTGGGAGCCACCCCCGCCCTTGGCAGCCAGTTGGAGAAAGGCCAAACAGCGGTTTTGACCCCAAATCCCAGAAAGCACAGCACATACATCAGAAGCATCAGATTGGTCTTGTCTCCTATTATGGCCGCATCCAACACGCCCCCGGGCACGAAAGCGGAAGTGACGCCATAGGACAGGATAAACACCATGCCGATAAAGGCAAAAGCCGCCCCGCCGATCATATAATATAAGTAACTGCGGCTGGCCAGCACCGCCTCCCTGGTACGGGAGTGCAGAATCAGGGGCAATGTGACAAGACTCATCATTTCAAAGAAAAAATACATGGTCAGAATATTATCCGCCATGGCGATACCCAAAGTGACTCCGTAGGTAATAATATAAAACATGTAAAAAGATTTTTCGTTGTTGTCTTTATCCATATATTCAAAAGAGTACAACACCGCCGGAGGCCAGAGCACCGCCGCCAAGGCGGCGAATACCCTTCCCAGCCCGTCCAGATGGAAACTCACCCGCAGATTGCCGGTAAAGCGGAACAGGACAAATGCCTCCTCCGGTTGAAAAAACAGCATGGCCGCAACCAGTATGGAATTGAGCAGCACCAGAGCCTGCACATACCAAAGCAGGTCCCTCCTGCTTTTAAAAGGAAGCAGCGGGATCAGGATGCCTCCCAGGATGGGAAGCAGCACCACTGTGATCATCACCGCAATATGCATTGTCATTTCTCCTTTTGCTTATAGTGCTCACATTGTCGATTGCGCGATTATACCTGCGTACTCCGTAAGGATTCCGGGTAAAAGGCCCAGGACCATAGACAGGGCTGCCAAAACCAGCAGGGGAAGCAGCATAGCCGCCCCGGGTTCCTGCCGCTCTGTATGCGGTGCCGGACCATTCCCGAAAAAACCTCTTGTTACAATGGGAAGCAGATACCCGGCGGTGAGAATGGCACTGAGCAGAAGTACCGCCGCTCCCACATATCCCCAGACGCCCAGGCCCGCCTCCAAAGCCCCCTGGGCCAGATACCATTTGCTGACAAAACCACAGGCGGGCGGGATTCCAATAAGGGCCAGCGCCAATAGGGTATAACCCCACAACGTTGTCGGCATTTTGCGGCCAATGCCCCTCAATTCCTCCGCTTCGGTCTTTCCGCAGCAATGCAGAAACACCCCTGCCGTAAGAAACAGGCCGCTTTTTATCACCCCGTGAAACGCCACATGCAGCAGCGCCCCCACAAGCCCCTCAGGAGATAATACAGCCAGACCGAAGAGAATATAAGACAACTGACTGACGGTGGAATAGGCCAGGCGCTTTTTCAGGACCGGCTCCCGACAGGCCAGCAGGGATCCCATACCTATGGTGATAAGTGCCAGTGTCATCCAGACATACTGTACCCAGGTCCCCCGGAGAAAATCCGGGCCCACCACATAGTAAACCACCCGAAGGATGGCCAGTACCCCGGATTTCACAAGGACGCCGGACAAGACTGCAGAAGCCGGGGAAGGGGCCACGGGATGAGCCGCAGGCAGCCAGGCATGCAGAGGAAACATACCCGCCTTGGCCCCGAAGCCCACCACCAGCAGCAGCACCGCCGTCAGAAGGAGCTCCTCTTGTCCCCGTACCGCCTCCTGCCTCAGTATCCCTCCCGGAGAAAATGCCGCCGTTCCAAAGACATGATGGAGGAGAAAGATCCCAAAAAGCCCCATATAGGCACCACACAGAGAGTAAAACAAATATTTCAGTCCCGCCATGATGGCTTCCCTGCTGCCGTTATGCAGCACCAATGGGAATGACGCAAGTGTCATAAACTCATAAAACAGATACATGGTCACAAGATTCCCTGCAAAGTACAGACAGACCAGCGCCCCATATACCAAGAGGTAAAAACCATAAAACCGTTTTTCCCCTCCCTCCCGCCGCATATATACTATGCTGTAGATTCCCACCGGCACCCACACTGCCGTGGCCAGGGTTATAAACCATCTGCCCAACGGATCTATTCGAAAGTACACGGGAACATCTTTCATCAGATAAAATAGTATCACCTCTCCGTCACCGCTCCAGGCCACCACCATTGCCAGCGCTGCCGCCGTCAGCAGCGCTCCCAGAGCCGGCGCCCCTGCCCTGCCGAGCCGCAACGTTCTGCTGCCGGATTCTCCCTCCTGCGGCTCCTCTCCTCTGTCTGCCAGTTCAGGTAAGGAAATATATTCCGTAAAAGAGACTGTCAGAAAAAATACCCCTGCGGCGCCTGCTGCCAGGGCCGGACTCAATATCCACAGACTCTCCATATTTCCTCCCTTCTTGATTTCAAATCCGCCATTTTTATTCCCGGGTTCCATCCCTATAAAGTGTTAAACATCTCCAGTCCCTGCCGGATCAGTCCAATCAGCGGTTCGGAATTAAGGCCCAGCACAATGTTGAGCAAAATGAACAGAATCATGGCCGCCGCCTTTAACGGCTGCTGCCTCAAAGTGATATTCTCATATTCCCGGGGCAGTGCACCAGCAGTTCCGGGGACAGGGGATCCCGAAGGCGAATAAATTCGAATCACCGTTTTCATAAAATACATCGTATTCAGAACCGAACTAAGAGCCAGAGCCATCAGCGTAGGCAGCATTTTCAGATCATGCCCCACCGCCGCCTGCGAGAAAAACAGCTTGGAAATAAAGCCCGCGAACATGGGCACCCCCACCATGGACAGGGAGCCTGCCGTAAAAGCCACTCCCGCCAGTCTGTTGCGGAAACCCGCGCCGTTTAAATCCTTAAAATACCTGCTTTTGCCGGATACTTCCGTAATGCCCGATGCCGCCACAAACAGCAGGGACTTGGCGGCCGCGTGGCAAATCATATGGTAGATGCTGGCAATGACCCCCGCCGTGGTCCCCAGTCCAAATCCCATGTAAATATAGCCGATCTGCGCCACGGAAGAGTACGCGATCATCCGCCGTATATCGCTCTCCCGAATGGCGTCCAGCGAACCCATAATCATTCCTGCGATTCCGAATACGAACAGCACATGGATCACCTTACTGTCCCTGATTACATCAAACCCGATCACCCGGTAAAATATTTTCACCAACAGAAGGATATACCCTTTGGACACCAGAGAAGACAAAATCGCCGCCGAGGACAGAGTGGAATATCCATATGCGTCCGGCAGCCAGGTATGGAAGGGAAACAGGGCACTTTTGATGGCCAGACCCACGCACATAAGACAGATTGCCACCAGCAGGGGCGTCTGGTACTGCCCGCCGTCCGCCAGCGCTTGTACGCTCTCCCTAATATTGCTCATCAGCAAATGTCCTGTAAGATCATAGAGAAAGCACAGGCCCAACAACAGCAGGCCGGATCCCAGCAGACTCATGATCATATAACGGGTGGCCGCCTCAATGGTCCGCCCGTTCTGCCGGATCATAATCAAACCGCAGGCGGAAATGGTGTTGATTTCCACAAATACATAGGCGGTAAACAAATCGTTGGTATAAAGGAGCGCCAGCAGGGAACAGAGCAGCAGATCCACCATGATATAGTACAGGTTTTGTTTGCCAGACTCGATCTCCGCCTCCCGCTCCCGGGAGCCTCCCCACATACACAGCAGCATGATTACACAAAAAATTACGGCCAGCAGCGCCTCCAATATACCTGCCCGGAGCTCGTTTCCCCAGGGGGCGGGAAAATGCCCCATGGTATAAACAAAGGCCTCCCCTGTCCGCGCCGCATACCACAGCACGGCCCCGGACAGCAGTCCGCACAGCGCAATCACTGCCCCATTCGCCCTTTTTGCCCATTTTCCATCCAAAACAGAGGACAGAGGCCCGGAAAACAGAGACAATACAATGGAGAAAAAGGGAAAATTGCGAATGAACTCCATTACTTTTCCTCCCTCTTCAACAGGGTGGAGATCTCGTCCAGATCCAGGCTGTGATACCGCCGATACAGCCGGATTGTCAGGGACAGCAGCAGCGCCGTCACCGATACGGACACCACAATACCTGTCAGCACCAGGCCGCTGGGAATGGGGTTCACATAGGCTTCTGCCCTTTGCACGCCGTCCGCCGCCATCGGCGCTTTCCGCCCTTCAATATAGCCCTTCAGCGCCAGGAACAAATAAGTGGCCGTATCCATGATATTCAACCCGATGATCTTCTTGATCAGGTTTTTCTGCAAAAGCAGGTTGGAGAAACCGATGCCGAACAGGATCATAGCCACCGCCTCCCCATAATTGCGAATCAAATTCCCCAAGTCCATTTATTTTCCCTCTGCCCCCCAGGCATTCTTTCCGTGCAGAACTGGAAGTTCTTTCTGCACTAATAGCCCCCCTTCCGGAACATCCCATAAAAGGTGTACATCGTGCCCGCCACCACTACACCCACACAGATATTCAGTGGCAGGATCAGGCCGCTGCTCAGGATGGCTCCCGGCGTGCCCAGAGGGATCACGCTCTCCAGGTGATTGGCCCCTGTATAAAAAGTATAGCTTTTTAACACACAGTAGCAGGCCAGGGCTCCAAAACTCATCCACTTATAGGTTCTGGCGGTGAAAAAGCGCTCCGCCCTGGCAAATCCAAAAGCGCTGACATACAGGATCAGCCCTGCGCCGATTACCGCCCCGCCGGAAAAACCGCCCCCCGGCCCCAGATGGCCGCAGAGAATGATATAGACCCCAAAAATGAGGATAAAGGGCACTAACAGCCTGGCCGCTGTCTGCAATATCACATCATTCTTCGGCTCGTAGGCCCTGTCATGGGCCTCCGCCTCTTCCTCGCTGTTTCTGCCTTTTTTACTGTCTGCCCGCAAAAGAATCAACACCGTACAGGCGGCAATAAAAAGTACATGAGATTCTCCCAGCGTGTCAAAGGCCCGATAGTCCAGGACCATACCCGTGACAAGATTCACCGCCCCCGTCTCCTCCAGTCCCTTCTCAATATACCGCCGGGACACCTCGTTATTCACCGGTCTGTCCGCCTCCCCCAGAGGGGGCAGATCCGCCACCCCCATAAGGAGCATAGCCACCAGCAGGACGCAGAACAGCAGACTGAATCCCCGATACATTTTTTGAAACAGGGCCACCTCCCGGTTGTGTTCCGTGTCGTAGACCCGGGCGCGCACCCGCTTTCTGTCCTCCTGCATCCTCCGCAGGACAGCTTCATCTTCCTGCTGGGGCTCCCGGGGCCTTATCTCCAGATTGCCAAGATAGGGATCCCTGCTGCCCTCCAGCCAGATTTTCAACCGATAGGAAAGGGTTTTCTCGTACCTCTCACGAGGCAGCTTTCGACTCATAAACTACGCCTCCTTCTGTGCTCCAACTCACTCTCTGCTTCCCTGCCTGCGGCCTCCGCCCCCATAATGGCATGAATTTTCTTTAGTGTCAGTACAAACAGCAACGTGGTGATACCCGCACCTACCGCCGCTTCGGTAATGGCCAGATCCGGCGCTTCCAGTACCACCCAGACGATGGACATCACAAGACTGTAGGACATAAAGATCAGCACCGTGTTCAGCAGACTCCCGGACAGGCTGGCCCCCACCGCGCACACAATCAGGAACAAAAACAAAATGCATGTAAAGACTGTCATAACCCTTCTCCTATATAAGTTCCGTCCGCTCTTTTTCATACGGAAAAGCCTGCATGGCACGGGACTTTCCCTGGCTGCTCTGATCCTCTTCCTCCGGGGGCAGGGACTTCTCCAGTAAACGGTAATGCTTCTCCGGCTCTTCATCCGTGGTCACTTCCAGCCGGGCAATCAGATGGGAAGAGGTGGGAGAGGAAATCCACAAAAACAAAATTACCAAAAACATCTTCAAAGAAGTAAAATTCCACCCGCATATGACCATCAGTCCCAACATGCAGCAGCCAATCCCCAGCGTATCCCCCATGGCCGCCGCATGCATTCGGTTCAGAATATAGCGGAACCGAAACACCCCTGCCATCTCAATGACAAATATGCCCAATCCCGTCAGCAAGAATGCCGCTCCTGCCAGAAAACGAATCCATTCCCATACCGCCATGGTTTACACCTCCTTCCCTTCCCCCCTGTGCTCTTTCCATTCCGTATATACGCCCATATACACCTTGGTCAATATGATGACAGCCAAAAAGCTGATCATGGCATAAATCAGACAGATATCCACCAGGTATCCCTCCTCCAGGAGCAGGGCCAATACAGAGATGATTACCATGACCATGGTTCCCATCATGTTCACCGCCACCACCCGGTCCGCAATCCGGGGCCCGATGATGGCCCTGATCAGACACAATACCACCATCACCGCCAGAAACACCAGCGCCCCAACCAGCAAAAATGCATATACCTGGGCCAGACCCGATATCCTTTCCTCCATGCCGGCCTCCTTCCCCGGGACATGGGCCTCTCCCGCCCCATCCCGCTTTCAGACAATTTCCGAAGCTGCCGTCCCCTGCTTCTGCTCCAGTTCCCTTGCCAGTTCCGCAAATATACTGCACTCCATACCCTCTGCAAAATCCTCGTCCAGGCAATGCACTGTATACTCTCCGTTTTCCAAAGATACGGTAATGGTGCCCGGCGTCAGCGTGATGGCATTGGCCAGAAACGTCCGGGCCACAGGACCTTTTAACGCACTGTGAAAGCTGACCAGCACAGGCTGGATTTCCTCTTTCTGGGACAGGATCAGCCGCACCGTACCCAAATTGGCCCTCACCACCTCCCGGACCAGCACCAGCCCATATCTTGGCAGCCTGCTCAATTCTCCGTAGAACTTTAATTCCTTTTTCATACTATAATCCAGAAATTTGCAGCTAAAGGCCAGCAGCAGCGCCGCCACAGCCACTCCAAATACACAGATTTCCCCTGTCACCTGCCCGTTAAAAATAACCCACAGCACAAAATAAAGTAAAAACACAGCGTACCTCCGCCTTGGAAAAACATCCCCAAAAGGACTTGATATAACCATTATTCCCCAAAAACAGTGGCCGGAATTCACAAAAAGACAAAAAACAGATCCCCCCGCAAATTGCAGGGAGACCTGTCTATCTGTTTACCATATTATTATTTCCCGGCTTTTCTTTTCCTGATCAGATGCGCCGCATAAGCGGCCAGCGATGCCAGAGTCAATCCCAGGGCTATCAGGAGCAGCAGCTGCCATGTTACATGCCACACATGGATCAGCAGAATAGAAGCCACCATCAACACAAAGGCCCAGTAAACATACATCAATATACCCACCAGCAAAGTGAACAGGATATCCTTCAGCAGGTCTGTCCTGGTGTACCGCTTATCCATTCTTCCATCCCTCCGCCCGGTGTCGGATATACTGTAACCGACACATTTTCCTTACCGATATACCCCTATAAACGGGTCTTTCAATATTTTACTCCCCAGATGCTCTCATTCACTCCCACGGCCGAGAAAGTCATCACTTCCGTACCCGCCTGGTCTTTCATGGCGCAGAACACACCGCTGTACTCATGGCCGTCATAGCTGATATGCACATAGGGCGTACCCTCGGAAACGGTCCAGGTCCCCACCACGGATCCCGTAACCGTGCCGTCCTCGTTCAGGTCAATCATCACCGGCTGGGCAATCTCGCTGTCGATCTTCATGCCCTGATTGATAAAGAAGTACTCCCCTGCCAGTTCCGCACTGTCGTAGCCGCTTTCGGAAATGGTCTCCCCGGTGGTGGTATAGGGGGCCAGCACCGGCCATCCTTCCTGGTTCATAAAAATCTGTTTTACCGCAGGCTCATGATACTCGTTGCCATTGTTAAAACGGGTATGATAGCACATATACTGCTTCCCGTCGGTGTCAAAGAAAGTGGACATGCCCCCGGTAGCCATGTAGGCATACTTACAGCTTGGCAGATAATAATTGCCGGACAGCTTCAGGCCATAATAAGCGTTGTTATACCCCTTCACGGGACGCTGTCCTCCCATATCCACATATTCCCCGTCCGGCCTGTCGCTGCGCAGTACCCGGATCTGGTAACCCCCGGTGCGCTCCAGGGAGCCGAAAGACAGATACAGATAGTAATAACCCGTGTCCGCGTCATACTGGATATAAGGTCCCTCGATGGACTGATGTCCCCCGCCCAGCAGGCGCTTTCCGAAATAAGGATCCACCTCGTTCTCCGGGTCCGCCTCGGGATGGATCACCAGACCCGTCTGAGGATCCAGCTCCAGGAGGAAGATACCCCCGGACCAGGAACCATAGGTCATCCAAAGCCTTCCGTCCGCATCATAAAAGGGAGCGGGATCAATGCAGTTGGGCCAGTCCTGGTTATCATACTGGCCATTGCCCCTCAAATATGTTTCTTCGGCATAGGCCTGGTCCACATACTCATACACATCCGTCTGGCCGATGTCCTCCGCAGTAAAGCCAGAATACAGAAGTTCCCCCTGGTATACATATGGCCCTTCCGGTGCGTCTGCGGTGGCATAGCACAGATTGGACTTAATATAGGTAGAGGAAGTACAGAAATACATGACGTATTTGCCCATGGCCTCATTGTAAATCACATCCTCTGCCCACACCGCATAGGAGCCGTTGCCGTAATCGCCGGAATAGTCAAATATGCTCAATTCCTCATTGAACAGATCCTCAAAAAGGGCATTGTCGGAGGTATATCCGTTTCCGATATATTTCCAGACATGCAGATCCTCCGATGTGGCCCCCGTCATATGAGAGCCGTAGATATAGTATTTTCCGTCAAAAACCTTGATGGAAGGATCGTGCACAGACACCCTGGCTCCATTGGACGCCGTCTCTATGCCAGTGTAATCCGCCTCCCTGACCACAGGCTCCGCAGCCGCTTGTCCGCTCCCCGTTCCATCGTCAGTCCCGCTTCCTGTCTGGCCGTCACTTCCAACCCCCGTCTCTCCATCACTTCCGCCAGCTGTCTCTCCATCACTCCCGACGCCCGTTTCACTTTCGGACTCCGACGGGTCTCCTGACGACGCAGGCTGCCCCCCGCAGCCCAGAAGCGAGCCCGTCAGGCATACACATAACGCCACTGCCAGTAATTTGTTCTTCATACCCCTTACATCCTCCATTTAGCCTTCCGTTCTTTGAAAGTTTCCATGATGTCCCGCCCATGTTGTCACCACTTCTTTACTCTAGATTAAAATGTTTTACTCAAAATGTCAATAAATCTTGCAAATCTTTTTGCTGCAGATATTGAAAAAAATATACTTTAGGAGTAGAATAACTACGGTGTTTATAAATATTTTATTATTATTTCATAATTTAGGAGAGGATACTTATGAAAAACATTCAAAACAAATGGATTCGCGCCGCTATTCCGGCGCTGTTACTGCATTGCAGTATCGGCACGGTATACTGCTGGTCCATCTTCAGCCAGGAAATCGCCGAATATATCGGCTTCTCCAAAAGTGCCACGGAATGGGCCTTCAGTTTTGCCATCTTTTTCCTGGGCATGTCCGCCGCTTTCCTGGGTAATGTGGTGGAAAAGGACATCCATCGTTCCTCGCTGATCGCCGCCATCTGCTTTGCCGCCGGTATGGCAGGCACAGGCTTCTTCATCTGGTACGGCGGTACGCACCAGCACAGCCCTCTGGCCTTGATCGGCATCTATATCTGCTACGGCTTCATCATGGGCGTTGGTCTGGGCACGGGATATCTGTCCCCGGTTAAGACCCTGATGCTCTGGTTCCAGGACCGCAAGGGGCTGGCAACGGGACTGGCCGTGGCGGGCTTTGGCGCCGCAAAGGCCATCGCAAGCCCTATTATGCAGACATTGCTTAATTCCCTGGGGGAGGGAGGCATCTACAAGATGTTCCTGATCCTGGCCTGCGTGTACTTCGTGATGATGTTCGTCGGCCATCTGCTGTTGGCCAAGCCCGCAGACTGGCATGAGCCCGCTTCCCAGGAGAAGGGCGCAAAGGCTCTGGATGTGATCAAGAGCAAGCCCGTGGTGTTCATCGGCATCTGGCTTATGTTCTATATCAACATCACCTGCGGTCTGGCGCTGATCTCTCAGGAGAAGATGATTATCAAATGCATCGGCCTGGCAGGCATGGCCGGGGTACTGTCCTCCATTACCGCCGTATTTAACGCCGGCGGCCGCCTGGGCTTCTCCGCATGGGCAGACACCATGAAGGATCGGAATACCGTATATAAGATTATGATCATCCTGTCCATCATCGCCACCGGGCTGGTAATCCTGACCAGAGGCATTGCGGATATGGGCGTCCACACCCTGCTGATGATTCTGGTACTGGTATTGCTGTTTGTGGTGAATGCAGGCTACGGCGGCGGCTTCAGCAATGTGCCCACCCTCTTGTCCGACCATTACGGTATGCAGAACATCAGCGCCATCCACGGCATTACCCTGTCCGCCTGGGCCATTGCGGGCCTTACGGGCAACCAGCTGGCTACCTTCATTGTGGGACATGTGGGAGAGATGGTGGAAGTCAGCGACGGGCACGGCGGTTTCACCTCGGTAAACCCTGTGGGATACCAGACCGTGCTGTATGTCACCATCGTGCTGTATGTAATCGCCCTGCTGTGCAGTTTCTTCCTGGTAGGGGGCAAAAAGAAAACCGGAAACGGGAAGGCTGCCTGAGAGATTGCCGGATATTCGGATTCAGTCACTTGGGTGAACCGATAAAGAACAAAAAAGCATCGGAAATAGAGCCATTTCTTTCTGGTGCTCTTTTTTTGTCTTTCCCAACTATCCCCGCTTCTCTGCGGCCTGCCGCACTCCCGGTTCACTCATAAGCGAGAACCTGATAATGATTGTTGATTTTTAATCCTTTCTCAAGTAAACTATAGATAGTTATCTGAACCCATTTGGGTATGCAGGAGGAGAACATGATACGTACATTTTCCACACACTGCCTCAGAAAACAGGAGGAACTCACCGGAAGGCTTTGGCAGTTCTGCCCTCTTCAGGGTGAGTCTGCCGGACGTCAGTTCCTGGTTCCCACCCCCAGCTGCTGGGAGAATTATCCTGATTTTGGCCTGTATCGGGGAGAGGGACGTTATTCTACCCGTTTTCAGGCGAAGGGCAATCTGCTGATCACCTGCAAAGGTGTGAGCCACACGGCCACCCTGCTTTTGGACGGGCAGGTAATTGCCAGGCATTACAATGCCTATACCGCCTTTTCCGCCCTGGCCCGGGCCGTGCCGGAGGGTATGCATACCCTGGAAATCATAGCGGACAACCGCTTCTCGGAAGAGAGCGCTCTGCATGTGCCCAACGATTACATGTCCTACGGCGGCGTCACCAGGCCTGTGGTACTGGAACAGGTAGGCGCTTCTTATCTGGAATATCTTCATGTAACGCCGTGCTTCCGGGACGGGCAGTGGCACGCCCGGGTGGAAGCCGCCATCCAAAACCTGTGCGAAACGCAGCCGGTGGACATGCGGATCACCCTGGCGGGGCAATCCCTGGACTTTCAAGGGCTGACGCTGCCCCGGGGCAGAAGCGTCCACAGGGCGGAACTCTCCTTTGACGAAGTCCGGCCGTGGCTTCCCGAATCCCCTGTTCTATATGAGATTCAGGCCGTTCTGCAGAAAGATGGACAGCCCTACGATGACCTGATTGACCGCTTTGGCTTCCGGGAAATAAATATTGAGGGCAGGCAGATTCTGTTAAACGGAAGCCCCCTGCGCATTAAGGGTGTATGCCGCCATGAGGATCATCCGCAGTTTGGATGCGCCCTGCCCTTTGCGGCCATGGCCGGGGATCTGGCTCTGATCAGGCATCTGGGGGCCAACTCCGTGCGCACCGCCCACTATCCCAACGATGAGGTTTTCCTGGATCTCTGCGACGAGCAGGGAATCCTGGTGTGGGAGGAGAATCACGCCCGGGGCCTGAGCCTGGAGCAGATGCAGAATCCTCACTTTGAGAGGCAGGCTGAGCAGGTTATACAGGAAATGGTAGAACTTCATTACAACCATCCTTCCATCTACATCTGGGGCATCCTGAACGAATGCGCCAGTGACACCGAGTATGGAAAGGAATGTTATCGGCGGCAGTTTGAACTGCTCCGCTCCCTGGATCCTTCCCGTCCCTGTTCCTTTGCCAGCTGCAAATTTAAGTCGGACATCTGCTTCGGGCTTCCCGATGTGGTATCCTACAATATTTACCCCCTCTGGTATCATGACACACCGCCGGAAGAATACCTGAAAGACTTATATAATTGGGTACAGGAAGAGACAGAGGGACAGGGGAAACCCTTTCTGATCACGGAAATCGGGGCAGGGGGAATCTATGGCCACCGCAGTACTTATGCCACCAAATGGAGCGAGGAGTACCAGGCCAGGGTTCTGAAAGAACAGATCCGTGCCGTTCTCTCCCACCCCGATTGCGCCGGTGTCTATATCTGGCAGTTCTGTGATATCCGCATAAGCGAAGAGGGGTGGTTTGGCAGGCCCCGCACCATGAATAACAAAGGGATTCTGGACGAATATCGCCGTCCCAAGTTGTGTTATGAAGTGGTAAAAGAATTATTTGAGGAGCAATAACGGATACTCCCGTAAAAAAGGGAACGCCGGTATCAAGCGCCAGCGTTCCCTTTTTTACTACTTTTTGTCAGGAGGGTAGAAAACCAGTAAATCCTCTATCCTGCATTCCAAGACGGTGCAGAGTTTGCAAAGAACAAACACATCCAGCCGGGAAATATTATTTGTGCAGTAATTATCAATCTGTTTCCAATTCATCTCTGCTTTGTGTGATAGCTTGTTTTTGCTCAACCCTTTTTGTTTCAGTAATTCGTTTAACCGAATTTCCAAACTACCGAAATCTTCTTCCACATTATCACCTCTAAATACGTATTTTTATGTATTCAAACAATATAATTCTATACTTGTTATAGTCCTTTGATAACCCTAAACAAGTATTAGAATCCTAAATGCAGAAATGTGTGTTCGCCTTCAAAATCGTATATTGTCGCATTCTGTCGAAATTTGTAGACCCTTTGCACTTGCAATGTCCTATATAACTTGTTATAGTATATTTACGGTCTACTGCAAGTATTAGAATACTAGTATTATAGACTGTTTACCAGCAGTAAAACTTTGTATTAAATTGCAAACAGAATTTTGTGTTCTGTGAAAGGAGAAGGGTATGGACTACTTCAAGGATAAGCTTTTTGAGTTGCTCAATGATGCAGATGATATCGGAATCAGCGATATCGAAACCAATGACAAGGAGAACAAGCTGCGAGTATCTCTTCAAAACGGCCTTCTTCTGGAGATCGAGTGCCGACAGATTGAAAACTGATATAAAACTGAATACAAAACTAAATAAAGAACTAAATAAACAAAAAATCTTAGGACAATGCCTGCCCTAAGATTTTTTGCTCTTTATTCTGCTGCCGCTTCCACCTGCAGTTCCGTCACGGTTCCAAATCTGCAGACCAGCACTTTTCGGTAGGTTTTTCCGTACCCATGGTAATCCAGCCTGCACTGCGCCGTGCCATCCTCCCCCACTGTAATGGTATATCGGTTGAACTCTCCCTTCCGATAAGCGAAGTCCTCCCCGTTGTCCTGATAATGTTCCCATTGTCCGGTTCCCGGATATACCTCCAGAAGCAGCACATCTTCTTCCTTCTCTCCCACATAAGACATGGGTTCCATGGTGGGAATCGCGCTTCCGGCCTTTATATAGACGGGACACACATCCAGGGGCGCCTCCTTGATGATCCAGGCCGGCCCCACATGCCGTTCATCGGTCCAATAATCGTACCAGATTCCCTCCGGCAGATATACCATCCTCCTGGTCATGCCCTGACAAACCACAGGAGCTGCCAGGATTCGGTCTCCCAACATAAATTCATCGTTGCAGGTCCTGGCTACCTGGTCTTTTTCATAATGATATACCAGAGGACGCATCACCGGGGCCCCTGTCTGCTCCGTCTCCCGGAACAAATCATAAAAATAAGGGATCCAATGGTAACGCAGTTTCACATATTTCCGATAGATATCCAAAACTTCCTGTCCGAACCGCCAGGGCTCCTGGGGTCTGGTTCCCATGGCGGAATGATTGCGGAACAGGGGAGAGAAACAACCCACCTGCACCCAGCGGGCCAGCAATTCCCCGGTGGTGTCGGATCCAAAGCCTCCCACGTCCGTGCCCGCGAAAGTCATCCCGGACAGGCCCAGATTGCATAGCTGAGGAATCGCCATCTGCAAATGCGCCCAGATACTGTGGTTGTCCCCGGTCCAGCAGGTAGTATATTTCTGACTTCCCGCATAACAGGCTCTGGTGATCACAAAGGGTCTGCGGCCATCCAGGCGCTTTAATCCCTCGTAAGTACCCCTGGCCATCAAATGCCCATACACATTGTGCATCCTGGCATGGTTTGCCTCCTTGTCCTCATCGGTAAACACCACATCCTCCGGCAGAGGTCCCTTAAAGCTGGCAGGCTCATTCATATCGTTCCAAATCCCCCGGACGCCCTGCTCCAGCAGGAATTTCTGTTTCTCGCCCCACCACTGCCGCACGGCAGGATTGCCGAAATCCGGGAAGGCCGCGTCACCGGGCCACACCGCATTGATATAGACCTGGCCTTCCGGCGTCCTGGCAAAGTATCCTTTCTCCACGCCCTCCTCATAGACGGCATACCCGGCCTCTTTCTTAACGCCCGGATCATTGATGACCACCGGCTTAAATCCTCGCTGGGCCAGAGTCTTCAGATAACCCGCCGCATCGCCGTGATACCGTTTTTGGTTCCAGGTAAACACCTTATAATCCTGCATATAATCAATGTCAAAATGAATGGCGTCACAGGGAATATCCCGCTCCCGCATTCCCCGGGCAATCTCCTCCATATCCTCCTGTGTGGTATATCCCCATCTGGACTGATGGTATCCCAGCGTCCACTTCTGGGGCAGGGGGCAGGTTCCCGTGAGATAGGTATACTGAGAAAGCACTTCCGCCATGGAATTTCCCGCCATATAGTAATAATCCAGATTCCCTGCTGCCGCGCCGAAGTAATAATACTCCTCCGATTCCTGGCCCATGTTGAAGAAGCTCTTATAAGTGTTGTCCAGAAACACACCGTACACATGCTCTCCCGTCAACGCCATAAAAAAGGGAATGGATTTATACAGCGCCTTGAAGCTGTCCACCTGGGGATCCGGATTGTCCGTGTTCCACATCTCGTAGTCATAACCCCGCTTATCCAAAAAACCCGTCTTGTCTCCCAGACCGTAAAAATGAGCGTCTTCCGGCAGCTGTTTCAGTATGTCAAAGGCATGGTCCATACCTCTGTCGGCCTTGTGCCCTTCGCTGGCCAGAATTTTCAATGCCTCATCACTGACCACCTGCAGAGGCTGACGCTCTCCCCGGTAGTCCTGGCACACCGCATTGCCCTTCTCGTCATAAAAATCCACATAGAACCCGTCGCTGACCCGAACGGACAGAGCAGCTGTGCGAATCCACAGACCATCTTCCCCATCCTCCAGGGTCAGTTCCACCGCCATTTCCTTTTCTTCCAGAATGGCCTTGGAGTCATGGGTGTCGCTCTCCAGACCACAGAATACATTGATGATCCGGGGCGTTACCGCCCGGATCTCCCCTTTGCCATGCTCAAATTCCAATATAACTTTCTGCCCTGAAACCACATAATTTTTACGTTTTCCCAGATTCATATTCCTGTTCCTTTCTTATTAAAGTTCCGCATGTCCCCTACAAGCGCAACTTTCCTGTGCTGTCTGTTCGGACGCTTTGCGTCCGCACAGGCAGCAGTGCGCTTTCCGGGCACATGCTGTTTTTTGATTTTAGTTCCGCATGTCCCCTGCAAGCGCAACTTTCCTGTGCTGTCTGTCCGGACGCTTTGCGTCCGCACAGGCAGCAGTGTGCTTTCCGGGCACATGCTGTTTTTTAATTTCAGTTCCGCATGTCCCCTACAAGTGCAACTTTCCTGTGCTTTCCAGACAGCAAAATCTCCGCCACTTTTCCCCAGTCTCCGTCCATTACGCAGTAGGTGGGGCTGTATTTTCCCTGGGGCTGAGGCGAGGTGGCCGTATGAAGATAGAGGCTGTCCATCCCCATCCCAACGGCCCCTGCTATATCGGAAAACTCATCATTTCCCACCATGATGCTCCTGGCCGGGTCCAGACCATATCGCTCCAGCAATCTGGTGAAAAAGGCGGCGCAGGGCTTTTTACAGCCTTCTTCCGAGGATATCAGGATGCCGTCAAAGCAGTCCGCAAGGCCCAGCAGTTCCAGTTCCGGCCTGGTAAAATCACTCTGGGCATTGGACAGCAGATACAGACGACCGCCCCGGCGGCGCAGTTCCTCCAGAGTCTCTTTCACTCCATCATACACCCGGAGCATCTGTCTGGACAAGGCCCGAAAGAAAATAGCCGTCATCCGGGCCGTCTCTCGATCACAGGCCACAGCCTTTTCCAGAAAAAGACCCCTGAATACTTCCGTCAGATCCGGCTCCGCCAGCAGGTCCTCCTGCTCCGCCCCTCCGGCTTCGCCCCCCATCCGCCCGGCGTATTCCCTCTCCAGGCGGCGGAACCCGGACCGCAGTCCGGATGCGGTATAGGCTGCCCCCAGGGAAGTGTATAACTCACTCATTTTCCGCCACAGATACGGCTTCTCCTCGTTGGTGCGGATATCCGCCAATGTTCCGTACAGGTCAAAGATATAATTGTCATACATTTTGTTATTCTCCGCTATTGTTCCAGCGCCTCATATACCCGCAGAATCTCCCCCACGCTCCAGGCCTGGGCAAAGCAGCCCTTGGAGCAAACAGGATTTTCTCCGTCGTAGATCTCCGGCAGCTGACCCACGCAGCCCTCCCGAAGAGCCGTCTCGATGCCCCTGAGCTGTTCCCGCACACAGGATTTGGCCTGACGGGAATAGCCGTGTACTTTCAGATAGGCCAGATAATATCCTCCCAGGGGGAAGGTCCACACGGTTCCCTGGTGATATGCCAGATCCCGGTCCAACTGCGCCCCGCCATAGAAAGGATGGAACTGGGCATCTTCGGGAGCCAGAGAACGCAGTCCCACGGGGGTATAGAGTTTGCGGAACACCGTCTCCACCACCTGTTTTTCCTTCTCTTCAGGCAGAAGGGAAAAAGGCAGGGATACCGCCCAGATCTGGTTGCACCGCACTTGATCGTCTGCCGGCGTACCGAATATAACGTCCCGCAGACATCCTTTTTCTTCATTCCAGAAAAGTTTGCCGAAGGCGGCATGAACTTTGTCTGCCAGTGCCCCGTAACCGGGCTCTTCCTCCTGGGTTCCCATGGTCCCGGCCCGGCCTGCGGACTGCCCTTTGGAGAATTCCTCCATAATCCGCAGCGCATTGTACCAGTACGCATTGACCTCCACCGGCTTACCATGCCTGGGAGTGGGCAGAATATCTTCCACCCGCACATCCATCCAGGTCACTTGATCATAACCCTGCCCTGCCAGAATCAGGCCGTCCCCGTCCATATGGATTCCGTAGTCCGTACCCTGGGCATACCATTTTATAATATCCTGCATCACCGGGTAGGCCTGCTTTAAAAAGTCATTGTCCCCGGTTCTCTTGATATACTCATACACAGCCAGAATAAACAGCAGCGCCGCATCCACCGTGTTATAGGCCGCCGCTTCCGTCCCCTCCGGGAACAGATTGGGCATCAGCCCCCTGCGGCAGTGAGCCATAAAGGTCTGCAGGATGCTTCTGGCCGTATCATACTGCCGGGTAGAAAGGCAGCACCCCACCAGCGCAATCATGGTATCCCTTCCCCAATCTTCGAAAAAGGGGAAACCCGCCAGAATAGTCTTCTCCCCCGTGGAATCCCGTTGAGAAATAAACTGATCCGCGGCAGCCGCCAGCACCCTTGCGGTCTCGTCAGGAAAACGCCCCTGGAGATTTTTCCGATGGTTTGCCACATTTTGCAGAATCTCCGTCATACCGGGCAGGGCTTCCTCCATGCCATAGACAATCTCCAGCGTTTCTTCCTGCCCCTGCTCCACGGAGAAGCAGATCTCATGGTTCACGGCGCTGCGTCCCAAGGCCATCTTGCCGTCTCTCACATCGTCCTGATAATACAAATCCTCCCGGTACAGAACAGGCAGTTCCCGGCAATCTCCGTTGGTGCGCAGATACAAAGTCTGCCCGTTGGACTGAATTCTGTCCTTGGCAAATATAAATTCCTGCTTCACCGAAAGTCTCTGTCCTTTCGGTACAAATTGCAAATGGGGACGCACCCGCAGCGTAGCGCGGTCCAAAGACCGATTCCTGATTCGGTAGGAGATGCCCACCACATTCCTGCCCTGCATCAGGGCAATGGTCCGCGCCACTTCCACTCCCTCCGCCAGATAACTCCAGGTGGGAAAATCCTCATAGGCGAATTGGGTCTGGAGGCGGTATCCCTCCTCCCTTTTCTCATGACACTGGAAGTCCTGACTGGACAGAAACATCCGGCGCATATGGGAGCCCTCTCCTTCCAGTTCCAGCACTTCCTCCAGCCTGTGAACCATGTTGAAGCGATGGTTGGGCGAATGGGTGCAGGCCATCAGCACTGCCTGGTCATTCCGGCTGCAGGAGGCGATCATGCTCAGGGAGGAGAAGCCTCCCAGGCCATTGGCCATCAAATAGCAGTTTTCCTCGCCCCTGTCAAAGGTTTTCCAGTCCTGTTTTCCATATAAAAACTTCATGTCAGTCCTCCCGTAAATATCCCAATATCACACCGCTGCCCGCCGGGACAGAGATCATTCCCCGCCGGGGCGTCTGTTCCTCCCCTTCATAGTCCGTGCACTGCCCGTCCGCCAGAACCTCCCAGGCGCCTGCAGGCAGCTCTATCTGCGCGTCATGGGAAGAAGCGTTGTAGGCGACAAACAATTTGTCTCCCCGGGTATGGTATTCTGAGGTGCTCCCTTCCTGCGCCTTCTGCCGCTCCAGGGGCCTGTTGTCCATGCAGAACGCCACCACACCGGGTCCGGGAATCTGTTTCTCCAGGAGACGGACCGCAGCGTCCGCGCTCTTGTCGCACAGCCCGGGAAGCCGTTTCCGCAGCCGGATCAGGCCCCGGTAGTAGTCCACCAGTTTTCCATATTCCAGGGTCTGCCGCCACCGCAGCATATTGAGTTCCGGATCGGAGCGATAGCTGTTTTCCTCCCCCAGCTTTGTACGGCCAAACTCTTCCCCCGCCTGAAAGAACAGATTGCCCTGGCAGGTAAAGTAAATTAATGCGGCCAGCTTATTGGCGGAGAGCACATCCTCATAGGACTCGGTAAAGTCCGCTTCCCGGCCATGCAGGGACATGACCAGCTTATCCCACAGGGTTAAATTGTCATGGGAGGACACATAATTGATGATCTGGGAACAGCTTCTGGAGCGGAATCCATCCTGTCCGGCCTCTCCCCGCCATGCCGTCACGGCCTCCAGAACTTTCTCCTCCAGATCCTTTCCCCCGTTGACAAATCCTGGCTCCTCTTCATAGAATACATGCCCTTTGATCACATCCCTGGTATTATCGCAGAACATGGCCACGCCTTCATCCAGATACTGGATATTTTTCTTCAGCGCAGCGCGGGTATCCTTCTCCATGGGGGAATCCGCCGCACTCCAGGGCTCCCCATACAGCAGCTTCTCCCCCCGTCCGAACTCCTGGTCCAGTTCCCTTCTGATACGGTTCATCAGTTCCACTGTCATAAGGCCCATCAGATCAAAACGAAAACCGTCCAGATGGTATTCTCTGGCCCAGTACATCACGGAATCCATGATATAATTGTCAACCATCTTCCGCCCGATGGCCATATCGCTGCCGCAGGCGGAACCATTGGACAGGCTGCCGTCCTCCAGACGGCGGCAATAGTATCCCGGCGCAGTCCTTTCCAGCCAGGAATCCGCATCATGGGTGTGGTTGTACACCACGTCCATAATTACCCGGATGCCCGCCCGGTGCAGGGCCTGTATCATCTCTTTGCACTCCCGGATCCGCACGGTGCCGTCGCAGACATCCGTGGCATAAGATCCCTCCGGCACATTGTAGTTCACCGGGTCATAACCCCAGTTGAACTGCTCTCCGCCCCCTTCCTCGTCCAGCCATCCATAGTCAAAAAAAGGAAGCAGATGAACATGGGTAACCCCCAGTTCTTTCAGATAGGCCATACCTGTGGGATGGCTGCCGTTCCCGTCAAGCCCCCCGGTCTCCACAGTGAACGCCTTATATTTTCCCCGATATGCCTGGGGCACCCCACTGTCCGGATCATGAGAGAAGTCTTTGATATGCAGTTCATAGATAATATTTTCCGCAGGAAGGGCAGGAGCCCGGTCGGTCTCAAACCCTTCCGGATCGGTGCGCTTCAAGTCCACCACCATGCTGGGGTAGCCGTTGATCCCACAGCCCACGGCATAAGGGTCGGCAGTTTGCACGGACGCCCCTTTTGTCCAAATTCGGTAATCATAGTAAAAACCATGGTAATCTCCCTCCAGACGCCGATGCCAGACCCCTCTGAGGCCTTTTTCCATATCCAGGCTTTGAAGGGCCTGGGCTCCGCCCTCCCCGTACAGACACAGTTCCACCCTGTCCGCAAAGGGCGCCCATAACTTGAAATCCGTTCCCTGGGGCGTACAGGCCGCCCCCAGATCTTTCCCGTCATAAGAATTATCAATGTCAAACGCTTTATTATACCTAAATCTATCCATGACAGCTCCCGTTTACCCGCTTCGCCGGGTGTTTATTTCCAGTTAAAATCCACGCAACAAGTCAAAAAAAAGAGCCGCTGCAAAAAGAAGTACTGATTCGCAGCGGCTCCGCATTATCCTTTAACAGCTCCCGACAATCCTTCCACATAGCATCTCTGTGTCAGTACAAACAGGATGGATATGGGAATGGATATCAATACGCAGCCCGCATAGAATTGCGTATAGAAGGTCTCCACATACTCCTTCTCCAACATGGTCCACAGACCGATGGCAATGGTGTAGTATTTGGTATCATTTCCCATGATGACCTTGGCGAAAATGTAATCCACCCAGGGTCCCATGAAAGTGGTGATCAACGTGTAGGTGATGATCGGCTTGGACATGGGGATGGTCACATGGATGAAGGTATCCCACTTGGTAGCCCCGTCAATGTAAGCCGCCTCGTCTATTGTCTTAGGTATGGTGTCAAAGAAGCCCTTGGCCATATAAAATCCCAGGCCCGCTCCGCCGGAGTAAACCATCACCAGCGCAATCTGCTTCAGCATACCCGTCTCCAAAAAGCCCAGGCCCTTCAGGATGTAGTACACGGCGATCATGGACATGAAGCCGGGGAACATACCCAGAATCAGGGCAATGTTCATAAAAGGCTTACGCATCTTAAACCGCAGACGGCTCATACAATAGGACACACAGAGTACAAAGAACGCCGCGATAATCGTGCTGAATATGGCGATCACCAGGGTATTGGTGAACCAGCGGAAGAAGTCGATCTGGCTGGTGGGCTTGAACAGATTGGCGTAATTGTCCAGCGTAAAGCCGCGGGGCCAGATATAACTCTTATAGGAGCCGCCCTCTTTTCTAAAAGAGGTCAGTACCACATAAAATATGGGCAGCACCCAGATAAAGCTGAGGATAGCCAGCAGTATATGGACAAATGTGTTGGTGATAAATCTTTTTGCTTTCATTATTGGAACGCCCCCTCATCTTTGTAGGAACCGGTATGCCGGTAGGTCAACAGTGACAAAGTAGCCAGAATAATGAACACCAGGATACCGATTACGGCTCCCAGATTGTAGTCCTTCTGCGTGATGGTCAGCCGGTACAGCCAGGTAACCAGCAGGTCGGTCTTGCCCGCGTAATAGTAATCCAATGTGTCGGGCCCGCCCCCGGATAGCAGGAATATCACGTTAAAGTTGTTGATATTGCCTGTGAAGGACGTGATCAGGTTGGGCGTCATGATGAATACGATATACGGAATTGTAATTTTCCTGAAGATTACAAAGGCGCTGGCGCCGTCAATCTTGGCCGCCTCATACAACTCCGCCGGGATGTTCTGCAGGATGCCTGTGGTGGACAGCATGGTAAAGGGAATACCAATCCACAGGTTGATGCAGATAATGGTGATCTTAGCCAGCGTAGGGTCTGTAAAGAAAGGAATGGACTCCGTGGTGCCGATCATGCCAATCTCCCGCAGCAGCACGTTCACGGGACCGTTGGCGTTGAAAATGGTTCTCATGCTCAGCAGGGACACGAACTGGGGCACTGCGATGGACAGCACAAACATAAATCTCCAGAAACCCTTAATCCGGGTACCCTTGCGGTTAATCAGCAGGGCCAGGATAATACCCAGGATAAAGCAGCTGAAGGTGGCAAACACCGCCCAGATCAGCGTCCAGCTGAGTACCGGCCAGAAGGTGGCGGCCAGCTTACTTCCCTGTCCCAACATAGTCTTAAAATTATCTAAACCCACCCAGGTAAACAGATTTCCGGGCGGCTGATGCTCATGGTCATAGCTGGTAAACGCAATCAGGATCATAAATACCAGCGGTACAATGGTAAAAATAATGATACCTATGATGGGCAGAGCCATCAATCCGGTATGGATATTCTCTTCCCGAAGGGAGAGCAGATCGTCCTTGAAGGAGGGAACATGCATTTCCCGTTCCTTCCGCAGCTGAGTGCAGTAAGCGCTCTTTGCAGACATGCAGGCCACAAAGATGACAGCCAGCGTAAGTACAATGGTGATTACACCGTACAGCAGGAACAGCATGGAATTGTCTCCTGCGGTATATTCATAGATTCCCAGGGCTTCGTTGTAGGTCTGTCCCTGCTCCTTGGTACCCAGGGTAATAAAGTTCCCGATGGAACTTATGCCGAATGTTGCCATGTAAAAGATATAGGCGATCTCGATTGCCAGGAAGATCAGCCCCCGTATTATCTGTTTGTTCAAAATATTTCCGAGGCCAAAGACAAAAAGCGAACCCTTTGTGAGCGCGTTTCCTTTTACAATCGCTTCACCGACACTTGCATCGCTGGGTCTCCCGGAAGTTGTCTGCAATTTATTCTTCTTCAAAGCCCCCATACGGAACCTCCTCATATTTTAGGGGAGCTAAGGAAACCCCAAAGGGTATCCTTAGCTCCAGATCTCAATTTTCCGTCTATACTTTCATTCTGCTTGTGAGAGATACCGCAGGATTACTCCGTCATGGCCTTTACGAAAGCATCCAGCTTCTCCTGCACATTGTCCTTGTTGATCGCGCCGCTTCTGATCTCGGTAGGGATGGCGCCCGCATAGGTCCAGTACCTGGAGGAGAATACGGAGTGAGAGGGCTGCATTACGCTGGCTTCATTGGCTTCCTTTACAATAACTGCTGCCAGAGGATCAGCGGAAACTGCCTCGCTGGCGCCGGCATTGATATTGGTAGGAATCTGTGCAGACTTCTGATAACGCAGGGTCTGGTTCTCTTCGTTGCCCAGGAAAGCAGCGAAAGCTACAGCCGCAGCCATGTTCTTGGAATGAGCGTTCACGCCGATGCACTTGGAGCCGTAGAAGCCCAGCATCTGATAGTCGTTCCCATCGGGATTGAAGGTGGGGATCACGCCGATGCCCAGGTCATCGCCCAGGATGTTCTTATAGGTATCATAGTTCCAGGAACCGTCGAACCATACGCCCAGCCTGTGATCTTCGATCAGCTCGGATACAGCGATCTCGCCGTCATAGGCACATTTGGGGTTGTTGATCAGGTCGATCAGATAATTGGTAACCGCCACGCCGGTCTCGTTGTTCCAGTTTACACCGGCCTCCAGGTCATTGCCCTCGGGACCGAACACGGTCAAACCTGCGCCGTAGTAGTAAGCGCCCAGCTTCCAGCCGCCTGAGGACTCAAAATAGTAGTTGTATACATTGTCCGCGGTTTCCTTGGCCATGATCTTCTCCAGGGAAGTCACGTCGCTCTCGTCCATGATGGTCTTGTCATAGAACATGAAAAAGGTATTGTGGGTGAAAGGAATGGCATAAGTAGCGTCTCCGATCATGGCGGTAGCGCGCACGGAATCGGCGATGGTCTCCTTTACCAACTTCTCGGCTTCACCGCCAAGCTGGGCGATGGCGCCTGCATCCACCAACTCGATCAGCTGGTCGGAAGCGAACAGGAACACGTCCGCAGCAGCGTCCACATCCTTCAGTACCTCAGTCTTGGCATTGTCCTCACCTACGATCTCGGTGGTCCAGGTAATGTTCCACTCGGGATGAGCCGCGGCAAAGGCTGCCTGCTGCTCCGCCATAACGCCGGTGTCAACCTGATTCTGAGGGCACCATACCTTCAGGGCCACATCGGTCACTTCGGTGCTGCCGCCGTTGTCTGTGCTTCCGGCGTCCGCCCCGCTGTCGCTGCTCTGCTGGGTGCTGCCGCTGCCGGCATCACTGCTGCTGCCGCTGCTGCCGCTGTTGCCGTCGTTGCCGCAGCCTGCCAGCATGGAGACAGACAGAACCGCTGCCAAAGTACATGCTAAAACTTTCTTTTTCATAATTTGAATCCTCCTTCATACATGGTTGCCGAAACAAGTTTCGGTATGTTGTTCTTCCCTAAATTACCACAGGTTATTTCATAAGTCAACCACTATTTTTGTGACTTTTTACACATATGCACATCCATTCAATGGTATGTTGTGCAATATGTATATTTTTCTTCCTGGTTTTTCCTTCTGATTTTTCGAAACATCAATTCTTCTCATTTCGATGTCCGCAGCGGTGAAACGCCGCTTAAATCCAGTTTCTTTGCGGAACTCGCAAAAGATTTCAAGGGAAAGTTTAGAAAAAAAATCTTGCCATTCGCCCTCTCTGTTGCTATAATAAGTTTCGGAACAGATTTTTTATTGGCACTTTTCACAAAGTTTCAGCCGTTCTTCGGGAGAAATCATGGTTTTTCGTTTCGAAACCGTTTTCGAACGACTGGCAGCTTACAGAGCATCGCCCTTTCGGCAGATCTGCCCGGGGCCTGCGGGAGTATACCTATGACTACCATATCCGATATCGCCGCCAAACTCGGCATCTCCAAAAGCACCGTTTCCAAGGCATTGAACAATGCCACGGACATCAGCGCCGCCATGCGCAAGCGGGTGCTGGAAGCCGCCGCAGAGATGGGCTACATCAGCCGAAGAAGTTACGGGGCGGAAAAGAAACTCTGCATTCTAATTGAAAACATGGACTACAAGACCCCCAACCAGTTTGGCCACGACATTGTACAGGGCTTTCTGCAGATGGCGGAAGCCGACGGATGGAGCGTGGAAGTGGTTCCCCTCACCATGGAATTCCAGCGGCTGACCCCCTATGGAGTGTTTATGCTGGACCACGGTTATCAGGCGGCTTTTGTGCTGGGCTTTTCGCTGCTGGATCCCTGGATGCAGGAGTTCAAGGCCACCCAGATTCCCACCGTCCTGTATGACAACTATATTAAGAACAATCCCTATATCGCCTCCGTGGGCTGTGACAACCAGGAGGGCATAGAACTGGCCATCAAGCATTTGATCGGGCTGGGGCACAAAAAGATCGGGCTGATCTCCGGGCCCCTGGATTCCTATATCCTCAAGGCGCGGTACCGGGCCTATCTGGGCGCCTTGAAAAAATATAAACTGGAAGTCAACGAAGACTACATCGGCCTGGGCTACTTTGTGGCGGAGTCCACCAGGACCTATATCCCCAGGCTGCTGGAACACGGCGTTACCGCCATCCTCTTTTCTCATGATGTGCGGGCCTTCTCCGCCATGACGGAATGCAGCGACCGATGCATCCAGGTTCCCCGGGACTTGAGCATCATCGGCTTTGACGATCTGCCCATGACCGCCTACACCACGCCTCCCCTGACCACCATCCGGCAGGATCGGATCGGATTGGGACGCTGCGGTTATTTTGCGATAAACTGCCTGTTGGGGGGACTTCCCATCGGCTCCATCCTGCTGCGGGCGCCTCTGATTATCCGGGATTCCACCGGCCCCGCTCCCGTAGAATAAAAAGGCGTGAAATTCTCTAATAGTATGGACGCGGCGGCTGTATATTTATTATGGAAAATCCTGGTATGCACAAAGAGGTTTGTGATGCCGGGAACAACTTGCGTTATTTTAACTCTTATGGTATCCTTATCGTATCTGTATGATCCGAAAGGGGGGAAATTCTTTATGAGGAGATATGTTATGTTTGCGTAGCACTGGCTATCGCAATACAGAATGCATTTTCAGTTGCCATAGCCATTGCTATTCCTAAAGAAATTACACATTTAGGAGGCAGACATGGGCTATCGGAACGCAGGAGAGATCCTGCCGGTTGAAGTAATCGAATTGATACAGCAATATGTGGACGGTGAAAATATCTATATCCCCAGGCGCTCGGATAACCGCCTGAAATGGGGTTCCAAGACCAGGATTACCCAGGAGTTGTCCCGCAGGAACCAACTGATTTATGCGGATTACCGCGGCGGCATGACCGTTTCGGAGCTGGGAGAAAAGTATTATCTGTCCGTCAAAAGCATACAGCGCATTATCAGGAGTATGAAAGTATAAGACAATGGGCCGACACCTTCCGGGGGCGGCTCATGTTTTTTTAGAAAAAATCACAAGGTGGCAGGAAACATCCTTTTCTGATAAAATCAGGGCAGAAGAAGGATTATATAGGAGCGGCAGGGGAGAAAAAATGGAGATTATAAAAGATTACCGGGACCACATGGGCCTCCGGCACAGCTTTAACGAACTGGCGGGCAGGACTTTCGGCCTGGACTTTGAGAATTGGTATCAAAACGGTTTCTGGGGAGATGCCTACAATCCCTATTCTGTAGTGGAAAACGGACGGGTGGTGGCGAATGTGTCCGTCAACCGCACGGACTTTCTATTTGACGGTACAATGAGGCATTTTCTGCAGCTGGGCACGGTGATGACGGACCAGGCTTACCGGCATCGGGGCTATATCCGCGCCCTCATGGAACAAATTGCGGCGGACTATGAGGATCGGACAGAGGGGGTCTATCTTTTTGCCAATGACAGCGTGCTGGATTTCTATCCCAGATTCGGTTTTAAAAAGAGCAAAGAATTTCTGCATTCTCTGTCTCTCCAGGGCGTGGGGACATGCGCCTTCCGGCCTCTGGCCATGGATTGCCCTGCTGCCTGGGAACGGCTTGGGGAAGCGGCGGAGCACAGCGTATTCCGGGGACGGTTGGACCTGGTCGGCAACAAGGGCCTTTTGTTCTTTTATATCACCGGGTTTATGCAAGAGAACGTGTATTACCACGCGCCCAGCCACACCTATATAGTGGCGGAGCGTCAGGGAGACCGGCTCTTACTGCACAATGTGTTCTCCGGCAGGCTGACAGAGCTGTCCCAAGTGCTGGAGTTGTTGGGAGGAGACATCCGGCAGGTAACCCTGGGCTTCACCCCCGCAGACGGCACTGCCTGCCAGATAACGGAACTGCGGGAGGAGGATTGCACTCTTTTTGTCAGGGGAGACAGTCTGGGGATTTTGGAACGGGAAAAGCTGCGGATTCCCTCCCTGGCCCATGCCTAGAAACCAGGCTCTTATAAAAAAATTAATCCCTATGGAATACCCGGGGATTTATCAAAAGAGGCACTTGGCCTCTATAGAATTATATCTGAGGAGGGAAATCCCATGTATCTGGAAACAGAAAGATTGATTATCCGCAGCCTGGAACCTGGGGATGAGGAAGCCTTCATAGACATGGCTTCGGACGGCAGCCTGGGAGACATTTTCGGGGATTGGGGAGACTGCCGGAAATGGATGAATTCCTGGATCCGGGAGGCCCTGGACCTGGACCGGGCCGATGACCCTCACGGGGAATACCTGGCCTATGCCATAACGGAGAAATCCCGGGGAATACTGCTGGGCTCCGTGGGATGCTCCCGCTACCAGGACCTGGGGCAGGTGGGGGTTACCTTTTTCATCGGCAGTCCCCACCGGGGAAAGGGGTATGCCCCGGAAGCTGTCGCCGCTTACGCCGGATATTTTTTTACCCGTTACGGCATCCAAAAGCTGATTGCCACCGTGCGGGAGGACAATACCGCCTCCCGGAAAGCCATTGAAAAGGCCGGTTTTCTTCCGGCGGATACCAGAATGTACAGAGATATAAACGATGCGGTGGAAAAACCCTATGTGTTCTATGCACTGTACAGCCATGGCCTGGGTAGGATATTGTATAGCTGGGGATTGCAGGAACAGAAAGTTGAACAGATCTACGACACGGCCTGGCAGGTGGGTGCGGGCCATGTGCTGAAAGTATACCGGGAGCCGGAAGCTCTGGAGCGGAACCTGAAAATGCTGCAGCTGTTAAGCGGCCAGAATCTTCCTGTGGCCCGGGTGGTTCCCACTAAGGACGGCTCCCTGTCCGTATCCCGGGACAGCGCCTGTTATTTTCTCACAGAAAAACTCCCGGGTTCCCCGGTCACACAGCCCAGCCGTTCCACCATCCGCTTAATGGGGCAGGTCATTGCCAGGCTCCACAGGGCTTTTCGGGAATGTGAGCCTTCAGACGTCTGGGACAACAGTCTGCTTGACGAAATGAACGGATGGGTGAGAGACAGCATGGAAGCAGACGGATGGCATTATATTTCCCGGGAGGCATATACCCAGTCAATCTCGGATTTGGCAAAACTTTATGGACAGCTCCCTGTACAGTTAATCCATCGGGATATCCACTTTGGCAATTTCCTGTTTGCGGAGGGGGTTTTCTCCGGGTATATCGACTTTGACCTCAGCCAGCGAAATATACGGATTTTTGACCTGTGTTACTTCCTGCTGGGGCTGTTGGCGGAAGAGGAATCTTCCCTTACGGAGGAGGATTGGTTTTTGTATTTGAAAGACCTCTTTGAGGGGTATGAGAGCGTTCTGGAACTGACCTCCGGGGAAAAGGAAGCCGTTCCCTGCGTGATGGAATGCATCGAATTGCTTTTTACCGCCTATTTCGCAAATGAAAAGGACCAGGCCTGCGCCCGCAATGCCATGGAACTATATGGCTTTGTACGGCATCACAGAGACAGAATACTGAATAGCATCCGGCTGCCCTGAGTTATTGGCAGCCGGAATTTCATTTCGATTTTTTCTTAAATAAAATCCGAACATTCTGTGAAAACTCATTAAAAAAGTCTTAATTTGCGGATTTTCCCAACACGGACATGCTATGATATTTCCACAGGCCTTAAGGCCCGGAAAATCTGTGTGCATAAATAACCCGCCGGGACGGGTAAATTGGAGGTTGGTCATGGGAGCATTTGTGGAATTTCAGAATGTGAGCAAAATATACCAGACAGGGGAGGTGTCCATACAGGCGCTTCACGATGTGAATTTTCAAGTCCTGCAGGGAGAATTCTGCGTCATTGTGGGTGCCTCCGGGGCAGGCAAGACCACCATACTGAATATTCTGGGAGGAATGGACACCCTGACGGAGGGAAAGGTGTTTCTGGACGGGAATGAAATCTCCGCCTACAATAAAAAAGAACTCACCGGCTACAGGCGGCATGACGTGGGATTCGTATTCCAGTTCTACAATCTGGTGCCCAACCTGACGGCACTGGAGAACGTGGAACTGGCCGCCCAGATCTGCACGGACCCTCTGGACGCGTCCCAGGTTCTGGAGGAGGTGGGGCTGGGAGAACGGATGAAAAATTTTCCGGCCCAGCTGTCCGGCGGGGAGCAGCAAAGGGTGGCCATCGCCCGCGCCCTGGCCAAGAATCCCAAGCTGCTTCTGTGCGATGAACCCACGGGAGCACTGGATTACAATACAGGTAAGGCCGTGTTAAAGCTACTGCAGGACACATGCAGGGAAAAGGGCAAAACCGTCATTGTCATCACCCACAACCAGGCGCTGACCGCCATGGCAGATCGGATCATAACGGTAAAAAGCGGCACCATCGTGGACATGGTACAAAACCCTCATATTGTCAGAGTCGAGGAAATCGAGTGGTAGCCCGGCCATGTTGTAATAGAAACGGAGTGATCAGATGAAATCCATGATGAAAAAAACCACATTGCGGGAAATCCGGCAGAGCCTGGGACGTTACCTGGCCATCTTCGCCATCGTAGCATTGGGCGTGGGCTTCTTTGCGGGACTGAAAGTCACCAAAACCGTCATGGTGGAGTCCGCCCATGATTATCTGCTGAAGCACCAACTGTTTGACTACCGGCTGCTGTCCACCCTGGGCTTCCAGGAAGAAGACGTGCAGGCTCTGGAGCAGAAAGAACATGTGCGGGCGGTAGAGGGCGCGGTGGAGGCGGATATCCTCTATGTATACGGGGAGGGCAACGAAGGCGTACTCAAGGCCCACACCCTGCTGGAGCGAATCAACGGCCTGGAACTGGTGGCGGGAAGAATGCCGGAGACGGCCTCGGAATGTATTGTGGATGCCAATCGCTACGGGGAAGAAGCCCTGGGCAGCAAAATCATCCTCTCCGAAAACAATGAACAGAAAGATCTGGACAATTTTGCCTTCCCGGAATATACCATCGTGGGCATCGCCCAGGCATCCGCTTATATCCAGTTTGAGCGGGGCAACAGTTCCCTGGGAAACGGCCGGGTGGACGGCTTCATGTACCTGCTGCCCCAGGGATTTGCCACCGATTACTATACGGAAATCTATGTAAAATTTGATATGGATCATCGGATCTACTCTCCACAGTATGATGCCTACATGGCAGAACGGGAGCCTCAGTGGAAAGAGTACTGCCAGGAGCAGGGAGAACGGAGATACCTGGCGGTGGTGGAGGAGGCCCAAGCCGAACTGGCAGACGCCAGAAAGGATCTGGAAAAAGAGAAAGCAGAAGCGGAAAAGGAACTGGCCGGGGCAGAGCAGGAACTTAAGGAAGCCGAAGCCGAAATCGCAGATGGGGAGGCAAAGCTGGCAGCGGGAGAAGCCGAAATCGCCGACCAACTGGCCCGGATAGAACGGGAAGAGGATAAGCTGACGGAAGCCAGAGCCGCCATAGAGCAGCAGAAAGCCGGGCTGGCGGAGGCGGAACAGGCTCTGGCAGGTTCGGAATATCTGCCCCAGATAGCGGCGGCACGTCAGCAGCTGGAATTGGCGGAGCTCCAGCTGGCAGACGGAGAAGCCGCGTTGGCGGACGCCAAAAAACAGATTGAAAACGCCCAGGCGGAGCTGACAGAAAACCGTCAAAAACTCACCCAGGCCCGGGAGGAACTGAACCAGGGCCGGGAAGAATACCGCAGCGCCAGGGAGGAATTCGAGGAGCAGATAGCAGAGGCGGAACAGAAAATAGCCGATGCGGAAACAGATATTGCGGCCATCCAGAAGCCCCGTACCTATGTGCTGGGCCGGGATACCAATGTGGGATATGCCCTTTTTGAGAATGATTCCAGTATCGTGGAAGGCATCGCCAATGTGTTCCCCGTGTTTTTCTTTCTGGTGGCGGCATTGGTATGCATGACCACCATGAACCGCATGGTGGAGGAACAGCGCATCCAGATCGGGGTGCTGAAAGCCCTGGGCTACGGTAACGGCAGTATCATGGGCAAATATCTGTTTTATGCCGGCAGCGCCGCCCTGGGAGGATGTGCGGCAGGATATTTCCTGGGTATCTTTATCTTTCCCCTGGTAATCTGGAAGGCTTACGCCATGATGTATCGGCTGGGGAATGTGGTGTTTGTGTTTGACTGGCTGGCGGCCCTATTATGCCTGGGAGCCTCCCTGCTCTGCTCCATGGGTACCACCTGGGTATCCTGCCGTCATACGCTGAAGGCTTCCGCCGCGGGCCTGATGCGGCCGAAAGCACCCAAGGCAGGAAAGAGAATCTTTCTGGAGCGGATGGGCTTTCTATGGAACCGGCTGAAATTCCTGCACAAGGTATCCATCCGCAACATCGTGCGGTATAAAAAGCGGCTGTTCATGATGGTCCTGGGCATCAGCGGCTGTACCGCCCTTCTGGTGACCGGCTTCGGCGTGCGGGATTCCGTAACCAGCATTGCCGATCAGCAATATGAGGAGATCCAGACTTATCAACTCAATATCACTCTGGACGATGAAGCCGGAGAAAATGAAGCCCTACGGCAGGAGATCTACAGAGTACTGGATACCCTGGGAGGAGAATATACCTGTGCCTACGAGACTTCTCTGGATCTGCAGACCCCTGAAGGGCCGAAGTCGGTAAACCTGATTGTAGCGGAAAACCCCTCGGAGTTTGGAGCATATATTGATCTGCACACCCCCTCCGGGGAAGCAATTCCCTACCCCGGCCCCGGGGAGATCGTACTCTGCGACAAGCTGGCAGGGAAATATCGTATCAAAGCCGGGGACAGCCTGCGCCTCCGCAGCCAGGACGGCCCGGAACTCTCCGCAGTTACGAGCGGCGTCTGTGAGAATTACATTTTCAATTATGCGTATGTGGACAGGCAGACTTATGAGGAGGCCCTGGGCCCCCTTACTTTTAAAAATCTCTATGTGAATCTGCCGCAGGAAGCGGATGTACACGAGGTGAGCGCCGCATTGATGAATCTGGAGCATGTGGCCTCCGTGCAGGTGAATGCAGATATGCTGGTACGCTTTTCCAGCATGATGAGCAGTATGAACTATATCGTATTTGTGGTGATCGGCTGCGCCGCCGCGCTGGCCTTCATCGTACTCTACAATTTGAACAACATCAATATCACAGAGCGTATCCGGGAGATTGCCACCATCAAGGTGCTGGGCTTTTACAGGAATGAGACTTCCTCCTATGTGTTCCGGGAGAACACGGTGCTCACGGCCATGGGCTGCGCACTGGGGCTGGTGCTGGGAAAGCTGCTGCATATTTACGTTATGCACGAAGTGGATATCGACATGATCTCCTTTGATGTGCATGTACGGCCTGTCAGCTATCTCCTCAGCGTCCTGCTCACTTTTGCCTTTACCTGGATCGTCAACCGGATCATGGCCGGTAAGCTGAACCGAATCAATATGGCGGAGTCTCTGAAGTCTGTGGATTAAGGAATGGATCGGCTGGCAGTCCCTGTCAGCCGATCAGCACTTTTTTCCCCTGGAAGGCAAATCCATAGCAGCGGATACGCTCCTGCAGGATACCCCGGGTCAGAAGCCGGGCTTCGTACTGCCTGTTTTGAATCTGCCGGTGCGCCTCCTGCACGGTATCCTGCAGCGTCTTTTCCTCCTCCGGGTCATGCACCTTGAATTCCAGAATAATGGCATCGTCCCGCTGGGGATTTTTCGGCTCCAACATCACATCATATCTGCCAAACCCGCTCTCCCGGTTGGAACTTATAATGTATCTGCTCTGCAAATCTACAATCAGACCCAGTACAAAACCATGGTAAAAGCGTTCCGGTTCCTCTCCCGAGGGCTTCTGCCCCGTGTCAAAATAGCTGAATGTGTTCAGGGCCACCCGGTTCATGTAAGCGTTCATTGCCTTCAGATCTCCCTGCAGCAACGCTTTTATAAAATCATTATAGTCCGCGTCCACACAGGAAAACCAGTCACGGATCATATTATAAAACATAATCTTTACTTCCCGATTGGTCAGAGTAAGTTCATACACCTGCTTTTCATCTTCAGCAACATCCTGATAGCTTTCAAAAGAAAGGACTTTCAGATATCCGCTGGTCAAAAGCAGACTCCATACCGCCGCCTCGTTCCCATTTAGCCGGTTGTATACGATCTGCTCATCAAGCACAGATCGAAGGCTTTCCCCCTGCAGCAATTTTTCAAACTGTTCTTTCAGTCCGCTGTTCCCCTCCCGCAACAGCTTGCCCACCAGGCTGTTGGAACTGGTGTTGGCCCAGTATGGGGCATATTTTCCCGTATCCAGAAAATTAATGATTGACCACGGATTATAAATATCTCTGCACTCTCCAAAAATAAAACCGTCATACCACCGCTTTACCTGCTGCTTTTCCTTCGCATAACCACATTCCTCCAACGCGGCAAATACTTCTTCCTCTGTAAAACCAAAGGATGTTGTATACTCTTCTGAAGTTGTTGTAACCACCTTTAAGTTATTCAGATCGGAAAAAATGGATTCCTTGCTGACCCTGGTAATCCCTGTCATGATGGCCCGTTCCAGCCATGGATTGGTCTTAAAGGCAGAGTTGAATATACTCCTGATAAATCCCACCAACTCATTCCAGAACCCGTTCACATAGGCTTCCTGCATGGGCGTGTCATACTCATCCAGAAGAATGATAACTTTTTTCCCATAATAGCGACACAGGAAATCGCACATTTTATGAATGGCCATGGCGGCTACCGTCTCCGACATGTCGCCGCGCACAGAGTCAAAGAACTCCTGGTCTGCCTTACTCATCCAGCTGCAGTCCCTCAAAAACTGGTTCCGGGAATACAAATCCGTGAGCAGCCAGCAGATTCTCGTCTTTGTATCCGGGTAATTCCTTTCTTTTACGTTGGCAAAGGTCAGACTGATCACCGGATAAGTTCCCTGCAATTTCCTGTATTCCTCCTGCTGCCAGATGGACAATCCCTGAAACCACTCGCCCCGGTCCGCGTAATCCACCGAAAAGAACTGCTCCAACATGCTCATATTCAGCGTCTTTCCAAACCGGCGAGGACGGGTAATCAGCGTCACATCATCCCGGCTCTCCCACCACTCCCGGATAAAGTCCGTTTTATCCACATAAAAACACTGGTTTGATATTATTTTTCCAAAGTCCTGCAAGCCTATTGCCACATTCCTCGCCATATTTGTCTCCTTTCCCTCTCTGCCGTTACACTGCAATATATCTGATTTCCTGACAAGTCTGATCAATGCTGCGCCAGGACCTTTATCATAATCAGACAGGGATTATTCTTGTCCCACATTTCGGTCAATGTGATCAACGGTTCAAAGCCTATGCTCTCATAAAAATGTCTGGTCTTCTCATAGGGCGCATAGTCTGTCAGATCACTCAGGGTTTCCACCATGGCATATTTGCAGCCCCGCTCCAGCAGGCAGCGCTCAACCTGATCATAAAGGCTTTTGCCCATGCCCATGCGGTGAAACTCCGGCCGCACACCGCAGACATAGATGTCCCCGGTATGTCCATAATGAAATCTCACGGAGAAAAATCCCAGGCATTTCCCCTCCCCGTCCAGGGCTGCCCAGAACGGAAGACTTCTCACGCCTTCCACATATTCTTCCAGCGCTTCCCTGTTTCCAAACCAATCCGGCAGACTCTCCAGAACATCCCTGGCCCAGGTTGACTTTTTATCCTGATCCTGAATCTCCAGAATACGATATTCTTTTCCCATAAATCTACTGCTCCTTTCCCGACTTCCCCACTCCTTATACTTCTGCCAGATCCTTCAGTCCGCTCTCCACGGCCCGGCATCCCAGATGATAGAAGTCCCGGTTATCATACCCTCTGTAGTCGGTCTCCAGACACCACAGCAGAGCCAGGTAGACGTCATACCATCTGGCACGCCTTTTTTCCGCCCCGGTCAACTCCCCGATACCGTAGCCATCATAAAAATCCCTGTTATATTCATAGTTGCGGAATCCCACCTCCATCAGAGGGTCTCCCCACAGGCATCTCTCAAAATCAATAATCCCTTCCACTTTGTTGTCCGCAATAAATACATTACCCGCCCATATATCCCAGTGGACAAACCGGGGGATTTTCACAGCGTTAAATATGTCTTTGTCCCGTTCCAGCAGTTTCAGCGTCCCGGCTTCCTCCGCAGGCATGGGAATAGCCTTACGCCCGGCATCCCTGTAAGTGTCCCGCACCATATCCCGGAACACCTCATACCATTCTGTGCCCTGTCTGTCCGGCTGTCCATAATAGCCGAAGCGCTCTCCCCGGATCTGGTTCAGCTGCCGGGTATATTGCCCCAACTGACGGTAAATCTCCTGCTTTTGCTCCTCCGGCAGGGTATCCTGCAGACCGGACAGGCTCTGTCCCCTTAGTCTCTCCATAAAAAAGTATTCCCTGTCGATGACGCGCCTGCTGTCATCATAAAACAGCACCCCGGGAACCGGCACCTCTGTGCGCCGGGCCACCATCCCCATGGAATCCACCTCGCTGAACATAATGTTTTTCTCAAATGTCATTACCTGGATCTCCGGGGAGGGTGCGATCTTCAGCACTACCTCACGGTCTTTCAGACAAATCCTGTAGGCAATGTTAAAATACCCCTCCTTCAGCTCCTCCATTCCCAGGGCCCTCTCCCCGAAAGCCTTTTGCGTCATGCGGTTTACGGTCTCTTCCGCGACAGTACCTTTCGTTATGCTGCTTGGCATCTTTTCATCTCCATTCCCTGTTTACAGCGCATCCTGCCGTTCCTTTGGGAGCCATCCCATGTTTCTGATTGGGATGGCCGCTCCGCCATATTATACCATAGGAGGCCCCAAAAAGTCATTCTTTTTGCATAGTACAAATGCCCGAAAAAGTACTTGCATTATTTGAATCTATATGATATATTTTTGATATCAAATATATTTCAAAAATGGAGGTATTACAATGGAAGAGAAAATTCTGAATGGGAAAAAGAACGGAATGAAAGTGTTGTTGACGATTATTGCGGTCTATGTGCTGGATATCGCACTGTTCGCGTATACCGTGAGCCATGTGCAGGGCGCAGAGACACCCCTGCCGGTGGCCGGACTGGTGGTAAGCATCCTGGTGTTCTGTACCGCATGGATTTTCCTGTGCGGCCTGAAAGTATTACGGCCCCAGGAGGCGCTGGTTCTCACTTTATTTGGTAAATATGTGGGAACGCTGAAGGACAGCGGCTTTTACTTTGTGAATCCCTTCTGCGCAGGAGTGAACCCGGCAGCAAAGACCCGATTAAGCCAGAGTGGGGATGTGTCCGAAACCGGCAGCGGCATGGCGGTTCTGATGGGCGCAGCGCAGGGAATGGGAACAAATGTGGTTATTGAAAGCAACAAACTTTCCCTGAAGATCATGACTCTGAACAACAGCCGGCAGAAGATCAACGACTGCCTGGGCAATCCCATTGAAATCGGAATCGCCGTCACCTGGCGGATCGTGGACACGGCAAAGGCCGTATTCAATGTGGATAATTATAAGGAATTTCTCTCTCTGCAATGTGACAGCGCCCTTCGGAACGTGGTGCGCATATATCCTTATGACGTGGCGCCCAATGTGGATACCACCGGCGACGGATTTGCGGATGAAGGAAGCCTGAGAGGTTCCAGCGAAGTGGTGGCTTCCAGAATCCGGGACGAGATTCAGGCCCGGGTCAAAGAGGCGGGAATCGAAATTGTGGAAGCGAGAATCACTTATCTGGCATACGCCTCCGAAATTGCCGCCGTGATGCTGCAGCGCCAGCAGGCTTCGGCAGTGATAGACGCCAGGAAGATGATAGTAGACGGCGCAGTGGGTATGGTGGAAATGGCATTGGAACGCCTGAGTGAAAAGGGTGTTGTGGAACTGGATGAGGAGCGCAAGGCGGCGATGGTGTCCAATCTTCTGGTGGTTCTGTGCGGAAACAAAGACGCACAGCCCATTGTAAATTCGGGAAGCCTGTACTGATATGGCCGAAAGTAAAAAACAGATTCCCCTGCGGCTGTCTCCAAAGCTATACAATGCCATTGCCGCCTGGGCAGAAGACGATTTTCGTTCCGTGAACGGACAGATTGAATATCTGCTGACGGAATGCGTCAGGCAGCGCAGGAAAAACGGGAACCATGTCTCCGAGGAGACAGACGCACCATCGGAACCGGAGGTATAAATCGCCCGCCCTAACCATATTACCGTCTATAAAAAAGCGGATACCGGTCCTTCGGGCTGGCGTCCGCTTTTGTTAAATTTTGTCAAATACCTCCGGGCCGGCGCCCATGTCCAGGTTCTCCGGGACACAGCCGGAATGGGTGATTGGCTCGGTTCTATACGCCGCACTCCCACCGGCAGGTTTTCATATCCACATGTTCTCCATCTCTGAACCTGACCTTTTCCGCCAGCAGCAAGTCTCGCTGCTCCCCAAAATGCGGGGCCAGACGTCCCGCATGGTTCACCACCCGGTGGCAGGGATAGTCGCCGTAACGATTCGCCTGACTCAGCACCTTTCCCACCAGCCGGGCATTGCTGCCGCGGCCGATGAGCCGGGCGATCTGGCCGTAGGAGGCCACTTTCCCACGGGGTATTTCCTCCACCACGGAAAGAATCTGGTAGATCAGTTTTTCGTCCATTACAGCCTTTTCCGGATTGATATACATCCTCTCCCTTCGCCGGTATATGAGTTATTATACCCGCATTCCCCTTTACGGTCAATGCGCATGTGCCATATACCCCTTTTCCCGAAAATGGACCTTGAGGCGGTCAGGACCGCCTCAAATATTTACCCGATACATGGCCTTCCCGTCCCTGATAGGCAATCAGATACCATTTCACCCCCTTTACATCATTGTAATACCCATAGCATCTGACTGCCTTTCCTGCGGGAATCACACATATGACATTGTCAGGGCTGATAAGCCCGGGCTTGTACCTCATATGGAGATCGGCAGTGGTATGGTACACTCCCGCAAGTTCGCTTGCCTTGTACATGGCCGGAGCCACCTTTTTCTGTGCCGGCTGGGGCTGGGACTCAGGCACGGAAGGCCCGCCGGAAGTAACTTTGGCGCCCGGTGACAGCACCACCACGGTATGGCCCTGGGATTTGGTTACAAGAATGTCGCCGGGCAGCAGATAGTCGGAAGATTTGCAGTATCCGGCATCTGTCAGCACGTCAAACTCTCCTGTGGCCTTCAGCACATTCACCTGCGACGCCGTACTGAAATTTCCTGCTTTTATGCCGGCATACAGGCAGCAAACCCTCACCAGAGCAGAGCAGTCCGTCTCACATGCAACTGTCACCTTTGACAGATCATAATTGTGCTCTTTACTGGCAGCCAGGGCGGAAAGCCTGTTTGACTGGTCATAGCCGATCAGATCATTGTCGCAGGCGGCCTGCATGTTCCGGGCAATGGCTGCCGCAGCTTCCGCCCGCCTGGGTCTTAAAACCACCCATCCCTTACTGTGCAGATACCACTTCTGCACGGCCACTTCCTTTCCGGTCTGATCCCCGGGCAGGCCCCCGGTGGTCTTTCCGTTTTCGTCAATCCTTGCACTGCCAATCATCACTGCCATATGTTTCACCCTTCCCTTTCTTCTGCAGTATTTCAATCGCCCCGGCCACCACATCCGGCAGGGGAATTCCCATAAGCCCGGCATTTTCCACAATGCTGATGAGTTCATTGGCAATGAACGCAATGGTGACCACATCTCTGATATAATTGGTCCCGATGGTTAAATCAACGCGGTATGCCGCCCACACAAACAGCAGAGTCATGACTTTTCTGCAAAGCCCTTTCCATCCCACACTTGATTGCAGCGCCCCCGTGTCCGTCTTGGAACTGGAGTGAAACACTCCCGCCACCAGCAGCCCGGAGATAAAGTCTATGGCCATCAGAATCACCAGGGTGGTCAGACCGGCATTCCAGCCGCCAAAGGCCGCAGCAACGGCCGAACCCACAATCCCCAGTCCTGTACAAATGAATTGTTTCATAGATTATATTTCCTTTCTGAAAGTAATTATTTTTGTATAACATAATGTAATATTTGACAGTATCAAAACCCGCCAAACTATCGATACCATACCGACAATTTATAATTTTCCATGCCTGCTGCGGATGATGTTAAGTACATGCCAACCGCCGACCGATGATAGTAAATTCGCACATAATCAATATTGCCATCTGTCTGCCAAAAGAGCTGCGTTTCAAAACTACGGATATTTGGAATCAACAGTGTTCTGGCCTGAGACGCTTCGGACTGAAAATCCACAGCAATATAGATTTCCTTATGAGAAGGTAATTCCATTCTGCAAACACCTGTATCATGTCCAAGGTATTTCCAGGTCATATTTGTGTTCATTGCGGAAATCGCACCTTTTACAGTGCCATCCCCAATGCCGGATATATCGTCAGTCCCCAACAGGTTCCGCAGGAAACGCAGATTGCGCACCGCCAGCGAGAATTTTTCAAACAGGGTACCATGTTTCTCTCCGGATCTTACCAGGTCAATCTCTCCCCATGAATCCGTGGTTTGGGAATCAGCGGATGAAAAGGAGACCGTATTGTTCTGGGTATTTCCCGTTTTAGTCTGCATATCATTCCAGCTCTGTCGCTCCGAAGGGGTAATATGAATCTCTCGGTTACCCATATGGCTGTTGAGATCCGCCTGGTTTGCCTTGGTCCCTATGGCAGCGCTCAACGCGGACACCACATCCTCATTGTCACGCATGGCCTGGGCAATTTCCCCCAAAGTATCCAATGTGTCCGGGGCCCCATTGATCAGGTCCGCTATTTTATTGTCGGTATATGCAGCACTTTGCCTGTAGGACGCGTCAATGGCCACCTGTTGAGCGGCAGATACCGGCTTATCCAGATCAGATGTATTGTCCGCTTCACCCAGACCCACCTGTTCCTTGCTGACTAAATGAGGATTATCCATATCACACAAATGATTTTCCATCTCTCTTTCCAGTTCCAGCACATCTCCCACTGTAGCCATGGCGGAGGAATCCATTTGGATCGTGATATGATCCACATTTTCCAGCTTCAGTTTCAGTTTAATTTCCATGCCGCTCAGGGTCTGAGACTGTCGGGGCATATAAGCCCCTTGGTCCTGCTCCGTTGCCACGGCAAACAAGACCGGATCTTCTTCTCCCAATCGGGCATATACTCCCAGCGTATTGGCATAATACCCCTCCTCCAGTTCACTGTTCAGAAAAAGAGCGTTTGCCCGAATCACATGCCCCTCTATCGACATCTTTCGGATGCCTGTCCGTTGTCTGACATCCTCCAGATCTGTCAGCCCCTCCAGCAGGACCACGTCATACTTTTTTCCCGACATAGCCATCGCCGTGATAGAAAATTCCTTTTCCGAATCCAGCTTCCGATTAAGAATGCGCTTCCCCGCTTCTGTAACGCATAGTTTTGAAAAATAGGCCATTTAATTATCCTCCGTATATTAATGAAAGCATTTTTTCACTGTCTCCTTAGTTAGTACATCTTAGTGTAGCCATGCACCTGTATATAGGCGCCTCCTGACGTCCATTTATCCTTTGTAGCGGCACATTCAAAATAAATACTGGTACATCCGGCCAGAGAAAATGTGCGGGTCTGGTACCAATTATCTTCATGCTTAATGTGTCCGATCAAGGTGCCGGATTGGTTAAAGATCTTAAAATAATGATTTGTTTCCCCTCCTTTACCATTACCGGTCATAGGCGGCAGTTCCAGGGTTGCACAGCCTTTCACGGACAGACTTGAGGATCTTGCGTGAAATGTCAGATTATCACCCTCTCCTCTGCCGTACATCGTCTGCACCGCATCCCCCACTATCTCCAGGCTTGTAGCAGAACCGCTGAATATAGTCCATGTTAAATCGCAGATGGTCAAGGTTCTGGGCAGATACCAAAGGGCATAATAGGTGGCGTTGGCATCCAAAGTCACAACTGTTCCGGCGGAAAGCCCTGCCGCAGCAAGGGCATCCGTTGACCACCCTAAGAATTGTTCTCCGGCGCCTGAAAATGAACATGCCGCTAAAGTAAAGACAGGATTTACCACAGCGCCGCTGCTGGCATTGTAATATCTTGTGCCTGTCTGGGCAGGATTTGCCACAGTTACTCCATTTCCGTTATAGGATAGGGTGATGGTCTGTTGGTACATGCTGTATAATATGACGTCTGAATTCCGGGTAAAAGTGGCCCCGTTTCCATATGTAATACCGCCATTCGCCTCAGCGGCTATACTCCATCCCCTGGCCGTCCATCCGGCAATAACGGGCTGAACGCAGGAAAAAACAGGATCTGCCAAAGCGCCGTTGTTGTAATATTGGAGCTTCGACTCTGCTGTTATGCCCTGATAGGTGACTGTGATGGTCCGGCTGAATACAGCATAAAGGGTAATGGGGTTATCTCCCATTATCAGAGAGCTATATACCTCTCCCGCTGCTGCTATGTCAGACCTCCATCCCACAAAACTCCATCCGGCCTTGGAAGGCGTAAATGTCCTGGGAGAAATGCAGGACGCACCGCTGTCCACTTCCTCCGTATATGATATCCCGCTGTCTACCACATAAGTTACGGTGCTGCCGGCAGAATATACCCGGGCAGTTCCCAGATAACCCGCTTTTATTTTCCCGGCTCCGATATAAAACCGATATGGGGTTGCTCCAATATGTCCTTTTGCCATGTTCTCACCCCTTCACCAGATAAAATGTTGTCGGATGATTCGCCGCGTCGGCAGGAAGCGCATTGACAATCTGCAGCGCTGTAATTGCTCCGTTAGCGGTCAGCGCGTTTATCAATCCAATCAGGTTGTTCCATGCCGCCCGCTCTGCCGCCGTAATGTGAATTGTGCCATTGCTACCATGCGCATCCAATTCCGCCCCGTCCGCCTTTCTGCCAATGGCTTCCTCCAGAGCCGACACAACATCCTCATTATCCCGCATGGCCTGAGCGATCTCTCCCAGGGTGTCCAAGGTACTGGGAGCCCCATTGATCAGATCCGCAATCTTCTGGTCTGTATACCCTGTTCCGCGGCTGAGCGCGCTGTCTATGGCCTCCCGCTGGGCCCTGGATACGGGCTTATCCATGTCCGCCGTGTCCTCCACATTGCCCAGTCCCAGCTTCTCCCTGGTGATGCAATGGGGATTACCCTGATCTTCCAGATGACTGTTAATACTGCTTTCCAGTTCCATGACTTCTCTGATGGTAGCCACCGCCGATGGATCGCTTTGAATCATGATATTGCAGCCATTATCCAGGGTTATCTTCAGTTTCACCTCTATACCGCTGATGGCCTGGGATTTGGGAGGCATATAGGCTCCGCTCATCTGTTCTGCGGCCACGGCAAACAGGACGGAAGATTCGGAATCTTCCAGCCGCGCATATACTCCCAATGTGTTTACAAAATACCCCTCCTCCAACGCACTGTTCAGAATAACGGCACTGATCTGCACCGAATCCCCCGGCAGTTCTACCTTTCGGATATCCGCGCTCTGACAGATTCCTTCCAGAATGGTCAGTTCTTCCAGCATCCCCGTTTCATACACTCGATCCGACAGGGCCACTTCCGTGAACAACAGCTTTTTGCCGGAATCGAAAGTCCGGTTGAGAAGTTCTTTTCCCCCATTCGTAATATACAGTTTTGAAAAATTTGCCATTTTCTTTTCCCTCAATTCTCAATTTCAATTATGTCCGTATAGGCAACACAACCTCCCGCGAATATCAGTCCCTCTGTGTCACAGCAAATATGGTTGGTGGCAGACACCTCAATATTGCAGGGTACCATCTCTTCCAACACATGTTCCAATTCATTCACCTGGCCGGGCATTTCCAGGGCTGTGCGGATTGTGATTCCATACCCCCGGTCAAAGTCATTTTTCATGGAAAAACCGAAAGTCCCGCAGAGACCCCCGATTCTTTCCGTCAATGTTTTCCATGTATAGGGCAATTTACTGACCCATCTTGTCTGTACCCGTATCCTTCTGCTCTCAAGGGTGTCATCTTCCTCCGGACGGATGTCAAGCAGCTTTTCATATCTTGACAGGCCGTACTCATCGGCGGTGGAGATGAAATGATTGTTTAAGGTCCGCTCCGCGCCCTGCCATAGATCCTCAAATTCCGGGTTTTCCGCTTCAAGGGCGGCAACCGGCTCTTTATAGTTCTGCATAAAAGCAGGCAGATATGAGGCAAGATCCACTTCCCGTATCATGCGGATACACCCCCCAACACCGGGATCTGATACCGGGTCAACACTAAGTTGTCTGCAGATCCGTTGATTTCTGTGGCAGCCACATCCAAAACCCCCTTCACCCCAAGGATTCTGGTCTCTACCTGGCTGATTCTGACAACCATGGTATGGCTGTCAGCCCAGGCTTTCCTCAGTTCCGACAGATAGAGACCCACGGCCTCCTGGATGGCGGCCCGGGTGTTGGTCCAGTTGTAGCCATTGTCAAAGGTTATGGTGGTTTTCACATACACCTGTACAGGATCGGCGCTTTTGACCCTGACTATATGGCCGATGGGCGCAAGCCCGCTTCCCTCTCCCGCATAAATTTCCGGATCAAGTTCTGTCTGAATCTTTTCCAAAAGCACGTCCGAGGCTTCGCCGAAGTCCAGAGAATTGACCACCGTTATAAGAACCGTGCCGCCCACCGTGAGTTTCTTTTCAACGGCCGCCGTAAAAACGGCGGAGAGCCAGGACGCGGCTTCCGGCTCCAAGCCGCCGATCACGGAATTGTACCATGCGGCCACCGCGGCGGAGGGGATCAGTTCGGCCGGGCGTATATCCCCGTTCCATACCCTCGTCACCTTTAAATCCCCCACGCCGCTGATTTTCTTAACCGCCTCTATATATGCGGCCTGGTTTCCGGCAAAGGCACGTTCCCGGAAACTGTCAAAATACCGCTGCCGAAATGCCTCCGTGTCCTCTTCCTCCTCACCGGGGATCAGGACCTCCGTGAGCTGCGCAGTCTGCAGTCCGTCAATATAGTCTATGGGCATCATGGTCCCCAGACGCAGATTGCCCATGGTTCCCTCTGTCTCGCACTGCACCTGGTACTGCCCCGGAAGTATCTGCTCTAACACCACATAGTTTATGTCTCCTATATTGAATCGTTTTCCTGTAACATCAATATGAGACGGTGTAAACTCTCCTTTTAAAACGGCCTTTGTGGCAGCCTCGGGGGCAAGTCCCCGATCCCGGGCCAGCAATATCAGGAATTCCCTGGATGCCGTATCACCAAATGCATTTTTCACCAGGTATTCCAGTTCCGTGTAGAGTATGGCCAGTTCGTTGGCCGTGGCCTCATGGGTATCGTAGATCAGCGCACTGGGCCTTTTATCCAGCTTGTCAGACACCCGGGACAGCATCCGCTCCCGAAGAAAATCATCTGTCATATTTTCATACATTATATCTCCACCTCCTTTTCCGCCGGGATATCTCCGTAGATGGTATGCGTTGTGAAAGTCGTATGGACAACGCCTTTCACACTGGTGTCATGGCTGAAATCCGTCACTTCCGTGATTCTGTCGTCCATAAGAAGCGCTTCACTGATCCTGCGTTCCAGTTCCGCACAGACCCACCCCACCGGCTCGCCGTACAAATCAATAGTCTCGATCCCATACCACCAGGGGTAGATCAGATACTGGTATCTTTCCGTCTGCAGAATACGGAAAATAGCCTGTTTTACGGCCTCCCTGCCGTCCACATGCCCCCGCACGGAGCTGCCTTCCATGTCCATTCGATATGTCAGGCCCGGCTGCTTTACGATTTTAAAGTTCTGTGTTAAAGCTCCAACTGTTGAAGGAATCATCTTCCACCCCCTATCCGATCTACCACAATGAATTTCTGGCCGCCCTGCTGGCGTATCAGTACCACTTCCTCCCCGACCTTCAGCGCGTTATGAACCCTGACAGTTTTCTCGCCGGATATCTCGTGACTGTGCTTCAGATCCGCCGCTCCGGCAGTCAGGCCATTGCTCTCC
>ERZ808054.70-NODE-70-length-126477-cov-5.886116_pt1 | contig 126477 bp, 120 predicted proteins | sample MGYA00380201_ERZ808054 | MGnify/ENA primary metagenome ERZ808054 (study PRJEB31490, sample SAMN06133419) | mouse gut metagenome | isolation source: Z5_2 | host: mice | place: China: Chengdu | collected 2015-05 ...
GCTTCCGGTAGTTGTGGTGGAACATTCCATGACGGATGGGGAGCTGGAAGATAAATTTGGAAAAGACGGCTGGAAACGACTCCCGGATGAGGTATACCGCAGGTACAGCTTTACCCCGGCAAAAGTCGAAGTAGAGGAACACCATGTAAAAGTGTACGCTGGAAAAAAGACGGAGGAGATCGTCAAGGCTGAACACCCGGAATGTCTTTTAAGGGGAAGCCTTGTGTCCCCGTCTCTTGAGGCGGCAGTGATGAACGCAAAGTATGTCAATGCCGTCCCGCTTTACCGCCAGGAGCAGGAATTTGGGCGTTATGGTCTGCATATCTCCCGGCAGAACATGGCAAACTGGACGATCCAATGCGCAGACAGATACCTTGCCGTCCTCTATGATTACCTGCATGAAAAACTGTACAGTTATCATGTGCTGCAAGCAGACGAAACACCCGTGCCGGTGAACAAAGACGGCCGTCCTGCCGGATCAAAAAGCTACATGTGGGTATACCGCACCGGGCGGATGTATACAGACCGGCAGATCGTCCTGTATGAATACCAGCGGTCGCGCAATGCCAGCCATCCACGGGAATTTCTGAAAAAATTCAGCGGTATATGCGTCACGGACGGGTATCAGGTCTACCACACGGTCGAAGGCGGGCGGGAAGACCTGAGAATTGCCGGATGCTGGTCCCATGCAAGACGCAGATTTGACGAGGCGGTAAAGGCGCTGCCAAAGGCAAAGCAGAAGGACAGCCGTGCATACCTTGCACTGACCATGATCCAGGCAATCTACCAGGAAGAAAAACAGTTAAAAGAACTTCCCCCACAGGAGAGATAGAACCGCCGCCAGTTAAGCGTCAGACCGCTGGTGGAGGCTTATTTCATATGGGTGCGTGAAAACCTTCCGAAAGTGCCGCAGAAAAGCAAGACGTGGGAAGGCTTCAGCTATTCGCTTAACCAGGAGAAATATTTGAAGGTATTCCTGGATGACGGCGAAGTTCCGATGGATAATAATGCTGCGGAACAGTCAATCCGTGGATTCTGCATCGGGAAAAAGAACTGGGTCATGATGGACACGGTTGCCGGTGCGAAATCCAGTGCAATCATTTACAGCATAGCCGAAACAGCAAAAGCAAACAATCTGAAGCTATATGAATACTTTGAATATCTGCTTACTGAGATACCTAGGCATCTGGATGACACTGACCGGGCCTTTCTGGATGATCTGCTCCCCTGGTCACCGAATCTTCCAGCGAACTGCCGCAAGCCTGGCAAAGATGAAGTGAAATAATAAGGCTGGAGCAAATCTGTTTCTATCATACAGGTTTGTTCCAGTTTTGTATAGGTACGCACTATCCATCGGTTACGTGAAAAGTCTCTAATTGTATTAATAAAGTCCAGTAGTTTCGGCGCAGTAACACTATCTTCTGCTTTGGCAAGTAAAGATTTATACGGATTTAAGCATAAGGGAAATTGCAATTTGCTTGCAATTTTGTCATGCGTAAATGAGGTTATTGCAAGCTTCATAAAATAGTAAAAAAAGCATGTCATAAATTGCCAGAGAAGCGCTACCATAGTGCAGCGGAAATGCGCAATGCCATAGAAAAACTTTGTCCATTATATAACTGGAAGATTGTCAAAGATGATTATTGGAGAGGTGAGGCAATCGGGTATCCTATAAAAGATGTTTATGTGGAATTAAAACGAAATTATATAGGCTTAATTGTAACCAACAATGGCAAAAAATCGTCACAAGACAGCGAAAAATTTTCTAATTTATTTGAAGCTAGGCAGTATATGATGGAATATATTAAAAACACAACACTTCAATAATGCTGATTATAAATTTGTTTTATATGACGTTAACACTATGTTGATAGGGGAGACAAGGAGAAGCGGTGGTCTGTCTGGCTCTATTTTGGCTCTAAAAATTTTGATGGGTACAAAAACGAGGCCGATTTTTAAAGAATATGGATAATAGGTTCATCAAAAACGAAGAAAAAACAGTAAGTTCAAGTTATCCGCCGAGGAGTCGAATAGTCGGAGCTAAGCCGCAAAGCCTGTAAACACTAGGGTTTGGCGGCTTTTTCTCTTTCTCATTGCATTACGATTGCATTTTCTATTCAACCTCTCTGTAATAGATTGCGGTGTGCTGATCGCTTGTGTAATCTGCAATGCTGTGTGAAGCGGGTGTTGCGGCACTTCTGTACTTTTGTAGAAGTGCCGTGATATTTCAAGTTGCTTTCTGAACGGAGTTATGGTAAAATCATAATTGTTCTATATAGAATTGTTCCAAAAGGATTAGAGGTGATGGATTGGAAACAAAGGGTGGATTTTATATTACACAGATAAAGCAGCTTCAAGATAGGATTTTTGAAAGGCTATTACTCGAAAATGGCATTGAAATAAGTGGCGGACAAGGAAGGATCTTATTTATTTTGTGGAAAACAGATAATCTCACTATCAGTGACATAAGTAAAAAAACCTCCCTTGCTAAAAACACAGTATCCGTAGTAATAAATGGTATGGTTAATAAGGGAATTGTGGAAAGGAATATCAATCCTAAGAATCGCCGTCAGACTATTGTGTCGCTTACGGATTATGCAAAATCATTACAAGCAAAATATGAAGCTGTATCTCAGCAAATGAACATGTTGTTTTATCAAGGTTTTTCAGAAGAGGAGCAAAAACAATTTGAACAGTATCTTGCTCGAATACTTGAAACCTTGATAAAAAATCTGCATTTAAACAAATAATTTTAAAGCAAGGAGGAGTTCTAATGAAAACAAAACAACATATCATCGAATTTATCCAAAAACAAAAAACAATATTTATCGGTTCTGTGGATGAAGAGGGTTTTCCCAATATAAAAGCAATGTTTACACCACGCAAAATAGAGGGAAATTGCTTTTATTTTTCAACAAATACATCTTCCATGCGTACACAACAGTTTATAAGGAATCCCAAGGCAAGTATCTATTCTTATAATAGAGGACGCTTTAAGTTTGAAGGCATTATGCTGACAGGTACAATGGAAGTTTTGCAAGATGATGATATAAAGCGGGAAATCTGGTGTACAGGGGATACTATGTATTATAAGCAGGGTGTAACTGACCCAGACTATTGCGTATTGAAATTTACAGCATTAAATGGCAGGCATTATTGCAATTTAAAAACAGAAAGTTTTATTGTTGAGGATTTAGCGTAATGGGAGTAGAGTGGACCCTTTGTCCTGTTTGTGGAAATAAAACCTGAAACAGAGTTAGAGAGGATACATAACTAAAGCATATTCCATTGTATTGTCCAAAGTGCAGACAGGAAAGTTTAGTTGATGTGAGAGATTTGGTTGTAAGGGTCATAAAAGATTATCAAAATCAGAAAGGATGAAACATTATGGAGGAATTGAGGAGTATTATGGAAAATTTTGCAGCATCTGGATGGGACTTGATTTCTATTCCTGCACATGCATGGTTGAAGGGAGAAAGTGATAAAGATACACTAATTGCGTCTATCAAACAAGCAGATAGAGAATGTGGGAGTTGTGGGTGTGAGTTAGACCCGCTTTATAAAAGATCATTAGAATTATTAAATGAGATTTGCTAAGCATATTGATTTATTAAGCAAAAACGCTGATGATTTAAATGGCGGCATATTGTTATTACCAAAATCTGCATAGCGGGTATTATCAACAGCGATAACAAAATGATAACGCTTGCTAATATAGGCAGGATAATATGGATAAATCAAATAAGCAAAGATTTACATACTCGACAGAGAATATTTCCTAAATAAAATTTAGTTGGGAAAAGTCGAGTTCGAGTGATATCGATCTGCTTAGAAAGGAGTATATCTGCAGGTGTAAGAGTCAGAAGCTCTCTGAAACACATCCCGGTAGGATATCAGCTCCTTCTGCTATTTTCGGACCTTGACGGTGTCGATAATACTTCCTGGTGATTTTTGCCGCCCATTTTTATTGAAAATTATAGAATGGAAGTGGTACAATCAAGTCGCCAGATTGATATATGTTGCCGTGCATTGTTATTGAAAGGAGGCGATTGACATGAAAGCATATCAGAAGAATATGAGTCGTGATAAATCCGAAATATCTGAGGTGAATTCATATTAACGGATAGAAGCCAGTGCTTCAGAAAGGACTTATATGCTAAAATTAAAATATTTATATGAAAACTACGACCTTGCAAAGTTTGCATTGAAAAATTGGGAATACGATGCAGAGACTCTTGGTGATTGTTTGCAACATTTTAGAATTTCATCAAATGCGGTCTATCCTTTCTTATGGCAGGGAAAAATGCGATTTCTGCGTTTATCTCCTGTGTCGGAGAAAATAGAAAACAATCTAAAAGGTGAAATAGAATTTCTGTGTTATCTGCAAAGCAGGAGTTATCCTGCAGTAATTCCTGTTGCATCCAATTCAGGCGAACTTGTTGTTAAATTTGATTCAGTTTGGGGAAAATATTATGCAAGTGTTTTTAAGGGTGCTGACGGTAATTCTATTGAAGATACCGACTGCAACGACCATATTCTGTATGCGTATGGAAAGGCTCTTGGACAGCTTCATATCTTATCCGCTGAATATTCCCCTAAAATTAGAAAATGGACATATCATGATGTCCTGCTATGGATTGGGAAAACGCTAGGAAAATACCATGCTCCCGACAAAATGCTGGTTGAGTTGGCGGAAGTTGAGCAAGCGCTGGACTTGCTTCCTCAGACAAATGATTCTTTTGGATTGGTTCATTACGATTTTGAGCCTGATAATGTATTTTGGGATGAAACCAGGCAATGTTGCACAATAATTGACTTTGAAGATGGTATGTATCACTTCTTTTTGCTTGATTTGGAACAGGCTCTGGATGCATTGATGGAGAATATTCCGGCAGACAGGAAATTAATCGCAAAAACTACTTTTCTGCGAGGGTATCAAAGTGTAAAAATGTTAGAACCAGATTATGCTGAAAAGTTAAAGCTGATGCGAAGATTCTGCAATTTATATTCTTATGCAAGACTAATTCGCTGTATTGACGAAGAATATCCAAATGAACCAGATTGGATGATTAGGCTAAGAGAGAAGCTGCATAACAAAATTGTATTTTTAGAAAATAGTGTTACGGGATAACTTTTAATCTTGTTCTTTGCGTAGATATAGTAGATTATGGTTTGGAAATTTTTGTTGCAACGTATAAAACGCCTTCCTGAACGTAATATACCATTTTAAGAAAAGGCAGTATAACGCCGCAACCTTTATTGCAGTTTAAGATGGGGGGCAGCGATTTCAAAAATTGATTGTCAATTTTCAGAGATTTGCTATAATCCCGAGTTTGACACCTGTGAAAGTGAAAGGTGGCTACAGATCCAGTAATTATGCGGGCTGTAGCCCTTTTTATTCAATCTCAGAAGAAAAATATAAGCAGATCTGAAAGAATGAGTTTGTCAACGGGCCATTTGGGATAGTCCCTCTATATGTCCGTAATCGTTCATTATACGAGCACAAACACCACCGACAATCATACTGTCAACCTTAACCACTAATCCCTAATCATCTTTTGATTTTCCGAAACACTCCACATAAACCTGTAATTTGGGAGATGTAATAATGGTTTTTGGGGTGAGGCTTGATATCCTCTGGAACAAGAATTGCTTTATATAGAAAATTATCCAGAAACGGATATTCCTGTTTTTGTATTTCTTGTATCGTATAGCCCATAGTTGAAATCTCAATTCTGCATTTTCCATATATTCTGGAAAAAATCAGCTAATATAGCAACAAAAAACTATCTAAACCCCAATATAATAAAAAGCCTAGTTTAACAAATACGCTGTCAGAAATAACGGAAATGTTAAGTATAATTCAAATACAAAACTTAACAAAAAGATAAATAATAGGGGGCGTTGAATGAAGAACAGGAGAAAAGGTTTTATCACAATTGCTGGATGTGTCAGCAGAAAATATAATGAAGAGCATGGCACAGGCGGGTATGAGAAGGAGTTCTTACACTCTTGCGGCGGTCGTCAAATGAATGTACAAGTAATGTTATATACCGATATGCTCATATATTTCCGCCTACACAACGTGAGATCACTGGGAAATTAAATGGCATGATAGAAAGTTTGTACTGTTATGTTGAATGATAAGGAATTATGTGGTAGCATATATTATCCGTAGATTAGTCTACTGGATCGGCTATGTGAAAAATCCATACAGAATGTTAATCTATAAGGAAAAATGTTAAATCGGGATTTCAGGAGAAACGGATATGAGACAAAAGCAGGCATATAAACCTATCGTTATTCAAGCTAACATGGAAATGGTTTCGGAAATATATGAATTGATTCATATGACGATTAAGGATATATACACAAAGTATTATTCGGATAAGGCAGTCGAGTTCTTTTTGGAACTCCACAGTAAAGAAAATATTGCAGAAGATATTTCAAAAGGAAAAGTATATGCGGTATCCATTAAGCAGGATGTAGTTGGAACAGGCACATTGGACGGGGATCATATTAAGCGCGTATTCGTATTGCCTCGGTTTCAAGGGCAGGGGATTGGTACGCTTATTATGGATTTCCTTGAAGCTGAAATCATAAAGAGCCATGGCGCTGCATGGTTGGAAGCTTCGCTTCCGGCGGGGAAGTTTTATCACAATCGTGGGTATATTGCTAAGGGATATGAGGAATATCCGCTTGAAAATGAGAAAGTGCTGGTATATGTAATCATGTGCAGAAATAATTTTCCGCTTGATCCCAGTGACTATAATGCTCCATCTCAGCTTGTAAGACGTGAAATGGAATTACAAGGAATTGATTTAGATGAATTGAGAAAGGTTTTCCCAAAGAGATTATACCTTCTCGCAGACAGCCTTTACGACACGATGCTTGCAAAAAATGCAGGAACGCTTACCTATCATGTAGGCGGCGAGGTGTACGTTATGGATCATAACAACTCGGTCGGATTTGTAAAGGGAGAGATGTGTTCGCCGGGAATTGCAACTCAAGCTGAGGATCTGATCGCCGCAGGAGCGGAAGAACTTATTCATGTAGGTTTTGCTGGAGGATATCCGGGAACACATATCGGAGATGTGGTGATCACTGACGGAGCATTTAATGATACGGCGGTTGCAGGTTTGTACGGCTGCAAGGGAGAGATTGTTCGATCAACAAAGGAACTCACTGATTTGCTCTGCATGGAAATGGAAGCAAAGGGGATTACATATCGCAGGGGCTGCCATCGGACTACCGACGCGGGGTATGTTCAGCCATGCTGGAGTACAAAATACTATGAGGACAAGGGGGTACTTTGTGTTGAAATGGAGGGGGCAGGTCTGTTTTCAGTAGCAAAATTCCGTTCTTGCCGTGCAACCGGAATCTATGTAATTTCGGATTCTGGTTCCGGAGACGATTGGAATCTTGGCTGGGGTGAGAAGGTTTTAGAAACAAGTATCAACAAAGTGATAGATGCAATTGCGGATAATGGATAAACAGATATTACAAGTTTTTTCTGTAAATAGTGTTTCATACCCTCGCTGTTTAAGCTTTCTGCGACTGTCAGGAGGGTGGTTTACACAACAAACGCATAGAATTGCCGAATTCCATCTATCGGAAGCTGAACCGCCAGAGAAGCGTATTCCCGAGCGATGCTGCCCTTTTGAAGGTCCTGTATCTGGCAACTTTTGAAGCCACAAAGAAGTGCATTTTCACAATCCGGAACTGGGCACAGGTCTATGGGGAACTGGGTATCATGTATGGAGGGGGCTGCCAGAATGAATCCCAAGACCAGAGGATGAACTGCTGTCTAATATCATGGTCGGCTGACTACTGGCTGCCAAATAGCTGAAATTAAACATGCGAAAAACTTTTGACACTATCCTTAATCCTGCAATAGAATTATTTCTCCCTCCCCTTGCGGCTCCTCAAAGTCGTTGTAATGATGATCTAATATTTCGTCAGTTATTATGAATGGAGAATTAGCATTTAAAAGCGTATTCCTTCTCTTCAGTCTTTTTTGTAGAGTTTCTTTACTGGCTTTCATATATACAAGTTCTGCCATACCTCCTGCTTTTTCAATGATTGCCCTATAAAAGTCACGATTTTCTCTACTCCAAAAGCTGAAATCAATTACCACGTTTTTGTTGTCTTTAATTAAGCGAATTAATCTCTCGCGAAGCATTGCTTCTGTTTTCCCTGATAATTCTTCATAATGGCAATCTGGGTAATCAATACCTTTCCTCCCATAAGTTTTCCATATTTCTTCATCAATCGAAAGTCTTACATACCCATTTTTCTCTTTCTGTTTTGCGTAAGTTGTTTTTCCAGAACCACATACTCCGCACATCATAATAACATTACTCATCATAAATTCCTCATGCTTTTAAACAAATTTTGCCGACGTACCATATATGATTATTTTATTTTTTCTCTACTGTGGCGTTGTACATTATAAGTGCCTGCGTTGGGAGATGGATTGTCAAATCAACTGTATCAGTGACCTTCCGAAAATAAATTTATCGCCATTGTTCATCTATGGCATACGTTATCAACTCCCTTTCCTAAAAATGGAAGTTTAATATACCACTAGAACATCCTAATGCAATTAATGCTTTTGATCTGTGGCAGATTACTTTTTCCTGTATAACTTTAAAGCAATATTTTTGCTTGCAGCAGTTTTTTGAAATAAATTGGCGGCATAAGTTGCTTTTTCTTTTAATGAAAGGTTTAGGGTATTTTCATCCAGATTATTTATTGTATTTTCCAAGTCGTCCAAATCCAGTAAATTGACGGCAACACAAAATAGCGTTTTCCTTCGCCCGTCATTATAAGTATTCAAAAGATGATTTAACAAGACTTTCTTTCTCTGTTGTGTTGCCGAGTAAAGTTCTATTCCCAGTTCCCTGAATTTTTCCATATCCTGCTTTTGATGTCGGTGCGTGATAAAAGAATCATATTCATCTATATTTTCATATGTTTCGCAAGGATAACTTTCACATTGAAAACAATATTCTACATCTTCATGCTGCATACTGCATTTTGCGATGGAGCAGGTCTGGTTGCCCTCCCCTCCGCCACAACCAGGGCAGTAATGATCCAGGTTCATAGGGCATAAGCCGCAGTTTAATCCACATAGGGAAAACAATAAATTTCCTCTTTTGAAATTTTTCATAGGACATCTCCTTTATGAAAAGTGTCAAGGCGTATTTGGGGAATATATTTTACAGGTATTTCTCCAACAGCTTTTTTCACAAACTTGCGGCCATTAAGAATACTTTAGCCACGCAAATTCCGAAAGTGTTAAAACCTTTCCGAGGTAGTTATGTCAATACTTCTGTTTTTATGTTTTTCGTTAGTGCTTAGCCCGATTCTATCACATTAGGACATATTTGTGTGTAAAAAATAAAATAAATATGAGCCATTCACAAAAGTATACTGCATAATGGAAGCATAAAGATATATATGCACTGTTAATAAAATATTGAAAGGACAGGACTATATGCAGAATGGCGGTCATTATGTCTTATATTTTATGGTAAATAGAAAGAGAAAGTGATATAATCAAATAAACAGATTAGAAATTGGAGGAATAAAGATGCAAAGTGTAAGAATATATGAGATGCCAGCTTGCAAAATGATTTCGTCTGGGACAGGTATGTTCGGAGAGCAAAAATTCAGGAGTATTGTTACCTATATGTTCCTGCAAAAAAATGATGACATGACAAAGCAAATTTGCGTTTTATAACGGAACAAATCGGGCTTTGCAAAAACAATAAAGGAGACAAAAATATGAAAAATTATACTCAGGTTTATGTAAAAAACAGCATGGAGGCAGCAAAAACATATTGTAAAGCATTTGGCGCAGAAATATTACTTGAGATGAAAAATAGTAGTGGAACTGCCTATGAGCATTGTGAATTATCAGTTAATGGCGAAGGCTTTTTGGCAATAAGTGAAGCCCAAAATCCTTGTGATATAGAGTTTGTCCACAGAATGAAGTGGGAAACAATGACTTTTAATGTATTTGAGATGGGAACCGAAGAAAGTGTTCAGCGTGCATTTGACGTTTTGCGTGATGGTGGAGTTGTTATAGAGGCAATTCATGAGTTGCCATGGAGTAAATGCTGCGCCACTGTTATTGATAAGTATGGGGTATGCTGGTGGATTGCTATTTAGCGAGCAATAGGAAGTGCAATTAAAATTTACGAATGGACAGTAAAATAGTGCGGGAGGAAGTGGCTGAAAAGGGTGATATGTAACCCCTGGACAGGGGAACATATCACCTTTTTATGGGGGGATCTAAAAGGGATCGCGCCCCACTTGCCCCAGGACTTAGCGAAGCAAAGTGCAGTGTATTTTACGCTCTGCCAGTGTTGGCGTTTGGTTTCATCGTAAACGTCAAACCCTGCGCCTTAACTAACTGAAAGTTTTATGCCATACTTTAAAAAATCCCAAAAATCTCTGGAGTTATTAAAGGAGGACTAGCGACTTATGGATCAGTGCACCTACGAAGTACGACTACAACACTGGAAAAATATCATTAGCCAGTGCCAGCTGCGTCCCCTGCCCCAGACTTTGGGAAAAAATGTTCCGGCCTTGACCGTTGACTGGCTCGACTTTGCATTTATATTTTTGTAAGCAATTCCTCTTTTTTGGCTCTAAATTCTTCATCTGTAATTATGCCTTTCTTGTTCAAATCGGATAGTTTCTCGATTTGCTCTAAAATAGTATTACTTTGCGATGGTATAGCGCCCCCATTTGCCGATGCTGCAAAATCCTTTTTTGCGGTTTCAAATACTCGGACAATTTTTTGCACCATATCTCTCTTATATGAAACCAAAATATCGTATGATTTTGTCGTCGTATGTAATTCAATGTGTCCGTCTGCCATTCCGCTTGTATTTGAGTTGATAGAACGAATTTCATCGAGAGTTACGATTTCTGTTGAAGAACTGAACATAATTTGATAATTAAATACCACTCGCTGGTCAGTCAGGATTACAACACCAGGCAGCTTTTCTTTTTTTCGAGTGTTAATGGTAGTAACTACTAAATTTGTTGTCCCATGGTTTTGATCTCAAATTTAATTGCTGCTCTGTTCACATAGATTTCAAGGCCGGCCATAAGTCGGGGAAAATTCGGGTGCGTTGCCAATCGCACAGCAGCCTATTGTATTCCCTTTCGTTTTTCAGCAGGTCAATCATTCCGTCACTCAGATGCAAGTCTGCAAAACTTCGCCTACCTGATAAGGGTATAGTGGCAGATGGCCTTGAAGTCCTCTGCTTTGTAGCTCCCTTGCTCTGACGGAGAGGGTGGGTTTGCTTCGCAAGTTGCTCCAGCGTTAGCCACGCTCCACACGCGGTCTTTTAATCGTTCTTGGGTTGACTGTTACCAATCCCGCTCCCGAATGGCTTCCTCCACTTCAATAGGAATACCGAACCATTCCAGCACATAGCCCACGGTTTCTCCTATGCAGTCGCGAGCCACTGTTTCAATTTCACTGCCGTTCTCGTCAAATTCTTCCTGTAAGTCGTTAATAGCACAGACCACCTCGTCCAGCCTTTCTTGAATAACCGCGGTGTCGGTTTCGCCAGTCTCCAAAAGTTCAATTATCTTTTGGAGTTCGCCTTTTACCTTGTCCACCAGAAAGTCTGGATAATATTCATCCTGGTACATTTCATCCAGCAATTTGTAATTTTTATCGAACGCTTTCATTATACTTCTCCATTCATATTTTCATCTATGACTCCGTTGCTTCTATTCTACCACAATTCAGAGAGCACGGAAATAGGGAGGATTGCTGCTGCGGGCAAAGCGGCGGAATAAAAAAGAGAAATGATAAGATAAATTGCATTAAGGAAATCAATTAACTATTCCGAAATAAAGAGTACATATATCTGCAAAAGCCACGTATGGATCTAAGTGATCGGAGGCGCCGCGCATGCTGGAAATAGTAGTATGTGTTGATGGCGAGACGGACTAAAATGTATTTACTGAGGTACTGCACGAATGTACAGAGATAGAACAGGAGTATCATTTATGCCAGAGAAATATTGTAGGACTTATACAAAAATAATTCGGTAAAGGAGAATGAATTTTATGATAAATTTGAAAGATATGATTGGTACAATGGTCTTTTCATCATCGGGAAATTACATTGTAGGTGCGTCCGAAAGGGAAAATGCAGAATTTCGGAAAAAATGTGAAAATAAAATCAATGTCAATCTGCAAGACTGTGTTGAACTTTCTTGTGTAAAGGAATTCGTTCTTACATCTGAGAACTACAATGACATTATGAAGGTGAAGGGTATGCCGGGGAGTATATTCGGAGATAAGTTTGGGCATGAAATGCAAAAAGAAATTGCGGGTTATATGGAGACTTATTATGCCGGAGAAGCAGGAAAAGAAGATATTGAAAAATATTTTTATGAATGTTGTACTTCCATGAGAGTATATCTGTCCCAAACACGCCGGACAACAGGAAATGACGAAAAAGATAATACACAAATTATCAGTCAGATTTATGAAATGTTTGCAAAAGAAAATCAAAGGAAGGCAAATTGTGCAAACCATCAAGAAGGATTGAAAGTGAATGATGAGCATGGCGCAAATAATCAGGCGGCGAACTGGTGCTATTATAATTCTGATTATTATTATCAATGGGAAGAAATGCGTGGGCTTCTAAAAGATATAACGCAGAAAATGTCGGAAAAATGGAGTGTTCCCACTATTGATACCGAAGATGTAGAAAAAAAATCGAAGTTGACACTGGATGGAAATTTTGACTTTAATAGTGGCTGGAATTACCATTTTAGATTACAGCATAGTTGCGGCCATATAGAAGATGAAAGTTTTGTGCCGCCGGAAAAATTTGAAATGTATTACAGAGCGAATTCTAACAATTCCGGCCTGGGATTGCTGACCATATGGGCGGAAGGTATCAAGAAAGAAATAGATGTACCGTTTTTTAATGTTTCTGATTTGATAGAGTTTTCAAAGAACCAAACAGCATAATGGGAAATCTTTAAGAAAAATAAGGTGTGGCGGTTGCCATGCCCTATTTTTTTGTGGTAAAATGAGATTGAAGATTGATCGCTTTTTGGAGGGCATAATAATGAATGTAAAATCGGAAGAATGTATTGATTTCTACTATGGAGAATTTAAGAACGGTATTTTTGGCAAAAAAACCACGATAAGACTGCGAATATACCCTTCTCATATCGAAGGTGACGGATTTGCATTTTATGATAATCAGTTAAGCAATACTGCGTATTCATTTGAGATATCGAATGATGATGTTGAAAAGGTATATATAGACGAAGTCGGAAAAGAAACGGTTCTTCTGATTGAATATAATTCCAAATCTGTAGTAAATAATAAAAAATCTACGCTCGCTTTACCGGGAATGGCGGATGCAAAAAAATGGTTAAAGATTGTTGAAGAGACAAAAAATGCATTTATTGAAAAGAAACAACAGCAACAGCAGATCAAGACCGAACAGGAGGAAGAACAGCGTAGATTAGCAGCTGAGAAGGAGCAAAAAGCATTGCAGTTTTACCAAGATTGCTATTGCTTTCATATAAAGGAATCTACTCCCGTGTATCAACTGTTTTCGGATCAGAATAAGATTGCTTTGATTTATATAGATGAGAAAAAGAATTTAAATTTCTTAAAAATAGATGGATATGCACAAGAAGAAAGCAATGGTGTTATAACCTATGAAAATATACATTACTACGAAAAAGCCGGAAATGTTTCTTACGCAACGGATATACATGGAAATTATTCCAGTTTTGGCGGTAGTATGACCGGCGGTAAGTTTTCTAAATTAGCGGTAGTAGGAGGAGGGGGATTGTTTGGCTTTATGGGAATGGCTTTAGGTGCGGCACTTACATATAAGCCGGCCGAGCAAAAGCCTGCGAATACATCATTTTCTATCGACTCAGATATTAAAAAGATAGATGATAGAAGCGTCATGCTGAATTTTTATTCTGAAATGAAAAAACAGTATGTAGACATTGAATTGCCGCAGGATATTTACAATTTCCTGCAGACCTACCTTCCTGAGAAAAAATATGGAATAGTAGATGAATTAGAAAAGAAAACGGTGGTTCATCAATCAACAGACATGATCGCGAACGGAAGACTATTGAAAGTTGATATTAGATCAGAAGCCACACCGGCTGAACAGATTGAATTGCAAGAGACGAATGCAATGGAGAGTTTTAAGTTAAAAGTTGAAAAGTTAAAAATAATGAAAGATGCAGGCCTGCTATCTGACGAAAAATTTGCGGAAGAACAGGCAAAATTGTTAAATATGATTTAATAGCATGAATTAATATATGAAAAGGGACAGGTGCATATTGCTAATACGGCAGCGGTTCCGTGCATGAAACTTTTAACGAAAATAGCTGTCAGCAACAGGTCTTCTATGATAAAATCTGATTCATAGGAGGCCTGTTATTATGACTATTTCGTTTTTGGAAACATATCAGGAATTTATGAATAGAATCAATTTATTTGAAAAAAAGGAATTAAATTTTGAAAACGAATATTTTAAGGGAAATCCATCCATATCACAAAAAGTTGGTAGGGATAATACATTTAACAATTTTTATGGTGATACGGTGGTTTTTGCGCTGGATGATATTGTGAAAGGTAAATTGGCAGAATATGTGGAGTTATTATATCAGTCTGCCCCGGAATGTTTTTGTGAAAGATTAGTTCCGCATACCTTTCATGTTACTTTGCATGATCTCAGCAATGGCCCGGTTTTGCGGGATGTGGCAGAGGAGTTGTTTGAAAATGAACTTAGGGTAATTGACAGATTGGAAGAAGTTCAAAAGCAGGAAAGAGCATCCATAAAAATGAAAAGCAAATATATTTTCAATATGGTTGATACCAGTTTGGTTTTGGGATTGTATCCTGCCGATGAGACTGAATATCGCAGATTGATGAACTTGTATTCCATTTTTGATACCGTCAAAAAACTGAATTATCCTTTTACACCGCATATTACGCTGGCATATTACAATGTCCATGGATTTAACCTGCAAGCTGCCAGAAGTCTGGAAGCAGCTGTCAACAGGCTTAATGACAATCAGATGGAAATCGAATTACATTTGAATCATTTATATTATCAAAAATTTAGGAGCATGAATGATTATATTGATATCATCAATTTAGGCATGAATATAGAAAGACAGAACCAGACTGCCGGGAGAAAATGGGGACGCTGCCGGAATGCATGAAAGGAGTAATGATACAATTAAACTTATAAATTGCGCGAGGGAGGGTATTACATATGAGGGATTACAGTATGCAAAATAAAAAGGCATGGGAATATAATGCCTATGATTTTTGGGTGAAGCATTCGGGAACACCTGCTGAGAGAGCGAAAAGTGACTTGGAAAATCCGATCGGGATGCTGAGGAAGTATTCGGACTATTTTGAAACTTATAGTGGTATAAAAATCGCAAACATATGCGGTTCCTGCGGAAAAAAGGCCGTTCCCCTGGCTGTTTTGGGGGCAGAGGTGACTGTTTTTGACATTTCAGAAGACAATAAGAGATATGCGCTTGAAGTCGCAGCCGCCGCAGAAGTTGACTTAGGTTTTGAAGTATGCGATATACTTGAAATTGATATGGAGAAATACGGAAATTATTTTGACGTGGTATTTATGGAGGGAGGCGTGCTGCACTATTTTCATGATATTGATGAGTTTATGCGTATTATGCATTCCCTGTTGAAAAACGGCGGCAAAATGATATGCAGTGATTTTCATCCATTTACAAAAATAGCAGATATACTGCAATTTGGGCAATCTGTCTCGAATTATTTTTTTTCGGAAGTATTTGAAGGAGAAATGGCTCATGCCCGTTTTTTTGAAGAAGAAATCCGGGAGAAAATGCCCAAGTGCAGTTACAGGAAGTATACGGTCAGCGAAATTATCAATTCAGTCATAAACAACGGCTTTAATTTGAGAAGGTTTGACGAACATCCCGCATGGACAAATGAAAAGGTACCGGGAGAGTTTACGATTGTGGCAAACAGACAATGACTATCAGACGCGGCAGTTCCCAATGTGACAACAGACAGGCTTGCCTTTTCCCAAAAAGTAGGATACAATATAATTATGTCAAAGACGGGAGGACATGGGAGCCCGGTATAAAAGCCCACCAGGGCGGACGGATGGGAGTTGTTATGGAAGAAAGAAAATACGCACTGTTGATTGATGCTGAGAATACCAGTTCCAAATATGTGGACGTGATTATCAGCGAGTTGAAAAAGTATGGCATTATCACCTATCAGAGGATGTACGGGGACTTTACCAACCCGGACCTGGCCAGCTGGAACAAGAAGGCGCTGAAATACGCCATTGTACCCATCCAGCAGTCCCGGTACTCCACGGCGAAAAACGCGGCGGATATCATGCTGGTGATTGACGCCATGGATATCCTGTACAAGGGCACGATAGACGGTTTCTGCATCGTGACCTCGGACAGCGATTTTACCCGTCTGGTGAGCCGTCTGCGGGAGGAGGGCAAGTCCGTGATCGGCATGGGCAAGAGCGACGCCTCCAAGACTTTTATCGCGGTCTGCGATGAGTATAAGTTCCTGGATAAGATTGTGGATGATGAGTCCAAGGGAGACAAGCCCGTGGCGGAGAGGGATTCCATCACCCCCATCGGGGAGATCAAGTCCGCCATCAACAATTTGCTGCAGGAGTGCGAGAACAACGGAGAACCTGCCAATCTGGGAATGGTCAAGAGCAATCTGCAAAGGCTGTATCCTGATTTTGACGAGCGCAACTACGGCTACAATGCCATGATGAAGTTCATCACCGAAGCCACTAAGTTCAGAATCGTCAAGCAGGGCACTACGATTCTGGTGGTGCGGGGAGGCCAGGAGGTACCCGTCAATGTGGAAGCCAATGTGCAGCAGTACATTATCCGCAAGGCGGAACAGAACGTCAAACTGGAGATTCTGGGACAGCAGCTTCATGAGCATTTCCCGGAATTCAAGTACAAAGATTACGGCTATGCCCGCCTTTCCCGCTATGTGAGCAGCATCGAGGGCGTGCAGATTGACAGTAACAATATAGTTTCCAGCCAAAAATAGATAAAAAGTTGATATTTCCGCCTTATACTGATATGCTGATAGGGATGCGGCGCGGGAACCCTTCAAAAAGGTGTTCCGGCTCCCGGCCTGAAAATCCGCCCGGGTGGGCAAGGGAAGCAGAATAACAGGAAAGGCGGAATTTTTATGTACAAGATATTGATCGTGGACGATGAACCGGACGTGGTGAGTCTGATTAAAGATTATTTGGAGCTGAATGGATATGAGACCCTGACGGCATACAATGGGGAGAAGGCCATGGCTCTGGCTCTGCAGCAGCCGGATCTGATCCTGCTGGACGTCAACATGCCTCATATGGACGGGCTGGCGGTGTGCCGGGGGATACGGGACTATGTGTCCTGCCCCATCTTATTTCTCACGGCCAGAATCGAGGACAGCGACAAGGTCCAGGGATTTGCGGCGGGGGGCGACGATTATATCCTGAAACCTTTTTCCATGGAGGAATTGGGGGCCAGGGTGGCGGCCCACATCCGCCGGGATCATCGGATTAAAGCGGATGCCAACGTGCGGTTCTGGGGAAGGATGGTAATAGATTATACCGCCAGGACCGTGGCGGTGGAGGGACCGGTAATCCCTTTTGCCAAAAAGGAATATGAGATTATAGAACTTTTGTCCCTGAGCCCCGGACAGGTGTTTGACAAGGAGCGGATCTACGAGAAACTCTGGGGCTATGATGCGGAGGGGGACAGCAGTGTGGTGGCGGAGCATGTGCGCCGGATACGGGCCAAACTGAAAGAATACGGCGAGGAATACCATCTGGAGACGGTTTGGGGGATGGGATATCGCTGGAAAAAATGAGGAAGATGGGGAATATCAATCAGAGGCAGGATGACAAAATGAGAGAGACAGGCGAGGAGACCCAGGCCATATATTCCCCGAAACGGCGAAAGACGTCCGGCAGAAAGGGACATCACAAACGGCGCAGATCTCTGCGCCAGGCCCTGTACTGCTGCATTCCGATCTGTGCCGTTTTGGCATTTCTGGGGACGATGGCCATTGGCATTGGCTCTAACTATGTACAGGACTGGTATTTAATCAACTTTATGGACGAGGGGGGCGTTCGGATCTGGGAGGACGAGTATGAACTCTATATAGCCCCCGATGGAACGATACACCATGGCTATGTTCAAAGGCCGGTTGACCAGAACCGGGAACCTGTGGAGCCGGAGCAGGTGGTCTATGGCCTGATCAGCAGCGCCCAGATAATTCTGATACCCTTATGGATATTGTTTTGTGTTGGACTGACAGTATGGTTTTTTTATAAAAGAGAGCTGGAAAAACCCATTCGGGTGCTGCAGGAGGCATCGGAGAAGATTGCGGACAACTGTCTGGAGTTTGAACTGGAGCCGGTGAAAGACAATGAACTGGGGCGTCTCCGGGACGGCTTTGAGAAGATGCGGGCGGCGCTGTATGAGAACAACCGGGCCACCTGGCAGCTGCTGGAGGAGCGGAAAAGGCTGAATGCCGCCTTTGCCCATGATATGCGGACCCCCATTACCGTGCTGAAGGGCTATGGGGAAATGTTGGAGCGGTATGTGCCGGAGGGAAGAATTTCCCAGGAAAAGCTGCTGGAGATACTGGGCATGATGAACGGGCAGGTCCGCAGGCTGGAGAGTTACACCCAGAAGATGAGCAGCATTCGCAAACTGGAGGACCTGGAACCGGAAACGGAATGGGTGAAAGCCTTGGAGTTGAAGGAAAAACTGCAGGGCATATGTGATATTCTGGGACAAAATATCTCCTGCTCCTTCAGAGGGAGCGGGACGCTGCGGCTGGATGAGGCGCTGTTGCTGGAGGTGTTCGAGAACCTGGTGGCCAATGGGCTTCGCTATGCCAGGCAGATGCTGCAGGTGACGGTGCGGGTAATGCCGGAAGAAGCGTCTGCGTCCTGGCCCGAGACGGAGGGGGTTCTGGAAGTGGTGGTGGAGGATGACGGGCCGGGCTTTAACCCGGAGGAACTGCAGCATGCCACGGAACCTTTTTACAGGGGCGAGGGGCAGATGGAGCAATGCCATTTTGGTCTGGGTCTGTACATCTGCCGCCTGATCTGTGCGAAATGCGGAGGCAGTCTGGCGCTGACCAACGGGATTTGCGGCGGAAGGGTGACGGCCAGATTTAAAATATTTTGTGGAAATCCTGAAAGTAGATAAAAAGTTGATAGACGCGCAGTAGGCTAATGGTGTGGAGCGATCCACACCATTTTTCCGTCTAAAGGATGCGGCGTCCGTATCCTTTAGAGGGTACGGAACATTTTATAAAAAAGGAGAGAAAACCATGAAACAACAGAATAATTGCATTGTCATCAGCCATGTGGATAAGTATTATGGCAGAAAACAGGCGCTGAAGGACGTGAACCTGACCATAGAACAGGGTATGTTCGGGCTTCTGGGGAGAAACGGCGCAGGCAAGACCACTCTGATGAAAACCCTGGCCACTCTGCATGAGAAACAGGGGGGAGAAATCACCGTGTGCGGCATTCCTGTCAGCCGCGCCCGGGAGATTCGGGGGATTACCGGGTATTTGCCCCAGGATTTTTCCATGTACCCCCATATGACGGTCTACCAGTGCCTGGACTATCTGGGGGTGCTGTCGGGGATGCCCAAAGCTCTGCGGCAGAAGCGGATCGACCTGCTGCTGAAGCGGGTGAATCTGACAGAAAAGCGGAGAAGCCGGGTGAAAAGCCTTTCCGGGGGCATGAAGCGCAGGCTGGGAATCGCCCAGGCCCTGCTCCACGATCCCAAGGTACTGATCGTGGATGAACCCACGGCGGGACTGGATCCGGAGGAGCGAATCCGCTTCCGCAACCTGCTCTGTGAAGTGGCGGAGGAACGCATCGTGATCCTGTCCACCCATATTGTGGGGGACATCGAGGCTACCTGCGAAAACATCGCCATATTGAATGAGGGAGAACTTCTGTGGAACGGAACAGTCTCCCAGCTTCTGGAGAATGCCCGGGGCAAGGTGTATACGGCGGAGATTCCCGTTGATATGCTGCCACGGATCAAGCGGGAGTATATCGTCACGGGTATGCTGCGCAGCGAGCATATGGTGACGGTACGGTTTCTGGCACAGGAAGCACTCGAAAGCAATGCCGGGCAGGGGCTGCCGGCGGAGGCCAGGCCCGCCATGCCCAACTGTGAGGACGCCTATATGTACTGCCTGCGTCAGCACGGCTGTGAGATTGTGGGAGAAGAATAAGCGGCAGGGCCTTGGAAGCCTTATGGGAGGTAAAAAGATGTTTATAAAAGAATGCAAAAAAGTTATTTGCTCCATGACATTCGTTCTGTATGCGGTGACGGTGATCGCCATGTATGTGACACAGTACTGCAATGACGAGAGAGGGGCAATCACGGCACCCCGGCCGGGAGAGGATTACGGTATGACAGTGCGGGAAGACCCCGGAGTGATCATGCCTGCGGCGGTGGAAAGTCTGCTGGGTCACTATTTTTCCGGCAGTTACCCGGCTTATCCCATTATGTTTTATAAAAACGTCCGGCTCCGGGAGGATAAAAGGCTGGAGATGCGGGCCATCCTGGAGGAACTCACGGGACTTTCCGGGGAGGAAATAGACGGATTTACCGACTACCAGGAGGCGGGATATTTCTGTGAGGGCCTGGATGAGCAGGGCAATCCGATTATGCAGTTCCGGGAGGTGGCTCTGCCGGAGTACAGCCTGCCGGAAGATATGAGCTATGAGCGCTTTCGCGAACTCATGGGGCAGGCCGACAAGCTGATCGGCGGCGGCAGCAGTTATGCGCCGGATACCCTGGCCTCCGGCTTTGGACGGATGCCCATGACCTATGAGGAGGCTTTGGCCGAGTACGAGGCCGTGATGAAGCCGGGGGAATTGGGCAAGGCTTATCTGCGGCTGCACTGTGACTATATGGGAATTGTTCTGGCGGTAATGCCGGTGTTTGTGGCGGCTGGGCTTTGGCAGCTGGATAAAAAAGCGCAGATGCAATCCCTGGTTTATACCCGGAAAAGTTCCACGATTCGAATTGTGGGAATCCGCTATCTGGCGCTGGTATGCTGTATGACCATACCGGTGCTGCCGACTCTGTTTTACACCGTCTACACCACCGGCCTGCTGTACCCTCAGACCCCCATTGCCTGGGGAAGCGGTCTGCAGATGGCTCTTCTGTGGCTCTTGCCGGATATTCTGGCAGTTTCCGCCCTGGGGGCGCTGCTGACAGAACTGTTCTCCCCCCTTCTGGCCATCTTTTTCCAGTGCGTCTGGTGGTTTGTGTCGCTGCAGACAGCGACGCTGACCGGGGATGTGAGGCGCTTCGGGCTCCAGGTACGGCACAATTCTCTGCGCAAGACAGCGATCTGGCAGAGCCAGGAAAGCCTCTTTTTGTATAACAGACTGTCCCTGACCGTTCTGGCGCTGCTCTGTCTGGGGGCGGTCGTATGGGTGTATGCGAAAAAGAGAAGAGGCGGTATGGACTGGGGCAACAGCCTCCTGCACCGGGTGAAGGCCATGGTTTCAGGAAATAGGAAAAGGAAGTGAAGGTATATGAAGATGAGAGAGAAGATGGAAATCTATGGAAGTATTTTGAAAACCAATCTGCGCCATCAGTTCCCCTGGCCTGCCCTGTCGGCGGCGGCGCTGCTTATATTGACAAAACTCATGTTTAATATCAATTCCCTGGAAGGAGCGGCGGTGGCCCAGCCCCTGGAGATGCTGCTGGTCTGGATCGGCCCGGCACTGCTGGCCACCGTATTTTTGCCGGAACAAAATCTCGAGATCCGGGATGTGGTGCGGGCCCGGCAGACCGGTTATCTGCCAATCTGCCTGCTGCGGCTTTTGTATTCCGGCCTGACGGTGATTCTGCTGGTACTGGTTTTCACCGGGATTATGAAAGCAGGTGAGAGCCAGGTGCTGCCCTACCATGTCTGGGGGAGCGTCTGTTCCGCCCTGCTGCTGGGAGCCCTGGGACTGGCGGGGGCAGGGATCAGCGGCAATGCCGCCGGGGGACTCATGGTGTGCATGCTGTACTATCTGGCCAGCTATGGCCTGGGCCGCAGGCTGGGGGTATTCAGTCTGTTTTCCATGACCAAGGGGTATATGGAGGGCAAAGGCTGGCAGCTGGCGGCGGCGGTGGCACTGACGGCGGGTGCCCTGGCGGTGATGAAGCGCCGCAAACAGATATGAACGAAAGTTTTCTGTTGAATGTGCGATACTCTGCTGTTAAAATAGATTTGAAAGTTTTGTCAGGCAGGAGAGGAGGCACGGCATGGTCAGAAAACATTATCGATTTACCGGGAGAGTGCAGGGGGTGGGCTTCCGCTACCGGGCAAAACACGCGGCCAGCGGCATGTGCGTCACGGGCTGGGTCAGAAATGAGGGGGACGGCTCCGTGGAGATGGAGGTCCAGGGCACGGAGGAGGCCATCAATCGGATGCTGGTGATGATCAACCGAAGCAATTACATCCAGATTGACACCATAGAGTGCAGGGAGATCCCGCCAAAGGAGCAGGAGAGGACTTTTCAGGTGCGGTAGCGGCTGCGGAAGCACTGGGGACAGACTTATCATAGAGAGAACCGGAGAGGGCTGAAAGGACTGGCAAGAAAAACTTGCCAGTCCTATGGTTTTTCTGGTATACTGTTTAATAAGATATAACGGGATAAGGGCAGCAGGAAAACAGCGGTTTGGCACAGGCCAAATTCTGAAAGGACAGAAAGAGGACAGGATGGAACTTTGGGATATATATGACAGGGACAAAAAGCGGACCGGCCGCACCATGTGCCGCAATAACTTTTGTCTGCAGGAGGGGGAGTACCACCTGACCGTGCTGGGCGTGGTAGCCGGGCGGGACGGAAGGTTTTTGATTACGAAGCGGGTGATGACCAAGGCCTGGGCGCCGGGCTGGTGGGAGGTCTCCGGCGGCGCGGCCTTGGCGGGGGAGGAGTCAGCGGAAGCGGTTCGCCGGGAAGTATTGGAGGAAACCGGTCTGGACGTGGCAGGCTGGGAAGGCGGCTATCTGTTTACTTACAATCGGGAGAACCCCGGCAAGGGAGACAATTACTTTGTGGACGTGTACCGTTTTACAGGCGATTTTTCTCTGGAGGATCTGAAGCTGCAGCAGACTGAGACGGATGACTGCCGGCTGGCCACGGCGGAGGAGATTCGGCAGTTGGCGGAGCAGGGGATTTTTTTGCATTATGACAGTATAAAGGAAGCGTTTGACCTGTAAACGGAATCGGCCATGGCACCTGAGAAGCGCCTGGAAAAGAGGAATACATGAATATAAAAGGATTTACCTATGGTTTTCACGCCGTAAAAGGCTTATATGACAGTGAAGAAGGAAGATACAGCCAGGATGCGCTGATGGACACCGGCATCAACTGGGTATGTCTGGCGTTCCCCGTGAACCAGAAAACCTTTGCCTCCACGGAGATTCTGTTTGACTATCGAAAGAATGTTTCGGATTTAGAACTTCTTGCCACTATCAGGCGGTTCCGGGACAGGGGCGTTAAGGTGTGCCTCAAGCCCATGATCAATTGTGATGACGGTGTGTGGCGGGCGCTGATCAATTTTCCGGACGGGAACATGATGGAAGAGGACACTTACTGGGCCCAATGGTTTGCCAGTTACCAGGCGTTTCTGACCCATTACGCGGCGCTGGCGCAGTATGCGGGCTGTGAGATGTTCTGTCTGGGCTGCGAGATGCTGGGGACGGAGCGCAAGGAAGCGTACTGGAGGCAGACCATCGCCATGGTCCGGGAGGTCTATGGCGGGCCGCTGGTATATAACACCAACCATGGCAAGGAGGAAGCGGCCGGCTGGTACGACGCCATCGACTATGTGGGAACTTCCGCCTATTATCCGGTGGAAGCCGCACCCGGCGGAAGTCTGGAAGAGATGCGGGAGAACTGGCAGAAGATAGCCGGGAATCTGGGGGAACTGAGCCGGCGTCTGGGCAAAAAGATCATTTTTATGGAGATCGGCTGCCGCAGTGCTCTGGGATGTGCCCAGATGCCTTGGGATTTTGTGCACAAAGAGTTTCCGGCCAGCCAGGAGGAGCAGGCCAGATTCTATGATTCCTGCCTGTCCGTTATGAGCGGACAGGAATGGTTTGAGGGCGTGTTCTGGTGGGACTGGGGGACGCAGGTTTATCACACCAGGGAAGAAGCAGAAAAGGATGTGGGGTTTAATATTCACCTGAAGCAGGCTGAAGCTGTGGTGAGAAAATGGTATCAGGCATAGAGCGAGGTTGTGAAGATGGGGGAGCGCTTTTATTATCAGGAAGAGTTGTTTTTTACCAGGGACGAGGACAGGGAACTGGGGGAAAACCAGGAAAAAATAGTGGAGATGCTGCGCAGCAATCTGGCGGTGGGTGTAGTGGCCGGTTTCTTTGAGGAGGGGTATCCGATATACTTTATCAGCCATTTTGCGCTGAACAATCTGGGTTTGAATTTCGGGGAATTCATGGAATGCACCGGCGGCAGATATCTGGAGGCGGTATATGAGAAGGACAGGGGGATTTTTGAGGCCGCTTTCCAGGAAGAGGGAAAGGAAGTCAGGGAATACCGTCTGCTCAACCGGGACGGGAATCCGATCTGGATCAACGAAGTGCGCACCCAGTCCGTGGCCCGGGACGGGAGGAAAATCTGGGTGTGTTCCCTGCGGCCCATGGGAGAGAACATCCGCAGGCAGTGGCTGAGCGAGGACGAACAATATCGTCAGGCCATCATCTCCGAGGCTCTCTTTGTATTCAATGTGAACGTAAGCCGCAATAGTATTGAGGATGATTTTTACAAGATTGACAGGAAGCAGCGCACTGCCATCCTGCCGCTGGTGGGGATGCAGGCCCCCTGCAGCGCGGACGCGTTTTTCAGCAGATGGGGAGAGCAGAAAGTGGCGGCGGAGGACCGGGAGAACTATAGCCGCTGCATCAACATGAAATATCTGGCACAGGCGTTTGAGCGGGGAGAGACGGAACTGGTGCTGGAGTATGAGACTCATATAGACGACAGCGCGTCGGTGGTGCTGCGGCACACTATCCTGCTGATCCGGGACAATGCCAGCGGCGACATCGTGGCGCTGAACAATCTGAAGGATATCACCCAGCAGCGCAGGCAGGAGCGGGAGACCCGCAGGGCCCTTCAGGACGCCTACGAGGCTGCCAACCGGGCCAGCAGCGCCAAGACGGATTTCCTCTCCCGGATGTCCCATGACATCCGTACCCCCATGAACGCCATCATCGGCATGACGGCCATCGCCGGCACCCATCTGCAGGAGCCGGAGAAGCTGACGGAATGCCTGGGGAAGATCACTTCCGCCAGCAGGCATCTGCTGGCCATCATCAATGAAGTGCTGGATATGAGCAAGATCGAGGCGGGAACGCTGACCCTGAATGAGGAGGAATTCAATCTGTCCAATCTGATGGACAATCTGCTGGGCATGGTGCAGCCCCTGGCGGAGGAGAAGGGGCATACGCTGAAAGTGCATATCCACGACATCCGGCATGAGAACGTGATCGGGGACAGTATGCGGATCCAGCAGGCTTTCGTGAACATCGTCAACAATTCCGTGAAATATACCCCGGACGGCGGAACCATCTGCATTGAACTCTCGGAGAAGTCCTCGGGGCAGGTCAAAACGGGCTGCTACGAGTTTGTGTTTGAGGACAACGGCATCGGCATGTCTCCGGAATTCCTTACCCATCTCTTTGAACCCTTTGAGCGCGCCGAGGATGTGCGCACCAGCAAGGTGCAGGGAAGCGGTCTGGGCATGCCCATCGCCCGGAACATCATTCGTATGATGGGAGGGGATATCCAGGTGGAAAGCCAGCTGGAGAAGGGATCCCGATTCACGGCTCAGGTGCTGCTGAAATATCAGGAAGAGGACGCGGTCTCCCTGACGGAGCTGATCAAGCTGCCGGTGCTGGTGGCGGACGATGATGAGATCGCCTGCAGGAGCACCTGTCTGATGTTGGATGAACTGGGGCTGCACAGCGAGGGAGTGCTGTCCGGGGAGGAGGCGGTGGAGAGGGCCTTTGCCGCCCACAGCCGGAGAGAAGACTATTTTGCCGTGATTCTGGACTGGAAGATGCCCGGTATGGACGGCATAGAGACAGCCCGGGAGATTCGGCGCAGGGTGGGGCCGGAAGTGCCCATTATCATTCTGTCGGGTTACGACTGGTCGGATTGCGAGATGGAGGCCCGGGCAGCGGGAGTGGACGCTTTTATCACCAAGCCCCTGTTCAAGAGCAGACTGGTGAGCGTTCTGCGGAGCCTGGCGGAGGATCCCCATGCCCGGGAGCGGGAGAATTCCCGGGAGGAACTGGAAAAGAATCTGGAGCACGATTTTACCGGCAAAAGGGTGCTTCTGGTGGAGGACAATGAACTGAACCGGGAGATTGCCACGGAGATCCTGGAGATGGTGGGGCTGGAAGTGGAGTCTGCGGAGAACGGCAGCATTGCGGTGGATATGGTGGCGGCTGCCAGGCCGGGATATTACAATCTGGTGTTTATGGATATACAGATGCCGGTGATGAACGGCTATGAGGCCACCTGCGCCATTCGCTCCCTGGAACGCAGGGACGCCAAATACCTTCCCATTGTGGCCATGACCGCCAATGCTTTCGCGGAGGATATTCAGGCGGCCAAATCCTCGGGGATGAACGAGCATATGGCCAAACCCATTGACCTGGGCCGCCTTATGGAAGTGCTGGAGCACTGGGTGCGGTAAGCGGCATCGTGGATTCCCCCGCCCCGGGAAGTTGAACAGAAGGATCAGAGGAAATTTATGAGTATATCGCCAAATGTGAAAGAAAGACTCAGGAAACGGTATGAAGCCGATTTCCTGAGTTTTCATGAGAACAAGATTAAGGATAACCGCAGTGCGGGCAACAGGGCCAGGGAGATGCGGACCACCATTGAGGCCCGGCTGGACAACGGCAAGGCGCTGACCGCCAGTCCCAAGCGGCAATGCGCGGCGCTGACGGATTATTACCGGGGGCGGAACAATGCGGCGCAACTGCGGGACATGGAGAAAACCAGAAGACAGATCATCTCCATGGACCTGACTTATATAGACGGCTGCGCCCACAGCGAGAGATTTGCCGGGTATCTGCTGGAACATGGGGAAATCAATCTGGTTTCCTCCGGCATCGGCGATTTGTACAACAAGTATCTGAAGGCGTCGGAGAAGGAACTGCGCAAGGCCATACTGGGTATGGTGCAGACAGACGCGGAGGTGGAGTATACCCAGGCCCTGGCCATGGAGAGGCGCTTCATCCTGCACATCGGCGGAACCAACAGCGGCAAGACCTACGAGTCGGTGGAGCGGCTGAAAAAGGCGAAGTGCGGTGTGTATGCCGGTCCACTGCGTCTGCTGGCGCTGGAGATCTATGACAAGCTGCTGGCGGCGGAAGTGCCCTGCTCCATGATCACCGGAGAGGAACAGCACATCGGACAGGACAGCCGGGTGGCGGCCTGCACTGCGGAGATGGTGGATCTGGACCTGGAGTATGACGTGGCCGTTATAGACGAGGCCCAGATGATCAGCGACCCCTTCCGGGGGCATGCCTGGTCCCGGCTGGTCATGGGTATCAAGGCCAAAGAGGTGCATATCTGCATGGCGCCGGAGGCGGAGAATATCATCCGCCGGATTCTGAAGCGCTGCCATGCCAAGTATGACATTGTGCGCCATGAGCGGAACACGGAACTGGTATTCGAGGACAAGCCCTTTGACATTGACAACGACCTGACCAAGGGGGACGCCCTGATTCTCTTTTCCAAAAAGATGGTACTGGATGTGGCGGCCCGGCTGGAACTCCAGGGCGTAAAGGCCAGCGTGATCTATGGCAATCTGCCGCCCCAGATCAGAAGGAAGCAGTTTGAGATGTTTCTGAACGGGGAAAATGATGTGGTGGTGGCCACGGACGCCATCGGCCTGGGAGTCAATCTCCCTATCCGGCGCATTGTGTTCATGGAACATGTCAAATTCGACGGCAAGGGGCGGCGGTCCCTGAATGAGTTTGAGGTGCGGCAGATCGCGGGCCGGGCGGGCCGCCGGGGCATGTATGATGTGGGTTATGTGACGGCCACCACCGAGGCGGGACTGGAACATATTAAGCGGGTATATCCCATGAAGCATACCATTGAATATGCCATCATCGGTTTTCCCCAGGTATTGCTGGACATTGACCAGCCCATCGACCAGATCCTTACCTCCTGGTACAATATCAAGCCCAACCTGGATGTTTACCGCAAGATGGACATCAAGGAGATGCTGATCAAATACAAGAATCTGTACGGCATCCGGGACAGCATCGCAGGCTTTGACGACAAGAGGGAACTCTATAACATGATCTCCTGCGATGTGGATCTGGGCAACGAGAAATGCATGGCCATGTGGCGGTACTACTGCAAGACCTACACGGCGGATATATCCATTCGGTTTCCCGTGTTTGACGAAGTCAGAGGGGATACCCGGCTGGAGCGGGCGGAGACCTACTACAAGCTGCTGGACCTCTACAACCAGTTTTCCGTGCGTTTCGGCAAAATCATGAATGAGGAACGGGTGGTGGAGGAACGCTTAAAGACAGAGGATATCATTCTGTCGGAACTGGGCAAGAGTAAAACCTTCTACCTGCGCCGCTGCAATTACTGCGGCAAGCTGCTGCCCATCGGAGCCCGAAGTTCCCTCTGCGACAAATGCTATTACTCCGTGGCCGGCGCCCGGCAGGGACGTGGGAAAACGCACTGAAACATTTTCCGGCATTATGCGGTACTCTAATAAGAAAGGCGATTGAAATGAAGGCACAGGCGGCCAACAAAACTCTTTTGTTTGAAACCATGCCCATCCCCAAGGCAGTGGCAAATCTGGCGGTTCCCACCATTCTGAGCAGTCTGGTGATGGTGCTGTACAATCTGGCGGATACGTATTTTGTGGGGATGCTGAATGATCCTCTGCAAAATGCGGCGGTGACGCTGGCGGCCCCGGTGCTGCTGGCATTCAATGCGGTAAACAATCTGTTTGGGGTGGGAACTTCCAGTATGATGAGCCGTGCCTTGGGGCGCCGGGAATATGATATGGTGCGCAGGAGTTCGGCCATGGGGTTTTACTGTGCCCTTTTCTGCGGGGCTCTGTTTGCGATGCTCTGTACCCTGGGCAAGGGGCCTCTGCTGGTACTGCTGGGGGCGGATGAGGCCACCACGCCTGCCACGGCGGCCTATATGCTGTGGACGGTGTCCTGCGGTGCGGTTCCGGCCATCCTCAATGTGGTGCTGGCCTATCTGGTGCGCTCCGAGGGAGCCTCTTTCCACGCCAGCATCGGCACCATGAGCGGATGTCTGCTGAACATTGTGCTGGATCCTATATTTATCATGCCCTGGGGGCTTGGCATGGGAGCGGCGGGGGCCGGACTGGCCACCTTTTTGTCCAATTGTGCCGCCTGCGCCTATTTCTTTATACTGCTGTATGTGAAGCGGAAAAGCACCTATGTGTGCGTGAATCCCCGGATGCTGGGCTGGAACAGGGCCATTATACTGGGCATCTGCGGCGTGGGGATTCCCGCTTCCATCCAGAATCTGCTGAATGTGACGGGTATGACGATTCTGAACAATTTCACCTCCGAGTATGGGGCGGACGCGGTGGCAGCCATGGGCATTTCCCAGAAGATCAGTATGGTGCCTCTGCAGATCGCGCTGGGTTTTTCCCAGGGCATTATGCCGCTGATCAGCTACAACTATGCCAGCGGCAATCATCCCCGGATGAAGAAGGCCATTACCTTCGCCATGAAGATTATGATGCCGGGGTTGTTTGCCGTCATGGCTCTGTTCTGGATCTTCTCGGCGGGGCTGACCAAAGCCTTTATGGAAAACGAGTCCATCATTGCTTACGGCACAGAGTTTTTGCGGGGCTTCAGTATCACCATGCCCTTCCTGGGCATGGATTTTCTGGCGGTGGGAGTATTCCAGGCCCTGGGCAAGGGCAAATACGCTCTGGTCTTTGCCCTGCTGCGCAAAATCGTGCTGGAGATTCCGGCTCTCTTTGTGCTGAATTGGCTGTTTCCTCTGTACGGCCTGCCCTATGCCCAGCCCTTTGCGGAGATGGTGCTGGCGGCCGCCGCCGTATTTATGTTGTGGAGGATTTTCAGACAATGTAACCTGCAGCAAAGCCAATAGCGGCATTCCTGCGCAAAACGCGGCTGCCGTATCAAAAGGAGAATGACTTATGGAACCATTGGAATTTCGCTATGATACACAATTACTGATCGAAGGGCAGAACCTGGACGAGGACGCTGTCAACGATTATATCACAACGCATTTTAAAGGGGACTGCCTGCTGGCGGTGGGGGATGAGGAATTGATCAAGATACATTTCCATACCAACGAGCCCTGGCAGCTGCTGGAGTACTGTGCAGGTCTGGGAGAAATCTATGATATCGTGGTGGAAGATATGGACCGCCAGGCCAGGGGGCTAAAGGGGTAGAGCACGTACGGCTTTGTAAGGGATGCCGGAAAGTTCTATTATAAAGGAGAGTTTTGCCATGGAGTGGAGCAGGCTGCTTAGCGATGAACGGATTCGCCCGGTGTTTGGGCGGGGCGGGTCTGGAGACCTGAGAACTGAATACGAGAAGGATTATCACCGGATCATCGGCAGCGCTTCCTTTCGGCGGCTGCAGGATAAGACCCAGGTTTTTCCGCTGGATAAGAGCGATTTTATCCGCACCCGGCTCACCCACTCCCTGGAGGTATCTTCCTTCGGCAAATCCCTGGGGCAGAATATATCCCAGAGAATCCTGCAGAAGGTAAAGGACCCTGCTTTTTTGCCGGAGTATCAGGGCTATATCTGCGATATTCTGCAATGTGCCGGGCTGCTGCATGATATCGGAAATCCGCCCTTTGGGCATTTTGGAGAGATGGTGATTCGGGAGTGGTTTCGGGTGCATATGGGAAGTCTGCAGTTATGGCAGCGGCCTTTGACAGAACTGCTGTCCGAACAGATGCAGGAAGATTTTTATGCTTTTGAGGGCAATACCCAGGCCCTGCGGCTGGTGACCAAACTCCACTTTCTGGTGGATGAACATGGTATGAACCTGACTCAGGCGCTGCTGGGCACCATCATCAAATACCCGGTATCCTCTCTGGAAATTCGAAAAGACAGCGGGGACATCCGCACAAAAAAGATGGGGTATTATTATGCGGAAAAAGAGTTGTTTGAGCAGATTCAGCATACCCTGGGAACCGAAGGACGCAGACATCCCCTGGCATTCGTGCTGGAGGCGGCGGATGATATCGCCTACAAAACCGCAGATGTGGAGGATGCCTTTAAAAAGGGCTGTATCACTTATCGGCAGTTGGTGGGGGAACTGCGGGATCGGGAACAGGAGCAGGGCGAAGGGGAAAAATACAGGAAATTGGTAAATGCGCTGGAGGAACGATATAAAAAGGGACAGGAGCGGGGGATTTCCGATCCCGAGACCTATGCGGTACAGAACTGGATCGTGCGGGTGCAGGGAGAACTCCTGGCCTGCGCAACGGAACAATTTGCCGCCAATTACGAGGCCATTATGGAGGGCAGTTACCGGCAGGAACTGCTGGCGGAAGGCGACTGCGCCGGGATGGCGCAGGCCCTGGGAGACATTGCCTATCAGTACGCCTTTATTTCGGAACCCATCTACAAGCTGGAGATCGCTGCCGAAACCATTCTGGGATTTTTGCTGGAGCGCTTTGTGGATGCCGCCATCGTGTATGACAGCGGGGAAACCATGACGGCGGTACAGACCAAACTGATGGCTTTGGTCTCGGACAATTATAAGGCTATTTACCGGCATTACAGCCAGAATAAATCCCCGGAGGAGAAGCTGTATCTGCGCCTGCTTCTGGTGACGGATTTCATCTGCGGCATGACGGACAGCTATGCCAAGCGGCTGTATCAGGAATTGAGCGGTATAGTATAATGGTCTTATTTTCCTTCCAAATACATATATTAGCTAAAAAAGTATCGGGAGTCATGATGCTGGAACGAATTAAAAAATGGAAATGGAAGGATGTGGACTGGAAGAAGCTGGACTATCCCAGGATCGCTCTGACGGCGGTATTTCTGCTGGCCATGTTTCTGCTGGGAAGGGCGGTGGGGGCCGCCACCCACAGCACGGCGGCGGCCTCCGCAATAGCCCGCTCGCCGGAGAACTGGGGCCTGGGATTTGGCCAGGAGGGCAGCCAGCCCAGCGGCAACGCATCCGCTGCGGAACTGGCCAAGTACAATGCTTACTATGTGGGCAATGCCCAGGACAAGGTGATCTATCTGACCTTTGACGCGGGATTTGAGAACGGCAATACGGAACCCATTTTGGACGCTCTGAAAAAACACAATGCCACGGCCACCTTCTTTGTGGTGGGACATTATCTGGAATCCGCCCCGGAACTGATAAAGCGGATGGTGGCGGAGGGACATACCGTGGGAAACCATACCTATCATCACCCGGATATGTCTGGTATCTTAGACAAGGAAACCTTTGCCAAGGAGATGAACGATGTGTCGGCACTGTACAAGGAGATCACCGGGCAGGAGATGACGCCGTTTTACAGGCCGCCCCAGGGAAAATACAGCATCGAGAATCTGAAGATGGCCCAGGAGATGGGCTATGCCACTTTTTTCTGGAGCCTGGCCTATGTGGACTGGTACCAGGATAAACAGCCCACCAAAGAGGAAGCCTTTGACAAACTTCTTTCCCGGATTCACCCCGGGGCCATTGTCCTCTTACATAGTACTTCCCAGACCAACGGAGAGATTATGGATGAACTGCTGACCAAATGGGAGGAGATGGGATATACTTTCAAACCGCTTTCGGATTTATTAAATAAAATGGATAATTGATATGTATGGGTAATGAATGTCCGTGGGATAGGAAGTAAACTATCCTGCGGATTTTTGCCAGTATCAGATATAAGGCAGGATTAGGTGGAAACATAAAATATCGTTTGAGACGGCCGCACACGTTTTTGATGATCCAAATTATATAGAAATGTTTGACTTTGAACACAGTGTGGATGAAGACAGATACATTGCAATCGGGAAGGTTGGAGATGTTCTATTCGTAGTATTTACAGAAAAAGATGAAGATTGCCAGGAACTGTCCCCGGCGATGAGGAAAGCGTTTAAGAGTGCTGTGGTACAGAGAAATCGAAAGAAAAAAGCATAATTATAGGGCCAGACCCGTTGGGGGCTGGCCCTGCTTTGCTAATATAGATTACGCGTTCTTTCTTTTGAGCAGATATGCTCCGCCAAAGCACAGGCCAGCGCCTACGACCAACAGGCCGGGCAGAGCCACAGGCTCTCCTGTCTTGGGTACATCGTCATAGAGACTGTCGGAGGGCGCGGTGGGAACCACAGGGACTACCGGCGTTACCGGAACTACCGGTGTAACCGGAGCCACGGGAGTTGTGGGATCCACGGGGGCCACCGGCAAGGCAGGGGTGTTGGGATCCACAGGCAGAACCGGCGGAACCACGGTGGGCAGGATGCTGAACTGGCTGGCATCCGTCTTCAGTACGCCCTTTTCCTGCCGGAAAGAGTTGGCCTGGAAATTGTAAAGTTCGCTGTATACCTTCTCGGCATCGCCGGTCTTCACATAAGACACTGTACCCACCACAGCCACGGTCTGCAGGGCATCCCGTTCCTTGGTGATATAAAGATTGGTTACATTGTTGTTGAAATTGGCGATGGCATTGTCGTACACATGGGCGTTTACTACGTTGCCGGTGATGGAAGCCGTGCTGTCCCGCAATACATATACATTATCCACGCTCTTCACGGTGACGGCGGCGCTGTATGCCTGCTTAAAGGTGAGATTGCCCAGATTTACAGGCAGATCCAGGGTCAGTCCATGGCTGCCTCCCTCAATCACCACCAGATCGCCGTCTTTCAGAGCCTGCTTCATGTAGTACAATTCCCTGTGACCCCGGTAATCGTCCCAGGGACCTTCCTGGAAACGCCATTCGCCGCTGTCCTCCACATATTTCAGGGAATAGGTGACAGGTTCCGCAGCGGAAACCTGTGCCTGTTTTACGCCGGGGGCCAGAACCAGCAGGGCTGCCGCCGCAAACAGGGAAACAATTTTTTTCAGTCTCTTCATGTTATTAACCTCCTAAAATTTGATTGATACTGTTGTCTGGCTCCCGCAGGTTATGAGGCCGCGCGAAAGCCGGTGACAAATCTTTGGAAATCAGCGGAAGGGGGCGTAAATGTCCTCATATCCTGTTTCTTTGGCCACCACCACAAACCGTCCCCGGTCCACATGGTAAGAACAGGTGGAGAGAGTCAGGAACCGATCTCCGAACTCGGCTGTAACCCCGGTGTCATACAGGGAGAGTTCTTTGATATTGTCATAGAAATAATCGAACTCTTCCTGGGTGTCCGCCTGGAAAAACTGGTAAAACTTAAATACCTGATCGGTCTTTTTGTAGACCTGCGAGGGGAACACGGCAATCACCTCATAGGTGTGAAGCCCGTCCTCGGTGTGGAGCATCATTTCCCGATGTTCCTGGAAATAGGATTCTTCCTGATACTTGTCCAACTCGCCGAACATGGCCCCGGATTTCATATTGTGGCCGTGGATAATCAGGTTGGTGGTAATGGGATCCACGCAGCTGTCCGTGTCTAGGATCAGGCAGCCGTTTTGGTTGCTTTTGCCGTCAAAGCCCCGGCGGAGATAATAATTCTCGTCCCGGGGGGTCCACATCACGGGATAATCCATCTTTGTGTCCGGTACCACCAGCCAGGCCGCCATATCTTCATTGGCCAGAAAACTGTCCTGATAAGGGTTCTCCACCGGCTCCGGGGTGGGAAGGGGAGTGGGGGCAGGGGGCTCCTGGGGCGGCGCTTCGCCGGACGTATCCTGCTCCGGGATGTCTGACGGGGTATCTGCCGCAGGAGTTTCTTCCGTTCCTTCGGGAATCTGCTGTGTGTAACTTTCCGCCGAGGCCCGAAGGGCTTCCAGCGTCTCTTGTGCCTGCCTGTCCATCTGGTGGCGGTACAGCAGGATCCCTCCCGCCGTTGCCAGACAGCATATGCCGACTGCAATAAGTGTGATGAATAGGTTTCTTGTGTTTTTTCTCATGGCTCCATTATACGATAGAGAGTAGGGATTTTGCAATAAGTTTAGAAAAATATAAGAAATTTCTATTTTATTTGTAACGATTTACCAATAATATCTGACAGTTGGGATAAGAGCAGCAGGAATCGTTTATCTACAAATAGGGAGGCAAATTATGAGAGGAAAAGAGAAATGCAGAGCTTTAAAGGAAATACGCGGGCAGATTGCCCGGGAGAATGATATCCCATTTGCGGTGTCACAGTGTACTTACCAGGGGGAGTGCAGGGGAACCTGCCCGAAATGTGAGGCGGAACTGCGCTATCTGGAGCGGGAACTGGCCATCAGGAAGGGGCTGGGCAAGGCCGTGGCGGTGGTGGGGATTTCCGCCTCTGTGTGCGCGGGTCTCACGGCCTGCAGTCCCATGGACAGCGTGCAGGACTTTTTTCAGGGCCTGGAAAACGGAAGCGACCTTGAAATTGCAGGAAACATAAGCGAGGCAGAGCCTTCCACGGAGACGCTGGATCTGAATGTGGAAGGAATGGTGGAGGAACTGCAGGGGGACATTGCCCCGCTGGAGGAAACGGATACCAACATGGAAAACGGAGCCTCCGGGGAGGATGCGTCTTGAGTGTCATGCTTCCTGTTTTTTCCATAGCGCGTCACCGGCTGGTTACGGACGGGCAGGGAGTGACTACGCTGGTGGGGGCCTACGGCTGCCCTTTGCAGTGCCGATACTGCATCAATCCCCATGCCTGGCGGCCATCCACTCTGGAGAAGTGCATGCGTTTAACACCGGAACAATTATATGATAAGGTTAAGATAGACAATCTTTACTTCCTGGCCACGGGAGGAGGCGTGACCTTCGGAGGCGGGGAATCGCTGCTCCACGCTGCTTTTATCACCGCTTTCCGGCAGGTCTGCGGCCCGGATTGGCGTCTGACGGTGGAGACTTCCCTGCATGTGCCGCCCGAAAACCTGGAGCAGGTGTTGGAAGCGGCGGACCAGTTCATTGTAGATATCAAGGATTTGGACCGGGAAGTATATGCCTCTTACACCGGACAGCCCCAGGATCCTCTGGAGGAGAACCTGCGGCGGCTGGCGGCATGCCTGCCCCCGGACAGGGTGCAGATCCGGATTCCCCGCATTCCGGGCTACAATACGGAAGAAAATATCCGAAGATCCCTGGATAAATTAAAGCAGATGGGATTTACCCGTTTGGAAGTCTTCCATTATATCCTGCAAAAATCGTAGTGGCAGTTTCATACAAGGCATACTCTAAAAAAAATTTAAATTTAGCATATTATACCAAAGAAAAAGTATTGCGAAAATTTAAACAATGTATTATAATAGCCTTAGTAAAAAAATACGAAAGGAGACGAAGTATGAAACTGAATCCGAGAGAACTTGAGGTGTTAAAGATTCTGCATGAGAATGAGCGGGCTTTGACATCCACCGAGATTGTCAATTCCGGTGAAGAGTTGACCCAGAGCACCGTACAGGCCGTGCTTCGCAAGATGCTGGCAGCCGAGTTGGTAGAGGTGAAAGGTGTTACCCACAGCGGCAATGTGCTGAGCAGAACCTTCGGCCCCACAGCAAAGTCCAAGGAGGTATTGGTGGAGAAGTTTCTGGGGGATATCAAGAATTTTCACACCATTATCAGCAAGACGGCCATCCTGGCAGGGCTGCTGGAACTGGATGAGGAAGGTCCCGTGAAGGAGAAGGAGATCGACGAACTGATCAACTATCTGACGGATCTGAAAAAGAAGGGTAAGAAGTAAGTGTGGCGGCATATATAGCGCCATATGAAAAGGGCCGGACTTGAAAAGAGTCCGGCCCTTTTATGGGCAAAAACAGGGGCCTTTGCTATATGTGCAGGTCTTTTCGGTCAAATATCAGGAGGCCCGATGCGAAAAATACCGCGGCGCCTGTCAGGAGAATAAATATACCTGCCACGGCTTTGCTTTCGCCTGCAATGATGCCATCAGGATGGAACAGGGTAAAGAAAGTAAAATATTTTGCTTTTTCCGCTTTGCCGCCCACATTGGCAAGCATCTGCAATACATACATGAATATGGGCACCCCTGCTCCGAAAGCAATGCTGTATTTTGTATCTGAAAATATGCAGGAAGAAAGAAAACATATGCTGCCAATAAACAAATGCAGGCACAGCAGTCCGCCGTTCAGCGCAAAAAGCGCCTTCACATCCAGTTCTCCCGGGAAACCGCCTGCGGCGCAAATTAATTCCAGGATTGTGGTGTAAAGAACCAGCAGCAAAATGCCGCTTACCAGCACCATCATCTGGGTAAAGGCAATGGCGCGCCGTTTTACAGGCGCAGCCGCCAACAAAGCCATGGAGCCCTTATCCACATATTTCGCAATCAGGGCATTTCCGCGTAGGATGCAGAATAGCATGGGAAAAATCAGCAGTATAAAACCATAGAGGTAGGATACCATAAAGCCCAGAAGAGTCGCCGCGGATGCTTTCATACCCACCGAGGCCATCAATTCCGGCATGACTTCTACGAAACTGTCTAAGGTTTTCATCAGTTCGGGATCGTACATACTGATAATAATGGAAACATACATGGTAATGATTGCGCTGAAAATGATCAGCAACTTTATGCTTCCCTTCATTTCACGTTTATACAGCGCCATGCTCATCATGCTTCTCACCTCCGTAATAATTCATAAAGATTTCTTCCAGACTTTGCTTTGTGGTAACCGTAACCTCCAATCCGTTTTGTATACCGCTGAAATCCGCGGCAAATGCCTGGGCATCAGACTCGTTTGCCAGGGTTACGGTATAATTGCGGGTATGACGTTCACGCAGCGCAGCGGCGTCGTCAACAGCCACCATTCTGCCTTGCCGTATGATTCCAATACGGTCGCAGGTTCTTTCGACTTCCTCAAACATATGGCTTGACATCAGAATCGTCTTGCCATGCTTTTTTTCATCCGCTATTAAATCAATGAATCTGCTTTGCATCAGCGGGTCAAGTCCGCTGGTGGGTTCATCAAGAATCAGAATATCCGGGTCATGCATAAAAGCGGCAACGATTCCCAGTTTTTGCTTCATCCCCTTGCTCATCTTTTTTATTTTGGTTTTGGGGTTTAATTCAAAACGTTCCAGCAGTTCCCCCTTACGGTTCTGGGTGCCGATTCTGCGGTATTCTGCGATGAATTTCAGAAACTCCGCGCCGGATATATCTTCAAAAAAACTGATTTCGCCGGGAATATAGCCCAGCCTTGCCTGCACTTTGTCTCTGTCTCTCCAACAATCCAGACCGCCCATGGTACAACTTCCTGACTTGGGCTTCAGAAATCCCATTAAATGTCGTATGGTGGTTGTTTTACCGGCCCCATTGGGCCCAAGAAATCCAAAGGCTTCCCCCTGCTTCACATGAAAGGATATGTCAAATACACCCTTTCCGCCTCCATAATCACGGACCAGGCTTTCAACCTTAATGACGCTCATAAATTTTCCTCCTCGTATGCAATTTGCTTACATATTTTTAATTATATCTGTTTGACTCAAATACGCAAGCCTCTTTGTTACTACTTTTGTGAGGACGGCTTGATATTTTCTGTTTTTTCCAGTACACTAAGTAGGGTAATCGGGATCCGAGAGACGGAGAAAGGCGGCGGGCGTGGAAGAGAGACAGAAGGAAATGCCAAAGGAGAAGCGGCGGAAAGTCCGGGAACTGGCAGAGCAGGTGTTGGCTCTGTCCAGAGACAATATACTGGTGTCCCTGCGGTTTCTGGATGTGGCCATGATGGAACTTTCGTGGCAGGCCGGGGAGGCGGCAGGCTGTATCGCCACCGATGGCAGCACTGTGTGGTATGACCCGGAATATGTGCTGCGATTATATCAAAGGGACCCCCGGCTGGTGACCCGCAGCATGCTGCATCTGCTGCTGCACTGCATTTTTTTCCACAGCTTTGCCTATGACAAGGTGGAGCGGGAGCTGTGGGACCTGGCGGCGGATCTGGCAGTGGAGGGCGTGATCCTGGAGATGGGGCTGCCCATTGCGGCCCTGGACACGGATGCGGAGGCCCGGGGAAAACTGCGGGTCTGGCAGGAGGACGCAGGGGCCCTGACGGCGGAACGGATTTATAAATATATGAGGCACAACCCCATGGGGCCCGGGGAGCGGCAGGATCTGCTGCGGCTGTTTTACCGGGACAGTCATGAGCGGTGGACGCCCCGGGGGGAAGTACAGATGACTCCGGAACAGTGGCGGAAGATCAGCGAGCGGGTAAAAGCGGATCTGAAGTCCTTTACCAGGGGCCGGGCCCACACCCAGGGACTGGAGAAAAATCTGGCGGAGGCCACCCGGGACCGATACGATTACAGCGCCATACTCAGGCGCTTCACGGTGATGGGAGAGGACTTGACGGTCAACGATGAGGAATTTGACTATATTTATTATACCTATGGGCTGGAGCGGTATGGCAACATGCCCCTGATCGAACCCCTGGAGTACAAGGACGCCAGAAAGGTAAAGGAATTCGTCATTGCTCTGGACACTTCCGCATCCTGCCGGGGGCCGGTGGTGAAGGAGTTCTTGAACAAGACCTACTCCCTGCTGAAGGGGGCCGAGAATTTTTTTACCAGAATCAATGTGCATATCATACAGTGTGACAATGAAGTACAGAGTGACACCAGGATCACCTGTGATGAGGATTTTCAGGCGTTTTTGGCCCACGGCAAGCTGCAGGGCTTTGGGGCCACGGACTTTCGGCCGGTGTTCGACTATGTGGACAGGCTGTTGGAACAGGGAGAATTTGAGAATCTGAAAGGATTGATCTATTTCACTGACGGCTACGGCATTTATCCTCAGAGGATGCCCGGCTATGATGTGATCTTTGCGTTCCTGGAGGAGGACGAAGCGCGTCAGCCGGTCCCCCCCTGGAGTATGAAAGTTGTGATTGAGAGTGAACTGTAAGGCGGCGGGCTGCCGGGAAAGGAATGGATATGAATATCAGACAGGCGAAGGAGTATATCAAGAACTCCGTGAATATCTATTTAAAAAAAGACGAGTTCGGGGAGTATTGCATTCCCGTGGTGCGCCAGCGGCCCATCTTCCTGCTGGGAGCCCCGGGCATCGGCAAGACCGCCATCATGGAACAGGTGGCCCAGGAGATGGGGATTGCGCTGGTGTCCTATTCCATGACCCACCACACCCGTCAGTCGGCGCTGGGCCTTCCTTTTATCGCCCACAAGACTTATGGCGGTCAGTCCTATGATATCTCCGAGTATACCATGAGCGAAATTATCGCGGCGATTTATGAGACCATGGAGGAGAGCGGCGTCCGGGAAGGGATTCTGTTTCTGGACGAGATCAACTGTGTGTCGGAGACCCTGGCCCCGGCCATGCTGCAGTTTTTGCAGTATAAAGTGTTCGGGCGTCACCGGGTGCCGGAGGGTTGGGTGATTGTCACCGCGGGCAATCCGCCGGAGTACAACAAATCCGTCCGGGAGTTTGACGTGGTAACCATGGACCGGCTGAAGATCATGGAGGTGGAGGCGGACTACCGCACTTGGAAGGAATATGCGCTGGAACGTCATTTGCACAGCGCGGTACTGAATTTTCTGGATCTGAAAAAAGAGTATTTTTACCATATGGAGACCACCGCCAAGGGGCGCAGCTATGTGACCGCCCGGGGCTGGGAAGACTTGTCCCAGATTCTGTACCACTATGAGGAGGAGAGTCTCAACGTGGACGAGACCCTGGTGGGACAGTATATCCGTAACGATCGGATCGTCCGGGAATTTACGGCCTATTATGATTTATACAGGAAATACAAAAAGGATTATCGGATCCAGGAAATCCTGGAGGGCAGGCCGCCTGTGCAGGCCATCGCCCGGGCCAGGGAGGCGGCTTTCGACGAACGGCTGTCCCTGGTGGGGATGCTGCTGGACCGGATGCTGGCGGACATGCAGGAGGTGATGGAGCAGGCTGCGTTCCTGACGGATACCCGCGCCCTGCTGCTGGCGGTAAAAAATACGGCTGGTGCGGATGCCGGGCCCGGCCGGGTGGCGGCCTGCATGGAGCGTCTGGAGGAGAATCGGAGGGGCCAGATGTTTGCCGCGGACCGGGCGGGCACTCTGTCCAGGGAGGACCGCCGCAGACACAAAAAGGTGCTGCAGTTCCTGGAGCAGGCTCGAAAGGCAGCGGCGCCGGAGGAGACCTGGGAAACCGCTTTCGGGGCAGTGAAGGGACAGTATGAGGCGGCGGTTGCCGCCATGAAGCGGGAGACGGAGCGGGTGCAAGGGGAGCTGCACCATCTGTTTGTCTTTGCCCAGGAGGCTTTTGCGGAGGGCAATGAAATGCTGATCCTGGTGACGGAACTGACCGTGAGCAGCGCAGGGGCAGGATTTATCGCCGCTTTCGGCAGCCCGGATTACCAGCGCCACAGTCAGGATCTGATGCTTTCGGAGCGGCAGAGCCAGATACAAGCCCAGATTGGGGAATTATTTACCGACTGAGCGGCGGCCGGAGGAGACCTGGGGGAGCAGGCGGCAACACGGGTGCGGCCATGTCATATATGGAGAGGCAGATATGAAAGAGTATGAGTATAACACAGGGGACGGCAGTCTGCGATACATTGTGGAGCCGGAGGGTGCGTGCATCACCGGCTGGCAGGGGCGGGGATGGCTGGCCCGGGTGCCGGAGCGCATCGGGGACAGCCCCGTGACTGCCGTGGGAAGAAAGGCATTTCTCAGCGGAAAAAATCTGCGGGAGATCTGTCTGCCCCCAGGGCTGCGCAGCATCGGAGACTGGGCTTTTGCCTATTGCAGCAACCTGGAAAGAGTTCTTCTTCCGGCGGGATGCGACCGATTGGGAAAGGCTTTGTTTCTGGACTGCGGACATCTGGACTGCGTGGAGGGCGTCTGCCCGGACGCGGAGGGAGGGGAGCGGCGGGCCTGGACGCCGGAGGTGGGCCGGCTGCTGGCGGCTGCTGTGATACAGCTGGAAGCCTACTATCTGCTGGAGCCTAAAGCCGTGGGCAGCCCGGAGTGGCTGCGGAAATGGGACCTGCGGCTGGAAGCGGTGATGCGGGCCGGGGATCAGGAGGGCTATTCCCGGCAGGTGCTGTGCGGCGAGGAGGATTACGGAAGCACGGACCTGGACGCCTTTTTGCGGGCCAAGAGACAGAAGAAGGTGCGGCTGGCCATGCTGCGTCTCTTGTGCGGGGAGGGGCTTTCGCCGGATATGCGGCAATATCTGGAACAATATCTGATCTCACATACCATGGGCTGTGAGAGCGAGGAGACCTGGCAGGTGATACTGGCGGAAGGAGAGGAACGTTCCGAGTATGTGCAGCTGTTTTTGGGGCTGGGCTGTGCCGGCAGGGAAAACATAGAGTCCATGATCCGACAGATGGGGGAAGACCAGCCCCGGCTGCGGGCGGGATTTCTGCGCTACCAGCAGGAACAGCTGGGACATAATGATTTTTTCGCGGGCCTGTCTCTGTGAGAAAAGAAGGGGATATTCGCCTTTAAATGGTTGCGGCGGCAGGAAAAAGTGGTATAATTAAGGAAGAGATAAACAGTAAACCATATTTTTAGAAAAAAGGAGACCGCTATGACATTGGCAGAGGCAAAACAGAAACTGGCCCGGTTCGGCCAGGAGCATGTACTGAAGTATTATGAGGAACTGGATGAGGCGGGCCGGGAAGCGCTGCTTCAGCAGATTGCAGAGACGGACATGAGCATACTGGCCTCCTGCATGCACAAGGAGGAACTGGTTCAAAGGGGGAAGATTACCCCTCTTGCAGCCATGGAACTGGAGGAGATCGCCGCCAACAGAAAGGGCTTTACAGCCACGGGCCTTGAGGCCATCCGGGACGGTAAGGTAGGCGCGGTGCTGTTGGCAGGGGGGATGGGCACCCGCCTGGGTTCCGACAATCCCAAGTGCATGTACAATGTGGGCGTCACCAGGGAGCTGTACATATTTGAGTGCCTGGTCAACAATTTGATGGATGCGGTGCGGCAGAGCGGCTGCTGGATCCATCTCTTTGTCATGACCAGCGAGAAGAACAACGATACCACGATTAAGTTCATGCAGGAGAAGGCATTTTTTGGCTACAATCCGGAATTCGTGCATTTCTTCAGACAGGAGATGGCGGCGGCCACGGACTATGAGGGCAAGATTTATCTGGAGGAGAAGGGCAGACTGGCCACCTCCCCCAACGGCAACGGCGGCTGGTTTGTCTCCATGAAGAACGCGGGCCTGCTGGACATGGTTAAGGCCGAAGGCATTGAGTGGATCAATGTGTTCGCGGTGGACAATGTGCTGCAGCGAATTGCGGATCCCTGTTTCATAGGCGCCACCATTCAGAGGAACTGCGATGTGGGAGCCAAGGTGGTGCGCAAGAATGCTCCGGATGAGAAGGTGGGCGTGATGTGCCTGGAGGACGGGCGGCCTTCCATTGTGGAGTATTATGATCTGACACAGGAACTGATGGACGCCAGGGATGAGAAAGGGGAACCGGCCTACAATTTCGGCGTGATCCTGAACTATCTGTTCCGGGTATCCGCTCTGGAGCAGCTTCTGGACGGCAGCCTGCCCCTGCATGTGGTGGAGAAGAAGATTCCCTGTCTGGACGAGAAGGGAGAACTGGTAAAACCCCAGGAACCCAATGGTTATAAGTTTGAGAATCTGGTGCTGGATATGATTCATCAGATGGATAGCTGTCTGCCCTACGAAGTGGAGAGAAACCGGGAGTTTGCGCCCATCAAGAACAAGACGGGTATTGATTCCGTGGAGAGCGCCCGGGCGCTGCTTCAGGAGAACGGTGTGGAACTGTAGACGCGGACCGTAGGGATGCGGAATGAATAATGGCAACATGCCGCACAGGCGCGGCGGATCGGAGAAGAATCTATGAAAATATTGGTGACAGGCGGCGCGGGCTATATTGGCAGCCATACCGTGGTGGAACTGCAGAATGCAGGCTATGAGGCAGTGGTAGTGGACAATCTGAGCAATTCCAGCGAGAAAGTCCTGCAGAGGGTGGAAAAGCTGACGGGGAAGGCGGTGCCCTTCTACAAAGCGGATATTCTGGATAGAGCGGCTCTGGAGAAAATCTTTGCCGCAGAGAAGCCGGATGCGGTGATCCATTTCGCCGGGCTCAAGGCGGTGGGTGAGTCTGTCCAGAAGCCCTGGGAGTACTATGAGAACAACATCGCCGGTACATTAACTCTGGTGGATGTGATGCGTCAAAACGGGGTAAAGAACCTGATCTTTTCTTCCAGCGCCACGGTATACGGCGATCCGGCCTTCGTGCCCATCACCGAGGAATGTCCCAAGGGACAGTGCACCAATCCCTACGGCTGGACCAAGTCCATGCTGGAGCAGATTTTGTCCGACATCCAGAAAGCGGATCCCCAGTGGAATGTGATCCTGCTGCGGTATTTCAACCCCATCGGGGCCCATAAGAGCGGTACCATCGGGGAGAATCCCAACGGCATTCCCAACAATCTGATGCCCTATATTACCCAGGTGGCCGTGGGCAAGCTGGCCCAGCTGAGCGTCTATGGCGACGATTACGACACCCCGGACGGAACCGGTGTCAGAGACTATATCCATGTGGTGGATCTGGCCCTGGGCCATGTGAAGGCGCTTAAGAAGATCCGGGAGAAGGCGGGGCTGAAGATTTACAATCTGGGAACCGGCAAAGGCTACAGTGTGCTGGACGTGGTGAAAAACTTTGAGGCGGCCAGCGGCGTCAAGATTCCCTATGTGGTTAAAGACCGCCGGGTAGGGGATGTGGCCGCCTGCTACTCGGATGCTGCCAAGGCCAGGGAAGAACTGGGCTGGGAAGCACAGTACGACATGCTGGAGATGTGTGCCGATTCCTGGAGATGGCAGAGCCAGAACCCCAATGGGTATGATGAATAATCGTTGCTGACGTGAAAGAATGTGATTGACGTGAATGCCGGGCATATCGGACTGAAAACCGATATGCCCGGCAAGGCTTTTCTGCAAAGTTAATTAAATCAATATTTGCCATGGGCGAATCATGAGATCACATGCGTATGGTCAGGCCACATAGGCATACATGAAGATAAAATGGCAGATACTGCCTCCCATGACAAACAGGTGAAAAATTTCATGGGAACCAAAGTATTTGTGGTGCGCGTTGAAGAGGGGAAGTTTCAACGCGTAAATCACGCCGCCTATGGTATAGATAATGCCTCCTGCCAGCAGCCATAAAAACGCGGCGGTGGGAAGGGTATCCAGGAGTTGGCCGAACACCAGGACGCAAACCCAGCCCATGGCGATATAGATCAGCGAGGAAAACCACTTGGGGCAGGTGACCCAGAGGGCTTTAATCAGCATACCCGCGATGGCGATTCCCCACACCAGCGCCAGCATGGCGTAGCCGGACGCGCCGCCCAGTACGATCAGACATACAGGGGTGTAGGAGCCGGCGATCAGTACAAAAATCATCATATGGTCAATTTTTTTGAAAAACTTCAGCCGGGAACCGGTGAGGTTCACGCTGTGGTAAGTGGCGCTGGCGCCGTAGAGCAGAATCATGCTGGCCATAAACACGGTCATGGCAGTCAGCGTGACATTGCCGCCGGACGTGGCGGCTTTAACCAGCAGCGGCATGGCGGCAAACACGGCCATCATCATGCCGATAAAATGGGTCAGGGCGCTGCCCGGTTCTCTTATTGTAATCTGCATATTGACACCTCCGAGTTCTACAGCCGTCCGGCCAGGGTATGACTGGCGGACGCTCTCTGCAATCAAATATCCAAAAGATTCTCTTGGAACCATTATATGTAGTTTTTGAAACTACATTCAATATATTTGAATACTACACCATGCAGATAAGAATGTCAATACTTTTTTGAACCGAAAAAGTCATTACATTTCAATTAACTTTGGAAGGAACTCACTTTTTAATCTTCTTCAATTACCTGAATTTCCAGATAGTCAAAGGGAATCTCCTCTATAAAATTGTCCTGGCGGAATCTGGCTTTTTTGTGGCGCTTGAATTCCGTCACCGTGGCGTCCAGCCAGATGGGCTTTCCCAGGTCAAACTCGTAACAGACCTGATCCAGAGCCCGGAAGATCTTGTGAGTCCTCGTATCCTGGCTGTCATCGGCAATCACGGTATCCCGAAGCATTTTGTTGTCCGCAAATTCTCTTGCCCATAAACGAAACATTTTCTTCTACTCCTCATGTCAATGTGTTTTTTCAAATTCCATAGTTCAACGGCACAACCCATTTTATCATAGCAGATGGGAAAGCACAAATTCTTTTATTTTCCTGAATATAAATTGCTTTTGACGCATAAACATAAATAGTGGGCTTCAACCATGTAAAAACCACCAACAATTATTAAAAAAGGATTAATATTTTGTGAAAAACATACATTTTTGGAATACTTTGTGTTATACTGAACTCAGTAAAAACAGTTCTTTGGAGCTAGAAGGAGTACATATGGAATTACGAGTTGATAATGATGATGGAGTTGACAGTTGGAAGGAGGTCAATCTTGTATATAATGCGGCGCTGAAACAGGTGGAAACCAAGATAGAGATTCTGAATGACGAATTTCAGCATGTGCATCAGTACAATCCCATTGAGCATATCAAAGCGAGGATCAAGACACCTGAAAGCATTGTCAAGAAGCTGAAACGGCATGGTCATGAATCCACCATTGACAATATGGTGAAGTATATTAACGATATTGCCGGGATTCGGATAATCTGTTCCTTTACTTCCGACATTTATCAGATCGCCAAGATGATACGGCAGCAGAAGGACATCCAGATTATATGCGAGAAGAATTATATTACCTATCCCAAAGCCAGCGGCTACAAAAGTTATCACATGATTGTGACGGTGCCGGTGTATCTTTCGGACCGCATAGTGGATACCAAGGTGGAGATACAGATCCGCACCGTGGCCATGGACTTTTGGGCCAGCCTGGAGCATAAGATACATTATAAATTTGAAGGAGATGCCCCGGAACATATTAAGAGTGAACTGGTGGAATGCGCCAAGATGGTATCAGATCTTGACAGCAGGATGCTGTCTCTGAACGAGGAGATTCTGGCCATCAGCCATGCCAAGAATATTCAGGCGGTATGAGTCATTGCTCCGCAGCTTCCCTGAAATGAGGAGTGCCCAGACACCTTGCGGCGTCTGGGCTATTATGAAAAAATTAGCAATTATGCTGTGCGTTGGTTAGTTAATTAGTATGTGCTTAGTATAGCAATCAAATATGAATAATCTGTGAACACCATGTAAATCTTTGGTGAATCTTACAAAGCGAACTGCCTGTTTTTGCCAAAATTATACATTTTGCATAAATGCGGGGCCTCAGAGAATTTTCAGGGGACGCTGTCTTTTTTTAGTTGTAATGTTGTACAAACAATGATAAAATAAAACAAATACTTTGTACTTTTAGATGCTTGGAGGAAAATAAATGGATACGTTTATCGACAAACTGGCACAGCGTCTGACGGCGCAGGAAATGATAAAGGCGAACACTGCGGCGGATGCAGAGGAATTGCATAAGGTCCAGGGACAGGTGAAGCAATATGAGGCCTACCTGGATGAACTGCAGAATATCAGTTCGGCTGTCACGGCTTCTGTCAGCAGGCTGGAGCACGCCGGTGAAGCCTCCGGGGAGATGGTGGACCGGCTGGAGCATGCCAGCGTGGCTTCCGCCGCCGTAATCGAGCGTCTGGAAGGGGCTATAGAAAACGCGCTTCAGGTGATTGGCCGCATGGAACATATGCAGCAGGTCTCCGCGGAACTGGCGGACAAACTGGAGCATGCGGATGTGGCCTCCGCCGCGTCTGCGGAGCGGATTGACCAGGTGGTAAACGCAGGACTTGACAAGCTGGAACGTGCGCAAATCAATACAGACGGTATCAATGAACTGGTGGAGGCCGGTATCCGTAAAATCAGGGAAGTGCAGCAGGACAATGAAAATATCCAGATGCTGCTTAAGGACAGTACCAACAGTCAGAACGAGACAATCAGCGACTATGTGCACAAGGAAAATGTGAAAGTTTACCGCAATGTGCAGGCTGTGGTGGTGGAGGAAGCCGCCAAACATACGGAGAATCTGGAGAAAATCAGCAAGGCAGGCGCAGGCAAAATGGGATTGCTGCTGGGAATATCCGCCGTGGCATTGCTGGCATCGCTGGGCTCTCTGGTGTTCCAGATCCTGGCTTATCTGCATGTCATCTGACACAGGGAATCTATGACGGCCATGTCTCGGGACATGGCCGTTTTCTATAAAGTAGGGAATGCCGTTCGGGAATCTGCGGAACTCAAACAGCATATTCCCGAACTCTAATTAGGAGGATCTAATGGAAAAGGAATTGTGGAAGCCGGGAAATATGTTGTATCCGCTGCCGGTGGTAATGGTCAGCGTGACGGACGGGGAGGGCCATGACAATATAATCACAGTGGCCTGGGCAGGCACGGTCTGCAGCGATCCTCCCATGCTGTCCATCTCCGTGCGGCCGGAGCGTTACTCTTATTCTCTGCTGAAAAAGACGGGGGAATTTGTGGTGAATCTGGTGACGGAAGAGTTGGTGTACGCCACGGATTTCTGCGGTGTGAAAAGCGGAAGGGAACTGGACAAGTTCCGGGAGATGAAGCTGACAAAGCTGCCGGCCCAACAGGTGCAGGCGCCCCTTATCGGCGAGAGCCCGGTGAATCTGGAGTGCAGAGTGACCCAGGTGATTCCCCTGGGTACCCACGATTTGTTCCTGGCCCGGATCGTGGCGGTTCATGCGGACCGGCAATATATGGATGAGAAGGGAAAGTTCCATCTGGAGCAGGCCGGGCCGGTGGTGTATTCCCATGGAGATTATCTGGCCACGGGGAAAAAACTGGGCACTTTCGGATACAGTGTCAGGAAGAGGAAGGAGTAGAGGGGGAGTCCATCAGACTTCCTCTTTTTATAATGTCCTTGCCGTATTTGCCGCGAAGCCCGTCCAGGGCCTTGTCCAGGCGCTGCTGTCTGTCCCTGTCCGGTGCGGCCCGGAACGCCTTGCCGGCAGACCCGGTGGTAGGCGCGCCATAGTCAAACAGATTCAGCTGCACCGGCTCTGCCTCCGACGCCAGCTTGGAGGTGCGCACCCCCAGCAGACGTATGGGCTCTCCGTTCCAGAGTTCCTCAAACAGTTTGCAGGCGGCCTGGTAGATGGCCTGGGAAGAAGCGGTGGGAGCGGGCAGCTGCATCTGGTGGGATACGGACCGGAAGGAAGCGTACTTGATCTCCGTGCTGACCATTCCTGCCAACTCCCCGGAGGCCCGGAGTCTTCCGGCCACGGACTCGGCCAGGGAGAGAAGCACGGGCAGGGCATCCTCCCGGGTCAGCGCGTCCTGGGGCAGCGTGGTGGAATTGCCCACTCCTTTTACTTTCACAGGCTTTGGCGTGAGGTCCGAGTCGTCAATCCCATTGGCATACTGCCACAGGGTGAGGCCATGGCTTTTTAAATGGGCCTCCAGGATATCCGTCTGGGCATGGGCCAGGTCGCCGATGGTGAGAATACCCAGCTTGCGCAGGGTTTCCACGCTGGACTGACCGCAGAGAAACAGGGAGGATACGGGGAGGGGCCACAGCTTTTCGGGGATTTCCCGGGCGAACAGAGTGTGAACCAGGTCAGGCTTCCTGAAATCGGAAGCCATTTTGGCCAGCACTTTGCGGTCGGAGATCCCCACGTTGACAGTGAAACCCAATGTGTCCCGTACCTTGTCCTTGATCTGCCGGGCCGCCTCCCGGGGAGAGGAATATTTTTTTGAAATGGGGGTATAATCCATATAGCATTCGTCAATACTGACCTGTTCGATATCAGGGCAGATGTCGGATAAAAGCTGCATTAATTCCCGGCTGCGCCGATGGTACATGGCGTGATCCGGGGGGGCTGTCACCAGCACGGGGCATTTGCGCAGGGCATTCACCACAGGTTCCCCGGTGGTGATCCCATAGGCTTTGGCGGGCAGGGATTTGGCCAGCACTACGCCGTGCCGCTTCGCCATGTCGCCGCCCACGATGGAGGGGATCAGGCGCAGGTCCGTGCCGCTGCCTTCCTGCAGCAGGGAGAGGGCGGTCCAACTGAGGAAAGCGGAATTGACATCAATATGGAAAAATATGTGTTCTCCCATGGCCGTACCTCCTTTTTGCCTGCCTGCGGGCGTAGTCGCTATTTCTTAATATTAGTATACACCCGGCAAGAAGTTCTTTACAACTAAAATCAAAGTTGGTATGATATATGAGGTTATTGGATACCGGCGGAGAAAACAAGAGGCTTTAGATGAAAATTACAAAATATGGAAAATTTTTAAAATATACATATATAAAATGGAATCTGCTGATACTGTTTATGGGCCTGCTGTTTATGCAGGGGATTGTAAAGCTGGAGAGCACGGGGGACAATTTGTTCCACATTTTTATAAACGGCTCCCGGGTGGGCAGCGTGGCGGACCCGGAGGATGCGGAGCATATGCTTTGGGAGGCCAGGCGGGAAATCGCCGCCCCGGCGCAGGGACTGGTGCTGATGGACGTGGAGATGACCTATGTGGGCGAAGAGGTCCTGTACGGCTATGTGGATGATCCCCAGGAGGTCTATGATAATATTCTCCAGGCGCTGCGGACCGGCGTCCGGGAGACCAGCGTCCTTTCTTATACCCTGAAGATGGACGAGTATATGGTTAACCTGGCCTCCCTGGAGGAGATGGAAAAGCTGCTGCAGGCAGTGGTCAGCAAATATGACAGCGAGGGCAAATTCGGCGTGGACATTGTGCAGGACGAGAACCGCCTGTTTAACGTGCTGACAGCCAATGCGGTGGACAGGCAGAAACAGTCCCAGGAGCAGGAAATGCTGGCGCAGCAGGAACAGCAGCTCTTCCCGGAGGCGGGCATTCAGGCGGAGCTGAGCCGGTTTTTTGCCCAGGACGTGGAGAAGGAGGAGAAGGATTTCGGGGATTATGATCTGGGTATCCTGTCCATGGATTTTGCGGAGAAAGTGGAGATCGTGGAGGCATATCTGCCCCAGAGCCAGTTGCAGCCGCTGGACAAGGCCATAGAAGAACTGACGGTGGAACAGGAAACCGTGGGTACCTATGAGGTGCAGTCCGGGGATACGCTTTCGGAGATCGCCATCAAGGTAAACATCCCCATGGACGACATCGTGGCCATGAACGACAGCCTGGAGGATATCAATACCATGATCCGGGCAGGCCAGGAACTGATCATCACGGTGCCGGAGCCCAAGATCACCATGGAGCGCCAGGAAGTCAATTATTATGAGGAAATATATGACGCGCCGGTGCAGTATATCGAAAGGGATGATTGGTTTACCACCCAGACCAATGTGATTCAGCAGCCCTCCGCCGGCTTCCGTAAAGTAGTGGCCCGGGAGAGTTATGAAAATGATACGCTGACCCAGCGGGAGATCCTGAAGGAAGAGGTGGTCATGGAAGCCGTGGCCAAGATTGTGGAGCGGGGGACCAAGGTGCCTCCCACCTATATCAAACCCATTTCCGGCGGTCGGGCATCTTCCGGTTTCGGCAGGCGGAAAGCGCCCACCAAGGGGGCAAGCACCTATCACAAGGGCCAGGACTGGGCAACGCCCGTGGGCACCACCGTAGTGGCCTCCTGCGGCGGCCGGGTGTCCAAGGCCGGCTGGGGCAGCGGCTATGGTTATGTGGTGTATATTGACCATGAGGACGGCAGGCAGACCCGGTACGCCCATCTCTCCAAGATCCTGGTGAAGGCCGGGGAATATGTGAAGCAGGGCCAGAAGATCGCCCTCAGTGGCAACACGGGTATCTCCTCGGGCCCCCATGTACACTTTGAAATCCTGATCGGGGGCAAGCAGGTGAACCCCCTGAAATACCTGAAGTGACAAGGCGGAACGAACGTTCTGTTTTACAAACAGGAATTTTGTGGTATAATGGCAGTATTCAATTTGGATAGTTAACGGACAGGCATTTACGGCATGATGGCATGGATGTGCCATCATGCCCTTAATAAGGCAAAAACGGGTTTCGGCCCCCCTGCGGCGGGGCGGTTTCCCCTGTGATTTGGAAAATCAGTCTTTTATATAAATCTGTATGAGGTAGACAAAATGGAACAATACGCAATTAAAGGCGGTAATCCATTGGTGGGCGAAGTGGAGATAGGAGGGGCCAAAAATGCGGCGCTTCCTATTCTTGCTGCGTCGGTTATGACCGATGAGACCGTATATATAGACAATTTGCCGGATGTGAGGGATACCAATGTACTGTTGAAAGCCATGCAGGGTATCGGTGTGCTGGAGAAGCGCACAGGTCGGCACAGCGTGACGCTGAATGCCGCCCAGATCAGCAGTCTGGTGGTGGAGGACGAGAACATCAAGAAGATCAGGGCTTCCTACTATTTGATCGGCGCCATGCTGGGCAAGTACAAGCAGGCGGAGGTGGCGCTGCCCGGAGGCTGTGACATCGGCTGCAGGGCCATTGACCAGCATATCAAAGGATTTAAGGCTCTGGGGGCCGAAGTGTGGATTGAGCATGGTCTGATCAAGACCAGGGCGGAGCGGCTGGTGGGCAGCCATATCTATATGGACTGCGTCAGCGTGGGAGCCACCATCAATGTGATGATGGCGGCGGCCATGGCCGAGGGACAGACCACCATAGAGAACGCCGCCAAGGAACCTCATGTGGTGGATCTGGCCAATTTTTTGAACAGCATGGGGGCCAGGATCAAGGGCGCGGGCACGGATGTGATCCGGATCAAGGGAGTGAGTAAACTCCATGGCTCCGAGTATACCATTATCCCGGACCAGATCGAGGCGGGGACTTTCATGTTCGCAGCGGCGCTCACCAGAGGGGATGTGACGGTGAAGAATGTGATTCCCAAACATCTGGAGTCTATCACAGCCAAGCTGCTGGAGATCGGATGCGAGATCAAAGAGTCCGATGACGCCATGCGGGTGGTATGTTCCAAGCCTCTCAGACACACGCATGTAAAGACGCTGCCATATCCCGGCTTTCCCACGGATATGCAGCCTCAGATTACGGTGGCACTGGGCTTGTCCACAGGCACCAGCATTGTCACGGATACCATTTTCGAGAACCGTTTTAAATATGTGGACGAGTTGACCCGTATGGGGGCGGATATCAAGGTAGAGGGTACCACCGCCATCATCAATGGGGTGGGAAGATACACGGGCGCCAGCCTTTCGGCCCCGGATCTGCGCGCCGGCGCGGCCCTGGTGGTGGCCGGACTGGCGGCGGAAGGGTTCACCACGGTGGACGAGATTCATTATATTGCCAGAGGATATGAGGATTTCCATTTGAAGCTGCAGGCATTGGGGGCGCAGATTGAATTGGTTAATTCTGACAGGGATTTACAAAAATTTAAGTTGAAAGTGGGTTGACAAATGCGCTAATAAGGTGTATCTTGTCAATAGATAGTAATTGCATAGATTTTCTCTTATTCAGAGTGGTGGAGATACATAGGATCTGTGAAGCCACGGCAACCCCGGTGACGGAAGGTGCCAGCCTGAGCGAGTTTTACTTGAACAATAAGAGGATTGGAACCTGAGATTCGAGTCCGCTTTTTGTGAGCGGACTTTTTCTTTTCACAATGAATGAAGGAGGCTTATATGGAAAAACATTTGTTTACTTCTGAGTCGGTGACAGAGGGACATCCCGACAAAATCTGCGATGCAGTGTCCGACGCGGTACTGGACGCGCTGATGGAGCAGGACCCCTACAGCCGGGTGGCCTGCGAGACCTGCACCAACACCGGCTTCGTACTGGTGATGGGAGAGATCACCACCAAGGCCAATATCGACATCGCGGGCATCGTTCGCAAAACCGTCACCGAGATCGGCTATGACTCTTCGGAGAAGGGCTTTGACGGCAACACCTGCTCGGTGATGGTGGCCCTGGACAAACAGTCCACCGATATTGCCATGGGCGTGGACAAGGCGCTGGAAGCCAAAGAAAACCTGATGGACGACGCGCAGCTGGACGCCATCGGTGCAGGTGACCAGGGGATGATGTTCGGCTATGCCACCAATGAGACGGAAGAATACATGCCCTATCCCATCTCTCTGGCCCATAAGCTGGCCCAGCAGCTGACCAAAGTCCGCAAGGACGGCACGCTGCCCTATCTGCGTCCCGACGGCAAGAGCCAGGTGTCAGTGGAGTATGATGAGAACGGAAAGCCCTTCCGGCTGGAAGCCGTGGTGCTGTCCACCCAGCATGACGAGAAAGTGACCCAGGAGCAGATTCACGCGGATATCCGTAAGTATGTGTTTGATCCCATACTCCCTGGGGATCTGATTGACGGGGATACCAAGTTCTTCATCAATCCCACCGGGCGTTTTGTCATCGGCGGGCCCAATGGGGACAGCGGCCTTACCGGCCGCAAGATTATCGTGGATACATACGGCGGTTACGCCCGTCACGGCGGCGGTGCGTTCTCAGGCAAGGACTGCACCAAAGTGGACAGGAGCGCCGCCTACGCCGCCAGATATGTGGCCAAGAACATGGTGGCTGCCGGCCTGGCCGACAAGTGCGAGATTCAGTTGTCCTATGCCATAGGCGTGGCCCATCCCACCTCTGTCATGGTGGATACCTTCGGAACCGGAAAGCTGTCCGAGGAGAAGCTGGTGGAGATTATCCGGGAGAATTTTGATCTGCGTCCCGCCGGAATCATCAAGATGCTGGATCTGCGCAGGCCCATCTACCGTCAGACTGCGGCTTACGGGCATTTTGGACGCAATGACCTGAGCCTTCCCTGGGAGCAGCTGGACAAAGTGGAAGTGCTTAAGAAATATCTGTGAAGATAAATATCCCGTAGGGAAAAACAGTGGCCCTGTACAAGATTCTGTGCTTGTACAGGGCTTTTTTTGATGGTAGAATGAAAGGGAGATTTTATGAATTGAGCAAAGGAGCGTACAATATGGCATTCGCGCATCTGCATGTCCACACGGAGTATTCCCTGCTGGACGGTTCCAACAAGATCAAGGAGTATGTAAGGCGGGTGAAAGAACTGGGCATGGACAGCGCCGCCATCACCGACCACGGAGTCATGTACGGGGTGCTGGAGTTCTACCGGGAGGCCAAGGCGGCGGGGATTAATCCTGTCATTGGCTGTGAGGTGTATGTGGCCCCGAATTCCCGCTTTGACAAGGAACTCACCGGCGGCGAGGACCGTTATTACCATCTGGTGCTGCTGGCGGAGAATAACACCGGCTATGCCAATTTGATGAAGATTGTCAGTAAGGGCTTTACCGAGGGATATTATTACAAGCCCCGGGTGGATATGGAGGTGCTGCAGACATATCATGAGGGGCTGATCGCCCTGTCCGCCTGCCTGGCGGGAGAGGTACAGCGCAATATCTCCAAGGGCTTTTTGGAGGAAGCCAGAAAGAGTGCTCTGAAATATCAGGCCTGCTTCGGCAAGGGCAATTATTATCTGGAATTACAGGACCACGGCATCCCGGAGCAGAAGCGGGTGAACATGGAACTGATGAATATGAGCAGGGAACTGCAGATTCCCCTGGTGGCCACCAATGATGTACACTATACCTACGAGACTGACGTGGAGCCCCATGACATCCTGCTCTGTCTGCAGACGGGCAAGAAACTGGCGGACGAGGATCGGATGCGCTATGAGGGTGGCCAGTACTATGTCAAGAGTGAGGAGGAGATGAAGGGCCTCTTCCCCTATGCCTGGGAGGCGGTGGAGAACACCCAGGAGATTGCGGACAGATGCCATGTGGAGATTGAGTTTGGCGTCCGGAAACTCCCCCACTATGAAGTACCGGAAGGGTATGATTCCTGGAGTTATCTGCAAAAACTGTGTGCCGACGGCCTGGAGGAGCGTTATGGGGACGGCTCTCAGGCGGCGGGGGACACAGGCATGACCCTGCGGGAACGCCTGGATTATGAACTGGATGTGATCCACAGTATGGGTTTTGTGGATTATTTTCTCATAGTGTGGGATTTTATACATTACGCGAAAAAGAACGGCATCCCGGTGGGGCCCGGGCGGGGCAGCGCGGCGGGAAGCATCGTGTCCTACTGCCTGAAAATCACGGACATCGACCCCATCCGCTATAGCCTGCTGTTCGAGCGCTTTCTGAACCCGGAACGGGTGTCCATGCCGGATATCGACATTGATTTCTGCCCCAATGGGCGGCAGGACGTGATCGACTATGTGAGTCGGAAGTACGGCTCGGAAAAAGTGGTGCAGATCGTCACCTTCGGCACCCTGGGGGCCAAGGGGGTGATCCGGGACGTGGGCCGGGTCATGGACCTTCCCTATGCCTATGTGGACAGCATTGCCAAGCTGGTGCCGGGGGATTTGAATATTACTCTGGACCAGGCCCTGGAGAAGAACCCGGAACTGAACAAGCTGTACCGGGAAGAGGAGCAGGTACGCAAACTGATTGACATGTGTCGTCGTCTGGAGGGCCTGCCCCGCAACACCGGCATGCATGCCGCCGGGGTGGTGATCTGCCCGGAGGCGGCGGATGAGTTTGTACCCCTGTCCAGAGGGGGGGACGGTTCCATCACCACTCAGTACACTAAGGATCCCCTGGAAGAACTGGGACTTTTGAAGATGGATTTCCTGGGGCTGCGCAACCTCACGGTGATCCGGGACGCGGTGCGCTTTGTGGAACAGACCAGGGGGATCAAACTGGATATGGACCACATCGACTTCAATGATCCCAAGGTGCTGTCCTACATCGGCACAGGCAGGACGGAGGGGATCTTCCAGTTGGAGAGCGGCGGCATGAAGAGCTTCATGAAGGAACTGCGCCCTCAGAATTTTGAAGATATAGTGGCAGGTATTTCCCTGTATCGTCCCGGCCCCATGGATTTTATTCCCAAGTACATCAAGGGCAAGAATAACGGCGGAGAGACCAGCTATGCCTGTCCCCAGTTGGAGCCGATTCTGAAAAATACCTACGGCTGTATGGTCTATCAGGAGCAGGTCATGCAGATCGTGCGGGATCTGGGAGGCTACACCATGGGGCGCAGCGATCTGGTGCGCCGGGCCATGAGTAAAAAGAAACATTCCGTCATGGAGAAGGAGCGGGCTAATTTTGTGTACGGCAGCGCCGAAGAAGGTGTGCCGGGATGCCTGTCCAGGGGGATTGACGAAAAGACGGCCAATCGGATCTTTGATGAGATGATGGATTTTGCCAATTATGCGTTCAACAAATCCCATGCGGCCTGCTACGCGGTGGTTACATTGCAGACGGCCTGGCTGAAATATTACTATCCCGTGGAGTTCATGGCGGCGCTTCTCACTTCGGTGATCGACAATCCCAAGAAGGTGTCGGAGTATATTTTGGCCAGCCGGAGCATGGGAATCAACATACTGCCTCCGGACATCAACCAGGGGGAAGCGGGTTTTTCGGTGGACGAGGGAAATATCCGCTACGCCCTGACGGCCATAAAAGGGGTGGGCCGCCCGGTGATCGAAGCCATCGTGGAGGAAAGGCGGCTGCGGGGGCCCTACACCAATCTGAAAGATTTTATCACCAGGGTCGCAGACAGGGATGTGAACAAACGGGCCATCGAGAACTTTATCAAGGCGGGGGCCATGGACGGCCTGGGGGGCACCCGGAAGCAGTGCATGAGCGTTTATGTACAGATTCTGGATCATATTGTAAAAGACAAAAAGAACAATCTGGCGGGACAGCTCACTCTATTTGACATTGCCTCGGAGGAGGATAAGGAGGAGTTTGATATCCGTATGCCGGATGTGGGGGAGTATACCCGGGAGATGCTGTTTGCCTTTGAGAAGGAGGTGATGGGCATCTATGTCAGCGGCCATCCGCTGGAGGAGTATCAGGAACTGCTGCAAAAATATGCCACCTTCCGAAGCAGTGATTTCGCACTGGATGAGGAGACAGGGCAGGTGGCGGTGACAGACAGGGCCCCGGCGGTGATCGGCGGCATGATAGCGGAAAAAACCATCAAGTATACCCGCAATAACCAGGTGATGGCTTTTATCAGTCTGGAGGATCTGGTGGGTAGCGTGGAGGTGGTGGTATTTCCCAGAGATTATGAACAGTATTCCGCCCTGCTTACCGATGATGCCAAGATTTTTATTCGGGGCAGGGTCTCCGTGGAGGAGGATAAGGATGCCAAGCTGATCTGCGAGCAGATCGCGGGCTTTGAGGAGGCCGCCCGGGGCGGCGAACTGTTCCCCAGGCGGGGGCGCTCCTTCCCGGGAGGAAGTTCCGGCGGTTGGCGCAGCGGCGGAAACGGGTACCGGGGAGCAGGGCAGGGCGCCACGCCGCAGGAGGCAGCGCAGCAGGCTTCCGGGACTCGGGAGGAGACGGCCCGGCCCAGGATCCACAGCGTGCCTCCCGGGGTATGGGTACAATTTCCTACGGTGGAAGCGTACATGCAGTCGGAGCGGCGGCTTCTGGAGGTCACTGCCGACTCCGACGGACAGGATCATCTGGTGGTCTTTATTAAAAATTCCAAGGCTGTAAAAGTACTTCCGGACAATCGGAATGTGTGTGGGGATGAGGCGCTGGTGCAGCGCCTGGGGGCTGTTTTCGGGGAAGAAAATGTCAAAATTGTAACAAAACCTATTGAAAACCCAAAAGAAATGCATTAGAATAAGATGATTGAACGGAGAGGAGCCGACGGAATATGCGGTCAACGTCCGGACAGGAGCGGAACTTGGTAAGGAGGAGAGCATCATGGAGAAGGAGTTAAAGACTATTGGCGTGTTGACCAGCGGCGGAGACGCACCTGGAATGAACGCAGCCATTCGCGCAGTGGTGCGTACGGCGATTGCGAGGGGCCTTAATGTTAAAGGAATCAAGAAGGGCTATAACGGCCTGTTGAACGAAGAGATTATAGATATGCGTCCCAAGGACGTTTCAGACATCATCCAGAGGGGCGGTACCATACTGGGAACGGCCCGCTGCATGGAATTCAAGACCGGCGAGGGCCAGCAGAAGGGCGCGGAGATCTGCAGAAAGCACGGCATCGACGGTATCGTGGTGATCGGCGGGGACGGCTCCTACAGAGGGGCCCAGAAGCTGGCCAGGCTGGGCATCAACACCGTGGGCCTGCCCGGAACCATTGACCTGGACATCTCCTGCACGGACTACACCATCGGTTTTGACACGGCGATCAATACCGCCATGCAGGCCATTGACAAGGTGAAGGACACTTCCTCTTCCCATGAGCGCTGCAGCATTATTGAGGTCATGGGCCGTAATGCGGGATATATCGCCCTGTGGTGCGGCATTGCCAACGGCGCGGAGGACATTCTGCTTCCGGAAAAGTATGATTTCAATGAGCAGGCTATTATCAACAATATCATTGACAGCCGCAAGAAGGGCAAGAACCATCATCTGATCATTAACGCGGAGGGAATCGGGCATTCCACTTCCATGGCCAGGCGCATTGAGGCGGCCACCGGCATTGAGACCCGCGCAACCATCCTGGGTTACATGCAGCGGGGCGGAAATCCCACCTGCAAAGACCGTTATTACGCCTCCATCATGGGAGCCTATGCGGTGGATATTCTGCTGCAGGGTAAGACCAATCGGGTGGTGGGTTACCGCCACGGCGAATTCGTGGACTTCGATATCGAGGAAGCCCTGAACATGCAAAAGAGCATTGACCCTTACCAGTTTGAGGTGTCGAAAATTCTGTCCATCTGACATTTACAGGGACGGCAGATAGCTGCCATACCGCCGAAGAGGTCGTGTATGGCAGCTTTTTTTCTCCCGGCCTTTTATCGCGGGAAGGAGACCAGGCAATGATTACAAGCACATCTAACCAGAGGGTAAAGCAGATCACCCAGTGGCAGGAAAAAGCCAGGGCCCGCAGACAGGACGGCGTATTCCTGGCGGAAGGACTGAAAATGTATCAGGAGGCTCCGGCGGACCTGGTGAGAGAGGTATACCTGACGGAGTCCCTGCTGGAGCAGTTGAAAAACCGAAGGCAGGAATCTGAACAGAATGATATTAATATAGAAGAAAAGCTGGAAAAAACAGGGTTTGAGCTGGTGACCCAGGAGGTCTTTGCGCGCATGTCCGATACCCAGACTCCCCAGGGGATTCTCACCGTCCTGCAAAGGCCTGCCTATGAATTGGAGCAGATGCTTCAGGTGGAACGGCCTCTGCTGGTACTGCTGGAGGACTTACAGGATCCGGGCAATCTGGGGACCATCCTCCGCACGGGGGAAGGAGCAGGGATAACGGGTGTTATCATGTCAAAAAAAACAGTGGATATTTTTAATCCCAAGACCATCAGGGCTACCATGGGCTCCATATACCGGGTTCCCTTCCTCTATGTGGAGGATTTGGGAGAAACGGTGGGGATGCTGCGGGAGAGAGGAATCCGGGTCTATGCGGCCCATTTGCAGGGGCAGACCTATTACAGCAGCTTCTCTTTCACAGGAGGGACCGCCTTCCTCATCGGCAATGAGGGGAACGGGCTGCGGAGGGAGACGGCGGAGCGGGCGGATTCCTATCTGAAGATACCCATGGAAGGGCGGGTGGAATCCCTGAACGCGGCCATAGCCGCTTCCCTGCTGGTCTATGAGGCCCACAGGCAGCGAAATCCGGGAACGGCGGGATCATCAGGAATGTAGTTATGGGGGAGATGCGGAACTAAAAACAGCATGTCCCCGTAAAGCGCACTGATCCAAATAGGGACGCGAAGCGTGCATATCTGGATCACCAGGAATGTGCGGTGTAGGGGAGATGCGGAACTAAAACAGCATGTCCCCGGAAGGCGCACTGATCCAGATAGGGACGCGAAGCGTGCATATCTGGATCACTGGGAATGTGTGCTGTAGGGGAGATGCGGAACTAAAATAGGAGGCAGAGTATGCAGACAGGTAAAAAGATCGGTTTTATCGGACTGGGCAATATGGCTTCGGCCATGATCGGCGGTATGCTGCAGAAAGGGGCGGCGCGGCCGGAGGACATCATCGGTTCCGCCCGCACGGCGGCCACCTGCAGGAGAGTGGCGGAACAATACGGCATCACCACCTACTCTTCCAATGCGGAAGTGGCGGAACAGGCTGACATCCTGTTTTTGGCGGTGAAGCCCCAGTTTTTTCCGGAGGTGATCGGGGAGATACGGGAGCATGTGCGTTCCCAGACCCTGATCGTCAGCATTGCGGCGGGAAAGACGCTGAAGGAGATCACCGACCTGTTTGGCGGGGCCAGGAAAATCCTGCGTTGTATGCCCAATACGCCGGCTCTGGTGCTGGAGGGCTGCACCGGTGTGTGTGCCGGCGATCTGGTGGACGAAGAGGAACTGGAAGAAGTTCTGGAACTGCTGCGCAGCTTCGGCGTGGCGGAAGCCGTGCCGGAGCGTCTGATGGATGCGGTGGTGGGGGTCAGCGGCAGTTCCCCGGCCTATGTGTTTCTGTTTCTGGAGGCCATGGCGGACGGAGCGGTGGCGGCAGGCATGCCCCGCAGACAGGCATATACCTTTGCCGCCCAGGCCGTACTGGGCAGCGCGAAACTGCTGTTGGAAACCGGTAAGCATCCGGGAGAATTGAAGGATATGGTCTGCTCTCCGGGAGGCACCACCATCCAGGCCGTAAAAGTACTGGAGGAAAAGGGCCTGCGGGCGGCGGTGATGGAGGCCATGGAAGCCTGCGTGGAGAAGTCACGGAAGCTGTAAAATTGTGGCCCCGGGAGGGGGGGTTGACAAAACGTCCGGCCTCTGCTATTATTTGCCTTGTAACAAAATTAACAATCTTGTAATAATTTAGATAAGAAAGGGATAAAATTATTACAAAATTGGTTGGAGGTAAAGGAAATGGCAAAAGGCAAAAGGCTGTCTGCCTTCCTGGCCGGGGTGCTGCTTATGGGCGCACTGGCAGGCAATGCAGGCATGACCGTAGAAGCTGGCGGCAATTCAGATTACCTGAATTCATTGAGCGGCGGTATGGCGGCTCTGCTGGACTCCAATACCGGGAGTGCGGAGGAGTTGATCAATACCACCCAGAGAAGCCTCGACCTGAAAGCGGCGCAGGAAGAGGAAGAGTGCACATTGGTTATGGCCAATGTGAAGAATGCCCTGAATGTCAGGGCGGAAGCCAGCGAAGATGCGGAAAAGGTAGGAATGATATACAAGGATTGCGGCGGCACCATCCTGGAGCGGGTGGACGGCTGGACAAAACTTCAGTCCGGCGACCTGGTGGGTTGGGCCAAGGATGAGTATCTGCTGTTTGACGAGGAGGCCATAGAACTGGCCGCCAGCGTGGGGATTACCACAGCCACCATCGACGCGGAGATGCTGAAAGTCCGCACAGAGCCCGACAAAAATGCGGATATATACGGGGCTCTGGCCAAGGACGAGATCGTAGAAGTGATGAACACCGATGAGGAAGGCTGGGTTTGCATCAACTACGAAGGGGAGGACGGATTTGTGTCCTCCGAATATATCACCATTGATTTTAAAATAGACTTCGGTGAGACCATGGAGGCCATCAAGGAGCGGGAAGAGGCCGAAAAGGAGGCAAAGCGCCACCAGAATTACGGCGAATTTACCACCGATGCGGATACCACGCTGCTGTTGGCGGCGCTGATCCAATGTGAGGCGGGAGGCGAGAGTTACGAAGGTCAGTTGGCCGTGGGCGCGGTGGTTATGAACCGTGTCAGAAGTGCCGCTTACCCCAACACCATTCACGGCGTCATCTATGCGTCCGGCCAGTTCACGCCCGCGCAGAGCGGCAAGGTCAACCGGGTATATGAGTCCGGCAAGATCAAAGAGAGCTGCATACAGGCGGCGCAGGAAGCCTTGTCCGGCGTATCCAATGTGGGCGATTTGACTCACTTCCGCCGCAATAACGGTCGTCAGGGTCTGGTAATCGGCAACCATGTATTCTATTAAAAATAAGCTGCGCAAAAAGCACGATGGATTCGTCTATCGTGCTTTTTTTCACGACAGCGGCAGTGCATTTTTCCACATAAAGGGATTGCGAAGCAGCCCGCAGTGTAGTATATTATTAATAACCTTAAAACATTTCTTATAAGGGGAAGGGAAGAGCAATAAAGGAGGATGCGTATGCAAGAGGTTATTTTTTGGCTGGTTTTGCTGATTATCTGCATCGGCATAGAAGTGGCCACCATGGGTCTCACCACCATCTGGTTCGCGGGCGGCGCGCTGATTGCTATCTTTGCGGCGGTGATCGGGGCTCCGATCTGGTTGCAGGCCACAATCTTCATCATTGTATCCCTGGTGCTGCTTTTCTTTACCAGGCCCATCGCCGTGAAGTATTTCAACAAGGATCGTGTCAAGACCAATGTGGAGAGCATGGTGGGACGTCAGGCCATCGTGATCAGCGAGATTGACAATCTGCAGGGCATAGGCCAGGTGACGGTGGGCGGCCAGGAATGGAGCGCCAGAAGCGCGGAGGAGCAAGTGACAATCGCAGTGGGGGCTGTGGTAACGGTGGTGGCCATCAACGGCGTCAAGCTGATTGTCCGGGAACAGCCGCTGCAAAATACCGCACAGGCAGCAGAGGCCAAATAGGCAGAAGGAGGAAAAAATGTTAGCATTTGTATTAATCGCACTTGTAGTACTGATCTTATGTATCTTTGTATCCTGCATCAAGATTGTGCCCCAGGCACAGGCTTTTGTAATGGAGCGTATGGGCGCGTATCAGGGAACCTGGTCCGTGGGCTTCCATGTGAAAATGCCTTTCCTGGACCGGGTGGCCAGGAGAGTGAACCTGAAGGAGCAGGTGGCGGATTTCCCGCCTCAGCCCGTGATTACCAAGGACAACGTGACCATGCGGATTGACACGGTGGTGTTTTATCAGATCACGGATCCCAAGCTGTTCACCTATGGCGTGGAGAATCCCATGATGGCAATAGAGAACCTGACGGCCACCACCCTGCGTAACATTATCGGCGATCTGGAACTGGACCAGACGCTGACCAGTCGTGAGACCATCAACACCAAGATGCGTGCCGCGCTGGATATCGCCACCGATCCCTGGGGCATCAAGGTAAACCGTGTGGAACTTAAGAACATCATTCCTCCTGCCGAGATTCAGAACGCCATGGAGAAGCAGATGAAGGCAGAGCGTGAGAGACGTGAGGCCGTTACCAGGGCAGAGGGTGAGAAGAAAGCCAATATTCTGGAGGCTGAGGGTGCCAAGGAATCTGCGATTCTGCGTGCGGAAGCGGATAAGCAGTCTGCTATCCTGCGGGCGGAGGCTCAAAAGGAGAAGATGATTCGTGAGGCGGAAGGTGAGGCGGAAGCGATTCTGAAGGTGCAGCAGGCCAATGCGGAAGGTATCCGTCTGCTGAAAGAAGCAGGCGCGGACGAGGCCGTGCTGAAGATCAAGAGCCTGGAGGCATTTGAGAGAGTGGCGGACGGCAAGGCCACCACGATCCTGCTTCCTGCGGAATTGCAGGGCATCGCCAGCATGGCGACGGCGTTCAAGACAGCAAGCCAGCAGCCTTCACAGCAGTAAACAAAACAGTAGTCCCCTTTTTGGGGTGGGAGCAGGCCGGGACGGTCTGCTCTTTTTTGCATATTATAGGAAATTTCTCCTGCCAGAGGAATCTTGTATAATCGAGTTCTTAAAAAGCGTGGATTCTATTATTGGAGGTGGAATAATACAGCGCAAAAGAACTCCATGATAGAAAGGTGCGATTGACAAGCAAGTTGCAATGTGCTAGACTAAATTAAAATAAACATATGAGGCGATGACGGAGTGAAATATAGACTTAGAAGCCAATATAAATTAGGAATAGCAGATGGATGCAATTATATTTTGTCAATCCGAGATGACAAATGCGTCTATCTTAATCCGTATGCGGCATTTGTAGTAAATAGATTAATTCAAGGTTGGACAGTAAACAAACTCTCTGAACTATTATCTTCTATAAATAATGCATCTATGAAAGATTCCTGTCATACATTAGAAGCGATTCTAAAAAAATTAGATGTATATTTGGAACCGGCAAGTGATGAAGAGGATATCCATGTCAGATCAGATGAAGACAACTTGGATGAAATCTTGATCATGAGGCAGAGCAGGCATTTTCTGTGCCCGGTGATAAAAGAGAAGGTTCCCAGAAAGTTAAAGTTTTATCTGACGGATTATTGTACCCGTCGTTGTGTATATTGCTTTGCGGGAGCCAAGTATACAGAGGAGCAGGTGGATGCTTCTGCTTTTTTGTCGGTGCAGCGATTTGAAGAAATAATAAAAGAAGCCGCGGCAATAGGAGTTTCCAATATTGAAATCAGTGGCGGAGACCCTTTTATTGTCAAAAATATTGATCAATATCTGAAAGTGATGATAGAATTTTTCCCATTTGACTGGGGCACATCAACCAAATCCCTTATTTCCAAAGAAATGGCCTGTAAACTGGCTATCTGCGGTCTTAAAGAAATGCAGGTCAGCATTGATTCCTGTAATCCGAATACTGTCAACAGGCTTTTGGGGGGGGCCAATGCGTTTGAGGAGGAGATTGCTACAATACGAAATCTGATGGATGCAGGGATTCGTGTTGTTACAAAAACGGTTATCACATCGCTGAATATTTTTGAAATTCCTGAAACCGTTCGGTATCTGGTTTCCTTGGGAGTCAGACATATGCGGTTTTCTTATTACTATATTTCGGCCAACCGTCACAGTGATTCTTTATATCCTTCCAATGAGCAAATCACATGGCTGAACAGTAAAATTCCGCAGATTACTTCATTTTTGAAAAGCAGTGGAGCGGTTGGGGATCTGGTACATCATGATATATATGATGAGTCCTATAGAGGCAATCGTGTTATATGTGGAGGTTTTACCGGCAGCATGTCAGTGCGGTATGACGGGGCCGTGTTGTTCTGTGATTCTCTGAATCATTGTGATTATTTTGTTGCAGGTAATCTAAAAGAGCAGGGCATTGCTGAAGTGTGGAATTCCCAGAAGGCAAAGGAACTGAATGATCCGAAGCATTTTAAAGAAAAATACAGGGGGACAAAATGCTATACCTGCAATATTTTTAATAACTGTTTTTATAAAAGATGCTATGTCAGATCTTTCCAAAGGTATGGTAATTATTTTGACGTGGATCCGGCATGTCCGTTTGGAGACGAAAATTATATTGTACGATGAAGGAGTATAAATTGCTTTATTCAAGCAAAGAAGGTATCTTGATCGCAGGAAATCGCCACGCGGATTTTGCAAGCCTGCATATGTTTTATGACGTGGGGATGAAAGACGATGGAGAGATGCCGGGGCTGGCTCATCTCTGTGAACATATTATAGAAATGCGTAGTATGAATGACGGCACATTTTATTTTGTGGCCAATGCTTTTTTAAGTATGGAATACACATGTTTTTATGCAAGAGGGTTTACTGACGATATCCCCCAAATATATAAATTGCAGAGTCAGCTGGTTGCGAGTGCAATAGAATCAGTGGATGAAAGTTTGGTCGAAAGTGAAAAGAAGCGCATTTTGATGGAAAATGAAGCTGCAAGGAAGAATTTTAGACGAAGAAGCATTATGCAACTGCAGGAAAAGATTTTTGGAAGCGGCTTCACAGGACAGATAGATATAATACCAGAAACTTTTTCCAAGATTCATTTGAAAGATGTAGAGCAATTTATTGAGGCGAAATATTGTCTGAGACCCTGCATGGTCTATAGTGGGTTTATTGGAGATATCATGTCATGCGCCATACAGGAAGAAAATAAATCTGATACACAAAAAACACGCAGAAAGCGGGAGCAGGGAATAAAGAGCGGATTATATCAACAGAATCGTTTTCTCTGCATAGCTATAGAAACGATTGACGGTATCAGGGAATATTTTAGGCTCAAAGTATTGCTGGAAATATATCGCCTTATTTGGAATACATATTATGACGAAAAGATAATTTCTACGGCAGTTAAATTGTTTGATATAAAGACTTTGTTGATTGTCGAATTTAAAACAGAGTTGGGGGGGTGTTCTGAACGTTTTTTTAAAATGGAAGAGGCTGATTTCATATTATATTTTGGAGTTTCAGTTCAAAAAGTAAAATTGGATCTTTTACATCGATTGCACGATTTGGCTGCATATAATTTGTTCTTATATAAGGCATATCGATATTTGAAGGAAGTATATGTGGGGTATGATGGAATTGCTGGTATCTTTGCGAATATCAGTGCGCCAGAGATCCTGCATATACACAAAAAAATTGTGGACGAAACAGGACTTACTTATGAATAATGGGGGCTGCAAGTAATGGAATCGGAATTACATGACGGTTTATATGCGGGAATCTCTGTCAATTATTCCCTTTGTCTTGAAGAGGATAGAGTTATTATCAAATGTAAATCAAATGGAAGAGAATTCATGATTTCACCAGTGATGGGATTGGTTCTGTCCTGGTTTACAGGGCGGGAAACGTTGGGATGTGTTTATAAAATGGCACAGAGAATCTTTTCTGAAAATGTTCCGATTAAACAATATATAATTCGGATTGGTGCGTTTTTTGAAGATATTTTTATTTTTTCTGATAAACCAATTGATACTTTGAAATGTATGAATTCGGAACAATTTAAGCTGACAGAGTTGAAGCCAATCTATTTTGACATGCTTTTGGCTAACAGATTGCCCGGGCCCAAAACAATAGTGTTTAACGTGACAAACAAATGTAATTTTAACTGTATATATTGCTATGGAAAAGAAAATATCAGAGTTCACTCTACGGATATGGTGGCGCTTAATTGTCTGGAAGATTTTTTTGCCCAAGCGAAAGCAAATTGCTGCGAGAAAGTCATTTTGACAGGTGGAGATCCTGTTTTACATCCAAATCTGTGTGAAATAGTATCCTTATTAAGAAATTTACAAATAAATACTTTCTTATCCACAAAGACGCCTGTTGACAGTATGGTGATCAAGAACCTGGTTGACGCAGGTCTTTCGGAGATTCAATACAGCATGGATTCTCTAAAGGATGAGGTTAACTTTCGATTATGGGGAAAACATGTGAGTTCTCAACAAATTTTAAATACGCTGAGAAGGATTGTAGAGGCCGGAATCCCGTATAGGGTCAAATGTGTGATAACATCGATCAATATCAAGAGTATACCTGATATGGTAGGGAGACTTTTAAAAGAGGGCTCGTGCAGCATCGCGTTCAATCTGTACCAGGGAGAGGAGGGGGATCCGTTGGTTCCGTCGCCATGTGAAGTGGAAGAATTGCTTTGCTGTTTGAGAAATTATAGGGATGTAGGGTTTGATATAGATTGCGATTTCACAAAGAAACGGCACATTTGCGGTTCGCTGATGCACACCCTGTATTTGAATGAGAATGGTGATGCAGGCTTGTGTTTTAAAGACTTTAGTGTGGAAGAACTCAAACTGGGAAATATTGCTGCCATGTCCCTGAATGAGATCTGGAACAGTGAAAAAGCGATAAAACTGCTCACGCCGGATCAGAATTCTTTTATGGACAAAGAGTGCAGAGAATGTAACCGTTTTCAGAAATGTGTGTATTATGGCTGTTACTATGATCGATATAAACTGAATGGTACGCCGTTTTCGAGAGCGAAGGAATGCATATGAGAGATATACAGCAGCTAAATGATAAATATGTAATATTTTTGCCCAGAAAACAATCATTAAATGTTATTTATATAAAGTTTCAGAATGTATATATCAGGTTTGCATGCAGTGATATTTCATATGTGCGGAAAGTATACAGTTCGTATTATATTGCGGAAACCATAAATTGTGAGGATGAGATTATTGCATCAATTTCCGTCATTATTGATGGAAATATATTTCCCAGGAAATATGACTATGAGAGTTATGACGATTCCTTATTTACGGAAAAAGACCATCCTATGTATATGAACGATGTATATAATGAGGTAATTGAGTCGGGGGAGGTGAAGGTGTATAAATACCATTACCCGAATCAGTCAGTGCATATATTTAACAGGGCGGATAATAGTTTTGTTTCCGTTGTAAGCAATGCAAGAGACGCCATTAAATATGCAAAGTTTGCAATAAAGCAGGTATTGTCGGAGTACCTGATTCGGAAAGATATATATCCGATTCATGCGGCGGCAGTTTCCAAGGCGGGAAGGGGATACCTTTTTGTCTCAGGAAGCCATACAGGAAAAACAACACTGTATTGGAATCTGATCTGCAATGGTTTTTTGCCTGTAAATGACGATATTGTCTTTTGGAAGCGTGAGGAAGAAAAAATTGCTTTGATTCCATGTCCGATCTTACCCCAGGACAGGAATAAAAACAAGAAGGATTTACGAATGTCCGATATGTATCGAAATGATTATGAAAATCTGTTTGACCAAAAAGCGGATGGATGGCCTGTCTTGGAGTCTGTCTTTTTTCTATCACTTGGCGGTGCATGTACTTCTTTTAAAAATATCAAAAACGATGAGCATGTGCGCAGATATTTACGGGCATGCGGTATTCACTATCCCATTGCGGTTTGTGAGGAATTTTTGGACAGTTTGAAAAAATTAGTCAGTATACCGGCATATAGCCTGGAACTTTCTAAAGATTATAATGAAATATATAAAAGTTTCAATGAATTTATCTCAAGGAGGAAGCAAGTATGAGTATTGAGAACCTGACATTGGATGAATTGGCCGAGTTGGTAAATGAAATGGGGTATGACGTCAGTGACCTGGAAGATATAGAAATCCTGGCTGCGTGCAGCGGTACCTGTACAACCTGTGAAGGAAGCTGTGAAAATTGTCAGAGCGGCTGCGTTCGTAATAGCTGAGGAGAGAAGTCAGGCATGAAAAAAAATAAATCAGAAAATTATTATTCTATTGAATCCATAAAAAAAGTAGTGGAAGAGATGGGATATGATTTACAGGATCTGGAAGATATTGAAGTAATGGGCTGGGAGAACGAATCAGGTGCCTGTGAAGGCACTTGCATTTCTTGTCAGTCCGGTTGTCAAATGAATAGTTGATTATGATATACCAAAACAAAGACAAATACACTTTTACTGAATTAGCTGCGTTGAACTTTAAGATAGCGCCAGGATATGCAGGAATTATGCTGTTTCAGAATGTAATTGAGGGAATTTTGCCCTCATTGCTGGCGTTGGCTATATCATTTTTTATTGACTCTTTTAACGCAAATAGAGGGGGTCATAATTTTATTAAGGCTCTGCTGGTTGTTGTATGCATTATGGTTATGCAGCATATTGTGTCTGCCCTTTTTTCTTTTGCGCACCGCGGATTGAGAACTGCCTTGCAGCGGGTCAGTGATTATGAAGGGATTGAAAGGATCGCGTCCCTGGAGTATCTCTATATTGAAGAACGGGAAAAGTATGAAAACACATCCCGGGTTACTGGAGGGATGGCAAATTATATTTTCAGTTCTTATCAGATTATTCTGACCACAATTTCGTTGATTACAAGAGTGATCAGTCTTGCGGTTATTTTCTTCAGATATAATGTATGGTGGGTAGGTATAGTTATTGTTCTGTTTGCGGTTCCTGTTTTTGTCCTTTCTTACGGTTGCGGGGAAAAGGTTTATAAATTTTATAAAAATCAATATTCCCATTCCCTGCAGATGAACCATCAAACGTATATTTTAAAGAGCAGGGAGACCGTGCTTGAAAGAACTCTGTTCGAATATTCTGATCAAATAGGGGAGAATTGGGGAAGACTCAGAAATGACTATTTCAAAAAGCAGCTTGCGCTCCACTTGCATGCAGAAAGGGAACTGAAAATATCTTCGATTTCATCCTGCATCTTGTTAGGGCTGCTGATTGTACCTATAATAGCGGCATACTTTGAAAAGGCAATAACAGTTGGCCTGCTGATGACCATGGTGGGTAATCTGGTTGATTTAAATAGTTGCATGAATCAGGCACTGTCACCCATGGCGTCAAAAGTATCTGAAGTAAAAGGCTTCCTCCGGGATTTAAACAGGTTTTTAAAATATTCCTTTGAGCCGGAGTACTTGGCTGTGCCCTCGGACTCTAAAGTTAATTTTAAATCTTTGGAGTTTGAAGACGTTACTTTTTGCTACCCTAACTCAGATCGAAAAGTCTTGAATCATCTTTCTTTTCAAATCAAAGATGGTAACTCCTATGCCTTTGTGGGGAAAAACGGATCCGGCAAGAGCACGATTATTAAATTGATTTTGGGACTGTATCAAAACTATGACGGACGGATTCTCTTAAATGGAGGAGATATAAAAGAATATTCCGCGTCTGAACTGAAAAGTATTTTTGGCGTTATGTTTCAGGACTATGCAAAATATCAGATATCTCTGAAAGAGAATATTGAACTGGGTACAATTTACAACCGGGAGGAGATAAGTCGGAGAAGGGATGAAGCATTAAAGAAGATGAAAATGGGAGATTTGCTGAGGAGACTGCCTGGGGGGCTGAAAACGAATCTTGGAAAACTTGATGCGTCAGGTCAGGATGTTTCCGGAGGCGAGTGGCAAAGGATTGCCATTGCCAGACTGTTAACATCTGAAAAGCAGGTATATATCCTGGACGAGCCCACCTCATCTATAGATCCATTATTGGAGGGATGCATTTTCGACTGGTTTTCCAATTCTGGTACGAATACTGCGGCATCTGTTGTAATCAGTCACAGACTTGGTATAACAAGAACAGTGGATAAAGTTTTTGTGGTTGATCAGGGAAAAATTGTGGAGCAGGGGACATATATGGAATTGATGCGCAACAGGAAATTATTTTATGATATGTATACAAAACAGCAGGGAAGATTTGTATGACCAAGAAGGAAAAGCTCAACACTATAAGTATATTGAAGCAGGCTGTTTCGCTGGTTTGCAAAGCGGCTAATAAATATATTTTGATTGATTCGACATTGCTGATTTTATACAGTGGGTATGGAGCATTAATGGTATTCGGCACCACATTGCTATTTGATGTAGTAGAGCATGCATCTCAAATAGACATGGCGATTGTTAAAGCGCTGGCCTTGTTTGTCCTGATTATTGTTTCCAGAGAAGTAATTAATGCTGTTTCGGATTATTCTTCAAAATATGTATGTGAGGTATGCCTGACACATTTTTCCGAAGTGCTGCATGACAAAGCCGCCAACGTAGATCCGTTGTGTTATGAGGATCCTCAATATTTAAATTCAATCGAAAAAGCGGAGGAAGGGGTTCATGCAATTCCTGTATTTGTCTTGAACATTCTGGGATTGTTTTTTTATGATATTCCGTATTTAGTTATTATGGATTTATATTTGCTAAAAGTAAATCCACTGCTCTTTGCGGTTCCGCTATGCGTCTTTATTCCTGTGGTTTTTTCACAATTTCTGGGAACATATCAGCAGATGAAATATAAAGATGAAAAGACGCCTTTGGAAAGAAAAAGAGAGAGTTATAAATCCTATATGTGTGACACGGCTTTTTTCAAGGAAACCCGGCATCTGGGATGTTTTAAATATTTCTTTGCTTTGTATGTCTATGTAAATGAACTGTTTATTAATAAGAGAAAAAAGAATGACAATAAGATTTTATGGATGAGAGCGATAAATGGTCTCCTGACTTTAGGCGGCTTTCTTGCAGCAGTAATTCTCTTATATTTTCTGATCGTTAATGATGCTATATCTCTGAGTATATTTGCCTCTGTTTTTTATGCGCTGAATGCGTTATGTTCAAATATGGAACGCATAATATCAGAGAGACTTGTCCCAATTATTCTGAATGACTATTCGTCAGTTGTTGGTTTTATCAACTATATGAATCTGCCGGATAATAAATATGGTAACAGTGTCATTAAGAAGATTGACGGAATCTTTCTGAAGAATGTGGGTTTCTCCTATCCGGGCAGCGGAACGTATGCAGTTCGCAATATTTCATTGGACATTAAGGGAAAGCAGCGGGTGGCAATAGTGGGCATGAATGGCTCAGGGAAATCCACACTGGCAAAATTAATTCTGGGTATTTATAAACCGAATTTTGGAGAGGTATATATAAATGGGATTAACGCGTCCGATCTGTCCAGAGATGTGTTATATAAGCAAAAGACGGCGGTATTTCAGGATTTTTATAAGTACCTGTTTGATTTGGGTGAGAATGTGGCGATCAGCCAATGTGGTTATGTACGGGACGAGGCCCGGATATTACGTTCAGCTGGTAAAGCAGGACTGCAAATTACGGATAAAGCGTTTCCAAACGGCTTGGATACGGTTCTGTCCCAGCGGTTTGGGGGAGTGGATCTCTCCGGCGGGGAATGGCAGAAAGTCGCCATTGCCAGAGGGTATTATCGGTCGCATGACTTGATTGTTCTTGATGAACCGACTGCTATGATAGATCCTTTACAGGAAGACGCCATGTATGAACGCATTATGGAAAATGCCGAAAACAGGATATTGATTGTGATTACTCATCGGATGGCACTGGCCAGAGAGGTGGATATGGTGGTGTTTATGCACGCAGGTGAGATAGCGCAATGCGGAACACATGAGGAACTGATGCATACAAATCCGCTGTATAAAGAATTTTTTACTTCTCAATCTAAATGGTATTGTTGATGAAGACTTAAAAGGGAGTGTAAAAGAATGTTTGATGTATCTATAATAATTCCCACGTATAACAGAAGCGATCTGCTGGAAGCGACTTTGCAATCTATTGCTGCGCAGGATTTGAAAGGTCTTTCTGTGGAAGTGGTAGTCGTGGATGATGGGTCAACTGATAATACCAGACAGATTGTGGAGCATTATAAACAGGATATATTAAATATGAAATATTTATATAATGCCCACGACGGATATAGGGTTGCCCTTGTGAGGAATATCGGCATTGAGCATTCGTCAGGACAGGTCATTTGCTTTGTTGATTCGGGAATGATATTATGCAGAGATTATGTGTGGCAGCATGAGCAATCACATGGAAACACTGATAACACAGTGGTTATAGGAAGCATATATGGTTATGCAGCGCAGGGGGACCGTTTATTTGGTGAATTGATTGATCTGTCAAAAATAGACAAGACTTTTGCCAGTATTGAGGCCAGAGTGGAATATTCTGATGTTCGTACGGAGAGTTTTAGATATCATTCTTATCAGATCAGCGATTTAAGAGCGCCGTATACATTTTTCTGGACTGGGAATGTTTCGGTCGGAAGAAAACAATTATTGGAAGTGGGCTGTTTTGACGAGAATTATACGAGATGGGGAGTGGAGGATATAGACCTGGGATATCGACTGTTTCTTAATGGCAGTGTATTTTCTCTGAATTTAAACGCAAAGTCTATTCACATACCCCACGAATTGGCGGAAAATGCGAAAGAGGTGCTGGATAAAGAAAGGGATATGCATAACAGACTGTATTTTCATGAAAAGTATAAGAATATAGATAGTGAACTCTTTCTGACAGGCTGTCAGGATTTGTTTTACAATCGGGATTTAAATCACTTATTTGGCAACACAGTAAAAAGGTTTGATTTCTCGCGCATAAATGCGGATAAAATTATTGAGGAGGATTTGGACGAACAGGCTGTAATCAATGGAGGGCTGGGCAGAACATTTGTCAGGTTTTGTAAAGAATCAACTTTGCTGGAGTTTGATAGGGAGAAATACCGTTTGCTAAAAGAAAACTATAGGAGTGATAAGGTGTTCAATTCTATAGGAACAAAAACATTTTTTTCAGACAGGCAGTTTAAAATTTGCCTGATTACGGATTTTTGGCTCTATTTAAATGACTTTCTTTTATATAATCTGGTGAAGGAGTCGGTTAGAATTGCTGAAACTGTTTTTATTTTATATCAAATTAAAATAAATGGGGAGGATACTATTTTTATAAAAAAGAATTTCTGGTTTAAAATTCCCCATTATCTGGAGGAACTGGGAAAAATTTATATGCTCTATGAATATATGGAGAACAAATATATTTTCTGCTATCTGAAGATTAAAGCGTAATGAACTCTAAATAAAGAATTTGCTGAGATGAGCGAATAAGGAGAAAATTTTATGAAAAACAGAAATAAAAAACCATCATCAGTCTTTGAAATTGTAAGAGATATGAAAATAGGGTGGAATTTGGGAAACAGTTTGGAATCGCCGGCCCCGGAAAGCGTTAATCCCAAGCTGAACGAATATGAGACAAGTTGGGGAAATCCGATCACCACAAAGGCAATGATCAGGGAGGTGGTTAGGGCTGGCTTTCGTGTGATAAGGATTCCTGTTACATGGGGAAAGCTGATGGGAGAAGGCCCGGATTACATAATTGATTCCGAATGGATGAATAGAGTTCAAGAGGTGGTGGATTATGCGTATGAGGAGGATGTTTATGTGATTCTAAATATACATCATGAAGATCAATGGTTGTTTTTAGGAGATGAATCCGCTGAAAAAACAGCTACAAATATCCTGGAGAAAGTGTGGACGCAGATAGCAGGGAGATTTCAAGGGTATGGTCACCGTCTTTTGTTTGAGACAATGAATGAAACAAGATTGATTGGAACGGAAGACGAGTGGACGGCTGGAACGCATGCGGCACGAAAGACAATAAATAAATACAATAAAGCGGCGGTAAAGGCAATCAGAAGTACGGGAGGAGAAAACAGTGACAGGACAATCATTATAAAGACCATAGGGGCCAGATATAATGTGGAGGCGATAAACGATGTTGATATTCCTGAAAACGATAACCATATAATCCTGTCCGTGCATATCTATGAACCCTATTATTTTTGCATGGTACCCGGGCGAGATGCGTATTGGGGAACGAAAGAAGATGAGGAAGCATTATCCCTGTTGATTCGTTCGGCGGTGAAAGCCGCCGAAAATAAGGGTATGCCTTTGATCTTTGGTGAGTTTGGGACAATAAATAAGGGGAATGAGGAATCCAGAGTACGATATGCTGCTCATTTTGTCAGGCAGGTCAAAGAAAACGGGGCGTCTTGCATCCTGTGGGATAATAATATTCCTAATAACGAGTTTGGGTATTCTATTTTTGACAGACAGAATTTGACATGGAGGCATCCGGAGATATTAAAGGCAATAATTGACAATTCATAAGATGTGGTAGAAACAGGCTTTAACAATGTAAAAGGGTAACCAAGGGAGGAAAGGATATGGAGTGCAATAATCTGGTTTTACGGCTGTATAAGATTTTGAACAGTTTACAGGACGAAGAATCAAAAATAATATTTGAGGCCCGAGTAGCCTATCTGTTTACCAGAAATGAGGATGAGTACTACAAAATACTGGAAAAAGTCAGGAAAAACAGTTATTGCGCAGAATTGGAAGATTTTTTGAAAGATAATCAGGAAAACCAGGGGATCATTATTTATGGCGCCGAAGAAGAGGGGGTCAGAACTAAAAAACTTCTGGACAGCTGCGGGCGGGAAGCCACATTGTTTTGCGATGACAGTGACAAAATGATTGGCAGAAGAGTCGAGGGACTGGAAGTGGTTTCCCTGGAACAGGTGATTTCAAAATATGGCGAATATGTTGTTATCCTCTCAAGATGGTCCAATCTTGCGGATATGTATAGTCTGCTGCTGCGTAGCGGTTTTCCGAGAAAGCAGATATTGTTCCCGATGTATATGCATCTGGTTGCCAGCAATGGTATACAATATTTTGACACATTATCCCCAGTAAAAGATGAAGTGTTTGTTGATGCAGGATCCTATAATGGGGATACTATAAGGGAATTTATAAAATGGTCGAAGGGAGAATACAAGAAGATCTATGCCTTTGAGGCAAATGATGAAATGATTCCTGTTGTTGAGAAGTATCTGGCATCAGAGCAAGTCAAAAATGTCATGTTCATAAATAAGGCAACATGGGATAAAGAAGAGGAAGTGAACTTTGTTAAAGATGCCTGTGCCTCCCGGGTGGGAGAGGAAGGAGCGGACAGAATCCCGGCCATTGATATAGACAGTGTCGTGGGGGATGATAAGGTTACATTTATAAAAATGGATGTAGAAGGAAGTGAACTGCATTCACTGGCAGGGGCCCAAAACACAATAAAGCAGAACAAGCCCAGACTGGCAATCAGCGTTTACCATAAACCGGAGGATGTTGTGGAGATCGCGGAGTATATTTTGAAATTAGTTCCTGAGTATAGATTAATGCTGAGACAATATAATTCTAACTTCTGGGAGACGGTTTTGTATGCATATTAGTGGTACTGATACACAGGGAAATTGAATACATGAATGTATATAGTGAGGTCATCATGAAATATTCGACAAAAGAAACGCGATTATTGATAGAACTCTCCCGATTGGATGATCGTGAAATAAGTCCACAGAGAATCAGTTCCCTTATGGAAGTAGATTGGGATAAATTCCTTACGTTGGCAATAAGGCATAAGGTGCTGCCTGTCGTTGAAAGAAATATACATATGGTAATGGTGAAATACCCCTTAATGAAAATACCGTACAATTACCAGATAAAAATGAAAATGATGGTAAAATTAACACAGGAAAGAGTGAAAGTGATTAATCAGGAATTAATAAATCTTTCGAATATTTTTACCAGGAATCAGATAAAGGCGGTATTGCTGAAAGGGCATTCCCTGAATTATATATATCCGGGCGAAAATCTGCGGCCCTACGGAGACATTGACTTATTGGTCAGGCTGGAAGATGTGGAAAGGCTGCATTATATATTATTGGAGAACCATTATGTGTTTGACAATGGGAATGTTACGGCCAGACAGTTGAAAGACGCGGCAAAGCAGACAATAAACTGTATTGGTAACTATACAAGAACAGAAGGACGCAGCGCAATTCATATAGATGTCCAAAAGGCAGACCAATATAATGCCTGGAATTTGCAGGACTTTTACAGAGATTCCATAAAGGGGGCGTTCGGCTTTTATTGTCTGAATCTGATTGACTGTTTTGTTTTTTCCTGCTTCCATGCATGGCATCATTATCCAAAAGTGGTCAGCGTACGTCTGAATGCCGTTCAAACCACTCTAAGAGATTATATGGAGATTCGTGAACTGTACTTATGCATTAAAAAGGAAAACCGACTGGATGATTTGACTTATAGAGTGAAAGAATTGAGATGTGATGCGGTTATAAATAATATGCTATATTTGGCGGAACGCCTGTATAATGTGTTTTGTGAGAGAAATGGGACCATAAACTGTTTGGAAACTGTGGAAAATGATTTTGAAGGTATTGGTCTTGTAAGTTATTTTGAGAGGAGGATGTTTTATCCTGCCATAGAAAAGGAGTTTTTGGCAAAATATTATGAATGGAATTCAGCGCCGCATAGCCGTGAAGATTTTTTAGAGTGCTGTTTTTTTGATGAATCTCAATATGCCGGATATGAGGATGCTTTATTTTGGAAAAATATTCCCTGTTATCAGTCAGGAGATCGAATTTTCTATGATGAACCCTACGGAACGGGCAAGCTAAAGGATAGGAATTGTAAATTTTGTTTTTCAACAGGATGGAATGATAAGAATTTAATTCTGTACATTAAAATATTTGGCGGAAAGTTCTTTTGGGGAAAAGAAGATTTTTACAATCCGATGCAAGATAACATAAAATTTATTTTTAATGACGATTGGAGTAAGGTATTTACCTTGCAGATCAAAGCAAATGGCAAACATAAAATGTTTATTGAAAGAGAAAATATATTTCAGTTGGAAAGAATAGAAGATAATACAACATATTATGCGGAAAATGATATGTGCCGTGAAATCATTACCAGCATCCCGTGGCATCATACATCTGTAATTCCCCAAAAAGAAAAAAAAGTATTTTTTTATTTTAATATAATTTGTCAAAACCGGGAAATGCGGGGCGCAGATACGATTGTATTTCATGATCCCCAAAACAGGCTGCTTGAATTGCGGGGTTAGGATTCTCTGTAACAATAACCGATGAGCTGGCTGTCCCTCTTGAAAAATGGAGGGAAATGAAGTATAGTTATGGTAAGAATATCAGAAGGGGAGCAGTTCGGGCGGGCCGCCTGGAGAAATACTCAGGTGGGGCCGGATATGCGGAAAGGAAAAGATGGATTTAAAGGGACGGGATTTTTTGAAACTGCTGGATTTCAGCGCGGAGGAGATTGTATATCTGCTGGACTTGGCGGCGGAACTAAAAGAGAAGAAAAAGCAGGGCGTTTTGGTGGATTCTTTAAAGGGGAAGAATGTGGTACTGATTTTTGAAAAGACCAGTACCAGAACCCGGTGCGCTTTTGAGGTGGCAGCTCATGACCTGGGCATGGGAACTACTTATCTGGATCCCAGCGGCTCCCAGATCGGCAAGAAGGAGAGTATCGCGGATACGGCTGAGGTTTTGTCCGGCATGTTTGAGGGGATTGAGTACCGCGGATACGGACAGGAGATTGTGGAGGAACTGGCCAGACATTCCAGAGTACCTGTCTGGAACGGCCTTACCAATGAATTTCATCCCACCCAGATGCTGGCGGACGCGCTGACCATAAGAGAGCATTTCGGGCATCTGAAGGGGATCCGTCTCACATACATGGGAGACGCCAGATATAATACGGGTAATTCCCTGATGGTGCTGTGCGCCAAACTGGGGATGCATTTTACGGCCTGCACCAGCGCAAAATATTTCCCGGAGGGGGAATTGGTAAAACAGTGTGAGGAACTGGCTGCGGCCAGCGGCGGCAGCATTACACTGACCGAGGATGTGGAAGCCGGAACCAGGGGTGCGGACGTGGTCTGCACTGATGTTTGGGTATCCATGGGTGAGCCGGACGAAATCTGGGCGGAGCGCATCGGAGATCTGAAGGGATATCAGGTGAACAAAAAGGTGATGGAGAATGCGGGACCCCAGGCCGTCTTTATGCATTGCCTGCCTGCTTTCCATGATTTGAAAACCAAGATCGGCGCGGAAGTGGGGAAAAAATTCGGTATTACCGAAATGGAAGTGACGGATGAAGTGTTTGCCTCACCGCAGTCTTTGGTGTTCCAGGAGGCAGAAAACCGTATGCATACCATCAAGGCCGTGATGGCGGCTACTTTGGGCTGGAGCCGATAAAGCAGAGAACCGAGGGCGGATACAGGGTTGGAGCCGATAAAGCAGAGAACCGAGGGCGGATACAGGGCCGGAGCCGGTGAAACAGGGAAGCGCAGGCAGTCGTGGGCCCGGTGTGGCAGGAGTGGAGAAGGCGCAGAGACGAAAGGGAACAGATGAAAGCAGAGATATTGGCGCTATTGCGGGAGAGCGAAGATTACGTTTCCGGGCAGGAGTTATGTAATCGTTTCGGCGTATCCCGCTCCGCCGTCTGGAAAGCAGTGAATCAACTGAAAAAAGAGGGCTATGAAATCCAGGCGGTGCAGAATCGGGGCTATAAGCTGGTGAGAGCGCTGGACTATGGAGAGAGTGAACTTCGCAGTCGTATACACACTGCCTGGGCAGGAGCGCAACTCTATTTTCATCAGGTGACCGGATCCACCAACCTGTTGGCGAAGCAGGCGGGGGAGGGGGATGCTCCTCACGGTGCGCTGTTTGTGGCAGGAGAGCAGACTGCCGGACGCGGCAGGCGGGGCAGGAGCTGGCAATCGCCCCCGGGGGCCAATATTTATTTTACTATTTTGCTGCGGCCCGAGTTTTCGCCGGATCAGGCTTCCATGCTGACCCTGGTGATGGCGCACAGCGTGGCGGCTGCCATCCACAGGCTTACGGGAATGGAGGCAGGGATCAAATGGCCCAATGATGTGTTGCTGGAGGGCAGAAAAGTCTGCGGCATTCTGACGGAAATGAGCCTGGAGCGGGAGTATATTCACTATGTGGTGTGCGGCGTAGGGATCAATGTGGCTCCCCAGGCTTTCCCCGAAGAGATTCGGGAGCATGTCACCACCCTGGAGGCCGCTTACGGTCAGCCCGTGTCCAAAGGGGCGCTCCTGCAGTATGTGATGGAGGCATTTGAGCAGGACTATGATGCATTTGCGGCTGCCGGCGATTTGTCGCCGCTGCTTGAGAGTTACAACGGGATGCTGGTGAATCTGGGCCGGAGAGTGCGGATTCTGGACCCCAAGGGAGAGTGGGAAGGCACTGCCCGAGGCATCAACACCGAAGGAGAATTGTTGGTGGAGGATGCGACAGGCAGGGTTACAGCGGTTTATGCGGGAGAGGTGTCTGTCCGGGGCATATATGGGTATGTGTGAGATGACAGGGATATGTCTCATGGCGTGTAACATGATATATAAATAGAGGAAAATATGGAACAGGAACGGGTGGTGCTCTGCGGCGCCAACGCCTATGAGCAGAAATACTATTTTAATCAGGCATTTAAAGGGATTCCGGAATCCATTCAGGAGGAACTGCATATAATCTGTGTGCTGTTCACCGAGGAGGTGGGAGGTGTGTTTACCATTGTCTTTGAGCCGGACGGTTCCGTATCTCTGGAGACCAATGCGGAGGATGGCGACTTTTATTATGACGAGATCAGCAGCGGGCTGCTGGTGTCGGAGATCCGCAGGAAAAGGCGGGATCTTCTGGAGTCCCTGAGTCTGTATTACAGGGTCTTTATATTGAAAGAAGATTTGTCGGCGATGCTTGAGGAGTAAAGCTGGAAGGGAGGGGCAGCATGATCTTAGTAGTAGATGTGGGCAATACCAATATCACCTGCGGCGTATATGGTAACCGGGAGATGAAGGCCACCTTTCGGATGACCACTAAGACACCCCGGACTTCCGATGAATACGGCGTTATGATGAGTCAGCTTCTGTCGGCCCGGGGAGTCAGGGCTCAGTCCATCGAGGGCGTAGCGGTAGCCAGCGTAGTGCCGGATGTGATGCATTCCCTGATGGGCGGTATTACCCGCTATGTGACCAGCCAGGTGCTGACCGTGGGCCCCGGCATCAAGACAGGCATCAAGATCACTACGGAGGACCCCAGGGCCATCGGCGCGGACCGAATTGTGGACGCAGTGGCGGCTTATGAAAAATACGGCGGGCCCGCCCTGGTCATCGACTTTAACACCGCTACTACCTACGACTATGTGACTGACCAGGGACATTTTGCGGCGGGTATTACCGCTCCCGGCATCCGCATCAGTTCGGAGGCGCTGTGGAAGGAGACGGCTAAGCTGCCCAATATAGAGATTAAGAAACCCAGGTCCATTCTGGCCCAGGAGACCATCAGCAGCATGCAGGCGGGATTGGTGTACGGGCAGATCGGCCAGACGGAATATATTATCAAAAAAGTGAAGGAAGAGACCGGTCTCCCGGATATGAAGGTGGTGGCTACCGGCGGTTTGGGGCGGCTGATTGCGGAGGAGACAGAGAGCATTGATTTTTATGATCCCTATCTGACCCTGGACGGTCTGCGAATCCTGTACGAGAAAAACAAAAACCGATAAAATGGAAGTATGGACGCGGTATCACAGAGAGGTCTGAGATACGCGGATAGAGGATAGCATGAGTATTTTACAGATTGGAAATGTAATTTTAGACAATAATGTAATTTTAGCTCCCATGGCAGGTGTGACAGACCTGCCATTTCGCGTATTGTGCAGGGAGCAGGGGGCCGGCCTGGTGTGCATGGAGATGGTCAGCGCCAAGGCCATTTACTACAATAATAAGAACACGGAGCAACTGCTGGAGATCTGTCCCGGGGAAATGCCGGTTTCCCTGCAGCTTTTCGGTTCTGACCCGGATATCCTCAGCGAGATGGCCAAGCGCATCGAGGATCGCCCCTTTGCCATCCTGGACCTGAACATGGGCTGTCCTGTGCCCAAAGTGGCGGGCAATGGGGAGGGATCGGCCCTGCTGAAAAATCCCGCCTTGGTCAGGGAAATCCTGTCCAAGCTGGTAAAGGCCATCCGCAAGCCTGTGACGGTGAAAATCCGCAAGGGCTTTGATGAGGAACATGTCAACGCGGTGGAGATTGCCCGGATTGCAGAGGACTGCGGCGTGGCGGCAGTGACGGTTCATGGGCGCACCAGGCAGCAGTATTACAGCGGCAAGGCGGATTGGGACATCATCGCGGCAGTAAAGAATGCCGTGAAGATTCCGGTGATTGGCAACGGAGATGTGGTGGACGCCGGCGCGGCGGAGGCGATGCTGCAGCATACGGGCTGTGACGGAGTGATGATCGGCCGGGCAGCCCAGGGCAATCCCTGGATTTTTCGGGAAACGGTCCAATATCTGGAGACCGGTATTCTCCCGCCCCGTCCTCATCCCCGGGAGGTAAAGGAACTGGTGCGGCGGCATGCGGCGCTGCAGATGCAGCACAAAGGGGAATACACGGCAGTGCGGGAGATGCGCAAACATCTGGCCTGGTATACGGCGGGGTATCCCCACTCTGCCCGTTTCCGGCAGACCATCAATACCATGGAGACCATGGAGCAGTTATTGGCGGGACTGGAAGAAATCTTCGGGGTGTAAATGCCCGATATTTTGGCAAATGCATATTTTTGCCCTGAACCACATAGAGTAGTGATTGAAAAACAGGCTTCGGGCATGTAAGGGGGCTTATGGAACATGTGGTATACCTGATGGTAAAAAAGGGCAATAAGGGGAACCGGGAGCCTGTGGTGCTGGAACGTTTGCAGATGGGGCAGATGCATCTGAGCCGGGTGACACTGCTGGAACCTTATCTGGAGGCATGGCGGCATCCCTCCCATGTGTGCGGTGTGATATGGGACAAGATCCGAGAGCGCTGCCAGGAGGGAGCCAGTCTGCGGGAACTGCACAGGTGTTTTCCGGATTATCAGGTCTGGGACAGGAGCTTTCAGGGTTATCTGCAGCGGCGTAAGATGAGCAGGGAATGGCTGAGGGTGTGGCAGGTACCTTTTTTTGAACGATACGGCGGAGCAGAGCAGCTGCAGATTCTGATGGACAATGTGGAGGAATGGCAGCGATTCTCCCAGATTCTGGTGCTGGGATTTAACCCGGATATGGCGGTGTGGCTGCCCCTGCTGGCGCGCCGGGCCAGGGGAATTGATTTTTATCTGGACTATGAACCCAGGGGCATGGAGGAACTTCAGGAGTGGATCGGGGAGGAGTACGGGCTTGTAAGCCAGTGGCGGATATTGGAGAGTCAGGAGCAGCCTGATACCGGGCCGGAACCATCGGCTGCCGGGCCAAGCCTCCAAGAAGTGGGAGATGCGGGAGCGGCCGGGAAAAAAGCCACATCTTATCCGGGGCTGAGCCAATATTTCCGGGGGTACGGGGAGCCCTGTCTGGTGCTGGACTTTACAGGCGCGGCGGATATCCCGGTGACGGGGCTCAGAGGCGGCAGTATGTGGTGGGATCTGGGAGCCCTGGAAGAGAAGCGGCATCTGTTGGAGGATCGGCCTTTGGGGGTGAGATATATATCACTGCGGACTCTGTGGAGGGACATGGTATAATGCGGGGGATATCCGTTCCATACAGGTAATCGCTGTATTTTCGGGCCCAAGATTAACTGTGAATGTCCAGGGGGCTGTGCGAGAGCAGGACTGACCATGCTGCTGCGCGGCAAGCGTGTTTGGTTAGAGGAGAGCATCTGCTTATATGAGTATGACGGTTTACAGCAAGTGGTACTTGACACCACTTGGAAAATTCAGTATAATACGGTGTGCCAATTAGGAAAACAACGTTTTTACTATAAATATATAAAGAAGGAAGGGGATTACAGAATGCAGGAAAAGAAAAACATTTTGACCTATGAGGGCCTGAAGAAGTACGAGGAGGAACTTCACGAGTTGAAGGTGGTGAAACGTCAGGAAGTGGCCCAGAAAATCAAGGAAGCCAGGGAGCAGGGAGACCTGTCGGAGAACGCAGAGTACGATGCGGCTAAGGATGAGCAGAGGGATATTGAAGCCCGAATCGAGGAGTTGGAGAAGATTCTGAAGAATGCCGAGGTAGTAGTAGAGGAAGAGGTGGATCTGGACAAGATCAGTATCGGCTGCCGCGTCAAACTGTTGGATATCGGGTACAGCGAGGAACTGGAGTATAAGATTGTGGGCTCCACCGAGGCCAACAGCCTCAAGGGCAAGATCTCCAATGAGAGCCCTGTGGGCAAGGCACTGCTGGGCAGGAAGATCGGTGATACGGTGGAAGTGGAGACCCAGGCAGGCACCTTTTCGTACAAAGTGCTGGAGATCCAGAGAAGCAACTGATTGGAGACAGCAGATACCATATCCTGACCGGCATGTGGATGCAGGGAGAGAGGCCGGGCGCTTTAGGCGTAGTTCATTGCGCCGATGAGTAAGGGGCCGGGGCAGGAAATGGGGAATTATAATAGGAGATAAAAAAGTGGCGGAAGAAAAGAACAATCAGGCAAAGCAGGAACAGCAGCAGGATATCGGCCAGCTGCTGAAGGTGAGAAGGGAGAAGCTGGCCGTTCTGCAGGAGGCGGGAAAGGATCCCTTTCAGATCACCAAATACGATGTGACTCATCACAGCACGCAGATCAAGGAGCAATACGGGGAATTGGAGGGGAAGACCGTGCGCATCGCAGGACGCATCATGTCCAAGCGCATCATGGGCAAGGCTTCTTTTTGCAATATCCAGGATCTGCCCGGCAATATTCAGTGCTATGTGGCCCGGGACAGCATCGGCGAGGAAGCCTATGCGGATTTTAAAAAGTATGATGTGGGGGATATTGCGGGCATCGAAGGAGAGGTGTTTACCACCAAGACGGGGGAGATCTCCGTACATGTCACAGGCGTAACCCTGCTGGCCAAGAGCCTGCAGATTCTGCCGGAGAAGTATCACGGACTGACCAACACGGATATCCGCTATCGTCAGAGATATACGGATCTTATTATGAATGCGGAGGTGAAGGACACCTTTATCAAGCGTTCCCGCATTATCAAGGAGATTCGCAATTTCCTGGACGGCAGGGGCTTTATGGAAGTGGAGACTCCCATGCTGGTGTCCAATGCGGGCGGCGCGGCGGCCAGGCCCTTCGAGACGCACTACAATGCGCTGGATGAGGACGTGAAACTGCGTATTTCTCTGGAACTGTATCTGAAGAGGCTCATTGTGGGCGGTTTGGAGCGGGTCTATGAGATTGGCCGGGTATTCCGCAATGAGGGCGTGGACACCCGCCACAATCCGGAGTTTACCCTGATGGAACTGTATCAGGCATATACCGACTATGAGGGCATGATGGAGCTGACGGAGAGTATGTTCCGTTATCTGGCCCAGACGGTGTGCGGCAATACTGTTATCACTTATAATGGCATGGAGATTGACTTTGGAAAGCCCTTTGAGCGTATTACCATGAATGACTGCATCAAGAAGTACGCAGGAGTGGATTTTGACGCGGTGGAGGGAGATGAGGCCGCCAAGGCTCTGGCTGACCAGCATCATATAGCATATGAGGCCCGCCACACCAAGGGGGATATCATCAACTTATTCTTCGAGGAGTACTGTGAGAAGAACCTGGTGCAGCCTACTTTTGTGATGGACCATCCTCTGGCCATCTCTCCGCTGACCAAGAAGAAGCCGGAAGATCCCGAAAAGGTGGAGCGTTTTGAACTGTTTATCAATACCTGGGAGATGTGCAATGCCTATTCCGAGTTAAACGATCCTCTGGATCAGAGGGAGCGTTTCGCGGCCCAGGATGCCGCTTTTGCCGCCGGGGACGAGGAGGCTAACCATACGGACGAGGACTTCCTGAACGCCCTGGAGATCGGTATGCCCCCCACCGGAGGCATCGGCTACGGTATTGACCGGCTGGTGATGCTGCTCACCGACAGTCCGGCCATCCGGGATGTGCTGCTGTTCCCGACAATGCGGACACTCGATTGAGAAAGCCAGTGTTTATGCGGATTTCAAGCACCTGTCACCATGCTACTGCAACAAAAGTGCAACAAATTTTTAAGGAATAATACAGAATAATACGTCTATGTACGTTTTAAGTTGCACGAGTCCGGTCAAGTGTTTGTACTGCTGTGGACTCTTTCGGAAGAAATTTGGAAGGGTGTCCTCTTTGGTTGTAGTCAACTGTAAGCGAATCGCCCATGAGTTTGTAGCAATACAAATGCATGGGCGAATTTGTAATTTGCATATTTTGTATAAAGAACAGAATAAAATTTTTTTCTAAAGATGTTGACATATTGTGAAAACATGATATGATAAAAATCAACAAAAGAAAAATTTTTTAAAATACACACGATTACAAATGTAGATATTCGCGTCTGCTCGGATTGGATTTGTAGTGGTGTTTTTTGTTGTAATAAATAGTTCAAAACAGAAAGGGTAGGTGTTTGCTTTGGAAAAGGATTTTTTGTATCATTACACAAGTATAGAAAATTTGGCGTATATACTCAAAAACAAAACCATTAAATTTAATAACCTCATGAATGTTGATGACCCTGAAGAGGCAGAAACGAGTGATCTGGGGAAATTAGGAAGGCATTGTTTAGTGAGTTGCTGGACGGATGTTAAAGAAGACATTTTACCCATGTGGAATATGTACACCCCGGACATGAAAGGCGTGAGGATTGGAATGCCTAAAAATCCATTTAAAGAGCATACATACCGTGTAGGTGAGTTCTATTTTTCTGAAACAACCAAGTCATATATTAATTATAACAGTGATTATGCTAGGGCAGTAACTATTGCTGCAAAGTGCCCTTTGTTGATTGAAGTTGAATATACAGAAGATGAAGATCTTTTGAAACCGCGAGTTGGTTCTCAGACCGAAAGTGGTTATACTATTGCACTTGACGCGATAGGGAAGTATAAAAGACAATGTTGGGCATTTCAAAGAGAGTATAGATACAAAATTACAACAGCTCCTTGGAGGATGGATGAATTATTAAATGTTAAATCTGTTGAAGAGCAGATTGCGCTGTTTAATAGGCTTTTAGATCAAAATAACCAACAGTTTCTTGATAATGCCTTTTTAGAATTGGCAGACGATGCATTCGATGGTATGGAAATATTATTAGGCCCCAAAACATCAGAAGCTGAAAGAATCATTGTGGATGCTTTATTGGATAAATTTCTCGATTATGGTGCAGTAATGATTGGAAAAAGTAGAATAAGAGTAAGATAGTGTTTTAGATATATCCAAACATATAAAGAAGATATATTATGCCTTCAGGAAAACTATAAAACAACAAAGGAGGCATGAAATGTCAGAATATCAACTACAAATCAAACAGGTGGTGGACTATCCACGCTGCCGTATTTATAGGCAGTTTGTCCAGTCACTAATTACGGACCAGAGCATTCGCACAGGCGGGGGCTCCGGTCTTTTTTATTTCACAGTGCTTTGTAATTACGCAAATTTCCGCACATCTTACCGCCGCATAGACGGGATCAGCTATACCGTCTATCCCGGGGAGTGGATCTGTACCGTTAAGGAACTGGCCGGATGGTTCCGTACACACTTTCAGCACCAGACGCTTGACATATTGGACGAACTACAGAAAAGGAACCTGATCTCATACCTAACTCTGGGACGGGGAAAGGTGGTCAAGTACAAGATCAGGGACTGGAAAAAGCACAATACGGTGTTGGATTACAACTGCCCATGCCAGAAGGACACAGGCTTTTTCTTTTTGCCGTTCACGGTGGCAACGGAGATGGTGGGCACCGGGCGGTGCTCCGAGCTGGACATTCTGCTGGACCTGTGGCTGTCTACCGTCTATAACGACGGACAGGTGCAGGGATCGGAGGCCGGCCCGGTGGTCTACCTGCGCAATGGTACGGGCAGCCCGCTGGTGAATTACAATGAGCTGGCAGGACGCTGGGGAATCTCAAAGGCTACTGTGGGCAGGGTGCTGAAAAAGTTTGAGAGGCTGGGCCATATATCGCTGATGGCATTTCCTGGCACAAAGGGCAGCGTCATTTATCTGCAGAATTACCTGTCCACTATGTTCCAGATTTCGGATGTCCTGATTGACAAGGAGGAGGTTGCAATGAGCTTGAAAATCAAAATCAGTCTGCCGGACAAGGATAGTGACAATGTTGTGGAAGATAAGGCCACTTTGGAGCCAGAGGTGTGCGTTTCAGAAGAATTATCCAGCGTATCAAAATCACACATGGAGGTCCTGATCAGAAAGGTGGCGGAAATCCTGGATTCACAAGGGGTTTCCTGTTTCCGGTGCCCCAAAGCTAAATATAAGTTATATCCTTTATCTGACGACTGGGAGGGAAAGTATTTATGCCGTCCGAGCGGGGCATCGAACAGGCGTATTGGCTTGGAGGTTTGCTGTGGAAATGCTAGGCAGGTCTATACATTTGAGTTGACGCTCTCGCCTGCTGGCAGGAAAGAGATGGAGGGATGAGAAATGACGAAGAAACAGAGGGAAATGGACATTGCGGAGAATCCGCTGTATCATGATACATGGAAACTGTTGAAGAAATACAGGGATGTGGTTTGGGGTCTGGAGCTGTCTGTGCAGCAGGTGAGAAACAAATTTGAGATTGAGTATGGCAGTTCCATAGAGGACTTTCTGGAGTCGGTGTATTTGGCGGGGGCGGACATCGCCGGTGGGGGCATTGAACATCATGCCAAATGCATAGAACGTAGCAACCGGATGATAAAGCTGCTTGACAACTCCGTGGAGCTGCTCCGAAATAAGCACAAAAACGGTGAGACTTATTACTGGCTCCTGTATTATACCTTCCTTTCCCCACAGCAAATGAAGAACGTGGAGGAGATCATGGAGCAGCTGCGTCCCCATATCAGGGATATCAGTTTCCGTACATATTACCGCAGGAGGCAGGAGGCTATTGATGCGTTGAGTTCCATCCTGTGGGGATATACCTCTAAGGAGAGCATGGAGATTTTGGAGAAATTTGTGCCGGAAACGGGGACTGGCACATGAATGGCATAAAAAGGCATGAAATTGGCACAGGTTTGCTCTTTCACCGCAAATACCGGTGTGTTAAACTGTGTATGTTGAAAATTGTACCCAAAACAAACAAGGCAGGAGCAGGCACCTTTTACAGGGTGCTGTTTTTCTGCCAGAGGGAAAGGGCATGTCGCATAAAAAGGGCATGTCCTTTCTTTATGCCAAAAAATCATAAGGAGGTTGGTAAATTGAAGAAAAAAGCAGACAGGTTTCATGGAGCAGCAGACAAGGGGAGGCGCCGCAGGCTGCCCATAGCGCAGGCAGCCTATTTCGGTTTTCTTTCAGGCATGATATTTCTGGCCTTTACACAGCCGGTATATGCCGCCACGGATGTGTGGACCAAGGCGAGTGAGATCATGCAGGACGTGTATAACCATATTGTCATCATATCCACGGTGGCAGCCATTGTGACGGCATCCGTGGCATTGCTTTTAATGAATTTTTCCCGCTCGGGGCGCACGGTGGATGAAAGCCGGGCGTGGTTAAAGAGGATCTGCATCACATGGGTAGTGCTGAACGGGCTGGGCTTTATTATGGCCTATATCACTCCGTTCTTTACAGGCGGAAAATGGACGCCGACGCCTTAGGCTGAGAAAGGAGTGATTGTGTGGGTATATTAGACGGCATTGTGGAGTGGATCGCAGAGCAGGTGATGCACGGTCTGGATTTGGTATCAACCTCGGTTCTGGGCGCGTTGGGGTGTGATATGTCCGTGTTCCTGCGATACTTTCCGGCAGCAGGGACTCTGTATGAGGTCTTTGTGGCGCTCTCTATAGGAATCATTTTATTGAACTGGGTATGGCAACTGTTTAAGAATTATGGACTTGGTGCGGGGATAGAGGCGGAGGACCCCGTGAAGCTGAGCGTCCGCTCGGTTTTGTTCATCCTGCTTGCTTATTTTTCGGATGAAATTGTAGGGACGGTCCTAAAGATAGGCGGCACGCCTTACGACTGGATACTGACCTCTACCATTCCGGCGCTAGATTTTGCAAACTTTAATTCCGTCATTCTGGCGGTGGTGGGCGTGTGTGCAAACGGGGCAGTGGCACTGATTGCGCTGATATTGGTACTTATCCTTGCATGGAACTATATCAAGCTGCTCTTTGAGGCGGCGGAAAGGTATGTGCTGCTGGGAGTGCTGGTCTATACGGCGCCTGTGGCATTTTCCATGGGGGCGTCTCAAGTCACGTCCAATATCTTTAAATCGTGGTGCCGGATGTTTGGTGGGCAGGTGTTCCTATTGATTATGAATGCTTGGTGCCTGCGGCTGTTTACATCCATGGTGGGGGCTTTTCTGGCAAATCCGCTTTCTTTGTAAGAAAAATCTGTAGCTGCGCCCAAATTTACGGGTTGCGGAAGAAAAGGAGATTATAATGCAAAAAATAAAAAGATTAAGGCGGATCGTGCTTTCGGTCTGCATGGCGGCTGTCTTTTGTTTTTCATTTTGCCAGCCAGCCTTTGCCATGACGGAAAGTGAGATTCAGACTCAGGTGAATGCGATGGGCAAGGAGGCTGCATCCGGCAATGTGCTGATCTGGTTCCTATGTGCCATTGCCTTTTTGAAGGTGTCCCAGAAGATAGATTCCTTTATGTCCGGTCTGGGGATCAACGTGGGACACACGGGCGGCTCCATGCTGGCGGAGGCAATGATTGCGGCGAGGGGAATAGGAGGGATGAAAAATTTCTCCAGCCAGCACTTCGGCGGGGGGCACAGCAAGGTTTCCTCCCATACAAATGCCGGTTCCAAAGGCTTAATGTCCGGCGGACTTGCCGGGATCGTGGGCAGCCGTATTACCAACAGTGCAGTAAAGTCGGCAACGGCTTCTTCCAAAACAAATGTCAGCCGTCCGTCCGGAAAGTCCGGCGGGGGGATAGGGAGCCATATTTACGCTTCCTCCGTCAGCAAGGGCGGCAGCTTTGCCAACAATGTCATAGGAACCGTGGCTGCAGGAAACATTGCGGAACTTGGCTTTATGAGCGGGCCGGAGGCGTCCCAGGCGCTCCAGTCCTACCTCGGGTATGCGGCCCTGGGGGAGAATGCCGGGCAGGTGCCTGTTTTTTCGGATGTGGAGATCGGCGGCGGGCGCATTACCGGGACGGAAACCTCAGAGGAACATCCTCAGGGGATTGCCTTTGGGATGTACCATGCAGCCCAGTATGCCGCCCCGGAGGGAAACTATACCACCATACAGGCAGCGGATGGCAGCGCCTGGTACAAGCAGTATGCACAGGATGTTGTTGATAAATCCCCGTACATGGCACCGGATGGCTCCATCGCTTATAAGGAGTCCATAGTGAAAAAACTGCCCCAGCCGCCCAAAAGAAGGGAGCGGATGTAACCATGGAAAACGAACAGAAAAACGGTCTGTCGGAGACGCTGGAAACAGGACGCGCCGCCGCACACATGGTACAGGGCGCTGTGAAGGTGGGCAAGGCGGTATCGGGGGCAGCCAAAGGTGCGGCAGCCGCAGGGCCTTATGGAGCCGTTGCCGGTGCGCTCTGGGAAAACCGCAGGCTGGTGGGCAAAATCATCATTGGTGTCATCGCGCTGCTGTTGATCCCTGTGATAATTGTGGTGTCACTTCCAGGCGTGATCTTTGGCAGCCTGTCAGACGCTTTTTCTTCCACGGCTTTTTCTGATGCACCGATCCTGAATAACAATGCGGCTATCATGGAAAATATGTCTGAGATTACCGCTGCCATAGACGGGATTATGTCTGGGGGTTTGGAGGATACTATGAGACAGATCGAGGCAGACTTTGTATCTTCTGAGGCGGATGAAATGGAAGTCATAAACCCTTATGCCGGCAGTCCCCTCTATAATGCAAATCAATTCATTGGCATGTATTGCGCCTATAAGAGCGGGGACTATGCTGGAATTTCTATTTCTGACATGGTAGGGATGCTGCGGGACAGCCAAAGCCGTCTGTATTCTTACACGCAGACGGAAGAAACGAGGACAAGGACCGAAACGGACCCTGACACCGGGAAGAAGGTCTCCGTCACGGAAAACTGGCGGGTATATACCATTGCCTATAATGGGGAAGTCTATTTCTCCGAACAGGTCTTCAGCCTGAATGGGGAACAGATGGAGCTTGCCAATGCCTATGCCGAGAACCTGAGCCTTTTTCTTGGGGACGGAATGATGCAAGGACTTGTGGAATGGGAGGGGAAGTCCATTCCCTCTCAGGGGGATGTGCGCTTTACGGATGGCGTGACGGAGGTTGTCTACTACAACCAGATGGATGAGCGCTATGCGGGAAAACCCTACGGCACCGACCATATCGGCAGCCATGGCTGCGGTCCTACTGCCATGGCAATCGTGGTGTCTTCACTCACGGATCAGATGGTTGATCCTGCGGCGATGGCGGAATGGTCCTATCAGAACGGTTATTGGTGCAAGGACAGCGGCTCCTATCATGCGCTGATACCTGCCGCTGCGAGGAACTGGGGATTGAATGTGTCCGGCTGTACGGCGGCAGAACCCCAGAGGATATTGGATGCGTTGGCGGAGGGGAAGCTGGTGGTTGTGATCATGTCTCGGGGGCACTTCACAAAGTCAGGGCATTTTATCGTACTGCGGGGCGTGCAGAACGGAAAAATTCTGGTGGCTGACCCAGCCAGTTACAACAGGAGCGGGCAGTTGTGGAGTTTATCTTTAATCCTGCGGGAGGCCAGTCAGGGTGCCGCAGCCGGAGGGCCTTTTTGGATTATCGGCTGAAAGGAAATGAAGTTTCACTAAGGCTGTAAAAGATATTTCCTAAAAAAACAATATTTGAGTTTTAAGACAGAATGAGAGGTATTATGAGCAATCTAAACGAAAATGATACATACATCATTCCGCCGAATTTTGTAGATACAGGCACTTTTTTCGGCGGGATGTTCAAGGCAAGGAATGTGATAGAGGCAGGCATCTTGTCTGCAGCCGTGGGGATACCGATCTGCGTATTCTTGCCTTTGGGGCTGACGGCAAAGATCATTGTGTTGTGCCTGACGGCGCTGCCTATTGCTCTGTTTGCCCTGATTGGTATTTCGGGGGAGAGCCTGTTTTCCTTTCTGGTGATCTTTGTAAAATACCTGAAAAACCGCCGTGTTGTGGGCGGGAATGGATGCTTTCAAAGGGAAGTCTTCGCAGGGCAGGATGGGGCGGCAAAGATGGTACAGAAGGCAAAACCGGAAGTACGGTCGGGAAAGAAGGTGCCGGATACCCAGACAGAAACACGAGCAGGACGGCCTGCCGGACAGGCTGCGGCAAAAAAGAGCCGAAAGTGCCCTAGGGAGGACTTCCCAGCAGAATTTGACGAGGTGAGGGGATATGAGCTGCGCCAGAAACTTCGCCCGGTAGGCAGAACAGAGAAAGCGGGGGTCGGTGATGCTTCGGGAAAAACGGCGGCAACATCAGGGAAAAAAAGCCGTGGTGCCGCTGTAGCAGAGGAGCGGCAAAGTTTGCATCTGTTACCCTTGCGGGAACAGCAACCCGCCTGCCTAAATCCGGTGGCGGATTACATGCCGGTCTCTAAAATTGTAAATGGCATTATTTATACAAAGGATCACCGCTATGTCAAGATCGTGGAGGTTGTGCCCATCAATTTCCTTCTGCGCAGCGCAAGGGAACAGAGGAACATCATTTATTCTTTTGTGTCCTACCTTAAGGTGAGCCCCGTCAGGCTGCAGTTCAAGGTCCTGACGCGCAAGGCAGACATCGGGAGGCACATGGACACGGTGCAGAAGGAAATGGCACAGGAGACTAATGAACAGTGTCGGCTCATGCAGGAGGATTATCTGCGGTTTGTGCAGCAGATCAGTTCCCACGAGGCGGTCACTCGCCGCTTTTTTCTTATTTTTGAGTATGAGCCGTGGGGAAATGCCAGACGCACTGACGATGAGGTTGAGGCTGCCGCATTCCTGCAAGGGGCTGCCCATACGGCGGCCAATTATCTGCGTCAGTGCGGGAATGAGGTCCTTGTGCCGGAAAACGAGGACGAGTTTGCCGTAGACGTGCTCTATAATCTGCTCTGCCGGATTGAAAGCGCGGTGAAGCCGCTTCCAGAGCGTATCAGGGAGGTAATTGACAGGTACAGGGAGAACGGCAGGCAGGGCGAGATAGATGAGATCCCTGCGGGGGAGTTCTTTTCCCCGGGCAGCATTGACTTCACCCACGGCAGGTACATTTGTATTGACGGTATGTATTATGCCTACCTTCTGGTGCCCTCAGACGGTTACAGGGTGCAGGTGGCTGCGGGATGGCTGAGTCTGGTTGTCAACGCCGGGGACGGGATTGATCTGGATATGTTCCTTTCCAGACAGCCTAAGGAGCAGATCGTCCAGAAAGTAGGGCAGCAGCTGCGCATCAACCGTTCCAGAATTAAGGACGCCAGTGATACCAACACAGACTTTGATGACATAGACAGCGCCATCCGCAGCGGATATTTTCTGAAGGAAGGGCTTGCCAACAACGAAGATTTCTATTTTATGAATCTGTTAGTTACCATTACGGCCCCTAATGAAGATGATCTGGAATGGAAGGTCAACGAGATGAAGAAACTCCTGCTCTCTCAGGACATGCAGGTTTCCACCTGTCACTACCGGGAAGAACAGGCATTCCTGACCGCTCTACCGCTGGTATCCGTGGAAAAAGGACTGTGTGAGCGCAGCAAACGCAACCTCCTGACCGGGGGCGCCGCAAGCTGCTATCCCTTTACCAGCTATGAGATGTGCGATGACAACGGCATCCTTTTAGGCGTGAACAGATTCAACAGCTCCTTAATTATTGTGGATATCTTTAATTCTGCCGTTTATAAAAACGCAAATATGGCGATTCTGGGAACTTCCGGCGCGGGCAAGACTTTCACCATGCAGCTCATGGCGTTGCGAATGCGCCGGAAAGGGATTCCCATCTACATTATTGCGCCCTTAAAGGGGCATGAGTTCCACCGGGCCTGCGCCAACGTGGGCGGCGAGTTTATCCAGATTTCCCCTGCAAGCCCCCACTGTATCAACGTGATGGAGATACGCAGAGTGGATCATACCGTGAACGAACTGCTGGACGGCCCCGGCATTCGCCTCTCGGAATTGGCGGAGAAAATTCAGCGGTTGCACATTTTTTTCAGCTTGCTGATTCCGGACATGACAAACGAGGAACGACAGCTCTTGGATGAGGCCATGGTGTTCGTCTACAGACAGAAGGGCATCACTCACGACAACGCCTCTCTGGAAGACCCGGAACATCCCGGGCAGTACCGGGAGATGCCGGTGCTTGGTGACCTGTATGCCAATTTAAAGAAATGTGCTCAGACCAGACGTATGGCAGTCATCTTAAACCGCCTTGTGAACGGTTCCGCTAGCGCCTTCAACCAGCAGACCAACGTATTGTTGGATAACCGTTATACGGTGCTGGACATTTCCTCCCTGACCGGGGATCTGCTTACGGTGGGGATGTTCGTGGCGCTGGATTTTGTCTGGGACCGGGCAAAGGAGGATCGGACAAAAGAAAAGGCAATCTTCATTGACGAGTGCTGGCAGCTTTTATCCGGGGCGGGGGCGACTGGCACCCGTATGGCGGGGGACTTTGTGTTGGAAATATTTAAGACCATTAGGGGGTACGGCGGTTCCGCCATCTGTGCAAGTCAGGATTTGAATGACTTTTTCAATCTGGACGAGGGGCGGTTCGGGAAAGGGATCATCAATAATTCCAAGACCAAGATTATTCTGAATCTGGAGGATGACGAGGCCCAGCGTGTTCAGGACACACTCCACCTGTCGGATGCCGAGGCTCTGGAGGTCACGCACTTTGAACGGGGCAATGGACTGATTAGCACCAACAACAATAACATTATGGTGGAGTTTAAGGCAAGCCCTCTGGAAAAGGATTTGATTACCACGGACAGGCGGGAACTGAAAGACATCGTGGAGCGGATGCGGAAAGGTTGAGTGGAACCCCAAAGCATATGGTTTACGCACAGATTACGCATTTGGCAGGAAGGCAGGTTTTGATTACGCATAAAATACGCATGGATTATGTATTGGAAGGAGGATGCCATGAAAACAAGGGCGGACATATACGGGCAGGAGGCGGCAGAACTGTTGCGGGAGATTTCCATGTACCCCGGACTGTCGGAACGGCAGCTTGCCCGGTTCCATCCGGGCAGGGAGGAAAAGGTCAGGAACCTATTAGTTCATTTGCAGAGGCAGGGTCGCATTGCTCCGTCTGAAACAGGCGGCTACTTTCCTCAGGGGGAACATATGCGGGGCGCCGATGCAGGGCTGGTCCGTTCCGTGTGGGTACTTCTGGACTTTATTGACTGCGTGGAGTACCATTCCCCCGGCGATTTCCCGGTAAAGCTGGTGTTCTTTTCGGCGGGCAGGATGTACGAGGTGGTCTGTGTGGCTGAAGGGCAGGAGGCTCTGGTGGCACAGGTGCTGAGGCAGTGTAGACAGGGGGAAAGCCGCCGCATTGTGCTGGTGGAGGAGGCCGGGCAGATTCCCTTATTGCATTTCCCGGATATATCGGGATTTTGTACAGTGGAGCCTGACGGGAAGGTAAGCTATTACAGGCAGGTCGAGCCTGATTGATACTTATTGACAGAAAACAGTTCCGTAACGGAACAAACCGCTATAAGCGGTAATGGAATGGAGGAATTAGGAATTGGACAGAAAAATGATTTCCGCACAGGTAGGGGAAATACTGAACAGCCTCTCCCGGCTGAACAATAACATCTGCGCCATGGACACATTGGATATCCAGCGGTATCCGGAAAATTATGAGATCATCTCCACAGAGGCGGCGCTGCGGGCGGAAAGGATTGCCTGTAGACTTAGAAACCTCCTGTTTGCGTCCACAGGTGTCCCTAAGAGGGATTACCAGATAAGAGCAAGCGAAGCACATGGCATAGAGATCTGTTATGCAGACGGCATTCTGGAGGTGACGCTGCCCCGGCTCCTGCCTAAAAAGAAGACTCGCCAGAGCAGCCTGTTTTTGACGGAGCCGCTCCAAGCGGCGCTGGAGAGGTATGCGGGGGAACACCCCACTCCCAGATTTCGGGAATGCGTCATCTGCATCTCCCACGTTTATGGGCATGACCTGCCGGACTGGTGCCTGCTGGACTATGACAACCTGCAGCAGAAGCAGATTCTGGACACGGTGGCGCTGTACGTGATGTTGGACGACAGCGGGCTTTTGTGTGACGCTTACAACACCACGGAGCGGGGGGAGAAGGACTGCACCCGTATCTATGTCATGGAGAAGGGACGCTTTGGGAAGTGGCTCTCGGAACGGGAAAAGCAACTGAAAAACATATCAGATTTTTGAAGGTTACCGCCCCTGTTTTTTCTGATATACGAAAACAGGGTAAAATACCTGTAAAAAAGCGCTTTTGTAAGGGCGGATTCCATAGCGGGATTACCGAAGTCTTTAGTCGCTACGGTAAAAACGAACGAAAAGGAGGCGGTCATGGGGGAAGATGGACGTTGTTTCCCAAAGAAGGACACACAGGCTTACCGGCTGCTTGAGATAGTGGCTGTCTGCGGCGAATTTCCGACAGAACTGACATACAGACTTGCCGGCAGTACCAGCTATAAGGACACGGTCACGTGGCTTTTGAAAAAAGAAAAGCTCCTGCGGGTATATTGCCGGGATAAGCTGCGGGGTTACAGGCTGGGGAGGCGGGCCAAGTCGGCGCTACTCTCAGATAATCCGGAGAGGTTTTCCTTTTACCTTACGGGAAACGTAGATACCAACCTGTTAAAGAGCGAGGTCATCAGAAGGGTGCGCCTTCACCGGATCGCTGAGGTGTACGTGGCGATGTTAAATGCCGGTGTGGCAGTGTTCCGAGATGAAAAACCCAGAGTGTTTGCGCCAGATGGAGATTTACGCACAAAGCCGGAGAAAGGGGCTTTTTATAGCTCCCGTGAAATCAAAGAAATAGGAATCGAGGCGGTAAAGATCAAGGGTTCCCGCATGGCAGGAGTGCTGCTTGCGCCGGATGGGGTTTTCCTTACCTACAACAGTGGTCCTTACATGGCGAAGTGGGATTACCGGGCCGAGCAGAGGGCAAAGGCATGGATGCAGGTCACACTCTGCGGCGGGGGCAATAGCCTGAGGTATGTGCCGGAGGATGTCTGCGGGCTGCTGCTTGGGAACGGCATGGAGCCTTTCTGCCAGATCCTTTCCGGCGCGGACAGCGGCGCAAGATGCTTTTTCCTGCTGGATGGCAATTACGGGCATTTTTATTACTTAACAAACGACCACCGGGGGGAGGTAATGCTGAAATTACTGTGTGACTGGGACAGAAGGGAGGCGCTTGACCGTATCCTGTCTCAGGGGTTATGTGCGGGGAATCCCAATGGGACCATAGAAAATGATGCCATGGACGGGAACGGAGACCCGGTGCTGTTCGGGTATCTGCCGGACATCCCCCGCATCCACCGTTTCTGCAGTGCGCTCCAGCTGCAGGAGCGGCAAGGCACACTTATCTGCTTTGACTTCCAGCGGGAAGTTTTGGAACGCTGTTACGGAGGTCTGGTGGCATTTGAGGCCATCAGTTTTGAAAAATTTGAAAGGAGGTTTTACCCATAAATATGAAAAGGATATGGAAGACCATGATAGCCGCGCCGGCGACCCTGCTGGCAGTGCTGTATGCGGGAGGCTATCTGGCACAGTTTATCGGAAATTACGCGGTCTGGAAACAGGGTGGCGGCATTCCGGGGGACGGGACTTCCCCGGCCGGAATATCCCCCGGCTTTATGGCCTGCCTGAGTGCGGCGGTTACGCCGCCCTATGGAATTTATGGCATTTTTATCTGTATCGGGTTGCTGGCGGTGCTGCTGGTCATGGTAATGCGGATGGGGTATAGCGATGCTGGTGAATATGACGGGGAGCGGAATTTTACATACTCCGCAAAGGGGACTTACGGCACTTCCGGCTGGATGGGGAAAAAGGAGATGTTCGGCGTTCTGGAGGTGGTCTCTGACCTGCGGTGCCATCAGGGGGTCGTGCTGGGGATGCTGGAAGGGAAAGCAGTCTGCCTGCCGGAAAAGTCGAGGCTTAACAGCAACCTTGCGGTGTACGGCGCAAGCGGCAGCATGAAGACAAGGTCGTTCTGCATGAACCGTATTTTGCAAGGGGTCAGCCGTGGGGAATCCCTCATCATCTGCGATCCCAAATCGGAACTGTATGAGAAATCCAGTGGGTATCTCAGGGATCGGGGCTATGTGGTGAAGCTATTCAACCTGGTGAGTCCGGAAAACTCAGATTCCTGGAACTGCCTTTCGGAGATCGAAGGGCAGGAGTTGATGGCACAGCTTTTTGTAGACGTCATCATCAAGAATACCATGGTGGGTAGCAAGGGGGATCACTTCTGGGACTCCGCGGAGATGAACCTCCTGAAAGCGCTGGTGTTGTATGTGGATCAGGGGTATCCCCCGGAAAACCGGAATATGGGGCAGGTGTACCAGCTCATCACCCTTGGATCGGAAAATGCTCTGGATAGTCTCTTTGAGGTCCTTCCAGCCCGCCACCCGGCCAAAGCTTCCTACAACCTGTTCAAGCAAGCGTCGGATTCTGTGCGGGGTGGGGTGGTCATCGGACTTGGGAGCCGCCTTCAGGTGTTTCAGGCGGAGCTGATCAAGAAGATAACGGCGCGGGATGAGATTGATCTGGAACTGCCGGGGCAGGAGCGCTGCGCCTATTTTCTTGTGACTAGCGACCAAGACAGTATCTTTGACTTTCTGGCCTCACTGTTTTTGTCCTTTGCCTTTATCAAGCTGGTGCGCTATGCGGACAAAAACTGCGAGGGAGGCGTTCTTCCGGTGCCCGTCCACGTGCTGGGGGAGGAACTGACCGCCTGCGGCACCATCCCCGACCTTTCCAGACGCCTGAGTGTGATCCGGTCAAGGAATATCTCCATGTCCTGTGTGTTCCAGAACCTTGCGGGACTGCAGAACCGCTATCCGCAGAATCTCTGGCAGGAGATCCTCGGCAACTGCGACGTGCAGCTGTTTCTGGGCTGTACGGACCCGCTGACGGCAGAGTTTGTTTCCTCTCGGACTGGCATTGCCAGCGTGGCGGTGACGAGCAAGGCAAAGCAGCTTGGCACTTGGCGCATTTCTAACTATACGCCGGAGTATCGCGAGACTAGCGGCGTAGGGAAACGTCCGGTATTGACGCCAGATGAGGTGATGCGGCTCTCCATTGACGAGGCGCTGATCATCATCAGGGGCAAGAAAATTTTGAAGGTGGACAAGCTGGATTATTCAAAGCATCCGGCCTTTTCCCTCTTGCATTCTTGCAAGGCATCCGCTTATGTCCCGGAGTGGCGTAGGCTGGAGATGGAGGCCGCAGGTGCGGGTACACATAACTACGGGGTGAAAAAGCCGAAAACGGGAGAATGTAAACTTAAAGAGTTCAGAACAGGAGGAATAAAAGCGGAAGCAGATCAACCCCAGAGGAAGAAAGCAGAGGCAGGTGTTTCTAAAACAGAGGTCGCTGAGCCTCAGGAGCCGAAACCAGAGAGAACAAAATCAAAGGCAACCAAGCCAGATGTGCCAAAAACTAAAGTAAGATATCAAAAAGCCGCAAGGGTAGGGGAACAAAAGGCCACACAAACAGAAATACCAAAAGAGAAGGATGCCGGGGCAAGGCCGACGGAATCGAGCGCACCTGTTTATAAAGCCGGCAGCCAGACCGGTATCATTGTAACTGATAAGGAAGCTATCATGTCCTAAACCAAGAAGGAGGAAAATCAAATGGCAGGTAGAAAAAAAGGAATGGAAGATACAATTGCAACAGAAGAAAGGATTGGAACGGAAATGCAGGAACCGGATGGAGGCGGCATGGATCTGAATGAGCTGCTGGAGAGCATGGATCAGGAGCCGGAGGAGACGGGCGGGCAGGAAAATGAAGAACTGCCTGAGCTTTCTGAGGAAGATATGTTTGGGAAGGCAACGGCAGAAACGGAAGACGATGGCACAGGGGACACCGGAGCGGTTCCTGAGACAGCACTCGAAATCCCAGCAGAATACAGACAGCCGGAAAAGCCGAAGCGTACTTCCCGCAGGAAGGAAGCTGACGGGCAGACCACGGAGGAACAGACTGCAGAGGATAATATGGACGAAGATGCACCCATTGAAGGAGAAAGCCTGACCGATGGAGATTTGCTGGAAGAAACGCCGGGAGATATACAGGAAATGGAGATTTGCATTGTAGCACAGGATTTTCAGGAGCGTCAAACAGAAGATGGGGCCGTCTGGGACAGCCAGACAGAAACAGTGAGGGGTTCCGCAAGGCAGGCAGGTGCAGCAGCGGACCACCATACACCCAGAGCAAGAAAGACGGAGGTGTCTGTTCTGACACTGGAAAGCCGTGGAGAAGTAGAGACGGAGAGCGCTAGGGAGGATACCATCTGGCATGAGATCCACAATGCCTATCGTACCCGCAAGATACTGACAGGGCAGCTTGGCGGCATTGAACAGACGGACAGCGGAAAGACCATCGTGATCGTAGACTATAAAGGGTTTCGCATTGTGATCCCGTTAAAAGAGATGATGATCAATCTGGTACAGGGGCGCAGCCCGTCAGGAAAGGAATATACAGAGCTGATGTTGCGTCAGAACAAGATCCTCGGCAATATGCTGGGGGCGGAGATCGACTTCATAGTAAAGGGCATTGATTCCAAGACCCGCAGTGTGGTAGCCAGCCGTAGGGAGGCCATGCTGAAAAAGCGCCAGATATTCTATCTTGATACGGATGCGGCGGGGATGTACCGTGTCTATGAGGGGCGCATTGTTCAGGCAAGGGTGATTGCTGTGGCGGAAAAGGTCATTCGAGTGGAAATTTTCGGGGTGGAATGTTCCATCATGGCCCGGGACCTGTCATGGGACTGGATCGGGGATGCACATGAGCGTTTCTCTGTGGGCGACCAGGTGCTGGTGCGCGTTTTGAGCGTGCGTCGTGAGAATCTGGAGAATCTGGGTGTTAAGGCGGATGTTAAAAGTGTGACCCAGGACACGCACCACGAAAACCTGAAAAAATGCCGTGTCCAGAGCAAGTATGCCGGAAAGGTGACGGACGTGCATAAGGGCGTGGTATATATCCGCCTGTCAAACGGCGTCAATGCGGTGGCCCATGCCTGTTACGATTACAGGACACCCGGGAAAAAGGATGATGTAAGTTTTGCCGTGACGAAGATCGATGAGGAACGGGGTGTGGCTGTGGGGATCATTACGCGGATCATACGGCAGAATTTGTAAAAGGTAATATGTAAAGAAAGACGATATGGGGAAAAAAGAGAATAATGACTTGTGGGACGGTTGTCTTAGAGTAACGGTCCCACAAGTATTTCCTTTATAACAAAAGTGCTGGGGGCTGGAAGCCTCCAAGTCTTTTGTATAAATTAATTTGCTTGAAACCAGAAAATGATATGTACAGAGCGTCCCGGATGAACAAAAATATTTAGTAGAATATTACAGAACAACCGTGATCATCGAGAACGAAAAAGTCGCTGTAATCACATCCCAATACTTTTTGTAGGGCAATCAGTTGTATGGTGGTAGGGTTGCAGGCTTCCTGTTCGATCTTGCTGAGTGTGCTGGTGCTGATGGGGATGCCCTCCAGCTGTAGTTTTGCTACCAAATCTATATTTCGCAGGTGTTTTTGTTCCCACAGAAATTGAATGTTGCGGCCGATGATGGGAAAGTTGCCCTGTATGAGTCGTTCGGTTTTGTTCATGATATATCTTTAAAGGCTGATTCCGGAACGATTAAGGAAATATTCCCGCTTATTTAGAATTTCGTTCTGCTGTTCTTTTGACAGGCAGGGGAATATGTCCTGATAGTCCAGATTAACCAGAGGGGTGCCTTTCGCAAGATTAAGGAGCCGCTGGGAGTACCATTCACCCCAAAGATTGTTAAACAGGTCTTTACCGGAGGTGAAGATGTGGGCATCTTCAAAACCGAAAGGGTGATTGTAACCCTGTAGTATCACAAAGCCGTACTGCTTGGCATCCAGCACCATGAGATCTATACTATATATTTCCGCAAAGGCATCGGAAACCCTGAGGCAGATGCCCCGTTCTTCTTCTGTAATACGTACTCTATTTTTTTCAGCTTGTATGTCATTCACAGTTTCCAGATGTGTTACAGCATCTTGCAAAAAACTCAGTTTCAGGTCTATTTCTGCTTTAGCATTGGCTGTGGCGGCATACTGGAGTAGCTTTAGGGGGTCCCATCCGTTAATGTTGCTGCACCGTCTGGTAAGGTCTAAGAGAATATTGTTTTGCTCAGGGTCAAGGGTGAAAGAAAGATTATACGAGTCCATTCTTAGAAACCTCCTTTTCGGGTTGTGCGGACATAAGGAACAGTTCTCTGCAGTCGTAAAATCCCTGTAGGTATGCAAGTCTCCCAAAGCAGCTACCGATGGCGACATGCCCGCTTATACAGTCATCAATCAACTGTTTGATTTCTTGTGGAAGGTGCAGTGCATTCAGTTGGGCTATATACGGATCAACAGCACGGAGCGATGCCTGATAGTCTTCGTCATGCTCTGCGACTTCGTTCATAATGTCGTTCATCCGCATTGCCATTAGGTCATATAATACAGATTGTTTGTCCATAAAGAATATCTCCTTTTCTTGTATATTTGTTGTATGTTGAGTTTGTAACAGCAAAAGGCAACCACAAAGAGAGAGTAGGTTTTGCAATCATATGTCACGAGAAGTACTTTATGAATAGGCCAACGTGCATTTCATGCACTATCTGTTCTTTTTAGGAATGTGTTCATAAAGTTGCTTTGCTGACACTGAGCCACATCGTCTAGCTGTACTTTTTGCATACAATTTAGATTGGGCAATTCTGAGGGCCTGTAGAATTGTAAGTGCTGCGTCCTGCCCGTTTTCATTTAAGTCCATAAAACGCGCGTCAAATTCGTTCATACGTTGAATACTGTCCTTTTTTTGTGTCATATGCGCATCTCCTTTCTGTTAAATGTGTTATATACACAATTTACCACATCTAATTGGAGTTGTCAACACAAATGGGATGAGAAAATTGTGTTGACTGCCATCCATTTGTGTTGTACTATATAATTAGTGTGTGAAGGAGGTGGTTCCACTGCATAGCAGAATCAAGGCAATACGTGAAACACTTAGGTTATCTCAGCGGGAATTTGGTAAAAGTCTTGGGGTCAGCCGTGATGTGATAAGCAACATTGAACATGACCGCGTTGCACCTAAAGAACTTCTTTTCCATCACATATGTGAATTATATGATGTAAACGAATGCTGGCTAAAGACCGGTGAGGGCGAAATGTTCAATACTGATTCGGGCGAAACCAGCAAATATGATGAGGCATTCAAGATATTCAAATCATTACGCCCTGAATTTCAAGATTATGCGTTAGAATTAATCAAGAAGTTGGTTGAAATTCAAAATAGAGATAACTGATTGGGTCGGCATAGTGGTGGTTCGCTTGGATAGAAAGCTATTCAGTATTTCTATGCCATTGTGCTAAGTATCTTCTTGTTGATAAATACAATATGTTGTATAAAAAGCTTGACAAAATCTATATATTGCGTTAAGCTATTTTTGTGATTGATTTTTGTGCGTATCCCTCTTGGGAGATATAGCTTTTTAGCTGTAAGCGGAAGTGAATGCCGCATTGCACACGTTGTAAAGATTGTATTTGTGCCAGTAGTATCACTATATCCTTTTTGATAGGTGGTCTGCTGGTTTTTTGTTCATGATAACGGAGTTCTTGTGGAGTCCGAAATAGTGGGAATGACTTTGGTTCATAAGCGATTATGAACGCCAGACAATGGTTTTAAAGTCATTCCCGCTTTTTTTTGTGCATGTAATGAGCTTGCCCAAACGCCAAATACGGCTTTGAGGATAAATTATTTTCACGGAAGGAGAGCAGAGAGAATGAGACAGAAAAGAAACATGGGGAGTTGGCTGAACCGGCACCACAGGCATCCGGAGTTTAAGGCGGGTAACAGGGAGACAAACGGACAGTATCGCAGCCGCCAGGTAATCTGTAGGACCGCCAATTTTCCGCGTAGGGCGAGAAGGGGGGCCTGACAGGTGCCGGAAAATGCAGAAAAGAGGACAAGGCACACGCCCTTGGTTGCAGTGGAAACGGAAAATCTGTCCCGGGAAGAATGGCTTGGTTACCGCCGTCAAGGGATTGGCGGCAGCGATGTTGCGGGCATCATGGGGATATCCCCTTTCCGGACAGCCCGAGACATTTACTATGACAAATTGAATATCGTGCCTGTAGAAAATGAATCAGAGAACTGGGTAGCTCTGGAAGTGGGGCATTTACTGGAGGATCTGGTGGCAAAGATATTCCACAAAAAGAGCGGGCTTGAGATTTTTCAGATCAAGAAGATGTTCCGGCATCCCAAGTACCTTTTTATGTTGGCGGATGTTGATTATTTTGTCAGGCTGGCAGACGGCACTACGGCCATTCTAGAGATTAAGACAACCAATTATAATGCCACGGACCCCTGGTGGCAGGATGGCAAGGAGATTGTGCCGGTCTATTATGAGGTTCAGGGACGCCATTATATGGCAGTAATGGACGTTGACAGGGTGTTTTTTTGCTGTCTGTACGGCAACACGGAGGATGAGGTCATTATTCGAGAGATTAAAAGGGATATGGGGTACGAACAGGAAATGATCTACCTAGAACAGTGTTTCTGGGAAAATTATGTGCTGGCGAAGAATCCTCCGCCCTATACGGAAGACGGCGCACAGATTATGGAGAGCGTGCAGCGATACAGTGGTCCTGCGGATACAAAAGCGCCAGCGTTGGAGTTAGGTACGGATATGACGGAAATACTGATGTGTTACCTCCGGCTTCAAGAGGAAAAGAAAAAAGCAGAGAAACGCTCTGAGGAACTGGAGAAGGAACTGCAGCGGACAAAGGCCATTCTTATTGCAGAGATGGGTTCAAAATGTACTGCGCAGTGTAGAAAGAACGGTTTCCGCTATACAGTAACATACAAACCGGTGCGGAAGACAGGGGTGGACAAAAACAACCTGTCACGGCTCAAGCTCCAGTATCCTGAGATTTATGAACAGTTTGTGACCGTATCGGAGTACAGGAGGTTTCAGGTAAAGGTTAGAGTGGAAGATGCCGCCTGACAACAGAATAAAAGCCAGAGGAAAATATAATATCAGCCTCGGCGGAGAGAGAGGAAATATGAGTATTATAGGCACTTATGATAGTACAATATACAGAAATGCCGCAAATAGATATAGCGTGGTTCGCATCAAGACAGCAGACCAGAGCATCCCAGAAAAAGCCCGTGACAAAAGAAAATACAAAGACCACCTGATAAGGTTTACTGCGGTCGGCTATGACCTGCCGTGTACTGATGCGGTGGAACTGGAATTTAATGGAGAATGGACAGACGGTAAGTATGGGATGCAGTTGCAGGTCGGACAGTGGCAGACAGTTGTGCCCAAGACAGAGGACGGTGTGAAGGGTTATCTCGGCTCAGGACTCATCAAGGGCATCGGGGAAAAGACGGCGGTGGAGATCGTGGCACGTTTCGGTGTAAACGCTCTGGACATCTTGGAAAAGCACCCGGAGAGGTTGCTGGAGGTTAGGGGCATTACAGAAAACAAGCTGGAGGATATCAAGACCTCCTTCGCGGAAAGTCGTGCCCTGAGGGACATCATGACCCTGCTGGCACCGTTCAAGCTGACACCGGCAACGGCGCAGAGGATATACCAGCAGCTGGGTCCTGCCAGTGTGAAGATTTTGAAAGAAAATCCCTATGAACTGTGCCGGATCTCAGGATTTGGTTTCCTGAGGGTGGACGCCATCGTGCAGCACACGGACAGGCGCCTGAACACCCCCATGCGGATCAAGGGGGCGCTGTACTATGCGCTTGACAAGGCACGGGCGGAAAAAGGGCACCTGTTCCTGCCGAAGGATACTCTGGTATGCGAGGCGCTGAAGCTGCTGAACAAGAGGATACCAGTCCCGGAACTGCGGGTACAGAAAATAGAGGTGGCGGATGTTCTGGAGGGCGTCATTCTGGGAGGGGCAGTGGTATCCATGAAGGACAGCATCTATTCCGTGGGTCAGTTCACTTTGGAGGACGAGACGGCCAGACAGATAGCCTTGCGGATTTTGGCGGCGCCAGCGCAGGAGGACATTGCTCCGCAGCTGGCGGAGATCAGGGAAAAGCTGGGGATCATCCTGTCGGCAAAACAGGAAAGCGCGGTGCGCACGGCATTCCTGCACAGCCTTTCCATCATCACCGGCCCTCCCGGCACAGGAAAGACCACGGTGCTTAAGGGCATTCTGGCGGTCTATAGGCTCCTGCACCCGGACGGGAAGATCGCGCTTATGGCACCTACAGGACGGGCCAGCCGCCGCATGGCGGAGAGCACCGGCTTTGACGGGGCCTGTACCATGCACAGCGGGCTTGGACTTCTGGGCGGTGAGGATGAGGACGGGAGCCTGATAAAGGAAAGGTTTCTGGATGCGGACCTTGTCATTGCGGACGAGTTCAGTATGGTTGACATGTGGCTTGCCAGACAGTTCTTTACCCGTGTCAGGGCAGGGGCCAAGATCGTCATGGTAGGGGACCCCGACCAGCTGCCCAGTGTGGGCGCTGGGAACGTGTTCAGGGAATTGATCCAGTGCGGCCTGATACCCGTCACGATGTTGGATGAGATCTTCCGGCAGGCGGCGGACAGCCGGATCGCCCACAATGCAAGGCTCATCAACGCAGGCAGTACAGAACTTTATTATGGGGAGGATTTCAAGGTGGTGGACAGCCGCACGCAGGAACAGGCGGCGGAGACCCTGATGGAGATTTACTGCAAAGAGATAGAAGAAAACGGCATTGAGCGGGTGCAGATCCTCTCCCCATATAGGGAAGACGGGGAGACCTCTGTGGACAGACTGAACGGGAACCTGCGGGAGAGGCTCAACCCTTTCCGCTCGGAAGAGGAGGAGATCCGTCTGGGCGGCAGGGTGTTTCGCACAGGGGACCGCATCATGCAGACAAAGAACACAAAGAAGGTGTCCAATGGGGATTTAGGGTTTATCCGTTACCTGAAGGATGCGTTGGAGGGGATGCGCATCGGCATGGATTTCGGCGAAGGACGGCAGATGGAGTATGCCCCGGAGGATATGGCAAACGTGACACTGGCGTATGCCACCACCATCCACAAGGCAATGGGCAGTGAGTATGACGTGGTGCTGATCCCGCTGGTGGCGGCACAGAAATTCATGCTGTACCGGAGCCTGCTGTATACGGGCATCACCCGTGCCAGGAAGAAAGTGATCCTGGTGGGGCAGAAAGGGCTGCTGTACATGGCGGTCAGCCGTAATGGGAACATCAAGAGGAACACCCTTCTGGGGGAGCGCACCTGTCTGTACTACAAGGCATTTGTGAAGAGTGCGGGAAATGCAGTTCCCCAGTTTTTAGAGGAGAAACTGAAAAATGCAGGTTAAATCAGGGAGAGAAAAGTGAAGAAAAAATGCTTTCTGTCCCTTATTTATTTAATGGAAGGAGACCTTGACTATGAGTAACAGTGATTTTGCAGCAACAATGTATGAGAGCGACCCCATGGTGGTGGCGCTGAATAAGGTGCCAGGGTTTGACCCTTTAAAACTGATGAGCCGGAAGCGGATGCCGGGGGCGGAGAAAGACGAGAAGAGTCTGGATTTCCGGTATAAGAAGCTGTGGTTCCGTCTGGCGCACAGGACGGGGAGGATTCGCCTAAACAGGCTGAGTATCACGGAACAGATTGCCATTATTGAGGCACAGGTGTACTTAGAGATGACAGATGCAAATCCCGTATCCAGCTTTATTGCTACCTGTTCCAGAGAGGAGGCAGGTGATAAATATATCGAGAGCGCACAGATAAAGGCTATGGATCAGGCGTTGACTGATGCTGGCTTTGGCCTACAGTTTGTTCCAGCACCTGTTGGTAATACGGGGAATATAGCATCGCAGACGGCAGCAGATTCTGCAGCAGTTCCTAAAACTGTTCAGCAAGCAGTAGTTCAGCAGAAATCAGTCACACTACAGCAGGCGACAGTCCAACAGAAAACGGTGCATCAGGCAGCGGTTCAGCAACATCCGGCAGTAACACAACAGGCAACAGCCCAGCAGCCGGTAGTTCAGCGGCAAACAGCAGCATCACAGCAAAAACCCATGACACAACAGCGGACAGTACAGCAGAGGCCTGTAACGGTTCAACAGCAGTCTGAGGCACTACAGCAGAGACCTACAGCAGTTCAGCAGCAGACTGTAACCCGGCAGGCAGTAGTATCTGTCAGGTCTGCCCAGACTACGCAAGCGCAGAGGGCACAGAGCGGGCAGAAGGTGGTGGCTGGATCTGCACAGACACAGGAAGGAATGCAGAAAGCAGCCGTAAACCCGGTTGCATCCACAGTACCGCAGAAGTCAGTAACTCCTACATCAACAGCTGCACAGATGACGGTAAAGCAGCCTATAGGCGCAGAGACTTTACCCGCAGACCAGCTTCCGGTGACAGCAGGACAGTCACTGCCTGTCACTCTGGATTTAGCGGCGGCAATGTCTATGCTATCAGGAAAGGGGGAGGCTAATACCCTACCAGTGGCACCAGAAGGCGCTAAAGCAGTGGAAAAGACGGAAACCATTGCTGAAGAATTGCCTGTTACATCGGTGAACGTAACAGTAACTACGCCACCTGCACAGGATATTGCTATAGCTGCTGAAATGATATCCACAACGCTCGCTACTCCTTCATCTGCTGTAAGTACAGATCAGGCAGCAAAGGAAACCATGCCTTATACAGAGACAAGTCCCGTCGATCAGATTCTTCAATTCATGACTCTGGAGGATGCAAAAAAGGTGATAGTGCCGACAGGGACCTGCAGAGGTTGGACTCTTGATGAAGTGGCACAGCGCAGGCGTCCCAGTCTGAGATACTATCTGAGTCAAGGTTATCAGGGCAAGGACAACGTTCTGCGTGCCGCTGCAAAGCTCATACTGGATGACTTGGAAAAAAAGGCAGGCTGATAAATGGTTCGAGGCTGACAAATTGGAAGGAGGGAGCGTGCAATGGACTCTCACCCACAAGAGTTCCCATTTGGGATCATGACCGTGGTAGAAATGCTCCATTTGAACGTGCGCCGCAGGCTTGCGGACAGCGTATATGTGGACTGCCCATTCTGTGGCGACAAGCGGGGCAAGATGAATGTGAATTTTGACAGGAATGTATGGAGATGTAATTACTGCGGCAACTCCGGAGGGATGCTTGCACTGTATGCAAGGCTCAATAACATGTCAAATTCCCAAGCTTACCATGAAATATGGGATGCTCTTTCCACAGGGGTGGCATCTTGGGGATGTGAGGACTACGGAATGAAAACTGCACCAGCTACGGCCCTGATTCAAGGAGCCACAGCCTCCGATCAGGGGAAATGGGGCATCCCCCAGTCATCACCTGCCAGTGCTCAGGAGGTTCACCGAACATTCTCACGGCTTTTTGAGATGCTCACCCTGTCACCTGCCCATCGGAGCCATTTACGGTCTGAAAAGCGCGGGCTTACGGATGAACAGATTAAACAGTTTGGGTTCAAGAGCACACCTCCCTTTTTCCTGTGTCGGTCCATAACGGAAAGGCTGATCGGGCAGGGATGCATGGTGGCAGGAGTGCCGGGGTTCTACCAACACGAAAACAGCTATTGGACAGTGAAATTCACCAGCAGGACATCAGGAATCCTGATACCTGCGGTTGGCATGGATGGGCTGATCCGGGGAGCGCAGATCATGCTGGATATGCCCATCAGGGACAAGAACGATCCGCCGGACAAGGTAGGGGCAAAGTATATCTGGCTTTCGTCTTCATCAAAGAACATGGGTGTCACTTCTGGAAGTCCGGTACACTTCGTAGGAAAATTCCCGGCCCGGACGGTCTATGTGACGGAAGGACTGCTGAAAGCAGACATTGCACACTGCCTGATGAGCCGTTCTATTGTGACAACAGCAGGGGCAAACAACGTGGGGGCGCTAGGCGAGGTATTTAGGACGCTTGCTCAGGCGGGCACAGAACTGATCATTGAGGCTCAGGACATGGACAAATTCAGGAATCCATATATTGCAAAGGGAAGCTCCAAGATTTATCTGATGGCAAAGGAGCATGGAATGGAATGCCGACGCCTGACCTGGGACCCGAATTTCAAGGGTCTGGATGACTGGCAGCTTGCGCTCAGGAGGAAAGAAAGACAGGGAGAGGAGGAAAGGACGGATTCAGGGGATACGGATGTCCATCAGGATGTACAGGAAACAGGATGTTTTCTGCAGAAATACAGGGTTTACCAGCTGGACTTTGGCTGTGAGCAGACGCCAATTCCTTTTGCGTTTGAAGGGATAAAGGAACTGCACAAGGCAGGATATGAGCAGCCGCCTGCAAAGGAATACCGCCTGATGTGGGATTCTGCTCTGCCCTGTCCTGAGAACAGTGCGGACAGGGAGATATTAGAACGGATCAAAGAATCATTCAGCGCCCATTTGCCGGAAGGGTACAGAGGGCGGCAGGTAGCGCCCTCTGACGTGCTGGAGTTGTATGATGATGAGAAACGCTGCTATTACTATGTGGACACCGAAGATTTTGAGCCCGTCCGGTTTTCTCCGTTCCTTGCGAAACCAATGCAGGCACCGGGCGGCACTGGGCGGTAGGCTGGCCGCATAGAGACATAATACATTTACAAGGGCGTGGTTCAGGGAGATACTGTTCCATGCCTTTTCTGAAAGGAGAACAGGTATGGATATGTATGCAGAAAATAATGGATTTCAGGTTTTAGAGGGAGCGACACCCTTCGGTGACGGCAGCCAGTTTCAGGGAGCCGGCGGTTTTGAAACTGAAGCATATCAGGAAACTGCAGCGGAAGCTGTATGGTATGGAGATGCAGACGGGGCAAGGAATATCCCTGTCGGACAGTATCAGGAGCCTGTGGCAGAGAACGTATGGTACGGCGGTACGGGTGGGGAAGAAAATCTTCCCGCCGGGCAGTATCAGGAGACGGCGGCAGAATATGAACCGGCTGCTTACATGGGAGAGGTAGATGCCTTTTCTGTGGAAGCAGGGCAGACGCAGGTTCCAGAAATGGAAGATTCGGATGCGTATCAGGATATGCTTTCCGAGATGGTAGAGGACGATTCAGTGCAGGCGGAATTTCCGGAAACGGAGGATGGCATGGCACAGGCAGACATTTCGGAAATCGAGGATGACTCAGGTCAGGAAGAAATTCTGGATGCAGAAGAAACTCAGCAGGCAGCAGAGCCGGAAACAGCAGCGGCAGAGACGGCACCGGATACTGACGGGGAGGATGAGGAGGAAACAAAGCGTGCCAGACATGAAGCGTCTGAGGCAGAACGGAAAGCGGAATGGGAGGCAAGGCAGCAGGCGAAAAAAGATGCACTGAAAAAACAGCAGGAAGAACTTGCCGGCATGAGCGATGAAGAAATTGTAGAGAAGTCCATGAAACGGATCAGTGCTGACACGGAAAAGCTCACCCGGCGAAATATGAAGGACTGTGTGGCAGAGTATATCCAGACCTTGTGCCTAGAGGACGCCCAGTTTGCCAGGATGACCATGAATCCCAGAAAGAGCATGATCCACTGTTTCCAGTATATCAACCGCAAGGCATGGGATTATGTCCAGGACGAGATGAAGGCCGATGACATTAAGTCTGGAACGGGGCAGCAGGGTTATGGATGTGACATCCCCGATGACCTGTGCTATCAGTGGGCGGAAGATTATTTCCGTGATCCTTCCGTGAAAGAAGATGAAGAGGAAGAAGAAAAGTTTGTCCCCAAGCCATATGTAGGAAAAACAGGCTATAAGCCTGCCGCTAAAAAGAAAACGGAGAAAAAGGAAAAGAAGCCGGAACAGGAGAAAAAGGCGGAGGAGACACAGGTAACAGGACAATTATCCTTGATGGAAATGATGTCGCAGGGAAATAAAGCGAGTTAGGAGGAGAAGATGATTGCTTATAAAGCATTTGAAAATGGACTTATCTGTCGGGGATATCAGTTCGGCATGGGCCTAAACCGGACGGATAAGGCAAACTGCGCACAGAATGGATTCCATTGCGCCGAGAATCCTTTGGACTGCCTTACTTATTATCCGAACATGGAGCAGTCGGAATATTACATTGTGAATGCAGGCGGGGATATTGACGAAGATGATCATGATTCGAAGATCTCCTGCACGGAGCTCACTGTCTTAAAGAAATTAACCCGCAGGGATTTTTTCCTGCATGGTCTGGCCTTTATGGCAGACCATCCCCTGCGGGAATGGAGCAGCCAAGTGACGAAGGACAGGGCAGAGGCACGATGCGGATATGCAGTTGTACGGGGGCCGGACCCTGTGGCAAAAGGAAAGGCGGGAGACATTCTGGCATTAGCTAGGGAAGATGTGGAAACAGGGGCAGTAAAGCAGGTTGCGCTTACCTCTGTGGATGGAGTAAATATCATTCCGGGTATCTGGTATGATGTAAACCTAAAAGAAAGGCAGGTTATTATGTTATGAAAAAGAGCGAACTAAAAAAATTGCGGACGTTAAAGGCCACGAAAAAGATGATGAAGATAGCGGCAAATGATACCATAAAAAAAGAGCTTGTGGGGACATGGGCATATTCCCGAGTGAGGGAAAGCTATAAATATGGGCTTTATATGCGCTGCCAGACCTTAAACGGGATTCTGAAAGTAGCTTTTTTTCTGGCAGAACATATGCGGATAGGGGCAGCACTGCCTGCCTATGAATTATTTATCAACAAGGAAACAGGTGAGTTCCTTACCTATGACAGAAAGCGGGACCGGTGGCTGACGGCAAAGCTGGATATGATCCCGTGGCCGGAGTATGTCGGTTATTCTGAAAAGAAGTGGATCAATCCGGAAGGTTTCAGAACCATTAAAAGATACCTTGGTGTATCCCGTGGAGGGTATAATGGGATTCTGGAGTACCAGCTTAAGGTCAGGGCGGATGAACTGAAGCAGCGCCATAAGCGTGAGACAGATCCCTGGGATATGGACATGGAGCAGACACCAGAGCTTCCCAAGGACTGGGACAGATGGGTGTCAAAGGTGGGGATTCCGGACAACTATATTTTTTATCGTTATGACCGCAAAGGTGTTACAGAGGGATATTGTACCTACTGTGAAAAGGAAGTTCCGATCGCTCATCCCAAGCATAATAAGCAGGGAACCTGTCCCTGTTGCCGGCATAAGATTACCTATAAGTCTGAGGGGAAGGCGGCAGGCGTTGTACGCTCGGACAGGGTATACATGTACCTGATGCAGCGTTGCGAGGATGGTGTGATGATCCGTGGATTTGAAGGGGAAAGACTCTACCGAAAGGAAGATTACCGCAATGAAGAGTGCCATTTTACGGAAGTCCGGCGTGTTATTCTGGACAGGGAAGGATATGAACTGCGGGCTTATTCATGGGGGACTTATAAGTATGTAGAGACGAGATGGATAAGAACGGAACTCTGTAACCGCAGCAAATGGACATATTATTACTATTACTATTCCCGTACATATGAAGGGCGTGTATATGGGCGTACCCTACCGGATCTGGCAAAAGGGGAACTACGCAAGACCGGCCTAGTGGAAATGACTGCCATGGTAAAGAGGATAGACCCGGAAAAATATCTTGCAGAGTGGAGACGCGTTCCGGAATTGGAACGGCTGGCAAAGGCGGGGCTTGTGTCTTTAGCAAGGGATCTTATGTATGGCAGATGCTCCGCTAAAGAGTGTTTCACAAACCGTTTGTTTGGTGACTTAAAGAAGCTGCTTGGCATAGATTCCCAGAAATTGGCCAGGCTGCGTAGATGTAATGGCGGCATCAGTTTCTTAAAATGGCTGCAGTATGAGAAAATGACAGGAAAGTTGTTGCCTGACCATGTAATCAGTTGGTTTTGTCAGGAGGGCATTGGGCCGGAGGAACTGACGTTTATCAGTGACCGCATGAGCATGGTGCAGATTTATAACTATGTAAGACGCCAGATGAAAGAGAACAAAATGGAAAGCAGTAAAGTACTGACAACCTGGAGCGACTATTTAGCAATGGCAGATCGCTTTCATATGGATACGCAGGATGCTATTATCTATCGGGTGCGGAAACTGCGCAAGCGGCATGATGAGCTGGTAGAAAGGAGCCACAGTAAATCGCTGGCGATAAAGGCGGGCGAGATCCTGAAAAAATATCCCCATGTGGAACAGATATACGAATCCATCAGGGATATCTATGAATACAGCGATAAAAAGTATTCGGTGGTAAGCCCCCGTTGTATTGAGGACGTGCTACGGGAGGGCGAAAACCTCCATCATTGCGTGGGGAGCAGCGACCGCTACTGGGAGAGGATCGAGCGCAAAGAAAGCTACGTTCTGTTCCTCCGCCATAGCAATGCTCCGGAAAAAGCCTATTATACGCTGGAGATTGAGCCTGACGGGACAGTACGCCAAAAGCGTACCATGTATGATAGGCAGGGGGCAGATATTGAAGAAGCAAAGAAGTTCCTGAAAAAATGGCAGAAGGAAGTGTCAAAGCGGATCAGCAGCGAGGAAAAGCAGCTTGCCCGGAACAGTCACAGCCTGCGGGAGCAGGAATTTGCGGAAATGAGGGAAAAGCAGCTTATCATCAATACAGGCGAACTGGCAGGGAGGCTGTTGGTAGATGTCTTGACAGAGGATCTGATGGAGGCGGCATAAGAAGGGAGGAACAAAAAATGGAACGTACTATGATAAAAATCTCTGCAGACGGGGAATTTGTTTCACTGCGAACCTATTCCAGAAGATATGGAAGGTCGGGGCAGTTCGTGCTATGGCGAAAGGAACTGGATGGGCTGGGAACGAAAGGAAGTATACTCAGCGCTGACAGCTTTTCCTATGCAAGGCTGTATTTGCATAAAAGCCCGGAGGGTGAGGAAATCCTGAAGATTGAGATTACCTGGCTGCACAGCAGCGGAAATGAACTGAGAGGACGGCTGGAACGGCTTTCCCTTGTGTATCAGGACTTTTTGTGTTGTGTGGAAGAAAGTGCCTTGTCAGGAGGAAAGACATGCCGACGGCTGTCTCTGTCCGAGTGCCACAGGCCGACGATAGAATTTGACAGCCGCCGTAACCTCAAAAAGATAGCCCGAAGAAAAGGAATGCGCAGAAAACTGGGCAAATTTCTTGACCGCCATTTCCAGTGGCCCGATGCGGTAAGGATACGGGTAGTGGACGACAGCTGCGTCCCCTACAGCTTTTTGTTCCGGGAGGAGCGCGTAAACGGGAATGGCATCTGCGGCGGAATTATCCTGCATGGGCAGGAGGATATGAAGAAAGCCTGTTATGGAATGCACACCTGATAAAATCTAATTGATTCCCCGGTAGGGCTGGGGTATAATAAGTGTGAGGTCATATGCCTTTTGTAATCGGCTGTACGATTCTCACACAGAGGGACAAAAGGAGGAATGACTGATGGATATAACATCCATGGACACAGAAATGAAGAACATGGTACGGGCGTCTGACAAGGATGCCCAGTATGACGAAAAGGCAAAACGCCTGCTGGGGCACAAGTACATTTTAGCATACATACTTGTGAATACAGTGGATGAATTTAAGGGTATGAATCCCAGGGATGTTGTGCAGTATATCGAAGGAGAGCCGCTGATCGGCGTGGTTCCGGTAGAGCCGGGCATGACAAATTTCAAGGAAGATGATCCCTTGAAAAAAGGGCAGAGAATTGCCGGCTTTAATTCTGAAAACGCAGAGATAAACGAGGGGCTGGTAAGGTTTGACATTGTTTTTTATGTGCGCATGCGGGACGGCTTATCACAGATGATCGTCAATGTGGAGAGCCAGAAGGATGAACCGTCAGGGTACGACCTTCTGGACAGGGCAGTCTTCTATGTGAGCCGCCTTATTTCTTCACAGAAGGAAAGGGACTTTGTCCATACCAATTATAATGACATCCGCCGTGTATTCAGCATCTGGGTTTGTTTGAATCTGGATGAAAACAGTATGGGTTACGTGCATCTTGCATATGATAAGCTCATAGGGGATTACCAGTGCAAGGGAAGGCTGGACCTGCTGAACATTGTGCTGATCGGCCTGTCAAACGAACTGCCGGGGTATGATGAAAAGTATGAGCTCCACCGCCTGTTAGGGGCGTTGCTGTCAAAACAGCTTTCCGTAGATGAAAAACTGGCAATCATTGAGAAGGAGTATAAGATTCCGGCGGAAACCGGCATAAGAAAGGAAGTGGCGAGTATGTGCAACCTGAGTCAGGGCATTAGGGAAGATGCAAGAGAAGATGCAAGGGAAGAAGTCATTGTGAGTATGTATAAGAAAGGCTATACATTGGAGCAGATTGCCGATGTGATGGAAAAAGATATTGAAGATATAAAGGCTATCATCGAAAAGAGAGAGTTTGTCCTGACATAAGCCCACATGACAATGTAGTCTGGCAGAGGACTGCAAAAGGAGGAAAGCAATGTGCAATTTAAGTCAGGGTATTAGGGAAGATGCGCAGGCAGAAATCATTATAAACATGTATAAGAACGGCTTTGCAATGGAACAAATAGCGGTGTGGCTGAAAAGAGTATCGAGGAAATAAAGTCTATCATAAAAAAGCGGGAGCCGGTTCTGGCATAATTTTCGTGCCAAACAGTTAGAACAGAAAGCAGCAGATCATGGAAACATGGTCTGCTGTTTTTTTGACTTTTTTCTTCCATTGTGTTGAAAAAATGCGTAATCCATGCGTAAAGGATATATATAATACGCAAAAAGAGGAGGCAAAAAACTATGTTGATTGCAATCGACCATGGAAACAAACAGATGAAGACCGTCAACTGTCCGCCTTTCGTGTCCGGGCTGGCGGAGAGCAGCACAAAGCCCTTTGGCAGTAATATCCTGATGTACCGGGACAGGTTCTATACGCTTTCAAACCAGCGCATCCCATACAAAAGGAACAAGACGGAGGATGACCGTTTTTTTATCCTCACCCTGTTCGGAATTGCTCAGGAGCTTCAGGCTAAGGGTATGTACGGGGAGACGCCGCAGCGCATCCGGCTTGCCGTGGGCCTGCCGCCGGCACATTATGGGGCACAGCATCAGGCATTCATCCGGTATTTTTTTGACCGGGGCGTGGTAAAATTCAACTATCGGGGGAAAAACCATGCGGTCTACATTGAAGATGTGCGCTGCTATCCTCAGGCATATGCGGCGGCAGTTACCATGATGGACAGAATGGTGGAGAACCCTAAGGTGCTGATCGTGGACATCGGGGGCTTTACGGCGGATTACCTGATGATGCGTTCCGGGCGTGCGGATCTGTCTGTGTGTGACTCTTTGGAGAACGGGGTGATCGTGCTCTATAACCAGATCCGTGCAAAAGCAAACTCGGAGTTTGACATCCTGCTTGACGAAACAGACATTGACAGTATTCTGGGAGGCAAGGCCGGTATTTATGGCCCTGAGGTGGCCGCTCTGGTGGAACGGATGGCGCAGGATTTTGTCAATGACCTGACAAACGGGCTGAGGGAGCGGATGCTTGACCTTTCATCCGGCAGGACGGTATTTGTGGGCGGCGGAGCTGCACTGCTCCGCAGGCAGATCGAAAATTCTGGGAAGGTGGGGAATGCTTTGTTCGTGGAAGATGTGAGTGCCAACGCAAAAGGGTATGAATTTCTTTACCGTATGGAAACGTCAGGCAGGTGAGCCTATGAAGGAGAAGAAAGACCGGGAGCGGTTCAGCATCAAATTCAATGAAAATGATCCTGCCCATGATGCGGTCATTCGTCTACTGGAGAAACAGGGTCCCCATAGTAAGGCACAGTTTCTTGTCAACGCGGTACTGCACTATGTAAATTGTACGGAGACGCCGGATATTTCTCTGGCACAGACAGTAGACAGGGCATCTATAGAAAAGATTGTGATGGATATTTTAGGTAGCAAGAATAGTAGACAGCAGGATACAGACAATGGGTTTGGTTTCATAAGAGCAACAAAGGAAGAATCGGTGCCTATAGGATTGCCAAAACAGAATATGAATGTTGAGCTAAAGCAGGAAGATATGGATGAAACTGCATGGGCCATGATTGTTGATACCATGTCGGCATTCAGAAACAGCTAGGTACACAGGGGATAGCCTAATTTTCTCTGCGTATTCTTTTTTCAACTTTGGCTTAAAAGTCTCCCTGAGCGCCTTAAATGGTGAGAATAAAAGTAGGGAATGTTATGTAAGCACACCAGAATTGGAAAAGGCAGAACAAGTGTGGATAGAAAAGGAAAAAGCGTGGGAAACATTTCTGGGCACTCTTTCGGATGAAAGTAGAGAAAAGGCGGAATACATAAAGGAATGTCTGGAGATTTATGCAAGGATATGTAGATTGCGTACAAATATTATATCATATGGGCATATTGAGAAAAAACAGCAGTCTAAAGCATATGTTTGAGTGATAGGTCACAGAAAGCAGTCTTTGTATTGTGTCAGGCATTAAAAAGCAATCATTATATTGCCTTTGCCAGAGAGAATTCATTTTTGCTTGTGCAGTTGAAAGAACCAGATAAAGTTTAGAGTATATGTTGATAAAGATAGTGAACGGAATCACTTGCGCAAATGCAGTGATTCCGTTCATATTTAATGTCGATCTTGAAAATGAAATATTTATAACAGCTGGAATGCTTACTGTTTGATGGTTGCATATATAGTTGTGTGAATGGTTATATTATTTCGCACCTTAAATGGTTATATTATAAAGTATAAATCTGCAATTAGAGGTAGAGGTGCTATGTTTAAGATTGATAAAGGTTTTTCACGGGCAAATGTTCCCAAAACCATACGTTTTACAGAGGAACTGGATATGAAGCTGTCTACTCTCGCAAACGGAGAACATATCTCTTTCAATGAGCTGGTGCTGCGCTGCTGCCAGTATGCGTTGGATGAATACGAAGGAGATGTAGATTTCAAAGACAAGGGGAAATAAACAAATGATCAGGGCTGCCATATGCGAAGATGTTGTGCTGACAGTTGCTATTGAAAAAATGCTTGATGATATAGCGACTGAATAGAATATATCGATTGACTGTGAGGTGTTTTTTGATGGCTCCACTCTCGTGAAAAACATACAGCAAGGGACTTTCTACGATTTAATATACCTTGATATTGAAATGCACAAAATCATCGGTATCAACGCCGCAGAACTAATACGGGACATGGATGTTCCCGCATTGATTATTTATGTTTTGAAAGATACCTTAAAGAATTATTCAATACGGAACCATTCCGTTTCCTGTCAAAACCGATTGATAAGATGGCTTTCCGCTCTGCTTTCATGGCGGCATATAAGCGCATTAGCCAGAGAGCAAAGTATTTTTCTTTTAGCTACAACAAAGAATTCCTGAAGGTGCCATTAGGCAAATTCCGCTTAAATATTGGATGCGACTTTCACTGATTCCTATTACAACTATTCGCATCATTAATAACACTTTTTACCTGACCTTTAATGCTCAAAGGGATACTTTCTTTTTCCTTACCATGGTGTTTCTGATTGTGATAAATCATGTTACGTTTGATGTATATGACAAGCTGGGGAACCAACTAGAAACAGAAAAAGAGGAATCTTGTCTATCAGCAGATTGGATTATGTAATAGGCAAGCTGCCGAAAGAGAGGATGCTGGAGATGCAGAGAAAAAGCTAGATACAAAATAATTGTAAAAGAATCAGAATTGGAGGTGCGAGTGGTGTCGGAGATGGATGAAAAGTTAATATATGGAAAACTACATATTCATCCAATAAGCAGAGAGGTTTATGTAGATGAGCGGGAAATAGTACTTACCAGAATGGAGTTTGATGTACTTTATTTTTTGGCATATAATCCAAACAGGGCATTTACGAAAGATCAGATTTATGAAGCGGTATGCAAAGAAAGTTATGCTGACGGTTCTTATATCATAAGAGATATTATTTATCGTCTTAGGGCAAAGCTAGATATTTCCCATATCCATACATTGCACGGATATGGTTATAAATTCAACGCAGAAAGTTAAATTAAGCAGAGCAATGTCGTAATTTGTCGATGAAAAAGATAATTTGTCTATATTTGATTTATAAAATAAAGATATTTTTATCATAGAATATAACCCAACCAGAAAAAAGTTGGGTTATTTTTTTTAGAAAAAATCAAGTTGATGAGTTATTTTTTTCATTGATGATTGCTGCTGTTGTGGCGATGAGAATTTTTAAACTACTTTCATCACATTGAGAGAGCAGTCTGAGTAGTTCATGATATGTAGAGTTTGTTTTTGGCTGTCAAAAAAATACAGTCATTTGCAGAAATATTCAGTGTCCGGCAGATATGATAAAAATTTTCAATGCTTGGAGAACAGCAACCACGGTCCAAATCTTTTTGGAAAGAAAGGGAGTGTTCTAGCAACTCCGCACAGGTTTCTTGTGTCAGATGCATTTTTTAACGAGCTTTTTTCAACTCTCGGCTAAAAATGCAAGCATCATTAATTGGTAGAGACATTCTAATCACCTCCTAAAAGTAGTGTATTGCCACATTTTCTAAATGTAAAAATGGCAGTACCATACTTAAAACATATGTTATAAAACTACTATAGGTGCTCGGTGTTCTGGTGAATAAAAAAGCGTGGTTCATTAGGACATTATTTGAGTGCCATTTTTGTGACCATGAGAAGGGATACATGGTCGTTGAGTAAGGAGCATAGACCGGACACCAGTAGGTGAATTGTGTAAAAAAAATTGCAGGCTTTCAAAGGATAGAGTTAGTCTCCAATAGTAGTGTAATACGCTACTTTTTGAAGGAAGAAATAGCAATATGGGGAAAGAACGGTTATTCATGGGATGAAGTGAATAGCTGTTCTTTTTTCTTATATTTTCGTTATAGTGTTCATTGCCGTTCACCTCCAGTTTCAGATTGGTTATAAATTTCTGAAATTTTAGGAGGAAAAGCTATGTGGCAGAAAAACAATGGAAAAAGCGAAACAGAGGTTCTTCAGAATTTGTTTACAGCTTATCTAACAACGGCAGTTAAACGTCGTCGAAATGATTACATGAAACAAACAGCCAGAATACAGCAGATGGAATGTGCAGAAGAAGATATTCAACATAAGCAGGAACATGGAACAGAGGAAGATATGTTTCTAGGTCTGCCTCTATCCATGCAACTGGAAGATAGTGCGCTTCTTCATGCACTGAAGGCGGTTAATGAGCGGGAACGTCATATTTTTTTAGCGAGAGTATTGGATGGTAGAAGTTTTGAGTCTATTGCAGAAGAAATGAGTCTGGGATACAAGGGTGTGGCTTCAATTTACTATCGTACTCTCCAAAAGATAAAAAAGAAGATGAAGGAGTTGAGAAGGTGAATTTTAAGGAAATATTGTTACAGGCAAAAGCGGGGGAAGATCTCGCAGTCATTGCCCTTCTGGAGATGTACAAACCTCTTTTGATAAAAGGGGCAATCGTTGCAGGCAGGTTTGATGAAGACTTGTATCAGGAACTCTGTATCACATTGATCAAATGTATTAAATTGTTTCGTTTTTAGGAAAGCAGAAAAGCGCTGGAGCTATTATTGACAGCGCTTTTTTGATACAGAGATAACACTTAAAAGTGTTTTTGGCTGTTGTTGCTTTTTGGAGATAACGAATTTTCCGATGGTTCATTGGGTGGAACATATTCCAGAAGATCTGCAATGGAGCAGTTCAGTGTGTGACAAATCCGAACAAGTACATCTGTGTCAAGTCTGGTAATAGTACCGTTCAAATATCCATTCAGCTGAGAACGCTGCAATTCCGCCCTTTGGCAAAACTTGTTTTTGCTCAGGCCGGCGGAATCAAGCAGATACTTTAAATGAAATTTTATCATTCCGTTGTTATCCAAAATTGCGCCTCCTGTCGTTTTATGTCATAATTTGCGATTAGTAGTGTTTGACATATTAAGTATATATTAGTTAAACTTGACATATCAGTTATAGAAAGTTACGTATAAGAAGTTATACTTGCAGAAAAGGGGGATGCACGTAATGACAAAGAAAATGGCAAGAAAGGTAGTTCGTAAAATTGCACAACAGGAAGGGATTAAGGAAAGCGAAGTAAGAAAGGAAATGCAAATAGCAATTCAATTAGGGTTTATGAATGCAGGAACTAGACAGAAATGGGATGACCTGTTCGGGGTGGGAATTATACCCGATCCGGAAGAATTTATAGTAAAAATGTCAAACTGTATGGCAAAATAAAGTAATACTTGAAAGGACGAGAGTGTTGTCATTTGCTTGGCTTGTATTCAAGCAAATCAGATATGCTACAATCTAATGTGTCGCAGATTCGGATCAACACATCAACGTCAAGCCTTGTGATTGTGTTATTCATATATCCATTTAGTTGAGAACGCTGCAACTCTGCCCGTTGACAAAATTTATTTTTGCTCATTCCGGCTTTTTTCAGTAGTTCTCCTAAATGGATTTCAAGGGAACCTCTTTTTTCCAAAAAAACACCTCCTCCCATATAATAAGATAGTATAGACTTTCTAAATAAAAAAAATCAGTTATAATATATTATAGGTAGAAAATTATGTATAACTAGTTATTCTAATGAGGAGGTAGTTAAATGAAAGAAATACAGAGAAACAAACGGACATATATTACTGATGAGGAACGAAAAAAATGCAGAAAAGTAATGATTGCATTTGAAGAACTGTACATAAAGGAAGATATTGTAGTTGCAGATGTGGGGAAATATGGGTTTGTTAAACTTCAATATTACGAAGTACCATATGGTTTTGATGAAGTTGCAACTTTTACAGACAGTAAAGAGCTATTTGCAGAACTGTGGGTGGAATGGAGGAACTCACGTCTGGTTGAGTTATCAAAAGAAACTCCGATTGCAAATTTGAAATATAAGGATATTTTTCAATGTCTTTCTCCAAAAGATAGAAAAGAGATTATAAAGAAACGTCATTATTTTGCGAAGAAAGCGGGAATAAAAGAAAAGCGCTGAAGCTTTTCTTTTATTCCCCCAATTTACCCTTAAGCAGCGAAATTCGCAAGATATCTTTCGTAGCCGTCCAGATCAATCTCCCGAAGGGCAGTTTCACGGAACTTGTACTGTGGGTATGTATAGTAGCAGCTCCTAGCAGTTTTCCCCGTTGGAACCCAGCCGCCTTTTGTATGGATATGCATTGCAAGGGCCAGATTGCCGTTGGAGTAAGTCCTGACATTCTGCTTCATTCTGTATGCAGTGCCGTCTTTCTCAAAATCAAATATCTTCATGTGGGTCTCCTCCTAAGGTTATGCTAAAATTATACTACAGTCTGGCTGCGTTCCTGAACTTGCAGGATCAGGATGGTATATTTTCTGCCTGTCTCCAGAGGGCTCCATTTCCCGTCCTGTAGGATACAGCCGTTGATATGGTTATAGAACTGTGGTGCCTGCGGGGAGCTACCAAAGCATTCATTTGATAGATAAAGACCTATGTGTCCTTTATAAAAAAACGCTAGGGTATCTTCAATCAGCTTTCTTAAGGCCAGTGCAAGCTGTTCAATTTCATGAATATCCTGCCGTCTGTAAGCCGCCGCTGAGATTTGCTTTAACAGGCCGGATGCTTGTACTGCATTGTTTATGGCAGGCACGATCTCCGGCAGGTATTCCTGCCGAATACGTAGGCCGGCCAGAGCAATCTGCTTTACATAGGCAGAGGCAGAAGTGGAAATATCCCGCACCAGAGCATAATAAGGATTGCGGTAGCGGGTCCTTAATTCCTCCCTTGAGACCACCGCCAGATTGCGGCGGAGTGTGTCCATGTGGGTCATAAGGGTGTTGCGTAGATTATCTGTTTCCATAAGTATCTCCTTTCGTGTTTTTAAATTTTTACAGTGTTAGAGTTTTTCTTTTAGGTTAGGAAGTGCGGGATGCCAATGTAAGCGCATCTTCGCCTACATCATCTTGGCACTGTTTTCGTTCCTGCTTTTTGCGGCACTTTTCCACGGCGGCATCATAATCGTAGCCAACAGCAGCCTGATATTTTCTTGCAATCTCTCGTAGCTTGTCTGCGTGGTATTCATAAATGGCTTTGTGGAAACCTTGTAGGCTCCATTGGTCGCATACCAGTTTCAGCATCCGTGAGTAGTCCATAAGTACGTTGATAATTTTCAAAATATTACCATAACAGGTTTTTAATTCATGGGAGCCGTTTAAGTCAAAATAAGAAAGAGCAATCTCTTGATTCAAAAATTCTTCCATTTCCAGCGGGTGGCTCAGGATTGGTTCAAAAATCTTTCTTTGTAGTTTTGTTGTGTCGGTAGGTGTAACGGTTTCATTGTTCATTTTGTGTACCTCCTAACAGTGGTATTCCAGAACGGCACCGATATAATAGGGTTTGCCGAGTACCGCAATTCGGATAAATTTGTCAAATGGAATTGGCGGGCCATAGGATTCCATGATATAGCTGCAGCGACGGTTTGAAAAATTGGAAACCAGGTCAGAGAGCAGGTTTTCCACATAATTATGGTTATGGATATACAGAGACTCCGTCACGGC
>ERZ808054.73-NODE-73-length-124100-cov-20.129395_pt1 | contig 124100 bp, 111 predicted proteins | sample MGYA00380201_ERZ808054 | MGnify/ENA primary metagenome ERZ808054 (study PRJEB31490, sample SAMN06133419) | mouse gut metagenome | isolation source: Z5_2 | host: mice | place: China: Chengdu | collected 2015-05 ...
CGCTTCACAGCCGCCGACGTTTTTACTATTATTTGTAAAGAAGGAAATTATATGCATCCAAATTCGGAAATTTAAACAGTTGCATTCTGACAGATACAGGAGCTCATCTGTCCCTTTCCGGGATGAAAAGCGCACCCTGATGGCAGCAGTCCATAGCCGCCACCTGTGCAAAATATTCATCCGCTTTTGCCCTGTCCTTCCCCAGATATCCCAGTCCGAGCATGAACAGGCAGTGAATCTTATTCTTTCGGTTCAGATCTTCCTCGAAGATGAGCAGATCCGGCAGCGACACCGCAAAATAATCGATCCGCACTTCATCTTCCATATGCGCCTGCCCGTACCGGATCAATTTCTCAAAGACAGCTTCTGCCTCTTCCGTCCTGCCCAGTTTTGCAAGCGCAGCCCCCTGATAATAGATCATCTCCGGCGGCTGGTCATTATAGTACATCGCTCCTACCGGCTCCGAGATTCCTGTGGATGCTTTTTCAAAACATGCATCCGCTTCTTCTTTCTTTCCAAGCCGTTCTTTCGCAATCCCCAGATAATAGTATATCTGGTTTTCCTGCGCCCCATACAGCTTGCCCTCTCCCAGATTGTATGGATAGGACCCGGCCGCCCGGACCAGTAACTGCTCTGCCGTCTGCGGATCGTCTTTTTGCAGTGCTTCTCTGGCCAGCTGCACCAGCGAAAAGATATACTGCTTCGGAATCTTTCCTTCTCCGCCTTCCCAGGGATGGAACTTTCTGGCCAATGTCAGATCGAGCGCCCTCCGGTACTGTCCGTCCAGATTCAACAGGGTAATATATTCCACATACAGGTCGTCTCTGTCACTTGTCTGCTCCATATGCTCTTCCAGAAACGCAAGTCTTTCTTTTACTCCCCGGCCGCACTTCTTATAGAGCTGATCCAGTTCCATCAACACGCGGGAATCCGTCTCATCCAGAGAATAGGCCAGCTCCAGCTCTCTGACTGCCGCCTTCGCATCCCCTCTTTTGTTAAACAGCGCAAGTGCGAGATTCCTGTGCGCGGTCGGAAAATCCGGTTTCTCTCTGACTGTCTTCTCCCAGTTTTGCACCGCATCATCATACTGTTTCTTATCGTACCAGAGATTGCCCAGATAATAAGCCGCCATCGGTGTCCGCTCTTCCAGAGCCATTACCTTTTCCAGTACCCACAGATCTTCCAGTCTGTGCGGGAAACAGAAGTCCGGAACAGCCTCTTCTCCCTGCCGGATCAGCTTTCCTGCCTCTTCCTCCTGCTGCCGGATCAGTGCACAGACCGCATCCATAAATAAACTTTTAACCAGTCTACAATTTGTCACCATATTTCCCGGATATAGCCAGTGAATCATTTAGGCCTGGCGAAATTCCTCTTCATTCGTGGAAGCATACGGAACAGCTTACAACTCCTCCAGCAGCATCGCCGCGAACAGCGGCAGCCCGAACCAGAAGATCAGCACATATCGGGGCAGGTACGTAGGGCCGAGGATTACCGTCAGCCACACGAGCAGCACCATCAGGTAAGGCATCACGATATGATACTTCCTCCGGTACAGCATGGTCGCGAACACGAAGGCAATGCACCAGAACAGCCCGCCCGGCGAGTACAGCATGGAATAGATCGGCACCTTCTCCTGAGATATCTCCAGCGACAGCTTTCTATAGGCTCTGTCAAGCCAGGGAATCTTACTGTCCCGATAACCCGGCTCCTCCACCTCATAGCCAAAGTAGGAACTGTCCCCATAAGTAAACGTAAATACCGTATTGCCGGAATAGACGTCGATCACCGTATCCGGATACCAGAACCCGTAAGAGTTCATAAGCCACGCATTCACATAGGACAGGGGCTTTCGCAGGCCGATCTTAAGCCACAGCTTCGCATAACGCATCTTATCCGCATCGTAGACGCTGTTCTGGAAATGCACTTTCACAGGATCCGACAGCTTCGGATTATACAGCACCAGCGCCTCCTCCGGGAGCACCTCATGCAGCGCCCTGACGTCCTCCGGGGAAAAAACTTCGGGATTGAACTTATAGGTTCTGGCCAGCTGCTGGATCGGCACCGTCAGGATCTCCTGATTCTCCTCATTCTTCGCGTGCAGTATCACGGTCAAAGAGCTGTTGATCAGAAAATAAGCGCCGAAAATAATGACCAGAAGCATCCCTGTCTTTCTCAAATACAGGTTGCCACCCGTCTTCCGGCCGTCCCGTGCCTTATTCATATAGAACAGCAACGCAGCCGCCATCACCGCAAACGCATAGACGCCGTTTTTACGAAACAGCATCATCGCCAGAGCGCTGAGTACAAAGAAAGCCATCTTTTTCCAGGATGCAAAAAAAACTTCCCGGTCGCTGCCCAGATCCAGCAGCGCCAGCATAAGCATCAAAAGCGCCGACGTAAAGAGCGTATCCTTCGCGGAGCAGAGTGTGAACATCACAATAACGGGAAAAAATGCGAAATAAAGCAGCGATACGATCCGCACTCCCCTGGCAACCTTCCTTCTTCTCATAAAAATATGCAGCCAGGTAAAGCATCCGGACACGATCACCATCTGCACCACCATATAACAGGCGATGCCCAGATTATAAGAGTCGGTCACCTTATGCACCGCACAGATGATCCCGCCAAGCAGAAGTACATGTACGAGCGGATGATGGGTGGTAAAATTTCTCGACGCCACCTGCAGCCATTCTTCCTGCGCATCATAAACAAAAAAACCGGGATACACCGCAAGCAGCACCGGCAGCCAGCTCAGCAGCAGAAAGAGAAAGATCAGCAGATCCGCATATTTAACCGCCTTTATGGGCGTCGCCGGGAGCCTGATATGCTCCGCCAGCCTGTTCTTGCGCTCTTCGATCCCGCTCAGAAAATCCCAGAACTTCCGCACCAGAATGGTAAAAAGGCAGGTCAGCGCCGGCAGGGAGATCCACAGCCGCCAGTCCTTGAAATCCACATTGCCCACCGCGTCAAGCCGGACGCCAAAAAGCATTGCCGTCGTAAACAGAAAAGACAGTATGCCGCCGATCAGCCATCCCCGCCTGTCATTCCAGTCAATGGTGTGCAGGGACCCTCTGACCGCATAGATACACAGCACCCAGACAAAGACCGCAAAAATGCTGTTGGTAAATCCCAGCGTATTTTCTTTCAGATTCAGCACCTGCGGAAAGCATAAAGTACCCGCCGTGGCGATCACAAAGGCAACTGCATTCAATTTTAATCTGACTTTAAACGCTCTCTCATCCATGACGTTCTCTTGATTCCTTCTGCTCTTTCCCGTTTTCTCCGGTATTCTGTACATCGGCTGCCGGTATCGTCTTCACAGCCTCATTGATACATTCCCTGATCACATACTGCGGCGAGTTGTTCAGCGAAATATAGATGCGGCCGATGTATTCCCCGATCAGCCCCAGCATCAGCATGATCATCCCGCCGATAAACACAAGCGCCGCCATCATGGCACTGAACCCGACCGGCACGGCCGGATTTACAAACTTCTTGATTATCGTATAAATACCATATATAAAACCGCATATCGCCGTGAAACATCCAAGCGCCGTGGCGATCCGCAGCGGTTTGATGCTGAAAGCCGTAAAACCGTTAAACCACAATCCCAGCAGTTTGCCGAGCGTATAACCGGACGCTCCCACCTCCCGCTCCCTGTGGACCACCTCCACATTGACGATCTTCTTTGTCGTGCGCAGCACCAGCCCGATCACATAGGGATACGGATTGGTGTAGCGCATGATCTCGTCGATCACGAAGCGCTTCGCGGCAAAATAGCTCGACAGATACAGCTCCTTCGGTTTCCCCAGCATTACTCTTGTCATCAATTCATTGATCTTACTGCCAAAATTGCGGAAGCCGGAATGCTGTTTGTGCGTATACTTCGCATAGACGACGTCACTTCCCTGCTCTATCTGCGCAAGCAGCCTGCCGACCTCGTCCGCCGGTGTCTGCCCGTCATCATCCAGACACACCACCACATCGCCGCGGGTCTGACGAAATCCTGCCATCAATGCGGCATGCTGTCCGAAATTTCTGGCCAGATTGATGCCGCAGATATCTCCCCGCTGTGCACATAGCCCACGGATCACCTCGAATGTATCATCCGGCGAGCTGTCGTTGACCAGCACGATCTCATACGTATAGGCAGACAACTTTTTCATGGCTTCATCAATCTCCGCCACTACCTTACCGATCGTCTCTGCGGAGCGATAGCAGGGTATCACAAAACTGACAAGTTTACTCATATGCTCTTTTTCCTTCCTTCATCCGTATCATGCCGCCAGTCGGCAGCGTCCAGCTCCATAAAGCACACTTCCCGCTCTCCCTGCCGGGTCATCACCCGCTCCCGTCTGTCCGTCAGGCGAAAGCCCACATGTTCGTAACTTTTCCGCGCGCCGATATTATCCGCCAGAAAGCGCAGAAACACCTTCCGCAGCTTTAACTTTGCAAAGGCATATTCCAATGCCTGCCCGGCCGCCGCCGTACCGTAACCGCGGCCCAGCGCATCCTCTTCTCCGATAAAAATGCCATACTCTGCCGTCCCTTTTTCCCGGTCGATATCCCGAAAATAAACGCTGCCGATCTCCCGGCCGTCTGCCAGACAGATGATGAACTGCACCACATATCCCGGCTCTACCTGCTCTCTGATCCAGCGCAGGTGTCCTTCTTCCGTGAAAAGCTCCTGATAGATAAAATTATTTCTCACAAAATCCCTGTTGCGCCACGCCACGATCTTCGTGGTATCCCCGGCCGTCATCAGGCGAAGCCGGACCAACTCCTGTTTTCCCATAGCCTGTGTGTCTCCTTATCGCCATACTCTGTAAACCGCATACGCTTCGCCGATCCGGTCTGTTTCCTCTACCGTGACCGTGATCCCCTGTGCGTCATAGTAATCCGTAAGCCAGCCAAATCCCTGCTGTGCCACTTCCGTATCGGACATGATCCAGTAGACATTGTCCTGCTCCAGCAGCCCCTGCTGCGCGGATTCGATGCCATATCTCCCGATCTTCTCGTAATAGAGCGGGCTGTTACACATCCAGCCGCCCAGTATATCATAGTTGGCATACCCGCCATCCGGTACACCGTCAAAAATCTTTCTCGAAAAGCCCACGGTAGAATACACATCCTCAAAGTAGAAATTCTCTCTGTGCGCCCGGCAGTATTCGTCGATCGCCTGCCAGTCCCTGTTCACCGCCTCCCGCTGTGCCTGATCCACCTGCAGCGCCGCTATGCCGCCTGCCACGCTGCCGCCGCTCAGCATCACGGCCGCCAGCAGGATTCCCGCCAGAATACCGCTCCAGAGTCTGCGCGCCCGGCCGCCGGTTTCCTGCTGCCGGTCCTGTCCGCTGCTTACGCCGGCCGCAGCGGCGCCCGGTATCATTCTGGCGGCCAGCGCAGCCAGCAGGGCATACTCCACCAGATACAGCGAATGCGTGATACGCTCCGGATCCCGTCCCCGCAGTAAGATAAACATCCAGACAGCAGTGCGCCCGGCCGCCAGCAGGGCAAGCTGCCACAGAAAGGCATAAGAACGGACGCCCGGCCTTTTCTGTCCGCAAAGTCCACGGCATCCGGCCGCCAGCACTGCCGCATACAACAAGAGCAGCAGCGTACTGTAAGGCCTGTCCCCGCCGCGGAAAGTACGGTAAAAATACCGGTAAGCCTGTTCTTTCACAATCCCGCTCCAGTCTTTTGCACCGCGCAGCGTCTTTGTTGCATACCCTGCCAGCTTCGTAAGAAAAGCGGTATCTATCGTTTCATCCAGTCCATAATCATAGTTGCGCAGCAGCGCCTGTTGATACGCCGGCACGCCCAGCTCCGACAACTGTGCCCCATGGCTCTCCTCTGTAACCAGTTCCGGATAGAAATCATAAATCGTCGTCCGCGCCTCAAAAAACTTTAGAAAATCCTGCCACTGCGCACTGCCATACGCCCCGTAGTCTATGCCTCCCGACAAAAGCATTCCCGCCAGCATGATACCCAATACGCCGCCGTATTTGAAGAAATTTGTTTTCTCAAAGATCTTTTTTTCTCCGGTCAGACGGCACAGGCCGGCAAGACAGATAAAAGGGAACGTCAAAAGAAGCATCTCCGACCGCAGCTGATAAGCCAGGATCACCAACACAACAGACGGTATGTTTTGGAACAGGAACCGCCGCACATTGTCCGTATCCCGCGCGGTCAAAAAAAGAAACAGCGCCGTGGCGGACAGCATCGCGCTGGTGACGGTATACTGGATATTCACCACATGCGCCAGACACACGCCCCATACAAAAAGCGACCATACCAGAAGCAGAAGCAGCTTTTTCCCGATAGAAAAGCCCCTGCGCGCGCCTGAGCCGTCCGCCGATGCCTGCCCTCCGTCCTGCTCTGTCAGCGCACACAGGCGCACAGCAGCCAGCCAGAAGCATCCAAACTGACACAGGCACAGAAAAAGCCCGTACCAGGGAACCGACCCCCATACCCGGTAGCACAAGGCGATCACCGCCCCCAGCGGATATAAAGTCTGCATGTTATGGCCATCCGGCGTTCCGCTGTAAGCCCCCGCCATAATGTCCAGCATCATGGTATCGTCGTTCAGATCATAGTAGAAGTCAAAACAAAACCCCAACAGGAGCACATTGACCGTCAGAACAAGCAGCGTCAGTATGTAGTTCTGATAATTTCCTGATCCGATGCCCTTTTTCACATTGGCCTCCATAAACTTATTCGACGTATCTTCTGGTCATTCGATCAAATGCCGGATTACCGCGCATAAAAGGCTTTCACCTGCTCTGTGATATATTCCACCTCGTCAGCCGTCAGTTTGTAGTACATAGGCAGACGCAGGAGTCTTTCGCTCTCTTTGGTCGTATATCTGTCTTCTCCGTGGAACCGCCCGTATTTCTTCCCTGCCGGCGCAGAGTGCAGCGGCACATAATGGAATACCGACAGGATATCTTTTGCTTTCAGAAAATCGATCAAACGGGTGCGCTCCTCCATATCCTTCGTCTTGATATAGAACATATGCGCATTGTGGGTACAGTACTCCGGTATATAAGGCATCTCGATCTGCCCGGCCTGCGCAAGCGGTGCAAGCTGCTCATGATACTCGTTCCATCTGGCCATTCTGGCCTGCGTGATCTCCTCCGCCAGTTCCAGCTGCGCATACAGATAGGCTGCATTTAAATCGCTGGGCAGATAGGAAGAACCGTAATCCTGCCAACGGTATTTGTCAACCTGTCCCCTGTAGTACCTGCTCCTGTCGGTGCCCTTTTCCCGGAAGATCTCCGCTTTCTCTATATACTTTTTATCCCGGATGAGAAGCGCCCCGCCCTCACCCATGCTGAAATTCTTCGTCTCATGGAAGCTGAAACAGCCGAACTCGCCGAAGGTGCCAAGAGGCTTTCCTTTATAAGAAGCCATGATCCCCTGTGCGGCATCTTCCACCACCGTCAGGCCATGCCGCCCCGCAATGTCCATGATCACATCCATCTCACAGCCAACCCCGGCATAGTGCACCGGTGCGATTGCCTTCGTCCGCTCCGTTATGGCCTCCTCGATCAATGTCTCGTCTATGTTCATGGTGTCCGGCCTGATATCCACGAAGACCGCCTTCGCCCCGCGCAGTACAAAAGCGTCTGCCGTGGACACGAAAGTATAGGAAGGCAGGATCACCTCGTCTCCCTCCCTGATATCCGCCAGCAGCGCCGCCAGTTCCGTGGCGTGGGTACAGGACGTGGTCAGCAGACATTTCTCCGTGCCGGTCTGCCTCTCGATCCACTCACTGCATTTCTTCGTAAAAGGCCCGTCACCGCAAATCTTCTGATTCTCGATGGCCTCCTTCATATATTCGACTTCCTTACCCGTAAAAGGCGGAACATTAAAATTGATCATAGCTGTTTTCCTCCCTGATTCTTTACTGGGTATACACTACATAGCGTCCATTTCCGAACCGCTCCTGATACCCATTCTCTTCCATATATCCCTTTAAGATCTGCAGCTTCCCGTCCGCATCCATCTTCTCCTGCTCCACGCCGAACCAGTTCATCCCGTCCGCATCCTCACCCAGATACGCCGCCACCGGAGAGGCCACGATAATGACCGGCGGCTCATTTAGCTGTGCCAGATCCCGTTCATACTCCACCATCCGGTAGGAATCCAGATCCGGCCAGAAAGTAGACAGCGCCGGCGGCATATCCAGCAGATATCCCAGCCCCGGAATCTCCCCGTACAGGATGACCTCTCTTCCGGTCAGACCGGCGTCCTGCACATACTCCGCCAGCTCCGCCAGCCAGTCGGCATTGTCCTTCGTCGTATAGACACCTGCCGCCTTGTGCGGCACTGTTGCCATTGTATCACGTTTTTCCCCAAAAATACCATCCTGAAACGAAAAATGCAGATGAAATCCGATGCTCTGCACCAACACAAACAACAGCAGGCCATAGAACGGAATCTTCCAGACCATTCCGTCAACCGGCATCCTGTTACCGGCACCGTCTTCTGCTGCTGCAAGACCCCCGCTCCGGTACTGCTCCTGCTTCATCCTTTTGCTCTGCGCCCCCCACAGATATCCGCACCACAGCACGAACGGCGCCGCCACAAACAGACAGTTGATGATCGGGTACAGCCAGTTATTGCTCCCTAACGGCGTCACTGAAATCTGCACCAGCACAAGCACCGCCATGATCCTGGCTTCCGCCGGCATCCCCTTTTTTACCAGACAGATCACAGCCATCACAAGGGTCACGATCAAGAGCAGCACCGTCGGATAGTACATGCTGCGATATTCATAGTAGTGGAAGTTGAACATCCCTCTGCCCCAGTAGAAACGCAGCAGCACGACAAATACCGCCGCATACACGGCCTTACAGGCCGCCGCTGCCAGCCGGTTACCGGCAAACCACCTTCTCTGCACCGCAAAGAGCAGCCATCCGCCCGCCATGCAGATTCCCGCAAAAACAAGCCAATACAGTCCTGTCCCATAATCCTTTAACATCCCTGTCAACATCGAGGACGGCTTATAGTCCGTCGCTTTCTCCGTCATGGCGAACATCGTCCGCACCATGGACGGATAAGCGTCAATCCCATACCGGATGCAGACTGCACCGAAGGGGATACCGAATCCTGCCGCATAGCCAGACACACACCACAGCGTATCCCTGACCACGCGCCGCCATCTGCCGCCGCAGGCAAAAGCGCTGTACCACACCGCCACGATCAATGCCGCCTGCACCACATTCGGCATACGCACCGCCACGTTGGCTCCCAGACAGACGCCGGCCAGCACATAATACCGATATCCCCCGGCCCCGATGCCCCGCTGCGGCTGCGCATCGCAAGATGCTGCATACGCCGCATTCCCCTGCAGGATTCCTTCATATAACAACAGCATTCCCGCCGACATCAACAGATACGTCAGATAATTGTAAAGAATCACCGAAGGACACCAGCACAGGCCCAGCGCCGCCGTTTCCCCCGCAAGCACCAGCACTGCAGGCATCCTCTTTTTCAGGCTTCTGTATACCAGCACCGCCGTCACCGACTGGAGCAGCGAAGTATAAAAGTACATGCCGATCAGCGTACCGCCGAAAGGCAGACACATCAACAGGCTCCCCAGCACATTTGCCAGAAAAGTGGCCACCATCCACGTCCCGTCCATGGTCGTAAAATACTGAAAATTCGACAGACTGTAAAGCGTATCCGAGACATCCAGCCCCTGCCTGATCCCGATCAGCGGATAAAGCGTCAAAAGCAGCGGAAATAAAACCGCCTCCAACATCCTTTTCTTTTTTTCATACATTCTGTAAAACTGGTTCATTCCTCTATTCTCTCCGTCCACGCTTTGCCACCAAAGCTGTTGCAAGGTCAAAAAGCCGCTGTCTGACAAGATCAACCGCCGTCCCCGCCGCATACACGATCATCACACACAGAAACATATGCGGCACAAACCAGAAACTGCCCCGCACCGCATCCACCTGCAGCCACCGCATCCATTCATACCGCACAAGCAGGTGTTCGTGCAGCAGATAGACGCCGAAGGTGTACGGTGCAAGCTGCCGGATCACTGCCGCCGCCCGGCCTTCCAGCAGGCTCACATTTTTAAATACCATAAAAAGTCCCACCGCCCCGGCCAGACACAGAATGTGATTGTAAGTCACAGGCATGTCCATGTAATATGCCAGCGCCGGCACTTTTCCGGCCGCCAGTCCCACCGCTGCCGTCAGCCCGAAGATTGCCAGACTCATGCCCGCATAGAGAAGCATCGCATTCCTTCGCCGTTCCAGCGTCGGAATCCCGTACAGCCGCATATAAGCCGCGATCACAAACAGGCACAGAAACCAGCCGTAATCGTAACCGTAACGATCCGTGGCAAGTGTTACCGGCACCACCGACTTCCAGAGGGAGAAATAGCATACCAGTATAACGATAATGATCTGCAGCGTCCTTTTCTCCAGCTTCTTTACCCCCACCGCCAGAAACGGTGCAAACACATACATAAGCAGATACGCGGTGGCGAACCAGTAATGCTCCGTCTCGACCGGCAGCACATAGTTCAGCCAGTCATATACCGACAACGCACCTGCCGGCACCACGCCGGCACCACACAGTACCACCGGGATCAGAAAAGAATAAAAAAGAATCTGCCCCGCCAGAGACACCACCCGCTCCGGTTTCCATGCAGACTCTACCAGAAAATAACCGCTCAGCAGCACATAGCAGTTGACCGCCACGATACAAAACGCCTCTGCCAGGTGCGCAGCATAGTTTACGCCTGTACGGTCTGACGTGTAGTCCACAAGCAGACCGCCCTTATTCAGATAATGGAGAACGATGATCATCAGCATCGCCACGATACGCAGCAATTCAAAGTTTGCCTGCCGTTTTGCTCTCATATTTTATACGACTCCTGTTATATCAGCTTTCATTGCCCTGCGGTCACAGACTCCCCTGCGCAGCTACTTCTTATCTTTGAAGATCCACAGCTTACTGAGAAAATAATTGGCCAGAATGACGATCACCTGGCATACCAGCTTGGATGCATACTCATTCAAAGAGGCACAGTCCACCATAAGGAACATCAGCGCCAGTTCCAGCACTTCCGTCGCCACCCGTGCGCCGATAAATGCGACAAACTCTTTGCCCAGAGACTGCGCATCTTTGTTCTGGCTCTTGAATACAAATGTCCGGTTCGTCCAATAGGCAAATACTACTGTCAGCACCCAGGACAGCGCCGTCGCCGCCATATAGTGCATATGCAGTGTTGACGCAAACACGAAATACAATACATAATTCAACACAAACGCCAGAAAACCGAAGATCAGATAGTTGATCCCCTCCTCATGCTTCCTGTACAGATCCCATGCCCAATCCCATAATTTCTTCATCGTACCTAAACCCTCTTCTATTATACTTTTCGTTTCCAGCCTTCTTGTTTCTAGCCTTTTTGTTTCTAGCTTTTTCGCTTCTATGTCCTGCGCTTATTTTTCCGCAAATTCCTTCTCTACGACCGCCTTGCCGTCCACGACCCGGTACACCATGTCACACTTCTCGATCGTCTGCAGTCTGTGGGCAATGATGATCAGCGTCTTGCGCCCGTGCAGTCTGTTGATGGAATCCATGATCGCCGCCTCCGTCTCATTGTCAAGTGCAGAAGTCGCCTCATCCAGCACCAACACCTCCGGGTCTTCAAAAAGCGCCCTGGCAATGCCGATACGCTGCCTCTGCCCGCCGGAGATCCGGATGCCCCGCTCGCCGATGCCCGTATCAAGCCCCTCAGGCAGTCCCCGGACGAACTCATCCAGCTGCGCTTCCCGCAGCGCTTCCCAGACCTTATCGTCATCAATCTCCTCGTCCGGACAGCCGAACGCCACGTTCCTGCGGATCGTGGAATCGATCATAAAGATGCTCTGCGGGATATAGCCGATATTTTTCAGCCAGGAAGCATAATGCTCTCTCACCTCCACGCCGTCCGCCAGAATCCGGCCCGACTCCAGCTGCAAAAGCCCCAGCAGAATATCCACGATGGTAGTCTTGCCCGCACCGGAAGTTCCCACAATACCCACAGATTTGCCGATTGGAATCTTCATTACCGCATGGTCGAAGATCAGCGTCTCCGAATTGGGATACTTATAGGTGATATCCTGCAGCACGATCTCTTTCCTGACAGGCAGCTTCTCCACCTCTTCCTTCCGCAGATAGGTCTCCGCGCTGTAATCCACATTTTCATCCCGTATCTCTTCCTGCAGATTATCGCTGACACCCATAAAGAACGGCTCGAAATAGGAAATCGACGTCAGATGGTTGTTGATCCTGTTGGCACAGGGGATCAGCCGCATGGCCGCCACAGCCAGAAGCCCCAGCTGCGGGACGATATCCGCTGCCGCTGTTCCCTGCAAAAGCTGTATCATCAGATACAGAATCATACCCGCGATGGCAAGCGTCTCGATCAACAGCCTCGGCGTGGCGTTATACAGGTTATAGCGCTGCACCGCACTCACATAACCGGCGCCGCACTTGGAATATTCGTTGATAAAATAGCGTTCCCGGCGGGCAATCTTGATTTCCTTGATCCCCATCACCGACTGGTCGATCCACTTATAAAGCCCGCTGTAGAAATCCTGATTCTCCTCGCCGGCCCTGCGCATGATCGGCTTTAAGATACACTTGATCACCAGAAGAGCGATCACCAGAAGAGCCGTCACCGTCAGGCTCATCCACACATCCGCCACCAGGCTGACCGCCGCCAGACAGACGAACACGATCCCCTCGCTGATCAGCTGCAAAAGCGCCAGAATCAGGCCGTACATGTTATTCACATCGGAGGTGATATTGCGCTGGATCACCGCCGTGTCCGCATTAAGATAATACTCGTAGGGACGCTGCATGAAATTGATCATCATTCTTCTGGATGTGGCAAACTGGTTCGTATAAACAAACTTAAGCTGCACCTTCTGCTGGAAAAACAGGAAAATGTTTTTGACAATAAAGACAAGGACCAGCCCTATCATGACAAGTATCGTCAGATCATTACTGTTGTCTATATGAAAAATCCGGCAAATCAACTGCAAATACTCATGCTGCGCTATGGCATCCTCTTCCAGCACGACATTCATCACCGGCAGGATCATGGACACCCCCAGCGTCTCCAGCACCGCGCCGATCAGCATCAAAAAGACAAGCAGCACCATCTTCCGCTTCTGCTGCCTGTCAAGCAGGACCATTAACTTTTCAAATATCTTGACCATAGGGGTATCTGCCCTCTCCGCCGCTATCCGGCACCTTTGTTCCCTGAACACTTGTAAAATCGTAACGGTCCGGCCTCTGTCCTGACTGTTACATAAAATCTTACCTATTTTACCATACTCTGCCTTATAATTGCAAATATACGTTACCAGGCCGGCGCAAATAGATTTTATATAAGAAAAAGCATCTGGCTTTCATGTTCCAGATACTTTCCGCTTTCTTAATTTCTTTTTTTAAAATAAATCGCTGTGTGTTCCGGTTCTTGTCAGGTATAAGATCAATTCTCCATGATCAATCTCATAAATCAACAGCCAGTCCGGGGTAATATGACATTCTCTACATCCACTATAATCACCACTAAGGGGATGATCTTTATTTTTCTCTGATAATTGTTCCCCTTTTGCCAGCTTTTGGATAATATTCTCCAGCAACTTCGTGTCGTATCCTCTTTTGACGACTTTCTTATAATCTTTCTTAAAGGAAGTATGGTATCTAATCCTCAGCATTTAAGTCCTCCATCAATTCTTCCACAGAAGAAAAAGAACGACTTAAATTCCTTCCATGTCTTACATCATCAATGGCTCTGGCTGTATCTGCATTAGCCCCCTCCATCGAAATCGCAAAAGGGATCCTCTGTTCTCTGACTGCCTGTTTTGCTGATATTGTAAAAAAGGTGGTCATATCCATTCCAAGATTAGCTACAAGCTCCTGTAATTGAGCCTTTAAATCCTCGTCTATTCTCATGGTTATATTCGTTGTTGCCATAGTATCAGCCCCTTTCTTTACAATAGTATAGTATTCTAAAAGTGCTTCGTCAATACATGATACATACACAGCACGCAATTTTCTAATTTCATTGCCTGATCCCAATAAAATTATCGTTACGCCTCCTCCAGCGGAAACAGGATGCAGATCTGAAAGTCACCATGCTCTGTCCTGATCGAATATCGCCCCTTCTTTTCGTGAACGATCTTCGCAATATTTTTTAAGCCGAAGCCATGCTCATATTGATTCCGCTTCGTTGTCACGATACCGCCATCGGACCATTTTACCGGTTTTTCATATGGATTGACTACTTTGATGACAAAGCTATTGTTCTTCTTATGCGCCACGATATCGATCCGTCTTTTTGCAGTGCTGTTTATCTGCTTATTCGCTTCCATGGCATTATCCAAAAGATTGCCGAACAGGATACAGATCTCGACCGGGCTTAAGAGAAGATTGCCGCATAAATTGATCTGTGCGTCCAGCTTAATATCGTCCTCTTCACATGCGCTGCGCTTCTCCTGCAGCAAAATATCCAAATAGGAATTACCGGTATGTATATGATCATCGACCGCACTCATCTTTTCTTCCAGTTCCGATAGATAGCCCGCATATTCGTCCGGTTTCAGTGCGTTATTCTTTAAGACCAGAAGATGGTTTTTCATATCATGATACATACTTCTTATTCTGTCCTCCCGGTCTATCTGATTTTTATACACGACAGAACGCATTCTGGCGATTTCCAGTTCTTCCTCCAACAACAGATCCCTGTGATGGATTCCCGTTAAATACTCTGTGTAAAACAATCCGATAAGAAATAGAATGACGATAAAAAGAGAACACATCCAAATAAAGCCTGCTGTTTCTGCGGATACCGGCGCATTACTTTTGCTTTTACTGCTGGTATAAACGCCTGCAAATACAAAAAACAGGATACTGGTCATCGTCTGCATCAGCATAAATCCCAGATCCTTCATGAGCGGCTTTTTGAAAATGATCCTGCGCATCACTTTTTTCATCAAAAAGAGCAGGAGCACCGTGATAAATTTTGTAAACAAAACACAGGTAAACTCAAAGGCAAAATGATTTATATGGTACAACCCCCGCAGCAGTGCCTTTATACCGGTATTTACCATCACTTCAGTAAAAAGCATGACAAGCACACAGGTGACAACATAGAACGCGATAAACCATTTATTGCCCGTATACATCTGCATGAAAGCCAGTGCAAGAAATAAGATCACAAATATTGTTCTCAGGAATAAATTATCAAAAACAGCCCATGTAAGCAGGCTGAGAAGCGTGACCAGAACATAGATCCGCAACCGTTTCCATACGGTGCTCTTTGCTTTATAAGAAAAATCCGTGAAATAATACAGTAAGATTGCCAACTCTATGACAGCGACAACAACGCCAGGAACCCAATCCATATCGCGTCACATCTCCTCTCCCCAATATTCCGCCAGCCTGTCTATAAACTGCTTTTTTCTGGACCGGCTGACGGTGATGATCTCGTTGTTCCTAAGGTAGATGTCTGACCGTACTACTTTTTCAATATGATCAAAATTCACGATATAACCGGAATTGCATCTGAAAAAATTGTCTTCCGGCAGTTCCTTTTCCAGATCTCTCATTTTCTTTGTAGAAACATAGGATCCGCACACAGTATGAATAACACAATGGCGGTTTAATGTCTCCACAAAAACAATATCACCCAGGGCGACCCTGTACCATATGTCGTGATTCCTGACAGTCAGAAAGCGGGTCTTTCTTCTGTCGATCATCTTTAGCGTTTTTGTGAGAACCTTCGTCAGTTTCTTATAGGAGACGGGTTTGATCAGATAATCGAATGCATTGACTTTATAGCCCTCCAGCGCATACTCCGCCACTGCAGTCAAAAAAATGATCGAAACCCCTTCATTCAAAGCGCGCACTGTTTCCGCCACTTTGATACCGTCCATTGTTTTCATTTTGATATCAAGAAATAAAATGTCCATTTGAGAAGGCATATGATCCACCAGCTCCTTCCCTTCATGGAATTCCTTGATACAAAAAGAAACCTGATGTTCCTCCTGATACCTTTGCAGCCAGGCGGTCAATTCCTCTCTGAAAATTTTTTCATCATCACACACCACAACATGGAACATGATCGGTCTCTCGTCCCCTTCATCGCATACTATCTATACATCCCTGTAGATTCTGCCGGAAAACCTGTCCTTTACGAAGTTATATAACGCTGAAATGCTCCCTTTTTTGACATCAGCTCCTGATATGGCCCTGCTTCTGCAATCTTACCATTTTGCATAAACAGTATCTCGTCATATTGATTCAGGAAGTTCTCCTGCAGATCATGGGATACATTGATAATCGTCAGACCGGGAATATTTAATATCCTGTTTTCAATATCATTCCCTGTCTGCCTGTCGATCGAAGAAATGCCTTCGTCCAGGATCAATATTTCCTTTTTTTGGATCAGTGCGCGCGCTATTGCAATTCGCTGCCGCTGACCGCCGGAAAGCTCTTTTCCATTTTCACCAACATGTAATGCCCTCCCTTTGTTGCCAATATCCGCAAACTGATCGACACCGCTTATTCTCAGCGCATTTTCCAAATCCTGCTCTTGATACTCCTGCCACAATGTTATATTATCGATCAGACTTGCATTGAACAGAAAAACATTCTGATGAATGATAGCCGTCTTCTGATAAATGCTCCTGTCGTCCGTCTGCTTAAGATCGGCGCCGTCAAACAATATCTGCCCTTCATATTCCTTGAAATAACCCGCCAGCAGTTTTAGAAGTGTAGATTTTCCGCAGCCGCTTTTACCGGCGATCAGATATTTCTTCCCACAGTGAATCTGCAGGTCTTCTATTTCAAGAGTATTCTCTTTTTGGGAAGGATATTTAAAACATACGTTTTTCATGCTGATCGTTCTGATCTCCCGGATACTGCATACTTCCTTCTCCTTGGCCCTTTCCATAAAACGATCTATTTTCTCCAACACGGGCTTCGCGCTTTTTATTTCACTTAAATCCTGCATGATGGCGGACACCGGCATTGTAAACATATTACACAACTGGAGCAGTGCTGTCAAAATGCCAATGGTCATTTTTCCCTGCATAATAGAAAAAACGCCAGTGAAAATAATAGAGAACTGCATAAATGCCGAAAGCAGACATGCTACGCTGTCGCTGAGAGAACGCATTTTATCCCTGTCGTTCTTTCTCAGGAACAGGAGCGTGTTTTCATTTCTGAATTTATGGATGATCGCATTTTCTATATTTGCCGTGTGGATGACCTCATATCCTGATAAGTAATCGCTCAGCACCCGGGTAAAACTGCTCAGTTGTGCTGAAAATCGGTTTTGCTTATTCTGCATGATCTTTCCCACCATTTGCGGCAATACCATCATGAGGCACAGTATAAAAGTAAGCCAGATAATGATCAGGCCTCCATACCGGAGCAGCAAAATTACGGTTAAAACGAACATTATGCTGTTCTCCATAATTCTTATGCACGGTGCAATATAGGCGCTTTCCAGCAGATTAATGTCGTTCACGACCGTGGAGATATAGGCCGCAGTATCATAGGTAACATAGCTTTCATAATCTTTCTTCAATATCCCGGAAAACAGATCATTCCTTAGGTCTGCGATCATACTGTTTGACAGCTTATTGACTGTTTTTCCGTAAGCATAGTAGATGCCGGCGAAGATTATGACATAAGCCCCTGCTGCCAGCATTGCCCTTACAAATCTGACCATATCCCTGCCGGCGGCAAGATCGACCACATACTGCAGCAGAACGGCAATTCCTACGTTAAAAACAGCGTAAGCACTACACAGGGAAACCACATAGCATAAGGTTTTCAACTGCTTTTTAAAGTATTTTTTCATGAATCACAGCCCCTGTTGGTATACTTGTCCTTTACATTAAGCACTATAATGTGCTTCTGGCTATAGTTCAAGTCAATCTGCGTAATCTGTCATTTTAACTGCCTGTTTGGTTTTCCGCTTCCCACATGGCATTCCTGTTTCATCCCTTTCGCTTAAACAGATTCCGACTTCCATGCAGATTCCTTTGTCCAAATTTACGTTGTCTCTTGTATCCTGCCGTCAAATGTGCTATATTAAGCATAGAAAAAGGGAAAGCCATAGAAGCGGCTCTACCCCTGATAGCTAAAAACTGTTTTACTTACAAACAGCCGTCACTATTGTGCGTAGTGGCGGCTATTTCTTTTTTCCCTTGTTAATCTGATAAATCAAATTCACAAGGGCAACAATGAGTATATCGATCTGGATCAAATCCTGATATGTAACATACATTGCATCGCCCTCCTTTCTTCCGTCCGGAGGGCTGCCTGAACCCTCCGCAAAACTACAAGAGGGGTAAAGCCGCCTTTGGCTCTATGGTTTCCCATGCAGGAAGTATAACACATATTTCCGTGTGATACAATTACAATATTCTGTTCTCTGATAACGATCCTGCTACGGTGGTCACACTATGCACCGCATATCAGAACTCTCGGAAAATCTATGAAGAAGGCTGCGAAATCTGCATATCGGGTACTAGATCTGCTCATTCTGTCTGTGCAGTTCCGGCGCCTCATACTTATCCAGAAAATCCTCCCCCAGAAACAACACCTCCTCCGCAAACTTGATTCCGCCCGGCACCGTCAGCACCGATATGACCCGCTTAAACCGCAGTCCCGGTATAAAATTCAGGATTTCCATCGGAAACATCCCGTTTAGCACGATATGCTCCGGAAAGACCTGCGTGTAATCCAGCACATCCCTGGGATGGGGCTTGATCAGGATCTGCCCCCGCCTGCCGTCGATCTCCCCGTATTCCCTGATGATATCCGTAAAGATCCGCCTGCGCACGTCAAGATTGCACAATGGCTCCGACAGCACCAGTATCTTATCCTCAGCGCCCTGTGCCAGCTGTCCCAGCAGCCCGTCCAGGTTCTCGATAAAAAGCCGGATCAATGTGTCCTTATCTTCCTCCGTCAACCGCTCCACCAGCTTTGCCCGGGGAACCTCGATATACTTTTTACATGGATAAGGGACGACGCTCTTATCGTTGATCTCCATATCCAGACAATACTTGCCGTATCCGTTCTGGATGAAGATCAGGTTACGGGCCGCCATCCAGGCTTTCAGCCCGAAATGCCCTCTGTTGTCATACCGCGCCGTATCGTAATACTGAATGCAGTTGAGCCCGTCCTCTACCGCATGATAAGGAATCTTCTCATAACTCAGATAGTACCCAACAGGATCCGAATCACAGAATACATAGATATCCTGATACTGCCTGAAATCCACCGGCACATAAGCCTTCTGCAGCCTGCCAAGCAGCTTCGTGTATTTGATGCGGGCCAGCATGTTGACAAACAGGTTCCCCCGGTCGGTATGGTACTTCACAAGCTCCGGAAAGAAGGTATCCTCTTTCTCGTCAAACATCACCACTTCCTCGAAGAGCGGACACCGGTCGGCTCTCTCTTTCAGATTCCCGAAATCATTCGACATCGTGCTCAGCACCAGCGTTGCCCTGCCCTGCCGCTCCTTCGGCAACGCAAGCTCTTTTAAACAGGTTACATATACGTGATAGTATGTGTGGCATACGTAGATTCTTTCTTTCATCATGTACTCTCATTCGTCCCTTTCAACCAATTATCGCTGCAGCCGATACGCCAGGGCATCCCTGCTCCACCGGCTCCCGTCATCTGCAGTGCAGCCGGTACGCTCAACCCGGCAGATCCGTATACAGCAGCTCACCATATTTTATATTTAACTCTTCTTCCAGCTTTAAAAACTGTGGAATATATGTCCGCAAAATGCGTCCCACCAGTTCCGTCGCCGCACTGCCGTCATAAATATGTGCCATGTCGTTTCTGTCTTTGAGCATATCCAGCCATAGTTCACCATCGAAAAACGGATAAACAGCATACGCTTCTTTGATGATACTTCTGGGTGATCCTGTTTTCGCCATGCTGCTGCCCTCATAGGCCAACAGCTCTTTTAACAGTTTCCACCCCAATTCAAACTGGATCGAAAATTTATCAATGATCCCACTGACAATAAATTCATTGTCAAGCCTCTCCTGCCCTGCCCTTTCCAGCACACGCAGGTGGGAGACATAATTCTCATATTTTTTCATAAATGATCTTACCTTCCTTTTCAATCGCCTGCCGAAGCTCCTCCTGCACGTCCCTGCTTAAGTCTATCACATCGAACCTGAGCGGCGTTGATGTCTCTTCGTCCACATCCAACGCAAAACGGGAAATCTCTCCGCCGTATACAGCAAGATCAATGTCACTGGCACGCCCGTAATCTCCGCGCGCCCTTGAACCGAACAAGATTACTTTCTCTACATTATACTGTTCCGCCAGCCGGCAGATTTCCTCTATAACAACAGGTTTGATCCCGGTTTCCTGCACCTGTTCCACCTCCTGCTTTGCCTGACCCTTTTCTCCGCGCAAATACTGCCCGCAGGATCTGCTGTTCTTTCCTTACTATACCATTGTATCCGCTCATTGTTAACTTTAAATTCCTGATTTATACCGAAAAATCTCGTACCAGAGAAGCCGAAGGCTGAACTGTTGCAAAATCTCTGTTCTGGATCGAATTGTGCATTGTCTCCGGCCCGAAAATGAGGTAAGATTGTAACAGTTCCGCCTGCGCTTTTCTTTCCGCAGGCCGGACACGACTCACAAACTTTTTTAAGGAGAGGTCACCCTATGGATCAGACAATGCATACACCCTATTTTATCATAGATGAACCGGTTTTGACGCATTACTACGACATGCTGGCACGATCCCTGTCCGAAAACTGGGACAATTACCTGATCGGCTATTCCTTTAAGACCAACTCCCTGCCCTGGCTTGTCTCTTATATGAAAAAAAGAGGCGCTTTCGCCGAAGTAGTGTCGGAAGACGAATACAGCCTGGCCAGGTATATGGGCTACGGCGATCACGAGATCGTCTATAACGGACCTTACAAAGGCGAACAGTCCTTCCGTGCCGTTCTGCAGGCCGGGGGCATCGTCAACCTGGACTCCATGCAGGAGGTACGCTGGCTTAAGGATCTGGCCGCGGACTGCCCGCAGCAGACCTTCCGCGTCGGTATCCGCGCCAACTTCAATCTGGAAAAAATGTGCCCCGGCGAAACAACGATGGGTGAGGTCAGCGGACGCTTCGGCTTCTGCTACGAGACCGGCAGATTTAAAGAAGCCCTTGCTCTTCTGCGCCAGATTCCCAATGTGGCCGTTACCGGTCTCCACCTGCACTCCAGCAGTAAATCCCGCAGCGTCAATATCTTCCGCTCCATCGCCCGCATGGCGTGTCAGCTGCAGGAAGAATTTCAGCTGCAGCTTTCCTACGTGGATCTGGGCGGCGGTTACTGCGGCGGTATGGAAGGCCGCCCCGAATATCCCGACTATTTTCCCGCAATCGCAGAAGAATTACGAAAGTGTTTTACGCCCGGGCAGACAAAGTTGATCGTGGAACCGGGCATCTCCATGATCTCCAAATGCACCACCTTCGTGACCAGTGTCTTCGACACCCGCGATATCAAGGGAACCCGCTACGTGATGACAGACGGCAGCCGTTTCAATATCGACCCGACGATGATCAAGTCGTCGCACCTGTTCCATATACAGTATGCCGGGGCCGCTTCCCCTGCGGCAGACCATTCTGCGCAGGATCCTTCTGCCTCCGGCGCTGCACAGGTGTCAACCGCAGATACCGCTTTTCCTCTTTCTGTGCGCCCTGTTATGGAGCGTCAGATCGTCAGCGGCTTTACCTGCATGGAAGTGGACCGTATCTTTACCCACAAAGACCAGCCCGAGCTGATCCCCGGCGACCGTATCATCTACGAGAATGTGGGCGGCTATACCATGAGCCTGAATCCTCTTTTTATCCAATATTTTCCGGCTGTGTACGTGAGAAATCAGGATGCCCTGCGCCTGGTACGCCAGAAATGGACGCCTGAAGAGTATGTGCAGGGCTGCTGCCTTGACTGATAAGGGATACGAATGCGTTTTGACTGAAAGGAATCAGAACTCTATGAACAATGTTGCGAACCTGAATCTGCTGATCTTAAGCTGCGGCACCAGAAATCTGCTGGTGCGCTATTTCAAGGACCGGGCCAACGGCTTTGCCAGGGTAGTGGGAACAGACTGCAGCACCTATGCGCCGGCCCTCTATGAGACGGACGCCCATTATATTGTACCACGCATGACAGACCCGTCTTATCTGGACACGATTCTGGAGATCTGCCATAAAGAAGCCATAAACGCCGTTCTTCCGCTGCAGGAAGACGAACTGTTCCTGATCGCCTCCCACAGGCAGCTTTTTACAGAGGCCGGCATCACGCCCATCGTATCAGCTGCGGAAGCGATCGAACTGTGCCGTGACAAATATGTCTTCTACCAGTACCTGAAAGAACACGGGCTGCCCGCCATCACCACCTGCTGCAGCTTCGAAGCATTCCGGCAGGAAGCGGCAGCCGGCACCATGAAACTGCCGGTCTTTCTCAAACCTGTCCGCGGCTGCGGCAGCATCGGCATTCAGAAAGTGGAGCAGGCAGGCCTTTTAGAAGCCCTCTGCCGTTATCAGACGGAACCTTATATCATCCAGAATTTTGCACAGGGAGAGGAATTCGGCGCAGATATCTACATTGACCTGCTGACGAAGCAGCCCGTCACTGTTTTTGTAAAAAAGAAACTCCGTATGCGGGCCGGCGAAACAGAGAAATCCGTCTCTTATAAAGATCCTGCACTTTTTGAACTGATCGGGAAAACCCTGTCGCCGTTAGCGCTGACAGGGCCTGTTGATATGGATATTTTCCGGATTGACGGCCGGTACTATATTTCGGAGATCAACCCCCGCTTCGGCGGCGGTTATCCCCACGCATACAACTGCGGCGTAAATTTCCCCCGCCTGCTCGCCAATAACCTGAACGGCATTGCCAACGGCCGCATGATCGGCCATTATGAGACCGGGGTCTGCATGTTGAAGTACACCGATCTGTTAACCCTGCCGGAAGATCCCGCATAAATCCCGGAGAAGGAATGGCTCCGGCACTTATCCCGCCGTCGTAGATACAGCGAATCAGCCATTCCGGTCATGCAATCCCGTCAGCGTATCATCTCCCAGGCAAGCGGCGTCCCAGGTGCAATGTCGCAGGCCGCCGTTTTCCCAAGGATCTCTTCGTAATACATGGTATGCAGACCATGGTGCGGACGGATCGAACGCACATTGTCCGGTGTCAGCTTCTCCCCGGCTTTGATCTCTTTGACCACGAACAGCGAGCGGGAGCCGCTGCGCTCTTTCTCCTGCTTCTCTGTCAGCCGGTACTCTGCCTGTCCCAGAGCCTTTTCCACGATACGGATATGGTCTACCATCTCTTTGAACTCCTCCGGCTCCATGGAAAAAGCGCCGTCCGGCCCGCCATCGGCGCGCCGCAGCGTCAGATGCTTCTCCACCATCTTCATCCCCAGCGCCGCAGCCGCTACCGGCACCGTGCTGCCCATCGAATGGTCGGACAACCCTGTCAGGCAGTCATAAGTCTCCGCCAGCGTAGGGATCATCTTCAAATTGATCTCCTCATAAGGCGTCGGATACGCAGACACGCATTTTAACAGCATGACCTCTTCGTTCCCTTCCTCCCTGCATACCTGCAGCGCGCGCTCGATATCCTCCGCCCGCGCCACGCCCGTAGCCAGGATGATCGGCCTGTGCATCCCCGCCGCCCTGCGGATCAGCGGAATATCATTGATCTCATAAGAGGCGATCTTATATGCCGGCATATCGCAGTCCCGCATAAAGTCAACGGCCGCCGCATCAAAAGGAGAAGAAAAGCACTCCATTCCCAGACTTTCCGCCACCTCCTTTAGCTTCGGCTGCCACTCCCAGGGGGTGGAGGCTTCCTCGTACAGCTTATACTCCGTCATACCGTCCCACAGACCGCCGTGAATCTGAAAATATTCGTTATCACAGTTCACCGAAAGACTGTCTGCCGTGTAGGTCTGCAGCTTGACCGCATCCGCCCCGGCCTCCTTCGCCGCATGGATGATCTCCACCGCCCTGCCGTAATCTTTTAAATGATTTCCCGACATTTCCGCCACACAGAAGCAGGGAGCGTCCCTGCCGATCATTCTGCTTCCTATTTTGAATTCTTTTTTCATAAGAATCTGTGTTCCTTTCCCTAAAATAAACAGCGCAGCTTAATCCATAAGGCCGCCGGGCCGCTTCTTCTCCACCATCATCCGGTATTTCAGTTCCGCGATCTCCCAGTCATCCGGGTTGTCGATATCCTGCACCTCCAGTTCGCTCATGACCATCGGCATCATATGCGGTAAGTCCGTGGTCTTATGCTCCATAAACAGGGCTGTCCGGCAGCAATAAAACTGCCCGCAGTCATGATAGTACGGCTCTAAGTCCTGAGAACGGGTGCGCGCGTGCTCCGGCCACTTCATCCGCAGCTCACCCGCTTCGTTTAAGACCATACAGCGCTGCGGCGGAAAAGAAAAGGCCACCACCGGCATCACCGAATCCGCCTTTTCCAGCAATTCCATAGCCGTTCGCAGTTTCCCCGCCGTCACAAAAGGCGCCGTCGGATACAGGCAGCAGAACGTGTCAAACTCCCGCCCCTGTTCCCGATAGGCCATAAGCACCTCCAGCAGCACGTCATCCGTGGACGCATAATCTCCGGCACTGGCACTGCTGCGCATAAAAGGCACCTGCGCCCCTGCCGCCCGTGCGACTGCCGCAATCTCTTCATCATCCGTGGAAACCATGACCTCCTCGAAAAGCCCCGACTGCAGCGCTGCCTCGATAGAATAAGAAATGATCGGCTTCCCGCAAAACTCCTTGATGTTCTTGCGGGGAATCCTTTTACTGCCGCCTCTGGCGGTGATGATCGCTATTGATGAACCCATAATACCCCTACCTCTGCCTTTCCTTCACTCGGCCTGTAAATCTGCCGGCTCACTCTCTCTGCGCCGCACCAGACACCGCTTTTTGTAAAAAGAAATTCCATAATACAATACTTCCGAAAAGTCATCCTGAAATTCCTCCCCATACATCCTGCTGTTTATCTGCGCAACCGCTTCCTCGCAGGACTTCTCCATGCTTTCCTGCGATTTCGCATACTTCACTTCAAATATCGCTATACGGTCTCCCGGATAATCCTGTACAATAACATCACTGCGGCCTTCTCCGTGCTCTCTGTTTGACTCTACTGCATACCCCGCTCCGGCAAATATACCGGCAAAAAAGTCGTGGTAAAAGTCTTCCCGGTAATCATGATAACTGATCGTCCTGCGAAGCAGCTTTGTCATCTCTTTCGTCACGGTCCTGTAATCTCCGCTCCACACCGCATCAAACAATGCCCTTCGATCCCATTTAGGTGTGCTTTCCTGAAACCATCTGCTGATCGTGGTCTCAAAGATCTCTTTTATTTCCCGGTTCGGAATGCCCAATGCAAAACAGCCTTCCGGCAGAAGGGTCCTGATCTCATCTTCCCTGATTCTTGTTAAATACCCCGTCAGATAAAGCATACTCCAGAGATTCTCTTCCGAAGACAGCAGATCTTGATACGTCAGATCTTCTTCCACTCTCTGAACCACATACCCACCGGAAAGCAGCGACTCCAGCTTCTTTGTGACAGTGTCACCTGCGAGATCAATGAACAGACGGATGATCGCATTATCACTGGAATTCTTCCAATAACCGACGGGTTGTGCTTTCGGATCAAGCATCAGCTGTTCCACATGGTTCATCACATCCCATGGACAGTAAATATCAAAATCTCCGAAATGATATCCGTCGTACCACTCTTTGATCACCTCTGTATGCGCCGTCAGTCCGGCATCCCTTAATACCAGATCCACTTCCTTCTGCGTAAAGCCAAAAAATTCATTCAATCGTGTGTCTGAAATAGTATCCGATACAAAATTATTGGTTCCTGTAAAAATACTCTCCTTCGCAATCCTCAGACAACCGGTGATCACCGAAAATTTCAGCGCATCATTATCCTTGACCGCCTGCATGACACCTTTCATAACATCCAGCATTTCTTTGTAGTACCCGTTGTCGCTGGCCTTTGCCAGCGGAACATCATATTCGTCCATCAAAAGGATCACCGGTCTGCCATAATAGGCCTTCATCATCCTGGTCAGATTCAGCAGACTGTTTTCCATCATTCCCTGCGACGCCTTTTGCGAGGCTACCTGACAGTAGCTTTCCTTGCTGAAAGCATCTAATTTATCACTCTCTAAAAGATAAAGATGCTCTTTATAGAGATCTGAAATGACTGCTGCAAATTTGTGACAGGCTTTCTCAAAATCCAGACCATCAACACTTTTAAAGGATAAAAACAAAACGGGATACTTGTTCATCCAGTTCTTACATAAATCTTCATCCACTGTAACAGAAAGCCCGGCAAACAATTCCCGGCTCTCCTTCCTGATATCAAAAAATTCTGACAGCATACTCATCCCCAGCGTTTTACCGAATCTGCGGGGACGGGTTATCAGTGTCACCTGTCTTCCGTCTGTCCTGAGCAATTCCCTGATCAGGCCGCTCTTGTCAATATAGTAATATCCATTCTTCCGAATATCCGCGAATCCGGATCGACCTATCGGTACTTTTATTTCCTGCATGCCGGCAGCCTCCTCTTGTCTTATCACCCAGTATACTATAAATGCGCGGACATTACAAATTGATACCATCTCCTGCATACAATGCTGCTTGTCTTTTCTCCGCCGACCCACTATAATGAAAAGCGAAAAGATCGGAGGTCTCAACAATATGCCTGCAAAAATCAGCAAATACAGAACAGCCATCATGGGTGTCGCCATCCTCTGGATCATGGCCTATCACAGCGGAATCTCCTTCCCCTTACATATACCGGTGCTCTCGCCTGTAGCCTCTTATGTTCGCTCGACAGGCTATGGCGCCGTTGATATCTTCATGTTTTTATCCGGTTTCGGATTGTATATGTCGCTCTCCCGCAATCCCGACTGCCTCACCTTTTACAAAAAGCGGGTTTTCAGGATCCTGCCCACCTATCTTCCTGTCCTCACCGTTTGGCTGCTGCTGAACCTGCCCGCCATACCGGAGGATGCCTGGCGTCATGCTTTGCTGCAAAACCTTATCACGGTTTTGAATAACCTCACAGGCACCGCTTTCTGGCTGTCCAAGCCGCCTTCCTTCAACTGGTACATGCCGGCCATGATCGCCTTTTATCTGCTCACGCCCGTTCTGTTCAGTCTTATGGGAACCAGACGGCGGGAGACCGGCCTGCTGCTGTTTACGCTCCTGCTGGATATCTCTTTTCTTGATAACTATGCTTTGGTTGCCGTTTCACGCCTTACTGTATTCGTGCTGGGCATGATCGCCGGACGCTGCCTGTCAAAAAAGCGTGAAATCGGATGGAAAGTCGAACTCGCCGCCTATCTGTCCGGCATAATAAGCTACATCGCGCTGTACTGTTTCCGGGAAAAAGTGCCGCTTCTGCTATGGTCCAAAGGCCTGCACTGGTATTCCTTTATTTTTGTTGCACCTGCTCTTATCTTTCTTCTGTGCAGGCTGTTTTCGCTGCTGGATACCAGCACAGCCGGACACCGGATCTGTCTGGCATTCGAAAAGACCGGCCTGCTGACACTGGAAATCTATCTCATTCACATCGTCCTGTTTGATTATCTGCATATTGAATCGGGCTTTCTGTGGATTCCCGTCTTCGTGCTGATGATCGCCTGCGGATGGCTCTATCAAAAAGCCATCGCGGCTGTCACCGCCAGAATCGCCCGCAAATAACCCTTTGCCCAAAAGGCAGGCTGCCCCTGACAGCCCTGCCTTTTCTATTATCATCCATCTTATTCTACATGATACTTCTGATAGAAGTAATAGTCTTCCATCCGGCAGTTTACCCACATCTTCACGCCTTCTTCCAGATATTCCGTTCTGGACACCACTCCGTTCTCATTCAGATAGGACACCACCCTGCCATCGGTGTAGGGAATAAGCAGCGTGCACTCCAAATATCCTCCGGCCAGCTTCTTTTCGATCAGGCCGATCAGTTCCTCCATCCCGATCCTTTCCTTTGCCGACAGGTAGATACTGTTCTCCGTCACCTGCGGAAGCGCCGCCGTCACCTGCTCCGGTTCCGCTCCTGCCATGCCCGGTATCTTGTCAGGCGACACCAGGTCGGCCTTGTTATAAACATAGATCATTGGGATGCCGTCGGCCCCCAGCTCCCGCAGCGTCTGATTGGTGACTGCGATCTGTTCCTTGTAATGCGGATCGCTGTAATCCACAATCTGCAGCAGGAGACTTGCCTCCTTCGCCTCCTCCAGCGTAGAGTGAAACGCTTCCACCAGATTATGGGGCAGTTTATGAATAAAACCGACCGTGTCCGAAAGCAGGAACGCATGATGATTGTCCGGTGCGATCTTTCGCACAGTAGTATCAAGCGTGGCAAAGAGCATATCCTTCTCCATTACTTTCTTCTCTTCCACATCTGTCTCGTCACTGCCGTACAAGTCCAGCATGGCATTTAACAGCGTAGACTTCCCCGCGTTCGTATAACCGACCAGCGCCACCCGGGGCATACCGGAACCTGCGCGGCGCTTGCGCTGTGTCTGCCGCTCTTCGCCCACCTCCTTTAATTCCCGGCGCAACTGTGTCAGGCGCCGTTCCAGCACCCGTCTGTCCAGTTCCAGTTTCTTCTCTCCGGCACCCTTATTGCTCAGAGAACCGGTGCCGCCGCCCTGCCTGCTGAGCGCCGCATGCAGCCCCACAAGTCTGGGCAGCATATACTGTAATCTTGCCACCTCCACCTGCAGTTTCGCTTCCCTGGATCTGGCCCGGCCTGCAAAAATGTCCAGGATCAAGGTGCTCCTGTCCAAAACCGGCTTCTCCAGACGTTCCTGCAGGTTACGCAGCTGCATGGGTGAGAGCGAATTATCAAAAATGATGACATCCGCACCGCAGTCCATTGCCATTTCCTTCACCTCATCCACCTTGCCGGTTCCGATATAGTATGCCTTATGCACCTCCGGAAGTGTCTGCTCCGTGATCCCGACCACTTCCATGTCGCAGGCCTGTGCAAGCGCGTCCAGCTCCTCCAGCGAAAGCAGATAATCTTCCCCGTCATTCAGATTCACTCCTACCAAAAATGCTTTTTCCATATAGATACCTCCATCACTTCTTATGTTTCATCAATTCCGCCAGGTTTCATCCTACACCCGACAGGACGAAACCACTACATCAACTTTTCCCGTTTTCCCCAAAAGCGCAACAAAAAAGCAGGCACAATTCCCCCAAAACGGAATTTTCCTGCTGAAACGATACAAAGCGGCAGACAGCACAAATATGACACCGTCACATTCGCCTGACAGTCCTATGACAATTTTTATTCGTAGGCAAAAAAATCCCATTTACATGAGACTGCATATTTGCTTTTATCGCCCCTCGATACGGGTACGAGCACAACGAATAAAAATAATCACTTTCGTGCCGCCTTTCTCTCTTATTAGTGTATTTGTCTGTTTTGAACAAAAGAAAGCTGTTTCTTTTGCCCCTTACAACTATATCGACTATAGCACAAACGGAGCTGTACTGTCAACTTCATTATTTTATTTCATAACGAAACAATTATACCTCTAATCTTCTTAATTCGCAGTACAAATTTTTCTTCCATTTTCTAAACCGATCAAAAATAATTCCAACGTTTGAGGGTTCGTATTTCTATATTTGAGATGATAGTAAATTTGCCCAACACCTTTTACAAGCTCTTTCTGGTCTTCTTCATAATAGTTTGCATTCTCATCAAAGCAATTACCAGCATGTAAAAGTAACGTCAGCGCAAATCTCTCATTGATATATATGTAATCTTCTTCACAGCCCTCTACCATTTGAAATGGTTTTCTCTTTAAACACCAGGAAGCAGTATACGCAATAAACTTAACGTAATTTACCCGGCTAATATCATGAAAATGTTTTAATCGTGCCAAATCAACCAAAATATCTATCAAGCAATGATTAAAGATATCATCATTAAAGTAAATTTTTCCTTTTAAGTTGTTTTCCTTAAAAAATTGCTCTGCCAGTTTATGAATAAGAGTTCCTGCATTACGTATATACGCATCCGTAAAAGATTCATTTAACTCTTCTTTTAGTTCCTTTGCCCGTTCCTTATCCATCGTAACTCTCCTACTAACTATTATCTATGTGTATTGTAGAATATTTTTTAATAAATCCGCTATTTTTTTCACTTCACGATAGTTATCAGCTTGCTTGATTTTATCCACAATAGCTTGTTTCACTTCTACATTATCGCACTTTTCAATCTCGTGTAAAATAAAATGATATACTTCATTGTCATCTGTAACACCAGCATATAAACTTTCTTGAAAGTTTTTAATATAGCTATTGATAAAAGTTCCCATCTCATCACCCATTCCAGTGAGACGGTTCATAATATTTATATAATTAGCCAGCATTTCATTTGTTAAATTATACGGATAACGTAATTTATGGTCAATTTCACTCCATGCCTCTTCATATAAAGTACGAACTTGTATTTCAATCGCCAATCCTTTATCCGCTCGAATTACATAATGGACCGATCTATAAGGTTTTTCTTTTCTTATTTTAATCTTATTCTCATATAAATGAGTGTTATCGCCCTCACGTACATATGCGAATGGCTCCTCAAACAATACATTGTCATACATTTTCATAAGATAATCATGAACTTCAAGCCAATCTTCCTTAAACAAAAGCAAAAGGCGAATCCCCATCAGATCCGTCATTTCCCGCTCATAATTTTCCAGGGATAAAGCATTTCCTGTCTCCAGATATTTTGGATTTTTACGAATGATCTTTTCAATCAAATGCTTTGTATCTTTGACCCTATAACTTAAAGAATGAACAGCCAAACACTTTTGTAATACCTCCGCATACTGCTTTACAGTGTTTTGATGTTCATTCCTTTTACGTTCAAAGTCCTCTGCAATTTGTTCCAACTCCACCCACGTCAATCGAGAGTTTCTGAACTTTTCAGCTGATATATTAAACTCTGTGCAAAAATCAGCCTGCTCTTTTTCCGTACTTAACATAAAACTTCCACCTCTTACTCGCTCAATGCCGCTTCCACAATGCCCGACATTAAGAGTTTAGAATATGACTGCAATTGTTCTTCAATAAAGTCCAGGCTGATCTCCGGACCATTGTTTGGCTGATTTTCCTTCTCAAACCCGTTGTTTCCTAATCTTTCCATAAAACCATCCATTACAACCTTTGCTTCAGTCATACCTATCCCCCTTTGCTTTCAATATATTTCATGTGGTAATTTAATATCATACCATATCATCTATACATTATCAACAACTTTTTCTTTTTTATTAAAGAAAATTATACCATACTGCCTTATACATTACAACTATTTTTACAATTTTATTTTAATCCATATTGTATGGATAATAATGCGATAACTTCTTTTTTTGACTCACCCTTTATTTTTGTGACCTGAGCATTGTTCACCCCTTCGACTTTCGTCTACTATGGCTTCTGCTGACTTCTCACGATGCAGACCTTGAGAGTCGCTATAAAGTTCGTTGGCAGCTACGCCTATGTGGACTTTCACCCCAGAACACGGACATGTCGTCATATATAACGAAACCGGCACAGCCCGTCCCGGAATCCCCGTGCTGCCCGAAAACAGGCATCCACACAGAGCATACCAAAACGCCGTGCCGGTATTGTTCTATTTCTTGATTGCTTTAAACAGTTCGTTTTAGCAACCCGTTATAATATAGTTAACGACATTAGAAATTTCGTTTACTATACCTCATCTTCGAAGTTTATTTCAACAGTGATTTCTTCTGCGGCTCCACCGTCTCCTTCGGCATTACCACCTTATCCAGCTTCCAGATCTCGTCCACATATTCCTTGATGGTTCTGTCGGATGTGAACTTACCTGCGCAGGCCACGTTGAGGATCGCGCTTCTTGCCCAGCCGCTCTCGTTCCTGTAGGCAGCCTCCACCTTCCGCTGCGCTTCCGCATAGGCCTTGAAATCCTTCAGGATAAAGTACATATCCGCCTTGTTCGTGCTCAGCGTATTGAGCAGCGAATTATAGAGCGTTCTGAACAGCTCCGGATCGTGCGGCGAGTAAGTGCCGTTGATGAGCTGCATCAGCACCCTGCGCACGTCAGGATCGTTGTTGAAGATCTCGTTCGGGTCATAACCGCCGTAGTTCTCATAGCGGATGACTTCGTCGGAACTCAAACCGAAGATAAAGGCATTCTCCTCGCCCACTTCTTCCACGATCTCCACATTGGCGCCGTCCATGGTGCCCAGTGTAAGTGCGCCGTTTAACATGAACTTCATGTTACCCGTTCCGGAGGCTTCCTTGCTTGCCGTAGAAATCTGCTCTGATACATCGGCTGCCGCAAAGATGATCTCCGCATTGGATACACGGTAATTCTCGATAAAGACAACCTTGATCTTATCACCGATAGCCGGGTCGTTATTTACCACGTCAGCCACGGCATTGATCAACTTGATCGTCAGCTTCGCATTCCGGTAACCTGCTGCCGCCTTGGCGCCGAAAATAAACGTTCTCGGATAGAATTCCATATCCGGATGATCCTTCAATTCATTATACAGATACATCACATGCAGAATATTCAGCAGCTGACGCTTATACTCATGCAGTCTCTTGACCTGTACGTCGAAAATGGAGCGGGGATTTACTTCGATCCCGTTGTGCTCTCTGATATATTTGGCCAGACGAACCTTGTTCTGATACTTGATGTTCATGAACTCCTGCTGTGCCTTCTCGTCGTCCGCATATATTTTCAGTCTGCCTATCTGCGGCAGATCCGTAATCCAGTCGTTGCCTACATGCGCCGTCACCCAGTCAGCCAGAAGCGGATTTGCATGCAGCAGGAAACGTCTCTGCGTGATGCCGTTGGTCTTGTTGTTGAACTTCTCCGGCATCATCTCGTAGAAGTCTTTCAGCTCCTGATGTTTGAGGATCTCCGTGTGCAGTCTCGCAACACCGTTCACGGAATAGCCTGCCGCGATCGCCAGATGAGCCATCTTTACCTGTCCGTCGTATACGATCGCCATCTTGCGGATCTTCTCCTGATTACCCGGATATTTGCGCTCGATCTCGATGATGAATCTGCGGTTGATCTCCTCCACGATCTGGTAGATACGGGGCAGTAATCTTGAGAAAAGTTCGATCGGCCATTTCTCCAATGCCTCCGACATGATCGTGTGGTTGGTGTACGCACAGGTCTTCGTGGTCACTGCCCACGCCTCTTCCCAGGTCAGATAATGCTCATCCATCAGGATACGCATAAGCTCCGCGATCGCTACCGTCGGATGGGTATCGTTAAGCTGGAAAGTCACTTTCTCATGGAATTTCCTGATATCATCGTGCTTTCGCATGTATTTCGCAACCGCAGCCTGTACGGATGCGGAGATGAAGAAGTACTGCTGTTTTAAGCGCAGCTCCTTACCCGCATAATGGTTATCGTTAGGGTACAGCACCTCTACGATATTCCTTGCCAGATTCTCCTGCTCCACCGCTTTCTGATAATCACCCTTGTCAAAGGAATCCAGCTGGAAACAGTTCACCGCCTCTGCATCCCAGATACGCAGTGTATTGACGATACCGTTGCCGTAGCCGACAATAGGCAGATCATAGGGAATGGCGCGCACTGCCTGATAGCCTTCCTGCTTAAAATGCTGTCTGCCGTTCTCATCCATGTATACATTCACATAGCCGCCGAACCGGATCTCCTTGGCATATTCCGGTCTGCGCAGTTCAAAAGGATTGCCGTCCTGCAGCCAGTTATCAGGCACTTCGACCTGAAAGCCGTCCCTGATCTCCTGCTTGAACATACCATAACGATAGCGGATACCACAGCCGTAAGCAGCATATCCAAGGGTTGCCAAAGAATCCAGGAAACATGCCGCCAGACGTCCCAGACCGCCGTTACCGAGTGCGGGATCCGGCTCCTGATCCTCGATCACGTTCAGATCCAGTCCCAGCTCCTCTAACGCTTCCTTCACTTCCTTATATGCCTGCAGATTGATGATATTATTTCCCAGAGCACGACCCATCAAAAATTCCATGGAAAGATAGTAGACCATCTTCGGATCCTGTTTCTCATACTCCTTCTGGCTCTTCATCCAGTGATCCACGACCGCATCCTTAATCGCGTAGGATACCGCCTGGAAGATCTGCTGGTCAGTAGCTTCCTCAAGACTCTTCCTGTAAAGCGTCTTCACATTGTACAGAACGCTTCTCTTGAAAAGCTCCGTATCAAAAGTTGGTGTTGCTGTTTTCTTTGCCATTATGCGCCTCCTCATCTGCTGTTATTTCAGTAATGCAATGACTGTCTTAACTACATTCTTTTTTATTATATATCGTATTTGTTCTTTTGACTATAAGCAATGTGCTTAAATTATAAATAACTGGTAACAGTTTTTACTGAGCCTCCCTCAATATTCATAGAGCAGCCTGATCTCTCCACTTTCCAGATCCTTACAGTAACACGCGCTCCTGCCGCGCTCATACCCGTCCCGCCAGCCGATGCTGTGCTTTTCGCTGTAAGTCAGGTCTGTCACCGTAAAAAACAGCTTTCCGTTAAGATATTCAATCCCGGACAGCTTCTGCATGATATGACCGCCCACATGGATCCTGATCCCCAGCTTTTCACTCTCAAGACCGGTAAGCAGCACATAACAGCTGCCGGAAGTATCAGGGTACAATAATATGGAATCTCCCTGCGGCCCCTGCTCCGAATCGACAGGCGAGCGCACATAAGGTTTATCATAAGGCCAAAGGGGTCTCCGCAGCACAAGCTCCTGCTCTTTCCCGTATAGACAGATCTGTTCTATTCCAACATATTCTCCATTATAGTTCACCTTGTGCGCGGCATCGGCATCCCGCATCCTGCAAAACAAAGACCTGTTTATACCGTCATCATACAGATAAAAAAACCGGTCATAGGAAACCGCCTCTATTTTACAGCTCCGGCCATCTTTTTTCATGCTGTAGATGAGTCCTCCTGAATACACATGAGCATTTCCGTTATATGTCCCTGCAGAAAAATAAAGATCCTCTCCGTGTATCCAAAAACAGGGGATGTCAATCTGCGACTCAAACATCAGCATGTCCATATCCATGCAGTCCGTATATTCCTCCCAGGTAATCCGCTTCAACTCCTGCAGATTTCCCTCATAGTCCAAAAAGCACAACGCCACATCACAACGTTCCTTTGCACTTTTCAGGTAATAATAACAGAATATCCCTTCCTCATCTGCATCCAGATAAGTCACTGTCTTTTCTGTTAAAATATGCTCCTGACCGGTCTGTGCATCAAGAAACAGCAGGCCGCCCTCTTTCATCTGACAGATGACCCGTTCTCCTTTTACGGCAAGCACCGATATCGCATCGTATTCTCTTACATCACTTCCATCCAGTCTGCTGGAATAAACCCTGTAGCTTCCGGTTGTGCATCCGTCATCCTGCAACACATATTTTTGAGAAAAAAGCCTGTCGTGGACAATAAACATCGCATCACAGCCATAATCCACTCCGACCTGCGTCACGCTGCCATCCGGTTCCATGCACATAAGCTCTTTCCCGGTATCTGCTACCGGTCTGAAATCTGCCCACAATGCACCGTCTTCCATATCCTCATCAGAATACTGCCTGTAATAGATCCTGCCTTCCCACGCAGCGTACAGCCTGTTCTCCATAGCCGGAATCTTCGACAGTTCCTCCGTAACCGGACTGCATCCGTACAATGCGATATCAGCTTCCAGAATCTTTTCTCTTCCGTTCGATTCTTCCTGCTCCGACGGGACTGTTTCCTGCCTGACGGCAGTCGCCTCTTCGCACACCGCCGGAACAGTTTCCTCTTCGCCGGATATATTCTGTGCCCCACAACCAATAAGGAAACCTGCCAGTAACGCCATGACCGACATAGTACACAGGAAAAATCCGGCTCTTTTCATCATTTCTCTGTTTTCTCCACGCCAATGGTAACTTTCTCGCCGTTAACATTCCATTCCCTGGACACTGCCAGCGTTTCATCCGTCACGATGGCATCCGCCAGCACCTTGCCGGAAACAGCCTCGATATTCTTCTGTACGATCTTCTCTACCTTATCGCTGCCGCTCACCGACACCCTGATATGATCCGTCACCTCGAAGTCCGCTTCCTTACGCATGGTCTGAATCTTGCTGATCACCTCGTACACAAAGCCTTCCTCGATCAGTTCTTCCGTCAGGTTCGTATCCAGCACCACGGTGACGCTGTTGTCCGCCTCAGATACGTAACCGTCCTTCTGGGCCGTCTCGATCAGCAGGTCTTCTTCCGCCAGCGCGATCTCAACACCGCCAACCTCGAATTTCAACGCACCGGCAGATTTCAGTTCTTCCATGGCCTTCGTGCCGTCCACAGCGCTCAGATACTCTCTGATGCCGCCCAGCTGTTTGCCGTATTTCGGACCTACCGTCTTAAGCTGGGGCTTGAAGCTGTAACTCGTAAAAGAGGATACGTCGTCACTGAATTCGATCTTCTTCACATTCAGCTCATCCTCGATGATCTCCTGATAGAAGCTGCCAAGCGTATGCTCAGCCTTGACGAACATGGTGCCGATAGGCTGACGGTTCTTGATATTGGCCGCATTGCGGGCCGCCCGTCCCATCACCACGATCTTCAGCACTTCTTCCATATCCTCTTCCAGCTTCCTGTCGATCATCGTATCATCCGCCGTCGGGAAGTCACACAGGTGAATGCTTTCCGGCGCGCCTGCGTCGATGCTCTTCACCAGATTCAGATAGATCTCCTCTGTCATGAAAGGAATCATGGGCGCAGCACATTTACTGATCGTCACAAGCGCAGTATACAGCGTCATGTAGGCATTGATCTTATCCTGCTCCATGCCTCCCGCCCAGAAACGCTCCCGGCTCCTTCTCACATACCAGTTGCTCATCTCGTCCACGAACTCATCCAGCACGCGGGCCGCCTCCGGGATCCTGTAATGCTCCAGATCGCTGTCCACTTTCTTGATCACCGTGTTGAGCTTCGATAACAGCCATTTATCCATAACCGGCAGTTTGTCATACTCCAGACTGTACTTTGTAGCGTCGAACTGATCAATATTCGCATACAGCACGAAGAATGCGTAGGTGTTCCACAGCGTACCCAGGAACTTGCGTTGTCCTTCCTGCACTGCTTTGCCATGGAAACGGTTCGGCAGCCAGGGTGCAGAATTAATATAGAAATACCAGCGGATCGCATCCGCCCCGTAAGTCTCCAGCGCCTCGAAAGGATCCACCGCATTGCCCTTGGACTTGCTCATCTTCTGGCCGTTCTCGTCCTGTACATGCCCCAGCACGATGACATTCTCAAAAGGCGCGCAGTTAAACAATAATGTTGACTCCGCCATCAGGGAGTAGAACCAGCCACGGGTCTGATCCACCGCCTCGGAGATGAACTGCGCCGGGAACTGCTTTTCAAATAATTCTTTATTCTCAAACGGATAGTGATGCTGCGCAAAAGGCATGGCCCCGGAATCGAACCAGCAGTCGATCACCTCCGGTACGCGCCGCATGGTCTTACCGCAGTCCGGACAGGTGATGGTGATCTCGTCGATATAAGGCCGGTGCAGCTCCACCGTCTGCGCCGCCGGATTGCCGGACAGCTTATGAAGTTCCTCTCTGGATCCGACGGACTCCATGTGGCCGCAGCCCTCGCACTCCCATACATTCAACGGTGTGCCCCAGTAACGGTTTCTGGAGATGCCCCAGTCCTGGATGTTCTCCAGCCAGTTTCCGAAACGGCCCTCGCCGATGGATTCCGGAATCCAGTTGACCGTCTTATTGTTGCGCACCAGATCGTCCCGCACCGCCGTCATCTTGATAAACCAGGACTCTCTCGCATAATAGATCAGCGGCGTATCACAGCGCCAGCAGAAAGGATAATCATGCTCGAACTTCGGCGCGTCGAACAGTTTTCCTTCCTTATCCAGATCCTTTAAGATCTCCGGATCCGCCTTTTTCACAAACATGCCAGCGTAGGCGGTCTCTTCCGTCATCTCACCCTTGCCGTTTACAAACTGCACAAAAGGCAGATCATATCTGCGGCCCACCTGTGCGTCGTCCTCACCGAAAGCCGGCGCGATATGCACGATGCCCGTACCGTCGGTCATGGTAACGTAATCGTCACAGGTCACATAATGCCCCTTCTTGCGCTGCTTCGCCGCAGCCTCTCCCGCGCAGGCAAAAAGCGGTTCGTACTCCTTATATTCCAGATCCGTTCCCACGTAAGTTTCCAGTACCTCGTAGGCCGGCTTCTCTTCCTCTCCCAGCTTGCCAAGCACTGTATCCAGAAGCGCCTGCGCCATATAGTAGGTATAACCGTCGGCCGCTTTTACCTTCACGTAAGTCTCCGACGGGTTCACACACAACGCTACGTTAGAGGGCAGCGTCCAGGGCGTGGTCGTCCATGCCAGGAAGTAAGCGTCCTCCCCCACCACCTTAAAGCGAACGACTGCGGAGCGCTCCTTGACCGCCTTATACCCCTGCGCCACCTCATGGGACGACAGCGGCGTACCGCAGCGCGGGCAGTAGGGCACGATCTTGAATCCCTTGTACAGAAGGCTCTTATCCCAGATCTGCTTAAGAGCCCACCACTCGGACTCGATGAAATCGTCATGATAGGTCACGTAAGGATCATCCATATCCGCCCAGAAACCAACCGTGCCGGAGAAATCCTCCCACATCCCCTTGTATTTCCAGACAGACTCTTTACATTTGCTGATAAAAGGATCCAGACCGTACTCCTCGATCTGCTCCTTGCCGTCCAGACCCAGAAGCTTCTCCACCTCCAGCTCCACCGGCAGGCCGTGGGTATCCCATCCCGCCTTACGGGGCACCATATACCCCTTCATGGTGCGGTATCTGGGGATCATGTCCTTGATCACGCGGGTCAGCACGTGGCCGATATGAGGCTTGCCGTTGGCCGTCGGCGGGCCGTCATAGAACGTATAAGTCTCCCCCTCCTTCCGGGAATCCATGCTCTTCTGGAAGATATCGTTGTCCTTCCAGAACTGACAGACTTCTTTCTCCCTGTCTACAAAATTCAGGCTTGTGTCTACTTTTTGATACATGTTCTGCTCCTCCTTCGCAAACTCGTACTGCTGCACTGTTTACTGCGCAAAAAAGCCCCGTCCCGTAAAAGGACGAGGCCAATGTTCTCGCTAACCACCTGTTACGACGTACCACCATCCCCAATGAATGGCTATACGGTTCCCGGTAACGGCGGGATGCCGTCATTCCCTACTGTTCTCTGTCACTGTTCTACTCCCTCCGGCCTCCCGCTTCCTCTGCATCTTAATTCCTAATATTTATAAATATTAAATATAATATATAGAAAGCATTCGAAGCATCCATCTGGCAGTTCTGTTGACAGAAAAGTTCAGTCTGAGACTCAGAAGCGATCTTCCCCGTTCCCCTACTCGCACCGGCCTTCCACCGCCGCCGGCTCGCTGTACCTTTGAGAGAACAGCTACTGTCTTCTTCAACGTCTGTATTATTGTAACAGTCCGTCCTGCGGCCTTCTGTTACATTTCACTGCTATTTATAATATATAGTATATTTTCCCCGCTGTTGTCAAGGTGTTCTGTGGCAGTTTCCGGAAATTTCATCCTTGCCCAGTCTTTTTTGCCTTTTATATAAAACCTGTGAAACAAAAGTTTTAGTAAACCCAGAGTCAGGAAAATAATGCAATACTTCAAACAATGATTTGCAAACCGGGATTTAATGATTATAATCTATTCTATAAAGAAACGAAACGATTAGAAATCGTCTGGAACGAAATCCGGAAAGGAACCCCCATGAATAACATAAATATAAAGTTACTCTCCGATACACTGACCGTGCGCAAACTGCACGTCACTGACGTAGATCTTATCTATAACCTGTGCGCAGACAACCAGCTCTTCTACCAATACCACCCGCCCTTTGTCACAAGGGAAAGCATCCTGCAGGATATGGAAGCGCTTCCGCCCGGCAAGAACGCTTCCGACAAATTTTATGTGGGCTTTTTTGATGGGGAAGTACTGGTCGCCGTTCTGGATCTGATCCTCGATTATCCGGCAAAAGGTACGGACTTTATCGGCTTTTTCATGATGAATGCCGGTTGGCAGGGGAGGGGCGCCGGTTCCAAGATCATTCAGGAGTGCATCGCTTACTTAAAAACAACCGGCTGCCGTAAGATCCGTCTCGGTGTTGATAAAGGGAATCCCCAGAGCAATGCCTTCTGGCAAAAGAACGGATTTCATATTGTCGAAGAAGGAAAATATATCCTGATGGCGCAGGAAATCCTCCCGCCAGACTAAGCACTTTTTGGGGAATACCTCACTCCAGACAGCTGATCATCGAGAGCACCGCCTTGGGAACCGGGCTGATATCTGTATTTTCCCCGGACACTACCGCCCGAACTGCGAACTGATACTGATGCTCGCCGTTATCGTATTCCCAGGTGGCCAATACATGCTTTCCGTCGCCGGAACACTGCACCTTTACATACACGTGCTGCCCGGAACCGGTGCTGCCTATCCAGGTTTCCTCCCGCGCCGCGTCATAGGCAATATCCGGCTCAGACAGATTCAATGCGCCATCCCTGACTGCTGTCATCCTGCAGTCTGCCTCTGCAATATCATCCCAATATTCCACTTCCACCGTATTCCCGTCCGGCTGTCTGTACTCTATGTCCTGAATCCAGCCTTCATTCCCCGGCAGCTGCAGCGGGATCCCGAATGCTGCGGACAACGTCCCGGTATGAATGGCCGGATCCTCAGCCCCCTCCCCGGCTTGCACGGTATCGACATCTATACCCGCATTATCGGACATATCTTCTGTACCGCCAGCATCCTGCCCGGCATCCATATGTTCCTTCACACTATCAGACTTATCCTCTGTACCGCCGGAATCCTGCCCGGTATCCATATAATCCTTCGCATTATCAGGCATATCCTCTGCACCGACAGCATCATGCTCTGCATCCACAGTCTCCACCGCCACGTCTGCTCTGCCGCCATACCCGGCCAGATCATACAGATCGTGAGGCACGGAGCTGACCGCCAGCTGTTCCTCCGCAGACAGGACGTTATACCACTCCAGCCACGCTATCGTCTCCGCAGACAGATCGCTCCGGCTGTACCACTGATCCAGATAACGTATCTTACTGTCATCTGCCTTTTCCTTCGGATCTGTTAAAAAGCACACTGCCACAGCCGCACAGGCAAGAACCGCCACAGCCGCAAGCCAGCCGGCCGGCTTCCTGTAATGCAGAATGCCCTTGACCCGCTCCCTGACACCAATCTCACCAAAAGCAAGGGGATAAGAAAATATCATCTTTCTCTGCAGGCTGCAGGCAAGCAGCGCATGTGAATAGGCTTTCCTGCCGTCCAGATCCATGCCGCCCACCACCTTTTCATCGCAGGCAAGCTCCAGATCCCTGCAAAAAAGCATATAAGCTATCCATACAAGCGGATGGAACCAGTAGACCGACAAAAGCAGCCAGCCAAAGGGTTTCAGGCAATGATCCAGCCTCTCTACATGGGCCTGTTCATGAGCCAGGATGCAAAGCATCTGTTCTCTCGTAATACCGGAAGGCAGATAAATCTTCGGCCTGACAATCCCCAGAATAAACGGAGATCTTACCGCATCACACAGCCATACATTATCCGGCAGCGCAGCCCCTGACTCCAGCGGCCCGGCCCCGTGCAGCTCTGCACATGTCCCCACTTCCCCGGTCTCATACAACTCTCCACACATCCCCAGCGGCACAGCCTCCCGTACCACGCTGCGCATCCGCAGGCTGCCAAGCAACGCATATCCCGCCATCACGGCCACGCCCACAAGCCAGACAATGCCTGCGACTGCCGTCCAGATGTAGAGCGGATTCACACTTGTCCCCGGCGCCGGTGCAAACCGCTCGCCGATCATCGGATTCAGCGCTTCATTCAAGGCCGGAATACCGCTGTCAATAGCCGGCGCCGGCGCAAATCTGACAACTTCCGCGCTGATCGTCTCCCTGCTTGGTATCAGACTGAAAGAGCTTGCCGGAAAAAACGGACACAAAAGCCTGACCGCCACGACTGCCCACAGCACACAACTCAGCCGCCTTGGCGCTTTTTTCAGCAAGAGACGCACGACAATGACCGCCAGGATCAACCACCCCGCCGCAAGACTCCTGTTGAACACATTCAGGAAAATCATCTCCATACCCTCACCCCCTGTCAACTTCCCGTCCGCTACGCCTCATCAATGATCCGTCTGATCTCCGCTGCCTCTTCGGGCGTCAGCGCTTTTTCCTTCGTAAAAGCGGCCACAAAAGCAGGCAGTGAACCGGCAAAAGAATCCTCCACGAATTTCCTGCTCTGCAGAGAATAAAACTGCTCCCGGGTGATCCGGCAGGTGACCGTCCCCTTATTGTTTTCAAACAGCCCCTTGTCACACAGGCGTTTCAGCACCGTGTGGGTAGTCGTCCTTTTCCACTGAAACACTTCCGCCGCCAGCTTTACCAGTTCGGAAGATCTGACCGGCTCCCGCTCCCAGATCATATCCGCAAAACGCGCCTCGATCACGCCCAGTTGTACTTGTGCCATACTGATACCCTCCCCGCTTCCAATACTACTCTATGTAGTCTTCCTTCGTATAAATAAAGACTACTCCTTATAGACACTTTTGTCAATAAGAAGTAGTCTGCTGTTTTTGCCCTGTTCTTTGGATCAGTCTTTTCTTCTCACCCTCTGCTCTCCATCAGCAGCGGCATAAAGATACCGCCCTGCACGCTCCTGCCCTTAAAGTGACAGTATTCTCCCGTGACCGTCTCGTACCAGTCGCCGAAAGGATAGCAGGTCGTGGTCTTTTCCAGATAATGCGCCACCGGGGCGATCAGCTTTCCCGCCTGCTCCCGGTCTCCGGCCATGGCCGCGCACCAGAGGATCCAGTCGCTCTTCGTATAATCCTGCCTGCTGTCCAACGGCGTACCGTACTCGTTCACCTTTTCCACGTAATAAGCAAGCTCCTTTTCGTACACCTCTCCGGAGAAAAGGCCGCTGTCGAAGAACTTATCCCACACCAGATTATACTTAAGACTCCACGTCTCCGGACTGCCGAAGACAAGCGCATAATGGTCCTCCGCCTTTGCCCGTTTCTCCCAGTCTGCCGCCATAGCTGCGGCAAGCCCGTGATACTCCTGCGCTTCTTTTTCCTCTCCCCAGAGAGCCGCCAGTCTGGCGTAAGCCTCGATTCCCATCACCGCCTTCACAGACAGATTGACATTATGAGACAGATGCCCGGCAAAGTCATCCGTGCAAAGCTGTTCTCCCGGATCTGCGCCGAACTCCAACAGATATTTCGTCCATGCCTTCAACGTCTCCCGATAGGGCACGGCGAAATCGCCGCTGCCGTCAAGCAGGCAGACCACCGCCGTCATGATCAGCATATTGCCGCACTCCTCCACCGGCATCTGGTCCCTGAGATCATAAACCTCACTCCCCTGCGGATACATATAGAACGGCGGAAAGACGTCCCCGCTCTCCCCGGAAAAATCCCCCTTCCTGTTATCTTTGTTCAACCCGTAAACCTGACCCCAGGCATAAGGATATCGTCCCACGTCATGGGGCGCAAAATCATACTCCCACACATCACAGGCCGCAAACCGGAACACGGGGCGCAGCATCCCTTTCACATACTCCGTCTGATACAGCAGGAAAAGAGGCACCGAAGGATAACTCACATCCACCGTACCGATACAGCCGTTGGAGTCATTCTCTTTGGATAAAAAGATCACCTCTCCGTTTTCATCCGTGATCAGCTTGTGCGCGGCGATCGAATGCCTGTAGCTTAAACAGCACAGGAACGCATAGTCTTCCCCGCCAAAAGCCATGGCCTTTTGAAAAAGATCCCCGTCAAGCGCCGCCGCCCTGACAAGCACCTCTTTTCTGTCAAAAAAAGCGGCCCCGACAGCGTCGAGAATATCCGTGTAGCGCTCCGTCCAGTAAGCCTTTCGCCACTCCCCGAAATAGTTGATGGAAAGCAGGTCATCGTAAGCGGCGATCATGCCCTTCGTCTCCTGCTCCCCGGCAAAATCCATGCGGCAGCCGATCACGCGGTTTCCCCCATCATAGGTGAGCACCGCCTTCTCATCGTCAGAAGCCAGATAAGCATACCCCCAGTCGATCGTAATATTATCACCGCTGTTTCCCAGAGGCCGCTGTGCCGCCCTTCCCATAAAGGCGTAGCCAAAAGCCGCCCTGTCCTGTCCCTGCGCCTTGCGGTTGCTGCCCCCGATCAGCCTGTCATCTCCCCGCTGCACGAGATCGGAATAAATAAGAAAATCCGTATGTACATTGCATGGCGCTTTTTTATGCACTGTCAGGTCAATATAAGTGCATGGTCTCGACACAAGTGTGAAATCGTCCAGCAGCAGCGGCGAACAGAAACGCACCGTAAGCCCGATCTTTTCATTTTCAAAATAATATTCCGTGGCCGTGGCCGTCACATCCACATATTTCTGCTCAATAACCTGATGAAACTCCCTGTCGCCCATAAAACAGTAAACAGCCTCATCCACCGACACATAACCTCAGATCTTCTGCCTGCATCCGCTCCAATGCGCCGTATCCGTCTCGTACAGGGCATCCGCCGGTGACCAGACCGAAAAATAAGGGTCGCTCACGATCAGCGGAATGCTGGCCGCTCTTTTGATCTTCATGTTTAACCATCCTCCATTCTGCCGCAACAGCGGCTTTTCATCTCACTACTGCCTGTCCTCTTCCTACTGCCTTTCTTCTTCCTCATGCCTTTTGACCTCCGCCAAAGCCCACATGGCTGCGCCTGCTGCCGCCTCCTCCGCAATATCCCGGAATCTGACTGGAAGTCCAAAAAGCCGCTCTACTTCCTGCCGCAGCAGCCTGTTTTTGCGTATGCCGTTTCCGCTGGCGATAATCTCTCTTTTCCCCTGCTTCAGCACCTCGGGCAGCTGCTCATACATCCGGTAAAGCTCCAGCGCCATCCCCGCCACGTAGGCCCTGACCATGTGTCCAAGCGTGAAATTCCCGGCTGTCAACCCAGTCATGCTGCCGCCCGGTGCAGGGTTTTTGGGCGCCTGCCGCCCAGTGTTTCTTCCCAGCGCAAGATTCTCGGGCGCCGGCCGCCCGGCGTTTCTTCCCAGCGTAAGATTCTCGGCCGCCGGCCGCTTCGCACTTTCGTCAGACGCCTGCCTTTGCCGGCTGCCGTAGAGAAGCGGCGTAATCCGCAGATCCGTTGCAGGCACCTGTGCTCCCGCTTCCTCCAGCTTTTCATAGACATCCGTCTCGATCCCCGTCATCGCGAACACCGTGCCTTTCACAAATTCCGCCAGCCGCTCATACACTTTGCCGCCGTTGACCGAAGCCTGTACATACAGAAATCCTTTTTCCGTAAAAGGGCGGATCTCCGCCTCCGTTCCTTCGATCAGCTCTCTGTAGAACAAAGAAACCTGGGATCCAGTCCCCACGTTAACGCTCAGCGCATCCTGCTTCTCCCCTATGGCAGCATAAAAGCTCGCCTGATTGTCCCCCTGGGCGCAGGTCACCGGAATCCCCTCATACGTTCCCAGAACAAACCCGGCAGCTCTCACCTGCGGATAATAAGACGTTGCCACCCCTGCTCTCTCCAGGGCTTCCATAGCAAAACGCCGCTCCTGCAGGCCAAAACCACCCAGACTGGCCGCAATGGAAGGACTCATCACCGGTTCCTTTGCATCACACAGCCGCATGGCTATATAGTCCCCGATATTGGCAAGACACACCGCCTGCGCCGGAATCTGCCCCGTCTGCTGCAGAGTAAAATGCGTCACGCTCCCGTAACCGGTATACATCTCACAGCCTGTCACACGGGACAGATAAGACGCGTAAGTCTCCTCTCCGAAGGTCCCATTCCCTGATTCCTCCTTCCATGTATAATAGGGAGAAACGGCCCGTCCCGCCCTGTCCACATACAAAATTCCGTGCATCTGGCTGGAAATGCCGATCGCCGAAGGTCTGTCGGTACTGTCATCGCTTTGCAGGAAATTGTCCAGCATCTCTTTTACCACCGCATAAATTCTGTCAGGATCCTGCCGAAACGTGCCCTCGAGGAAGTGGTTCTTCTCCTGACGCACCGCCGACAGTCTCCCCGTCTCCTCCTCATAAACACCCAGACAGATGCTGGTCGTTCCGATATCAATTCCGATCGCTCTCATAGTCTGTTCCCTTCCTCTTTGTCCGCCTGCCTGATCATCTTTTATCCTCTTATCACCGCGGCCAGCGCTGCATTCTCTCCTGTAGCATGGAATTCATAGCTTTCTTTCACCATACCAGTTTCTTTCATGTACCGTCAAGAAACTATTATCTAAAAAATATCTTACTAAAAAAGCCGGTTACGCCTCATGCCTCAGAAATACGCACAGACTTTGCATTCTATAGTTAGCGACATTAGAAATTTCGTTTACTATATATGCAAATGTTAATCGTGGCAATACACCAAAACCTGTTTTCAACACCCATTTCAGGCTGTATAATATATAGTAAACGATATAACAAATAAAGAAGGGAACATTGAACATGGTAGAAGTCAATTTTTATGAACAGGTGGAGGATTCCCTCTTAAAATTCGCAGTCATCCTGGCAAAAACCGGCGGCAAATGGGTTTTCTGCAAGCATCGGGAACGGGATACCTACGAATTCCCGGGCGGACACAGAGAACCCGGCGAGACCATACTGGAAACGGCCGCAAGAGAACTGCAGGAGGAAACAGGCGCCATTGATTTTACGCTGAAACCTGTCTGCGTATATTCTGTGAAAGGGAAAACGCAGGTGAACAAAAGCGAAGATGACGAGAGCTTTGGTATGCTGTTTGCTGCGGATATCACTTCTTTTGAAAAAGAGCTGCACAGTGAGATCGAGAAAATTCTGATCACCGATACTCCGATGGAAAATTGGACTTATCCGTTGATCCAGCCGCGGCTGTTTGAAGAAGCGGAGAAAAGAGGTGTCTGAATGCAGAAGACCACTTACGAGATCATGCATAAAAACCGAAAAACAGCAAGTCTTTCCACAGACGGCCACTGCAAAATCTACTTTAAATCCTTTATGCCCTATAATCTATATCTGGAAGAAGCGAACGATCTTGACTGCCTGGTGAATAACCTGACCAACTTTTATTACTGGTGCGCATCCAGAGTCCTGACACTGGACAGAACTTATGCGAAAGAGATCCTCAACAGCATCGGGATGCCGCAGGCCATGACCGACAAAGATCGGGCGAAAATCGCACTCTCTTATCGCTGTGCATCTGTCACAGATGTTTTCTGGGTCAGAGAACAGGGGGAAGAAGTCACGTTCGAAGAATGTAATCTCTATGACAATCACCTCGATAAAATATTTATTGATATCACATTGCGAGGCAGACAGTACACAGTAGAGAACAGATATCTCGCGCGGGACCTTTCCACGGGCGGCTGCTTTCCAAAAGCATGGCAGCGTACAGCACATGGCTTCAGACTGTTAAAAGACGGTAATGTGGATGTTGTAGAAAGGGAGCTTCTGGCAAGCAGAATCTGTCGTTGTTTTGATGTCGCCCAGATTTTGTATGAAGAAGATCATTTTGACGGAGTTAAGGTTACTGTCAGTGACAATATCACTTCAAAAGCCTTTTCCCTTGCTCCTATGGAATCCTTTATTATTTTTCTGCAGAATCATGATAAAGATATTCTGGATCATATTTTAAAACTGGATGCCCATAACTATTACATGATGAATATCATCGACTATCTGGTCGGGAACACGGACAGGCACTGGGGAAACTGGGGTGTCCTGGTTGACAACGCCACAAACAGAGCCGTGCGCCTGCACGATCTGATGGACTTCAATCAGGCATTTCATGCCTATGATACCCTGGAAGGTGCAAACTGTCAGACAGTCTTTCATGCGGGCGTAAACCAGCGTGATGCCGCCGTACAGGCTGCCAAAAAAGTCGGATTAAACCAACTCTGTCCTGTAGAAAAGGAACTCTTCTCAAACCTTCCGCAGTATTATGAGATGTTTGAACAAAGACTGGCATTATTAAAGCAAAGTACTTTGTGAAGAAGGCGCCTTTTGGCACACCGGACAGTAAACGCTGCTCCTGCCGCCGATCACCATGCGGCACAGCGTCTCCCTGCATTTCGGACAGGGACTGCCGCCATGCCCGTATACCTGCAGAAACGGCGTATTGCGGTAATCCCTTCCTTTTGTCTCCAGATATTCTTCCGCCGTTATGGCGTTTTTCTCGATAAAATAGGAGATCCGCTCCGGGATCACCTCTGCAAGGCGTTCCCATTCCGTCTGCATTAAGCTGTTGGCGGGACGCGCCGGATAGATTCCCGCCGTAAATAAAATCTCATCAGAGTAAATATTGCCGATTCCTGCAATGATCGTCTGTTCCAACAGGCATTCTTTGATTGCCTTCCGGCGTTTACTCAAATGGCTGCTCAGATATTCCGCATTACAGGCCGGAGTCAGCGGATCCAGACCCAATTTATCCATTCCGGTGCAGGTATCGTTCTCCTCCTCTCGAAGAAGCCAGAAACGTCCGAAGCGGCGCATATCGGAAAACCGTAATTCCGTCCCGTTGTCCATCGAAAAAACAACATGTGTATACTTTTCTTCCGGACACTGTGCCGGGGCAAGCAGAAGACCGCCTGTCATCCGCAGATGCAGAACAATCCGTTCCTTATTTTCTAAATGGATGATAAGGAATTTCCCCTGCCGCGCCATATGGGAAACCGTCTGTCCCGTCAGCCGCCTGCAGAATTCATCCGCTTCCGGATATGCCGCAACTTCCGGGCGCCTTACCGCCACCTTTGTGATCATACATCCCTGGATCTGCGGCTCTATCACTCTCTTGATCGTTTCCACTTCCGGTAATTCAGGCATATTCTCTTCTGTCCTTTCTGTATTCGGCTGTCTGTTTTCAGCGGCTGTTTCGCAGATTTACGCTCAAACAATCGCTTCCACAAGCACCTTTTCTCCAAATATAATGTTCGCCTTATAGATATAGTAAACGACATAAAAAATTTCTGTTTCCGGCTCTTGCAGGAGCCATATACGGTAGCCCCTGCAAGGCCGAAAACGAAATTTCTAATGTCGTTAACTATAGTTGGGAGCGTGGCTTGACAGACTGGAATTCGCCAATGTTTTAGTTTTTCTTCATATCCAGCCTTTTTGCACTTTCCTCAGCCATGCCTGCTTCAATATCAAAGCCTTTTTTACGAAGCTTCTCAGCAATTTCCTGATACAGCTTATATGCATCCTTGTCCTTCCCTATTTTTTCATATAGCATCGCCTTACAATATAACTCATCATAAAAAGGTGTTCCTATTGCACCGGCTCTGTCAAAATATTGGATTGCCTCATCATATTTTTCAAGTTTCCCACAAACTTCTCCGCCATGGATATATAACTCCCAGGCATCCGGAAATTTTTCTACGGCCTTTAAAAAACATTTGTAAGCTTCCTCTATTTTATCCGCATAAATATACGCCACAATCAATAAATCCATTTCCTTGGGGTTCTCCGGATCTGATTCTGCTCTTGCTTTTTGCTGGCGGACAGCTTCCTCCCCTTTCCCCACCGCAAAAAGGAAAGAAATACGGCAGGCACAGGCTCTATAGAATGAATTTTCATCAAAGTCGGAACCTTCTTTCAAAATAGTATCATACCACTCCATCGCCGTATCTTTACAATATTCGAACATCCACTGATGAATGATGGCATAATTCCATTTATCTTCCATGGAAAGTACACCGTCATGCATAAGCTTTTTATACTCCAAAAGACAATGCATAAAATCTTCCGGTTTCCGTGTCTTTTCATAAACAGCGGTCAGACGTTGTGCATAGTTACTGTATGCAACGGAATTCTTTTTGTAAAAATCATCTACAATTACTCCATAGAGCCTTGCCAAAACAGGAAGAGTCAACGCATCATTCCTGCAAGAGCCGGAAACAGAAATTTGTTATGTCGTTTACTATAAGTATTCGATGCAGCATGAGTACCACTAATTTCTAATGTCGTTAACTATGTATCAACTATATCAATATTAAGCGGGATGCTTCCTCACATCATTCTGCAGAAGCCTGTAGAGCGCTGCCGCCGTCGGCACACCCAGCAGCATGCCACCGATACCCATCACACCGCCACCCACCGTCACTGCCGCCAGCACCCAGATGCCCGGCAGGCCAATGGAGGAACCAACTACCTTCGGATAGATCAGGTTGCCTTCCAGCTGCTGCAGGACTACCAGAAATACGATAAAGATAATCGCCTTGACAGGGGAGACCGTAACGATCATAACTGCTCCCACCACGGCTCCGATATAAGCACCCGCCACCGGAATCAACGCCGTAAATCCGATCAGACAGCCGATCATCGCCGCATAGGGCAGACGCAGCAAAAACATTCCGGCCATACAGAGCACACCCAAAACCACTGCCTCCGTACACTGCCCCACGATAAAGCTGTGAAAACAACCGTCAAAGACATGCAGCACATAAAATATCTTATCTACCAGTTTCGCAGGCAGATATTTCCGAAACAGCAGGGTCATCTGTCCGCCGATCTTCTCTTTCCCCGCCAGCAGGTACAATGCAAAAATAAAACCGACCACCACCGTGACCGTCGTAGAGAAGACGGATGATACGATCCCGGCCGCCACGCCCATCGCGCCGCCAAGGCCGCTCCACACGAACGAAGACAGCTTCGTCACCCACTCCTGCCAGTCTCCCATGCTGTCCATCGCCAGCAGGCTGTTCTCACCTTCCAGATAAGAACTGATCTGCAGATTATCCTCCAGCCACTGCATGGTATCCTGCAGAACGCCAGGCAGTTCCCGGAACAGAAGCTGCATACAGCTGAGCAGCTCCGGCACGATCATCCGCACCACCAGAAAGACGATAAACACCAGGCTGACCAGCGCAAGTACCAGACTGACCGGCCGGCACAGCTTCTGCGGAAAAACAATTCTCACGCCTTTTTTCTTCTGCTGACGCTTCTGGTCCTTCTGCACTCCCTGCGCATCCCGGCACAGCTTCTGCAAATATTTCTCAATAAAAGTCATCGGAATATTGACCGTATAAGCAATGACACACCCCAAAAACAAAGGCACGGCAGCTCCCAGCGCAATCCCCGCAACGCTGACAAAATCCGTCCAGTAATGGATCATCAGAAAAAGAATGATCACCGTAACACCGGCCCGCAGGCAGCTTTTCCATTTTAATTCCATAGTATGCCCATGCCTCCTTCTTAGCATTTCTCTCCTTGCAGCATCGCCCGCAGACAATCGCCCATCCGGTCAGCTGTTAATTGGCAGACGCTGAAAAGTGTTCAATCTCCTGCTCCAGCGTGCCGCTCACACCGCGGCATACGTTGACCGCATTCTGCACCTCATTCATCTTTTCCACAAGGCTGGACGCATTCTCGGCGGAGATATCCACGGCAGTGGAACCCTCGCCCACAGCATTGGTGATGCAGTCAACAGAATCGATGATCTCCGCCATGCTGTCATTAAGCCCCTTCGAGCTGGTTGAGAAATTATGCAGAATAGAGTAAAACTCTTCCATATTCGTCACATATTCGTCCATCGCCGCTACAAACTGGTCATAGTCCTTGAGGACATATTTGTTGATATATTCCAGCACCTCGGAAGTATTATCCGCCATCTCATGCACGGTGTCGATCACTTCCTGGTTGATATGCTGAATGTTCTTGGCCGTCTCCTGACTGTTGTTGGCCAGAGAATTGATCTCACCCGCCACGACAGCAAATCCCCGGCCCGCTTCCCCGGCTCTTGCCGCTTCAATCGAAGCATTCAGGGATAAAAGCGTGGTCTCGTTGGCAATATTCATAATGGTTTCCGACAGCGTATTGATCTTGGAAACCTTTTCGCTGTTCTTGATGGAACGATTCAAAAGCTCGGAGATCTCGCCCACTTTCTGTACCGTGAAGCTCTTCACCTCAACGATATGCTTCTTCATCTCCCGCGCCTCTTCGGACACCTCGACAGCCTTACGCGATCCCTGGTCTGCTTCCTGCCAGAGAACGTCCACCTGCTCCTTAACGCCGCCGATCGTATTCTGAATGTCCTCAGAAGTATTGGCAACCGCCTCCATATTGGCCGACAACTCCTCCATGGCAGCGGAAGATTCCGTAATATTGGTATTGGCGGTATCTACCATGCTGACGATCTGGTCATTGGAATCAGCCAGTGCTTTGGCACTCACTGACACCTTGTCTATGATATTCTGCAGTGTCGCCAGAAAATCATTCATACCGCCGACCAGAATCGAAAGCTCACTCCTTGTTCTGGTCGTGATCCGCGCCTGCAGATTGCCGTTGTTCCTGTTGATATCATCAATCATATGCTGCAGCTCCAGCGAAGATTTCCTGATCGGGCTGATCACATTGCGCTGGAACAGTACCTGATTGATACCGATGACTACGATCATCAGGATTGCGCCCAGTATACTGGTTCGGATAGTGCGGTCATACATATCCCTCTGCTCCTGCCGCAGGGAAGCTACAGCCTGTTCAAAATAAGCATTCGCCAGTTCCAGATTACTGTCAAATTTTTCATCCTCCGCCTCCAGGGCATCGATCTCGGCAATGACGTCTTCCGTGCTTTTACCGGATGAGGTCAGCAGCGCGTTCTTTGCATTTTCCGTATACGCCCTCAGTCCGCTTTCCATCTCCGCAATATTGACCTCGCTGCCGTCTTCCAGATAATCGTCCACCTGATCGATGTCCGTAAGCAGCTGGTTATAGCGTTTATCAATATTTTCCAGCAGATGTTCATGCTCTTCCGCGTCATTCGTCGCCAGATAAGCATATATGTAGCGCTGAATCTTCTCATAATCCTTCTTCATGTCACCTCTGAGCACCATCGCCGAAAGGTATACATCACTGATCTTGTTACACTTTTCAATAGTGCCTCGAAAATCGGTTATACTGTTACCGAAATAAATTCCAAACACCACAATCAGTGCCAGGTTCATTAAGCTTAATTGCGTTGTGATACGGCTCCAAAAGGAAACCCTGGGTGCCTTTTTGTCCATCGTTAGAATTCCTCCAATTTCATTCCCTTCTTTTTTTGCATTGGTGCAATGCCTAAATTATTATATACTAAAGAAGCCCCAAAATCAACTTTCTGTGTCACTTTCCATGCCCGAATCTTATCCCTGAATCGCTTCTGGTTAAAGGCCGCAGGCTGATTTCCGGATAACACAGGCTGCCAGAAAATACCTTACTTTCACAAAATACTATAAAAAATAAAGCTCATAACCTCATTGAAAAACTGTCCCGAATATTATATAATATTCAGGACAAAAAAGGAGGCTGAAAAAGTGGCAAACGGATATTCCAGACAGATTCAGGAACGGATTGGAAAAGCGGCCGAAGGAACTGTCTTCGTCAGTTCTGATTTTGCGGATATTGCAGATACGGAAACCATCAGACGCAATTTGAACCGCCTTACACAATCCGGTATGCTTCGCCGGATTTTAAAAGGAGTTTATGAAAAACCGGAATACAGCGAGTTGCTGAAAGAATATGTCGCGACAGATCCGGAGGCAGTTGCAAAAGCCCTGGCCAGGAACTATCATTGGACCATTGCCCCAAGCGGAAATACGGCGCTGAATTTATTAGGCCTTTCGACACAGGTAACTGCGACCTGGTCTTACATCAGTGACGGACCTTATAAGACTTACGAATGGAATTCCACAAGACTGGAATTTAAGCACAGAACTAATAAGGAGATCACAGGGCTTTCTTATATGACAATTCTTGTGATACAGGCATTAAAAACATTAGGAAAAACAAATGTTACCTCAAAAACAGTCCAGGCATTAAGATCCCGTCTGAGTGATGAGGATAAAGCTGTCATGCTGAAAGAAGCGGCAGAATCCACAGACTGGGTATACGATAAGATACGGCAGATTGCCGAAGAGGCACGGGAAAATGAAGAAAATTGCTCTATTGGCTGATAACGACAAACGGATACTTTTTCGCAACACTGCAGATAAAATGGGATTAAATGACGCCATCGTGGAAAAAGATTTCTGGGTATGTTTTACATTGGACTATCTGTTCCATCGCTCACCATGGAAGGATGCAATCACTTTCAAGGGCGGAACCAGCTTATCAAAAGGATTCAACCTGATCAGTCGGTTCTCGGAAGATATTGACCTGATATTGGACTGGCGCATATTAGGATATGGCAGGGACGAACCATGGGAAAGCCGCTCCAAAACAAAGCAGGATATTTTTAACAAAGAAGCAAATTTCCGGGCAGAAACCTTTCTGGCAGCAACTTTCTCTCCTGCTGTCAAAGAAGGATTGTCCCAGGAACTTGGCTATGAGGCAGACATTTATATAGAAGATGCAGATAAGCAGACAGTTATTTTCGCTTATCCGAAATTATTTGCCAATACGGGGACCCTGGAGGTGATCCGTCTTGAGATCGGTGCACTGGCAGCGTGGACTCCGGCTATAGAGACCGCGATCGTACCATATGCTGCAGAGTATTACCCTCATATATTTAACCAGAAAGCCACGAATGTTCTTACCGTGACACCGGAACGGACATTTTGGGAAAAAGCAACAATCCTGCATCATGAAGCAAACAGGCCCAAACATCTGGAAATGCCTCAGCGTTATTTCAGACACTATTATGATCTATACCGCATGGCAGTCACTCCTGTGAAAGAAGCTGCATTCCTCCGCCTTGACCTGCTAAAAAGGGTTGTTGATTTCAAAATGAAGTTTTATCCGAGAGGCTGGGCAAAATATCAGGAAGCTGTACCCGAAACTTTGAAACTTATTCCACCGGAATATCGGTTTGCAGCACTGGAAGCAGATTACAGGACTATGAGAGATATGCTTTACGGAGATATCCCTGCATTTGAGACTGTCATGGAGACTGTCCGAACCCTGGAAGAAGAGATCAATATGCTCTGACATCATATATAGTTTCTTTAAACGAACACCTCTCACAACATAACAGGACGGTGAACAATACCATGAAAAAGAACACAGAAAAAACAAACGTCATGCGGCTGCTGGACCAGAAAAAGATCCCTTACGAAACCTACTGCTATGCAGACACCGGCGTTATCAGCGGCACCGAAGTTGCAGACGTTCTCGGACAGAATCCGCAGCAGGTGTTCAAGACGCTTGTGACGGTCGGGAGCTCGAACAACAACTATGTCTTTCTGATCCCCGTGCACCAGGAGCTGGATCTGAAGAAAGCCGCCAAAGCAGTCGGCGAGAAAAGTATCAGCATGATCAAATCCAAAGAACTGCTGCCCCTGACAGGATATATCCACGGCGGCTGTTCCCCGGTGGGCATGAAAAAGCAGTTCAAAACCACGATCGACGCATCCGCCGCAGATTTTGACACAATCATCTTCAGCGCCGGCAGGATCGGTTATCAGGTGCAGCTGTCTCTGGATGCACTCAGGCAGATCGTCAGATTTGAACTGGCGGATCTGACCGTCAGCCAGCCATAAGCCGGCATTTGGAATTGCCAGTCTGTACAGACCGGTATCATCCTAATAAGTAACCTGTCAGCACCCCGTCATTTTACACCGCGAAACAGCACAGAAATGGAGGCAGCCATGTCCAAAGAGATTCCTGCAGATATTCATGTAGAAAACACTGATTCAGGCGAAATCACGCTGGCCGAGGTCCGCTTTTTTGAGGCGAAGCGGAACGCCTTCCCCTTATACGAATCCCTGCGGACAGCCATCCTGCAAAACTGCGGCCCGACAGAGATTCAGGTGAAGAAAACCCAGATTTCCTTCGTCAACAGGCATCTGTTCGGCGCAGTGTCCTTTACCCCTGTCCGCAGGGCAAAAGAGCGTCCGGATCCATACATCACCGTCACTTTCGGTCTTTCTTACCGGATTGACTCCACCAGGATTGATGCGGCCGTGGAGGCATATCCGCACCGTTTTACGCATCATCTGATCATCGGCAGCGTCGATGAGATTGACGAGGAGCTGCTCGGATGGCTGCGGGAAGCGGCGGATTTTGCCTGCTCGAAACGTTAGCCATTCCAGGCGTCCATATCCCGTATCATCATGCCATCATGAATAGAAGTGGAGGTTTATCATGAATCGTTTGTTTTTATTCCGGATCGCGTGCCTGCTTTTGTTTCTTGTATGCGCGGCCGCTCTTTTTATAGAAATCTTTGTCAACGACATTAACAGCCTGACTGCCATTTATCTGTGGGCCGGTCTGGCGCTCTTAAGCCTGTCCGGCATCATCGCCGGCGCTTTTCTCCACCTGATCAGAAACGAAAGGAGCAAATAGAACTATGAACCGTCATATCATACGTCTGAAAGACCAGCCGGAACTTCTGACCGCTGCCGCGCAGTGGTTCCACGAGAAATGGGGCATCCCGCCTGAAGCCTATCTGGAAAGTATGCAGCAGTGTCTGGCCGGCAACCATCCTGTTCCACAATGGTATCTCGCTCTGGAACAGGACAGGATCATCGGCGGGCTGGGCGTGATCGAGAATGATTTCCACAACCGGAAAGACCTCACTCCCAACGTCTGTGCCGTCTACACCGAAGAAGACCGGCGCTTACAGGGTATCGCGGGCGCTCTGCTGGCCCGCGTCTGCAGCGACATGAAGGAGCAGGGCATCGACACGCTGTATCTTTTGACCGACCACACCTCCTTCTATGAACGTTACGGCTGGGAATTCTTCTGCATGGTACAGGGCGACGGGGACCCCGAACCGTCACGGATGTATATCCGCCGTACCTGAATTCTTTTTTTTTAAAAACTTCTCATATTTTCTTGACCTTATACCAACTATATCCCTTATATTGGGCTTACGAAAGGAGGTCATATCCATGAATATTAATGAGCTGGAACGCCTTACGGGAATCACGAAGCAGAACATCCGTTTCTATGAAAAGAAGGGACTGCTACACCCCGCAAGAAATTCCGAGAATAATTATCGTGAATATACAAAGGAAGACCTTATTTGTCTGAAAGCTGTCAAGCTGCTGCGGAAGCTGGACCTGCCTCTGGAGGATATCCGTAAGATTCTGCAGGACGAAGAGCCACTGTCGGAAGCCCTCTCACAGCATCTCAAAACGCTGCAGGAGAAGCAGCAGGAACTGAGCGCCTGCATTGATGTCTGTAATAATCTGCTGCAAAAGGCAAAGTCCCAGGCGGCACAGACAACACTCCGGCACAGCAAAGTGAAGGCGGGCACCCTGTCCGACATGGGACCAGACTCCATGCAAAGCAATACCGCGCAGACTGCTCAGACTGCTGCACAGGATGCTGCCTCACAGATAGCCCAGCAGCCGCACACGGTGCTCAGTCCACAGCTGGCCCTGCTGGACATAGACGAGACACTACGCAAAATGGATGAGATTGAGAAAAATGGAGGGAAGTTTATGTCGATCATTAAAGATTATCAGAAATTTTCTGCTGCTGAACGTTTAAAAGGTTTTTCTTTTAAACCGGATACCATGGTAATGAATGCGGAAGAATTTAAGGAAGCGCTCCTGCAATACGCCGAAGAAAACCAGCTGAATCTTACCATCATAAAAGAAGGCATGTATCCCCTTTTCAGAATTGACAACCTGGAATATAAGGCGGAACGCATCTTCGACCGTTTCGGTGCAACAATACACTGTTCCCTGACGAATCCGGAAGAACTGGAAACAGGGCTGGAACATATCCCACCCGCCCGCAAACGGCTGTACAGCTTCTTCCATGGCCCCTGGTTTTTCCTGCTGGTACTGTTCATCGTCATGGCAATCAGCCGCCAGAGCTTCTTCTGGGCTTTCTTTGTACTCGCCATGGTGGGACCGTATCTCTTCTGGCTGTTTATACGTTACTTCAGATAGTCCGTATGAATCTTTATTTCCGAAATCACCTCTGCCTGCCGGCAGGGGTGATTCTGTCTGTGTTTCTTCGTAATTATACTTAAAATATGTGTCCGGGCTAAACACATAATTTGCATCCTCGATATCCTTCGAGCCCCTGTTAAAAATAATGCTCAACATACTCTTCACCCTCTCTGCATCTGCATTCTCTCTTCTTAGAATTATCTTATAGTCAGCGACTCTAAACCTGTGCTTTCACTCCTGCAAAAAGATCCCGCAGGCTCACCAGTACTACACGCTCATCTCTCCCGGCCTCCTCAAGCACCGCTTTCGTAAAGCCTGCTCTGGAAAAGAGATAATAGTAGGATCTGCCCCGTTCCCGGCAAAACAGATCCGCCCGCCTGCGAAGCTCCTTTAAAACGGTAAGATCCAGCGCCTCACTGCGCCACTTGCACTCGGCGAACAGATAATCCTTCCCGTCCTTTGCCACCAGATCGATCTCCACCTGCCTGTGCTCCGCCGGATCGTTTCCCCACCACCTGCCGATGGACGTGAAGAGAAGCGGCAGACCGCCCCCGCTGTTCACCCGAAGCAGATAATCCCGGCAGACTCTTTCGAACACAAGCCCCATATAATGACTGTAATCCGGCTCTATCCGGCGCAGCCACACGGCCTCCTGCGCCCCCGTCTCCAGAAGCGTCCTGTTGCTGAACACATACCGATACCAGAAGCGGAACATGAAATCCGATATGCCATATAAAGTCTTCCGGGAAGAATCCTTTTCCCCGAAAGGCGTCTCTTTATAGAGAATATCCAACTCACAGAGCGTATTGATATATTTCAGGCATTTGGCCTGCTCTTCTCCGGTCTTCATGGCGATCTCATTGCTCCTGGAGCAGCCCGACGCGATGGCCTCGATGACCGCGCTGTAAATGCCCGGCTCCTGCACCTCCTGACGAAGCAATAACAGCGGTTCCTCGTAGAGATAGGCCGTCACATTCAAGAACAACTCCCTGATATTTTCGGCAAAAGACCGCTCCCTTTGTACCAGCTTAAGATACAGCGCCGTTCCCCCGAAAGCGCCGTAAAGCATAAGTTTCTCCACATCGGAAAACCCGTCGAAAAACTGTGTCGCCGTCTTATAGTCAAAGGATCTCATATGAAGCTGCCCCGTCCGTCTGCCAAAGACCGGGCTTTTGGAACCGAGAACCTCCTTCTCCATAAATCCCATATAGCTGCCGCACAGCACGATAAACAGCCTGCCATACTGCAGCGTGTGGTCGATCAGATGCTGCAGCACGGAAAGCAGCGCCTTATTCTTCTGCGCCAGATAGGGGAATTCATCGAATACCAGAATCAGCCGCTTTCCTTTCTGCCGGCTGTCGATATAAGTCAGCGCCTTCTCCCAGCCGGCAAACGGCTCCAGCGCAGTCTCCCCATAATAAGCAAAGACCTGACGGGAAAATTTCTCCAGATTCAGCTTGTCATTACTCTGCTCCGCAGAATAGAAAATCGTCTCCTTATCTCTGCAGAATTCATTCAGCAGCGTCGTCTTCCCCACCCGCCTGCGGCCATACAGGATAAAAAGTTGAAACGCTTCCTGCTCATACCGTTTCTGCAATTCTTCCAGTTCCGCTTTCCGTCCGATAAACATACACGCCACCTTTTCTAATGAAAACCGTCCATCCCCGTATGATATAGTAAACGAAATTTCTAATGTCGTTAACTATAAACTTATAATCAGTTAACATGAGATTTATTAACCCGCAAGTTATTAACTTTCAAGTTAATTATATTGCAATGCCGTCATTTTTGCAAGTCTTTCCTTTTATGGACTGGCTTATTCATGGCAGGCGTTTTTTCCTTCCAAAGACCTGTCATCATATCATGAACATTATATCTGTCTTGTCACATGTCTTGTTAATTATTGCGCAAATCTCTTTCCTATTTTCCCCATTTGGTGTAAAATGCAAAACAGAGAATGTACCTCGGTGCAAAACGACGCTTTGGATATGGATGAATGGAGGAAAAAATGGACAGACAGAATCTGACACTGCTCACTGACTTATATGAGCTGACGATGATGCAGGGTTATTTCAAGAACAAAGACCGCAACGAAACCGTGATTTTCGATGCCTTCTACCGCAGTAATCCCTGTGACGGCGGTTTTGCCATTGCGGCAGGCTTAGAGCAGCTGATTCAATATATCAAAGAGCTGCGCTTCGACGATCAGGATATCGCTTACCTCGCAGGTCTCGGCATCTTTGACAAGGACTTCCTTGACTACCTGAAAGATTTCAAGTTCACCGGAGACATTTACGCGATCCCGGAAGGTACGGTGGTATTTCCGCGGGAACCGCTGATCAAAGTTATCGCTCCCATCATGCAGGCGCAGCTGGTAGAGACCGCTATCCTGAATATCATCAACCATCAGAGTCTGATCGCCACCAAGGCCGCCAGGGTCTGCTATGCCGCCCACGGCGACGGCATCATGGAATTCGGCCTGCGCCGCGCACAGGGACCGGACGCCGGCACCTACGGCGCCAGGGCTGCCATCATCGGCGGCTGTATCGGCACCTCCAACGTTCTGTGCGGACAGCTTTTTGACGTGCCGGTGAAAGGCACTCACGCCCACAGCTGGATCATGAGTTTTCCCGATGAATACACGGCCTTCAAGACCTATGCCGACATGTACCCTTCGGCCTGCATTCTGCTTGTGGACACCTACGATACCTTAAAATCCGGCGTTCCCAACGCCATCCGCGTCTTTACCGAAATGCGCGCGGCAGGCATCCCCCTGACCTTCTACGGCATCCGTCTGGACAGCGGCGACCTCGCCTATCTGTCCAAGAAAGCCCGCAGGATGCTGGACGAAGCCGGTTTTCCGGATGCCGTCATTTCCGCCTCCAACGATCTGGACGAGTTTCTGATCCAAAGCCTGAAGGAGCAGGGCGCTGCCATCACCTCCTGGGGTGTGGGCACACACCTGATCACCTCCAAAGACTGCCCCTCCTTCGGCGGCGTATACAAACTGGCTGCCATCATGGGCGAAGACGGCAACTTCATTCCCAAGATCAAGCTGTCCGAGAATTCTGAGAAGGTGACCAATCCCGGCAACAAGACCATCTACCGTATTTATGAGAAAGAAACCGGCAAAATTAAAGCCGATCTGATCTGCCTCGTGGAAGAAACATTTGATGAGAAGGAACCGCTGCTTCTTTTCGATCCCCACGAACCCTGGAAGAAAACGAAACTGCCCGGCGGCAGCTATACCCTCCGTGAACTGATGGTGCCGGTCTTCCAGGGCGGTACGTGCTGCTACACGTCTCCGAAAGTCATGGAGATACGCTCCTACTGTCAGGAGGAACAAAACACCCTCTGGGATGAGACACGCAGACTGGTAAATCCTCATAAAGTATATGTGGATCTGTCCCGTAAACTATATGATATCAAGATCAAACTGTTGGACCAGATGAATCAGGGATGAGTCTGTTTAAAAATCGCGCTGCAAGAATTTGCTTGAAAAGTCCTTTTCGTTGCATTATGATAATCATGAAACAGTCTCCCGGAGAATCAAACACAAAAAACTCCCGGAGCCTGTTGCAAAGAAACGGAGGAATGCCATATGCTTCGTATTATTACAGATTCGGCAAGCGATCTGCCCAAAAGTTACATCAAGCAGCATGATCTTCATGTGATTCCGACACCCGTCGTGATCGACGATGTAGATTATCTGGACGGCAAGACCATACAGACAGAAGAATTTTACCATATACTGGACGATATCAAGCGGGATGTCAAAACCTACCACATCAATCCCGCCATGTTTACCGATGCTTTCCTGCCCTACGCACAGGCCGGGGACAGCATCATTTATCTGTGTTTTTCTACGGGAATCGCCGGCACCTACAACGCGGCTAACCTTGCCCTGACCGGTATCCGTGAGGATTATCCCGATTTCGATCTGACTATAATCGACTCCAAATGCGCTTCGATCGGTTTCGGCCTGCTTGTCAGCAAGCTGGTCACCATGCTGGAAAAAGGCGCTTCCAGAGAGGAACTGATTGAAGCCGCGGCGTATTATATCGCACACATCCGCCACGTCTTCACGGTGCAGACACTGGCTTATCTGATCAAGGGCGGCCGCCTCACCAAATTCAAAGGCACACTGGCAGAGACATTGGACATGAAGCCTGTTCTGGTGGTAAATGAAGCCGGCGCACTGGCTGTCGTCAAGACCGTGCGCGGCCGGAAAAAGTCCCTGCGTTACCTCATCGAGTATGCCAGGGAGACCGGCTGTCGGCTGGAAGGCCAGACCGTTGCCCTCTGCCACGGAGAAGATCCCGAATCCCTGGAGTTTGTCAACACACTGGTGCAGGAGGCTTTTCATCCAAAAGATACCCTGATCTCCGTAGTCGGCTGTGCCATCGGCGCTCACACAGGACGCGGCCTTGTGGGCTTCTGCTTCTTTGACGCGGACGACGGCAAATACAGCAAATATTTCAATTAAAATCAGACTGAGAATGAGGCAATGACCATGGAAGAACAACAACGAACCTGTACTTATCTGGAAACCGACGGTGAATTCAAGATGCGTGAACTGGACAAAGGCGATCTGGAGCAGTTTAATGCCCTGCTGCAGTACGCTTTTCAGGTCACCTCCTACGATCTGTTTCAGACCGGATGGGAACAGGAAGAGATCAAATACGCCAAGCGCCCCATTTTGGAGGAGGCCTACGTTCTCGGATGGTTCTATCAGGATAAGCTGGCATCCATGATCGTCGTCTATTCCATGAAAGTCAATGTCCACGATACGATCATGGATATAGGCGGCATTACCGGTGTCGCCACCTATCCAGAATACACCGGCCGCGGGCTGATCCATACACTCATGCGTCATGCCCTTGACTACATACACCGAAACGGCATGCTTCTTTCCTTCCTCTACCCTTACTCCATTCCCTTCTATCGCAAGATGGGCTGGGAAATCGTATCCGATAAGCTCTCCTTTACCGTAAAAGATACCCAGCTTCCCAAAATGCGTCCGGTAGGCGGCATGGTGGAACGCGTGGGCCTTGACTCCGAGGATTATCACAATGTACATTCTTACTTTGCCCTGCAGCGGCACGGCGCCCTCATTCGTGACGCGCTTTCCTGGGAAGAATACTGGCGCTGGGACAATGACGATATGATCGCCGCAGTCTATTACAGTAAGGAGCATAAACCGCTGGGGTATGTGGTCTATTATATCGCCAATGAGATTTTTCATATTAAGGAGATGGTCTATCTGAATATCGAGGCCAACTACGGCCTCTGGAACTATATCAGCGCCCATTTTTCCATGATCACACAGGTGCAGGGCGACAATTATTCCGGTGAACCCATGGCTTATCTGTTCGAAGACAGCGAGATCACGGAGACGATCTCGCCCTACATCATGGCGCGGATCATAGACGTCCGGGAGTTCCTTGCCGAATATCCCTTCCAGATCCAGCCCGAAGACCTCAAACTGCACTTTCTCGTACATGATGAAATGGCTCCCTGGAACGAAGGAGATTACATGGTTTCCTGGCATGAGGGCAAGACCATCTGTGAGCAGGTTGATAACAACCAGTCCATCAACGTTGTGGAGCTGTCCGTCAATACCCTCACTACCATGCTGATGGGATATAAGAGGCCTTCCTACCTCTACGAACACGAAAAGATCAAGACCGAGTATTACATGCTGACATGGCTGGAACGCCTGATTCCGGTTGAAAAAGCGTATTTTTCGGATTATTTCTGATAACAATTAAGACGTCTCAACATAGTTGAGACAAAAGCATTGCAGAAATGGAGAAAACCATGAAAGGTATCTACTATGATGGAAAAGATGCACTTTACCGTGAGGATATCCCCATGCCCGTACAAAAAGCAGGCGAAAGCCTTGTGAAGATCCGTATGTGTGCTGTCTGCAATACGGACAAGGAGGTCCGAAAAGGCTACCGCCCCGACTTCCGGGGCGTGATGGGACATGAATTTGTGGGCGAAGTGCTGGACTCTCCCGTAAAAGACCTGCTCAAAAAAAGAGTGGTGGGAGAACTCAATGCCGCCTGCGGGAAATGCATCTACTGTAAGACAGGACGTCCCACTCACTGTAACAGCCGCAGAGTTCTTGGCATGTCAGATAAAGACGGCGCGTTTGCGGAGTATATGACCATCGACACAGATCTTCTCCACGTGATTCCGGACGGCCTTCCAGACGAGATCGCCATTTTTACAGAACCCCTGGCAGCAGCTCTCGAGATTCTCACACAGCTTCATATTTCTCCTGACAAAAATGCGGCGGTTCTGGGAGACGGACGACTGGCCCTTCTGACAGCCCAGGTACTGGCGCTTACCGGGATTGACCTTACAGTGATAGGAAAACACCCGGAAAAACTGGAACTGTTTAAGCCTTTTGCAAAAGTGGTCACCCAGGGTGAGCGGGAAGGCTACGAATATGTGGCCGAGTGTACGGGTTCCGAGACCGGACTTCCCAGCGCCCTGGAACTGGTACGGAAAAAGGGAACTGTCATCTTAAAGAGTACCTATGCCGGAAAGCTCAGTCTGGATATGAGCATGGTGGCCGTGAACGAAATCACTATTGTGGGCAGCAGATGCGGCCCCTTCGAACCGGCGCTCAAACTGCTTTTGGAAGGAAAAGTGAAGCTGCCGCCCATAGAGCTGTATGATCTGATGGACTTTGAAAAGGCCTTTGCGTCAAGAGCGTTTAAGGCCGAGTTTACATTATAGGAACTAAGTGAAGCATCAGCAAATCCTTTCCTTAAAATATGCGATTGTCTTCTCCAGCCCTTCTTCCAGAGAAACAGACGGCCTCCAATCCAGTTCTTTCTCCGCCAGTTCAATAACCGGTTTTCTCTGTGCCGGATCATCCTGCGGCAGCTGCAAATGCACCAGTTTTGATCCGGAACCGGTCATTTCGATGACCAGCTTCGCCAGCTGCAACATCGTAAACTCCCCCGGATTTCCCAGATTCACAGGACCTGTAAAGTCCGCCCGGCTGTTCATCATACGGATCATACCTGCAACCAGATCATCAACATAACAGAAACTGCGCGTCTGTTTTCCGTCTCCATAGATCGTAATATCGTCTCCCCGCAGCGCCTGTACAATAAAATTCGATACCACACGCCCATCGTCTGAGCGCATCCGCGGTCCATATGTATTGAAAATACGTATAACCTTGATATCCACGCCATGCTGCCTGTGATAGTCAAAGAACAATGTCTCCGCCATTCTCTTTCCTTCATCGTAACAGGAGCGCACCCCGTTCGGATTTACACACCCCCGATAACTTTCCGGCTGCGGATGAATCTCCGGATCCCCATATACCTCACTGGTACTCGCCTGCAGGATACGGGCATGACACCGCTTGGCCAGCCCCAGCGTGTGCAATGCTCCGATAATGCTGGTCTTCCCGGTCTTGATCGGATCATATTGATAGTGGATCGGACTGGCAGGACAGGCCAGATTATAAATCTGGTCGCACTCCACGTAGACATCCTCCAGGACGTCATGCCGTATAAACTCAAAATAGGGATTCTCCATCAGATGGCGAATATTATCTTTCTGCCCGGTAAACAGGTTGTCCATACATACTACGTCGTTTCCCTGTTCCAGCAGTTTTTCACATAGATGAGAGCCGATGAAACCGGCGCCTCCGGTTACTAAGATTCTTTTGCGGTTCATGATTTTTCTCCTCCGTCACTTAAGGCTGAAATCTGTACAACTCTTCACACCATAATATACTTCTCCAAATTCCAAATATTGTCTTTAAAGTGCTTGCATCATCTTTCACTTTATGTTAGAGTAGTTTTATAATTATTCTACAACTCTAGTTTGTCTTACACACCAAACAGTGTTTCTACTGTTGTTCTGAAAGAAAGGCATTTCTATGAATCCTGCAAATGACACATCCGTGACCCTCCCCACAACCACTACACGCTACAGGCACCATGTTAACTGGCATGAAGCTGTTGCATGCGCCGTAGAAATCGAACTACGTGATTATGCAGATCTGCTCCAGTTCCTGTCTGAATATGTTTTAGGCAAAAACAGCTATCGCATTGATCTGTTGATCATCAAAAAACTGTCCGATCAGGCTATCCCCAAAAATATAGCGCGCATTTTCAGCACCTGCAATCTATTTGAATTCAAAGGTATTCACTCGTCTGTAACCATAAGCGCTTATTACAAAACCATTGGATACGCCGGACTTTTGATCAGTCAGATGAGTCATTCAGAATCCACGCAATATAGTTCTTTAGATATCAGCATATCTTTCCTGGCTTTCCGCTATCCGCGCAGGCTCTTAAGACATTTAACGAAAGAACGGCATTTAACTGTTGAAAAATCCTCTGAAGGGATATATTATATTCTTACAGAGACATTTAATATACAAGTCATCGTAATAAGCAGACTGCCACCGGATGAGAATCTGTATCTATGTTGTCTTGCTGACGGTCTGCGGGATACTGCCTTGACCAACCGCCTTGCAGATGACTGGATTAAGCATCAGGGGCCGGACATTTATACTAAATATCTGAATCAGTTAACCACTGCCAATAACACTGTGAAAGGAGAATTAACCATGGTATGTGAAGGAATCCTAAATATGTGTGGAACAAGTTCCGCCGAAATTATCGCCAATACCAGAAAAGAGTCTGAAGCACAAATCAACGAATTGCGCGAAGCCAATAAACAATTATCTTCTCAAAATAATCGCTTGAAAGAACTCCTGCGGCAGAATAACATTTCCTTCGAATAAGAACGCCATTCTATGCAGCAGGCGTACCCGGAAGCATTGGCTTGGTACGTCTGCTGTATTTTTTCAAAGAAGGCGTTTCATTCTAAAGTTGTTATTGGATTAATCTTTTAATCCAATGTATACCCAGCATCACGACTCCACTCCCAAACCACACCATTCCGCAAAGTAATACCTTGACAGCCAAGGCGAACCAGCCCTGTGTATAATACCTTCTTCCAACGCAACAGCTGGTCTCCAATTCAGTTCTATTCAATAACCCGTTTTCTCTGCGCCGGATTATGCTGCAGCAACCGCAGATACACCAGTTTGATCCAAAGCCGATCATTTCGATGACCGAGCTTCACCGTCTTCAGCCTGCGCAGTGCTGCGCTAAATCTGGTCGCACTCCACGTGGCCATCCTCCAAGACATAATATCATATAACCTCAAAATAGAAATTTTCCATCAAATGGAGAGTACTATCTTTCCGCCCGGTAAACAGATTGTACATACATACTACGCCCTTTCCCTGTTCCAGCAGTTTTTCACACAGACGAGAGGCGATGAAACCAGCGCCTCCGGTTACTAAGATTCTTTTGCAGTTCATGATTTTTCTCCTTCTGCTGCTTTAAACCGAAAGTAATTAAATTTATAAGATCTTATATTCATAACGAGGCCTTAGCCCTCATCATTTTTTTATACAGGAATCTTAAGCGCAACGGCGCGCTTATTGACTTCATCCATGCATATCGTCTATATAAATTTGGATACTTCTTTATAATCTTTTCCTTTTTACCCGGAATATGGCAGTATTTCTTTGTTGAAACTTCAAAAGTCTCCATACTAAGAATGTCACCATATACATTTCTACGTACCTTGGGAACCGGTATATTTTTCCCCCATGCTCCAATATTCCCCTGTAACGCTCTATATGGATTTACCCTCTTTACATCTGCACAAGAGCTGATTTCCAGCCATAATTTTTTTATTTTTTCCGAATGAAGAAATAGAATGGATGCTCCCAAGTCATCATCCATTTCCGGTGAAAAATACTCTATCCCCCAGCAATCCGCCATAGTTGCGTCACATTTCTTACTAAAAATATTTCGAAACTTACATTGATAACAACTATAACGCATTATATTATGTGAAAGATACAGACTTATATATGGATCATCATACTGTATTCTATCCTGTATGCTTTCATCGCTATACTCTGTTACCACTCCCCACTTCCTCCAGCCTCTGCTTTTATCACGACATTTTAAATATTTAATTCTCTTTTCGTTCTTTTTTTCTTCGTCCTCAATATATTTTTTCCATAATGATATTGATGCAACACCATGACATGCAATATCAAGTGTAATCAATTTTTCATAAGTTATCATCAAATATTGCAAAAGTCCCTCTACCTGGCAAGGCGTTCCTGTAAACAAAACGTATCTTCCTTCCTGCAGTGTATTTTTCACATATTTGAAAATACCCCCCCACTTCACTTTGGACATATTTTGATCCTCGAAATTCACCTAATCCACTAAATTGATCACAAATTTTATGCATTACATTCAACTTGTCATCATATCCTGCCCCACATACAATCCCTCCTCGTTGTAGAACATATTGTGCAAACATCGTAAAGGCTCCTCCAGATGAGCTGTCAAGTCTGACTTCTTTGTCCTTATGGCAAACCACATATGCTTCTTCCTTTTTAACCTCTACCATACAATCGGTCTTATTTACAACAGGGCACACTTTCCTACATTTATCACACGAAATACATACTTCTTCATTTACCTCAGGATACAGAAATCCTTCTTCATCCGCTTTCATTTCTATACAGCTTTCAGGGCATACTGCATAACATGCTGCACAGCCTGTGCAGGCCGCTTTATCTATGAAATACACGTTGACTCTCCTTCACCAAAATTTTCACAAAACCAATTAAAAAATCTTTATATAAACCACCTATTAAAAGTAGTACTATTATTTGCAACATTTCTCCTATATAAGAACATGTCCAAAACAAAAAAGCTTGAAGACCAATAAGAGCCGTTGATTTTATTGCTCTTTTTATTTGAAATTTTATATGCAAATTTAAATCGGCGTCTATAATGCGTATAATGATCATAACCAAACAACCGATACAAGTCGCAACAGCTGTTCCATACATCCCGAACTTTGGCGTCAATACTACATTCAAGCCTAAATTAACAATTGCGGCTATAATCGCACTGAACATAAGATTTTTTGTCTTCCGATAAGCTATGTTCAATCCTCCAAAAAAATTACCAAAAACCTGAAACAAACTGCTCATGACCAAAATGGGAATATATTGTATTGCTCCATAGTATTCATTTGTAATAAGTATTGGCATAATATATCTCGAAATTAAAATTATGCCACTTGATATCAAATAGACAATCGCTGAATAGGAATAAAACACTTTGTTATAAAACATTTCATTGTCACTGGTTTTTTGTTCATCGATAGCTGATAATTGCCATGCTGAATTAAAAAAACCGTTTATTGAAACAATAATTGTAGGTATTTTATGCGCTACAGAATAAATACCATTTGCAGATTCCCCAATAAAATGCAAAATAACATATTTATCAGATGCATTCAAAATCCACCATGATAATCCAGTAAAGATAAGTGGCGCACTATAACGAATCATTTTTTTGATTAGTGCTCTGTCAATATAATCCGATTTGATGGTATAGATTATTTTCAATCGAATTGCCGTATATATTCCAGATATGGTAAATCCTATGATATAGGCAATCAAATACCCTTCAATGCCCAATCTCAGAAACACAAGAAGTATAATGTTCCCTACCAGCAGGAAGAGCGTTTGAATGATTCCGCTTTCCGAAAATATTCTGATTTTCTCGGTTCCTCTGGCAAATTGCGACATGATCATATAAAAATCCTGAGATATAACAAGCAAAAAAACAAAAATAATATAAGGTGAAAAAAAAGAAAAATTTTTTAAAGCAAAAGATATAAATACCATAATTACGGCAGAAACAGACCAGACCATTAAACTGCTAACTAAAACTTTTTCTTCTTCCACATCTTCCATCTTCGAAAAGCGCATTGTAGCTTCGCTTATTGTAAATGAAACAATATGCAAAATAACCGTACAAGCTGCATATACTGCATCTGCTATGCCCATTTCACTTGTTGTCAAGGTGCGTGTATATACTGGCATAAGCAAGAATATCATCACTTTACTGCCAAAATTACTTACTGCAAATAAAGTTGAATTTTTAATCAGTTTTTGGTATCTTGGCAGCACATCTAATCCTCATTTAAAATATTTTGTATATAATGGTATGACCATTGTCTATATTTCATCAATTTTTCTTCCACCAAATCATAGTCTATTTTTTGCCTCATTTGAAAATATAGATTGCCCCCATTCCATAAACGATTTTCTAGTCCCAATTTATCTAACACTTCATATATTCTAGTGTTTGCAGACACATTGCTTCTGTCTCTAAATCTTTTCATAACTATAAACTGCTTTTTAAAAATAATAGAAAATATCATCCCATGATATGAATCTGTACATATACATTCTGCATCTTTAATCAGTGCAAGCCACTCGTCAGGCGCACACCCATTTACCAAGACATCTGAATAATCAATATCAGCTTGAACATATTGCGCTACATGCGGAACCGTAATCACTTGAAAACCCGTTTCCTGCTTTAGATTCAAAACTTTTTTACGAAATTCTTTTTTTGCAGACAAAAAATATGTAAATATATAGTTCTTATCTATCTGTTTATTATTTGCAACATACTTATACCACTCATCAGCTTTTAAAAGTAATGTAGGGTCTAACACGACAGGCTGCATCTTTCCTGTTAATTTTTTGACGATTTCTCTTCCACTTGTTTCCCGCAACGAAATTTTAGAAAATCTTCCTAAATACCACCTTGTTCCACGTACTTGACCGTTTGGAATTTTTTCTCTACCAAAACTTGATGCATATGAAACCAGTTTAATTTCATCCGGAACAAACTCACACGTAAAATATTTTTCACCAAAATTTACAGGATTCCAAGTCTGATCACTTCCTGATAATACAACCTCATAATCTTTAATTTTTTTATCTCTTTGTTCGATTGTTTTCACAACTTCTGTACATACCATATTTCGATACATAAAATCCAAAAATTCTTTATCCCTTTTTTTCTTTGAATTCAAGTATTCAGTGTGTATCAAGTTACTCCAATATTCTTTAGTTTTTTCAACAATTACATTCGGATAACGAATGCCCTTCATCAGACGTCTGTAAAAATTATCCCTTCCAGATGGTTCGAAACAAAATAGTTCAAGCGTCATTCCATATGTTTTAAAAGCAATTTGTGTAGCAAATGCCTGCAGTAAACTTCCGTAACTTATCCGATATGCTGTAATTTGAGCAATCTTTGTACTTTTAATCAGTTCGGCACTTTCATTCTTCATTTCATCGTCTCCCATGGGTTCTGAGATAATAATGCTTTAATCTATCTTCATATCTCTTTAAGATCGCATACCCTTTATCAGGTAGTAAATAAAATGCAACAACACACATTTTCTGCCATAAAGAAATCCTGAGTTTTCTTTTGTCATAACTATATCCAGTAAGACTTAAATAATAATCCCACATTTTCGACAACGGATCCTGACTATTTGCAAACCAGGGCCGTATCAACGAACTATTTGCAAAATGGACAATATATGGTCGTTCTCTCGCCTCCTTCATCTCTGATATGGAATAATAACTTTTATCATTCTTTTCAATCATAAACCTCATTTGCACGGGATCATATATCCTATTTTGTACCAACACATTATATTTCAAGGGCAGCTTATAAATCCTTCTAAATAAGGTGTAATTTATCATTTCCTGATCACCTCCAGTTGCAGTGTGACTCAATCTATATTTATTTAAATCCTGGATCATTTTTTCCAGCACATTATTCATTCTCCAATATTTGGCATTTACCAACAAGACACCTGAATTAATATATAAATCCTCTATTCCTTTCCCAAGCGCCAAATTACATCTCGCAGACATAGCATCAGAAACCCCTCCCACAGCATATCCGTCAATATCTGTATCCCAAAGCTCTTCCAGGTTTTGCAATATTAATGTATCACAATCTATGTAAATAAATTTATCGATATTATCCAGATTTTTACTCACTGCTAATCTTACGTATGCAGAATAGCTCCCATTCACTTTTGGTACATTCATTTTTTCAAAACTCTTCACAATAGGTACAGCCTGTATAATATTGATATATCTATCATATCTGGATACAAGATTTTCTAATATACATTCATTTGTTCCTAATCTATCTCCATAAAGAAATATATTTATTTCTTTGCAGGCTCTGTTGCTTTCTAAAAGTGAGACCATACTTGCTGCACAGATTGATACATAATTACTGTCCGTTGCATATACTATATTCATTGTGTTAATCATCCTCTATTATTGCATCTTAATCGGATCAGATTTATTACGTCTAACCTCATTCCCATCATTTTCAAATAGCAGTGGTAAGAAATAAATCATTACGAAAATAATCCCCGCAACTCCTATATTGTCATAGGCTTCTATTAAGCCAGCAGTAAATAACGCCAAAATACAACTTGCACAAAATCCATATGCTCTGGTTCCCATATATTTTTTAGTACCCTTATGCAAATATAAAATAAATGCAATGAAAACTATCAATCCAATAGTTCCTGATGATATCAAGATTCCTAAAAATATATTATGTGCTCTGTGCCCGCCTAATATATTTATAAAATTCTCTTGCTTCAAATAGCCATAACCAAAAAGAGGTCTATTCAAAAATGCCTGAAGATTTATTGGCCATAATACAGTTGTTCTTGACGTTAAAGTTCCGTCCTTTCCAAATAAAACAAATAAACTCTTTCCCATTTTTTCTGTGATATTTACAATGACAAGCAAATAGCTGGCTAATGTATATCCGACAAAAATTGAGCATATATTAAAAAAATATCTGGCTACAGCTATGTTCAGTATAGACACGAGAAAACCTGTCAAAAGAACGATTGCTGATATGACCGCTCCTGCACTTCCTTCCATAAAAGGCTGACTTACAGATAATAAAAAAATAATAATATGCCGCTTTTTTCTTGTATTATGATAAAACAAAAACGCTAAAGCTGATTCTGGAATTATGTACAAAGGTAAGATAGTTTTCCATCCCAAAAACCAGTTTTTCTCCCACCCAATCTCCTGCGTTCTATACATTCCACTTGGGTATAAAATAATTGAAATGAAATTAACGATAAGAAATATCGTCAAAACATAATATAATGCACAAATAATGTTTTTATTATCGCAACCCCAATAGACTATCGCAGTAAAGAAAAAAGCATTTAGCGCAAAAATAAGCGCCATCTTAATGTCACCATTTAGCATGGCTGTTACGATAACGGCAAGCAATTTATGTGCTACAGCAAAAATAACAATATTATGCTTTTTGTCCGAAAAAAATATGCTATCACACTCCCTGAAACAACAATGATCTTACACAAATCCAATGCTTTATCCAGCTTTATCCACCCTAAATACTCAAAACTCTCTGGTTTTAACATGATTGCTACTACGATCATCCAGAAAAAAATATCTATCAGATTTTTCTGCAATGTCTTATTTATTGTTAATTTACTTTTCTGCAATATTTCCAATATTTTTTCTTGTATCATACTTGCACCTTCATGTCTTTCTTTAAAATAAATTTCCACCCAGCTCATTTTTTATAAGACATGTTTATTTATGACGCGTTGAAACATCTCCCAGATTTATAGTCTCCTTTTATTCATGAAACAGCTTTCAGAAAAACATAAAAATCTTTTGCTGATTTTATCCAACTATATTTGGATAAAACTGCACCGGAATTCTCACTTTGATCTCTTTTATCTATAGTTTTAAAATCAACATTATATTGATATGGGTCTATATAGTCCACCGCCCCTTCGCAAATTTCAGGTAAACTTGCTGCGTTTGCACATATAACTTTTGTTCCCAAACTAAGTGCCTCTAACGGTGGAATTCCAAATCCCTCAAATGTAGACGGAAACAAAAACGCCTTGCAATTTCGCATAAGACTCTTCGCATTTTCATCACTGACATATCCTAAGAAGAATAAATTGGGAATTTTATCAAATTCCGGCTTATTTTTCGCATTCCTTACATTATTTCCCGCAACAACAAAATATTCCTCACTATTACGCCTGGCGACTTCTACCACCCATTTAAAGTTCTTACGCTCTTCCAAACTGCCCAAGGAAAAATAATAATTCCCTTTTTTTATCACTTCTGTCTTTTCAAATATACTATCATCTTCACAGATTCTATTGTAATGCTGCCAGCCATTTCCTATAACTACAATCCTCTCTGGCCTTACTTTGTAAACTTGTGATATTTGTGCTTTAGAAAAATTACTGACAGTAATGATCGGCCATTTGCTGATTGCTATCCTACAATAATTTATTCTGTGCCACAGGCTGGAAAGACGTCCATACAAATTTTTATAATGATCATGCAAAACTTTATATCCTATATCATGTACAACCACCACTCCTGGCTTCAAGAGAGGTGTAATATTACAAAACCCAATACTTATTGCACGATTCTTTATTAAGTAACATAGTAAAGATGTCTGAGTCCAAAGTATTCCTTTTACATTCCCATAATGGACGACATTTATATTCTTAAATTTTCCATCAATATTTACATATCTAGGTACAACTATTTCATACTCCCCTTTGCCAATAATTTTGTCTAATTCCATTAATATTTCATCCGCATATCTATATTGCCCTGTCATTTTTTGTGCATATACCTGACCATCAAAAACCAATTTTCTTTTTTTTCTCATACTATCACTGTCCTAATCAATAAATATGTTTCTCAATATTTTAATTTTTCATCAGACTTATGCATAATCCAGTTTCTCGTCTGAATATGTCCCATACTTTCTGAAATCATACTGTTGCATATACAACCGTCTCAGCATATGTATCCGAATGATGCCTGATATACAGTTTATATTCAGGAACCAGCTTTTTTATTAGAAAAGGAATTTCGAATATATCCTCAGGATTATGATAAATACAAACAGCCAGCTTCGGCCTGTCTCTTTTTATAATTTTTTCGGCGCCCTTTAAAGCCGCCATTTCGCTTCCTTCTATATCCATTTTTATCAGAGTAACTCTTACCTTAGCATGCATATGATCTATAGAATCAACATAAATCTTTGTAGCACCATGTACGGTAATCCTCGATCCTGCATTTCCGTTTTTGGAAAAGCGGAGTTCTTCTTTTTGACTCCACATTCCACATGGGATGATTTCTACATTTTTATATTGTTTTAGATTCTTTTGCATTTGCTTTACATTGCTTTCATCTGGTTCCCATGCATATATTTTTGAATACCCCCCCCCCGATCTTCTCACCCAATTCAGAAACTCCTCAACGGTATCTCCCACATATGCTCCTCCATCGATCAATACTTCTTTTTCCGTGCACTCGAATATATCTTTCTGGAAATACTGCGGATTAACAATGATCGGTCTCAATACTTTTATCTTCCAGTTTTTTCTGAAGTCCAGAATCCTCTGAAGTGTCTCTCTTGAGAAATCATCCTCCAACATCTTTGACAGACGCTCAAAATCATTTTTATGCTCCTCATAAAAATCCTGAAATTCTTTTCTTTTATCCCTGTTCCCGATTCTGTCAAAATCACTTTTTATTCTATGTAAAAAATGAACCAATCCAACTTTTCTGCATATTGGAACAACTTTCCTAAAAAATGAATGATGCTCCATAATATATTTTATTCTGCTAATCATTTTCTCTCCTCATCCACACTGAAATTCTCACACTCAAGTTTGTTATGATTTTATCTCGTAAACAGAAATTTTTTTATAGACCGGAACGCCTTCCATGATCTTTTCAAATCCTCCCAATCTCTGAAACCAACACACAAACGGTGCAAAATATACGCAGGACGTAAGTAATATTTCTTCCTCGCCTGATCACAAAACGCGACCATTTCATCACTGCTCAGCCCCGGCAGCTCAAGAAGGCTGTTAATCGTACCGTCTTCCTTCACATAATCGGCATACCCACCTCTTATATATCCGTTTTCCTTCGCCCAGGCATATGCTTTTGTTCCCGGAAAAGGCAGCAGAGGATAAAACTGTGCCGTATCGGTGTTCAGCTTTAGAGCAAGTTTTAATGTCCCCTGCATTGTTTCCCTGGTCTCACCGTTATTCCCCACCATATAGCAGGCATGAACCAGCAAACCGGCTTTTCTGGCATTGACCACATACTCATAAACCTGCCTGATCGTGATGCCTTTTTTGATATTATTCAGAATCTGCTGATCACTGCTTTCAATCCCGGGAATGATCAAATGGCATCCTGCCTGTTTCATTTTCTTCATCGTTTCAAGATCCAAATTTACTCTTGCATTGCACAGCCATCTAAATCTCTTATGCAGTCCCTTCTGAATCAGCAGTTCGCAGATAGCAATCACCCGTTCTTTCTTCACCGTGAATGTATCATCTTCAAAAACAATTTCCTTCACATCCGGGAAGTTCTGTGCGATATACTCAAATTCAGCTGCCACATTCTCCGGTGTTCTCAGGCGATACCTGTGCCCATGCATAGTCTGTGGATAAACACAGAAATCACATCTCGCCATGCATCCCCTTCCAGAGAAGATCTGAATTTCCGGAAATGCTGCCGGTGCAAAAAAGTAATCTTCTGGATTCAAATACTTTTTTATGAATTCTGCTGCAAAAGGAATATCATCCAGTTGTTCTATGAACGGCATATCCTCTGTTGCATATATTTCGCCGTTCTCCCGATAGGTTATTCCCTTCACATTGCTCCAGCTGCCGTCATCTCTGACAGCTCTTGCAAGATCCCGTACAATATAGTCAAACTCGTGTCTGGCCACCGCATCTATCTGCTCACTGATACATAATGTTTCTTCCGGCAAAGCCGATGGATGCGTCCCCACCAGTACCACTTTGGATTCAGGAAACATTTCCTTCAATTTCTCTGCAAACTTTATATCACTGTAAATAGATGGCGTACTCGTGTCTAACACAAACAGCTTCGTACCCTGTCCGTCTCTCCTGACAACAGAAAGGCTCTCTTCCTCATTTAAAGGCCTGGCCGGCGCATCAAGAAACCAAACTTCGAATCCATCCTTCTCACATACTGCTGCCGCATAGATCAGCCATAACGGATAGTATAACGCTCCGCTTCTCGTGATCGCCGGACTTCGGTTTTCCCTTGAAAACTTACCATATTCAGCTTTGAACGGCGGGTTTATAAAAAACACCTTCATTCTTGAATCTCCTGTCTATCTGCTCTGCCGCAGCCGGTAAAACAATACGGGATATTTTTTTCTCAATAGGTATATTACTTTCATAACCGTAAAAATAATGACCGTATTATGTGTCCTGAATACCAGATAAAGTACTTTCATTTTTTTTGATTTAGGTCTTGTGTATTTCATTGCATATCTTGTATCATCGTCCTTCATGACTTTCCGGATTTCGCATCTTATCTCTCCCGCCGTCATATTTCCATGAAACATGTTTTCGACAGTCGCCACAATCCGGTCAAAATGTTCTCTGGATACATATTCCCTTGACTCGCCGTTATATATTTCAAGAGATTTGAAGAAATTTTTCAGACAGGAAAATTCTTCTTTTCGAATTGCCAGCATATCAGACCGATAGACATTCGTTGCACCCATCTCATTTTCACGGATGTAATGATAGAAACACTCCCCTATAACATAAGCTGTTTGTATATGACACAGATATTCCCTTACAAAATCTCTGTCTTCGTTGAACGCTTTTCCAAGCGGAAAACAGATTTGATTTTCCTTTATAATCTTCGATTCAAACAATTTATTCCAGATATTATACATAAGAGATGAATCCCACAGATATATCATCTCTGCTCTCAGTTCACCCTTCGTATCTATCCTGCATGACGGAATTTTCTGTTCTATGCTTTTATACATCTGTTGACCGTCAGACATATATGGTGTGTCAAAATAATATCCTGCAATGATCAGTTGCATACGGTATTTCTCCGCTGTACCGACCATTACTTCCAACATTTGCGATTCTGCATAATCATCGGAATCAGCAAAGAAAATATACTTTCCACCGGCTTTTTCTATCCCATAATTTCTGGCGGCCGATACGCCGCGATTCTGACAATGATAGACAATCACCTTATCATTCTCTTGTTCAAGTCTGTCACAAATATCTGCCGTTCCATGATCAGATCCATCATCTATCAAGATGATTTCAATATCCTGATATGACTGCTGAATCAAACTGTCTATACACTTTTTTACAGCTATCCCGGTATTATATACAGGAACTATTATTGAAACCATTGTTCACCTCATCGGCTGAATATCTAATATCCCGCTTCCTCATGCCATTTCCACGCATGCTCCACAATCTTATCAATGTCCCCATACACAGGTTTCCATCCCAATAGTTCCCGCGCCCTGCGGCTGCTTCCAACCAGTCTGGCCGGATCACCCGGGCGTCTGTTTGTCAACGTCACCTTAAACTCCCGTCCCGTGACTCTTTTTACAGAATCTACCACCTGCAGCACCGAGGTGCCCACTTCATTGCCCAGATTAAAGAAATCACTTCCCCTGCCCTGCTCCAGATAATGCAGCGCCAGCAAATGCGCCGTTGCGAGATCGAACACGTGAATATAATCCCGTATACAGCTTCCATCATCCGTATCATAGTCCGTCCCGAATACTTTAATTTCTTCCCGTTTCCCGCCTGCCGCATCCAACAGCAGCGGTATGATATGTGTTTCCGGATCGTGGTGCTCTCCTATTTCTCCTTCCGGATCTGCCCCCGCTGCATTAAAATATCTGAGCACCACGAATTCCATACCATATGCAGCATGATAATCTTTCAGGATCCGCTCCACCATCAGCTTCGTGGCCCCGTATGGATTTACAGGATTCTGCGGCATGTCTTCCGTGATCGGTACGCTTTCCGGTTCTCCATAAGTGGCACAGGTAGAAGAAAAAATAATCTTACTGCATCCATGCCTCCTCATAACTTTGAGTAGATTCAAGGTATTTGCAACATTGTTATCATAATATTTTTCCGGTTCTGTAACGCTTTCTCCCACATAGGCATAAGCCGCAAAATGAAAGACCGCTTCGATCGTGTATTTTTCAAACACTCTCTCGATCTCTTCTATATGACCCAGATCGCCCTGTTCAAAATAGCCCCACTTAACAGCTTCCCGGTGGCCATAAACAAGATTGTCAAATACGACTGTCTCATACCCTTCCATATGCAGCTGTTTGTTAATATGGGAACCGATGTAACCGGCTCCGCCGCATACTAATACCGCCATTCTCTTTCTCCTTAATAGGCCGCCCTGCCGGTCACTGTGAAAACAAATGTTTTTATGACCAGTTTCAAATCCATCCACAACCCGCTCTTCTCGGCATATTCTACATCCAGCTGCATTCTCTTCTCAAAATCAACGGATGCCCTGTTCGAGATCTGCCATATACAGGTAAGTCCCTGCGGAACCGCATACCGCTTTATGTATCTTTTTCCATACTGTCTCTGCTCGTCCACATATTCATAAACAGGTAAAGGTCTTGGTCCTACCAGACTCATATCCCCCTTTATGATATTGATCAGCTGGGGAAGCTCATCTATATTAAACTTTCGGATCACTCTGCCGACCTTCGTCACCCTTGGATCATTCTGTAACTTGAAGGAAACATCCCTGCATCCGTATTCTTCACGCAGGTTTTCATGGAGCGCTTCGGCGTTTTTGTACATACTCCTGAATTTATAGATCTTAAATTCCTTTTCGTCTTTTCCAATACGCTTCTGCGCGTAGAAAACGGGCCCGCCGTCTTCCAGCGCGATGGCCAGCGCCGTTATTACAAATACTGCAGACAAGACCGCAAGTCCCAGTACAGAGATCACGATATCTGAGATTCTTTTGGCCGCCCTGTATAAAAATCTTTTGCTGACAGGCTGTCTCACCTCCGGCATTTCCAGAGTACCTATCATTATGTCATCACCAGAACCCGTATATATTTTTGCCCCATCCATACGCTTTCTCCTCACAGCCGTCGGTTCTATATCATTTTTTCTATCCTTAAAAATCTTAAAAATTCTTTTCTCAGAAAATTCTTTTTTCCACACATACCGCCGCCGAAGCGGCGGCATGCATGAATCCCACACCCGGTTGAAAACCTTACTAATTAATCGTGCATGAACGATCACACACAAGTAATTATGCAAATTAATATAACTTTCACCCTGTCCTCTGCCGGCAGGCAGCACTCTGCAGGGTGTCTGCATTACTGTGCTGCAGGCAGCTCAATAAATGCAAGTGTTCCAAGAGATGTCATGTTGACTACAACATGGTCATTTCTGATCTCTGTCACTTCCACTTCCACCCAGGAACCATTTACATACTGGTATACCTTGATGTTCTGTCCGGCCTTAACGCCTTTTGCATAGAAGTTGACTGTCGCCGTATTGAATGATACGGATGCCTTGATCGTTGCCACATTCAGCACTTTGCCGCCCAGTCCGTTTGCAAATGTCTTTGCATAAGAAACATATGCACTATGCGGCTTCAATACAGAAAATGTCTGGTTACTCGGTGCGCCGTTGATGATCACGTGACCTCCCTGTCCTACAGGTGTCACATTCTCAAGGCCGGGTAATTCCGTAACCGCATTGTTCATATACTCTCCTACCGTCTTACCCTCCGCCGATGCCGCAGACGCAACTGCTGTTTCCGCGCTGTTCATGCCATTGGATGCGACAACTGCCGCATTGTTCGTGACGGGTGCACTGGGCGCCGCTGATGCTACGACCGCCTGAGATGCCACAGCAGACGCTGTCGGACTCGTAGCTGCCATAACAGGCATGGAGACTACCATCGCGCCGGCCATTGCCAACGCAAATGCTTTTTTCATCATGTTTTCATTCCTCCTTTCAAAGCCTAAGTGTGGTTTTATATTTACATCCGGTTTCCCGAATGGAAATACCGTGCTCATTATCCGGCCGGCGTTATTCCATGACTGCCCGGTCGATCGTACCGGCCGGATCCTCGATCAAGGCTGCCAGCACTACAAACTGGCTGTCCGAATCTTTTCCTCTGCTTGTCGTCAGAGTGACCAGAAAATGGTAGGGTGTTACGTCCTCCCAGCCGCTCCTGATCATCATATTCATGCTTCGGATGCTGTACATATCTTTTAGGAACTGATCGCAGCCGGAAAGATAAGTGAAATCATAGGTGCGGATCAGACTGTTGTTTTCCCTCTCATAAGCCGCAAAAATCTCATAAGTAAGCACATTATCTTCCAAATAAAGGTACATTTGTTCATGACTTTCAAAATAATCCGGATCTGAGAATTGATACAGCTCCGCAAACAGTCCGCTCTCCCCATCTTCCGCAGTGTTGCCGTGTATTACAGTGTTAAAGTCACACATGGAAGTCAGATTGGCCGCTTCGATATAAAGTGCACCGTTTTCATCATTTTCTTTTGTAATATTATGACTTGCATAGTATTCATCACTCTCGCCGCTCTGTGCAACAGGAGCGTCAATGGACGTATCCGGTATATAAATCCACGCAAAGATCTCGGGGTTTTCTTCCTTTAAGGCCCGGAAATCCACCTGTGCATCCTGCGCACTCTCCCGGAGGATTGCCGACGCTGTCTCCTTTGTCTCTTCCGGCGCTGTTTCCTCCAGGGGCATACTATCAATCCCGCTTCCGCCTGCCTCCCCCGACTCAACTGTATCTGCTGTTTCTTCCTCCACGATATTGTCTTCTGCTGCACTCTCAGGCCGGCTTCCCGCACAACCTGTGACAGAGACAGCTGCCAAAGCCACCGCCAGTAACTTATTCCATCGATTCCACTTTTTCATAAAAAACCTCCAGGATCAACTCATATAAAGCAGTCTCATCCACGTAAAATTCCTCAAACTGTTCTCCAGCAACGGTCTCTCCGGTCATTGTGTAGAAACTGTTATCGCTGAAACGGTAATCCACAAGGAGCGGCGCCAGATAAGCCACTTCATCCAGAGAGACGTCAGTGACCATCTGCGGCATGACAGCCTGGTACAGATCCAGTATTACCGAAATATTTTCTTTTGCCGCTTTTTTTGCTGCCGCCACAAATCCGTTCAGATACTGTTTCTGTCTGGCAAGTCTTAAATCTGCCGAGCCAAACACAGTTGTATCACGGTACTGCACATACCAGAAAGCGGTTTTACCTGTCAGATGAACTTTCGCATCCTTTACAAGACTCTTATCCTTTCTGGTCAGATCTTCCAGAACCGTTACCTCCACACCTCCTACGGCGTCATTGATCGTAGAGATGGCTTTCATATTGACCGCCGCATATCCATGGATCGGCAGTCCGTAGAAAAGATTCTCTACCGCCTTCTTCTGGTATTCACAACTTTCTTCCATGCCGTCCCCGAAGCCATGCTGTACCGCAATCTGTGCCTTGACTGTAGCAGTCATATCACCGTTTTCATCATAAATGGCAATATCAGTCATCGTATTTCTGTTGATCCCTACAATCTTCAAAGTCCGGTCAGATGGATCCACGACTACGAGAAACAACGCATCCGCCTGACCACCATCCGTCCCTTCCTCCGTTTTCTCCACATCTTTGTTCTTGTCGATTCCCATAACGAGAAAAGTAAGGATATCGCTTTTATACTCATAAATATTTCCCTGATATCTGACCCATCCTTCCTTCCATTCTGTTTCTTCTTCCTCTTGCAGGACTTCTTCCGGAGCGGTCTTTATCATCTCAGGCTGTTTCCTGTCTGCCTTTTCATACAGACGGTTTTTCCCCATCGCTCTGACAATTCCGATTCCGCCCGTTATCATAAGGAGCAATACCAAAAGACTTCCGGTTATGATCATAAGCCGTTTTCTTTGCAGGATTCTGTATTTTACGCGTGCCCGCCATTCTCTTTGCTTTCTTTTTTTGACCTGTCTGATATGTTCCTGGTTCTTTTTGTATCTGCTCGAAACTTTTTTCTTCTCTGGCAGTCCCAGATGTCGGAGCCAATCCTTTATCCACATGACAGCTGCCCCTTTTGCCGCTATATAATACGCAATCGTCCAAAGACCTGCTGAATTTTATTTGATGATTCGGGAAACAATACATTTCGTTAAATATCTCATTTTACGAAACAGGCCTCCAACATGTGAGAAAAAGCGCAACGGATGAATTTCTGACAAGATTTTTGACGGCTGATCCGTGCCTCTCATTTCATGGATATTTGTGTCAAAGAAGACATGAAATACAGGTCCGATCAGAGAAGCACGGCATCATACTGCTGCATCAGCTGCCGCTTTTGTTGTATCGAAGAATGGACATAGAGCTTTAACGTCAGTTGAATACTGCTGTGTCCCAGTATCTCGCTCAGGCTTTTTACATCAAGTCCCAGGGAAACACATCTGGTGGCAAACGTATGACGGAGCAAATGAAAATTGAAGTATTCGATGCCGCACTTTCTCAGAATGCTCTTAAACCGGTACTGAATCGTACGTGGCTCAGCCCAGGCAGCTTTCACACCACTGACTACGTAATCTTCCTTTGCTTTCTCGTGCGGCCGCAGCATCGAAAGCAGTCCGGGCGGCAGCGGAATGATTCTGGACGAATCAGATGACTTTGGCATCTGCATCACAATCTGCGTTACAGCCTTTGTGTTTTCCTGCCTGATCTCATTCCGCACACGCAGTATGGTCTGCCTGATATACAAGTTACCTTCTTTCAGGTCAATATCTTTCCATCGCAGAGCACTCAGCTCTCCAACTCTTATTCCTGTATGCAATGCGATCATAATACCGAGACAGGTATCATCATCGCTGTTGGCATATAAATAATCCTGCAGAATCGACAGAGTCGCTTCGCTGGGCAGCATAATCTTGTGCTGCTGCTCTTTGCTGACAGGATTCACCGGAACAGGCAGTCCGCCATCAAACTGCCTGTTGGCATAGATTATGATCCTGCGCACCATGGAACAGATTTGAAACATGTAATTTCTGGAAAGCAGACTGCCGTCCTTCTGTCTTACCCTGCCGGCAAATTCATGCAGTGTTCGACTTGTAATCTGCCTGACGGGCATACTGCCCATACCGGGAATAATATATTTATTCAGCATTTGCCGGTATGCGGATACGGTACCCGCTTTCCAATAAACCGACTGTGACTGCATCCATGCCTCGGCCGTCTGTGCAAGTGTCTGGTCCTTCTGGCATCCGGCCTGCACTGCCAGCCGGGCTGTCATCATTTTCTGTTTTACTTCATGATAACTTTTCCCATATACCGAGCGATATTTTCTTTTGCCGGATTCACAGCTTTGCAGTATTCTTCCCTCCCATCGTCCATCCTTCCTCCTGTAAATGTTTTCTCCTCTTTTTGGCATTTTACTTCTCCTTTCTTTGACGGAATTATTGACGGTCATCAGCCATATTTCTATAGTAAACGACATTAGAAATTTCGTTTACTATAGTTCAAATCAATTTCTGCATTCATTGACCAAATTTTTCGGTTGCTTTTTCTGTAGAAATGTAGTAATATACGGAATGGGATAAGCAACATGACATTTTTTTCTTTCGTAAAATGAGATATTTTGTGAAAGAACTACAATAAAAAAGTGTCTTCGACACCTCAACCCCCTGACCCCCATTCATGGGGGAATTAGGGGTTCCTTTTTTTATCGTTTTCCTGCATAATGTTCTCATGAGCATACTACAGGATATTTTTAGAGACCATTATGAAGAAATGATTTATACATTACACCCGCGTCAGTCTGTGATAGAAAACGTGGATAAAATGATCAACTGTGGTGACCCTTCCTTTGGTGGGGCTATGTATGGCTGTCCCCTCTGTGGAAAGCTCAAATTTGTTCCTTTTCGCTGCCATAGCCGCTTCTGCCCTACCTGCGGAAATCTCTACGCAATGCAGCGTACTACTTCCATGTCCTTTAAGCTGCTCAATGTCCCCCACCGTCATTGTGTTTTTACCATTGATGAACAGCTCCGGGAGTTTTTCCTCAATGACCGTTCTCTCCTTGACTGTCTCTTCCATGCCGTACACAGCGTTGTCTCCCGTATGTTTTTTAAACAGAATAAGTCCATGAACTTTACTCCCGGTTTCATCATGGTACTCCACACCTTTGGCAGAGATTTGAAATGGAATCCTCACATACACTGCCTTATTTCTGAAGGCGGTTACAGCGATAATGGTTTCTGGCGCAATATCAATTACTTCAACTATACCTACCTCCGCAATGCTTTCCGCACTGCCCTGCTGGGTGAACTGGAATCCAGGATCGGTTCCTCTTTCAAAAAAGTAAAGTCCCGTTGTTACCGGGATCACAAACACGGTTTCTATGTCTATGCCAAGCCAGCTGAATGCGACCCCGAAACCGCCATAAAATACATTGGGCGCTATCTGGGACGCCCTGTTATTGCCACCTCCCGGATTGACAAATATGATGGCGACTTTGTCACTTTCCATTACAACCGCCACGAAGATGACGCCTATGTCGAAGAAACGCTTCCTGTTATGGAGTTCATAGAACGTCTCATCCGGCATATCCCGGAAAAAAATTTCAAAATGATCCGCTACGGCGGCATTTATGCAAGGCACCGGGAAATTGATAAAAAACTTCACAGAGCCATTTCCCGTGAAAAGCACCACATTTTCAGAAGCTTTAATCAGTGGCGCACTGCCATCCTCTCTGCTTTTGGCTATGACCCATTAAAATGCGAATGTGGCCGAACCATGTTATTTTTAGAACTCTATTTTAACCACAAGCGTGTTTCTCTGGAAGAACTGTACGAGAAAGCCATGTCCCGTTCTCGTGGAAGAAGGTCGTCCGCATAGCTTCCTTAAATCCCATTCCCGTGGTATACTCCTTTCAAAGGAGGCTTTTGCTTATGAACCCAGACACAGAGAAACTACGCAAAAAATACATGGATAATCCACCCGAAGGCATGACATCCGGAGACATTCGCCGCATGAGCGGGGATGACCTTCTGGATATGGATTATTTCTTAAATGAAGATGACTTATTTGATGATGAGACTGGAGTGGAAGGTTTTTATATCTTCTAAACCGTGTCGTCTTATCGTTGTCCCCAGACAGGAGTTTATCAAACATATATTCGGCAAACTCCTGTTCTTTTTTGTGTTTCCAAAACTCGGAATTTCCTATAAAGTAAAAAAACGAGCTAAGCCCGTTTACGAAAAAAGTGTTAAATCAACGGAAACAACTTCTCCATTGGTTTAACACTTTTATGATTTACAATAAATCTTACCGCAGATAATACACCCTGCAATACTTCTCCTCAAAGACTGGCTCCGCTCCGGCATACTTCATCGTACTGCTGCCGCTCACCCTGCCGATCTGCGCCTCCGCGTCTGCTCCGTCCGCAACATAGACCACCAGCGCTTCCGCCTCTTCGATCCGTTCCTCCGTTATTTTCTCCACGCTGTCAGCAGCTGCAAAATAAACCTCCGGATAGACGAACAGTTCATCCGCCACATCCCAGATACACCATTCCGCGCCCGGCTCATACAGATAGACTACCGGCGTGTTCTCCTGCTCCCTCTCCCTCGCGAACTCCAGCTGTTCCCTGTCCTCCGGATAAAGAAACACCACTTTTCCGGACAGAAGACCCGCCAGATCGAGCAGCAGACAGGCCGCGCCCGCTGCTATACAGAAATTCTCTTTCCGCCAGAGCTTGTTTCGCCGGTTGTTCAAATCCCCTGCTTTCTCCGGCAGCACCCGTTTCCACAGCACCCATACCGCCCGAAACAGAAGCAGTACGATCATCCCATAGACCGGCAGCTGATACCGGTTCGAGGTATCCCCCAGCAAAAGCGCCGTCTTCGACACTGTCAGAAAATACCCCGTCACAGAAAAAGACAATATCACAGCCGCCGCATCGGCATCTCCCTTCTCCAGCTCCCGCCTAAACTTCCGCAGACTTCTCTGCCTGTAAGCCGTCACCGCCAGTATCAGAATCATCAACAGCAGCGCCGGAAGCATTTTCCCAAAAACATACTCATCCAGCAGCCCGAAGAAAAACTCCAGCCGTTCCAGCGTATTCGACAGATCAAAGAAATTCTCCGTGGCCTGCGCTCCTCTCTGCCCCCGGAACATCTGCCCCAGACAGGCCGGATAGGTCAGATAAGCCAACGCAAACGCGATTCCCTGGCTGACGCCGTACCGCACGCAGTTCCACAGCTTCCGCTCCCGCCACAGCATCCACACGCCAAACGCCGCCGCCAGATAAAACAGAAAAATAAAATAATAATACTGCGTCAAAAACCCCAGATAAGTTACCGCAGCCATCGGCACAAGACACCGCAGCACCGGCAGCTTCACCCACTTTCCTGCAAGCATATGCTCCACCGCCCGCACATGCAGGATCGCGCACAGCAGAACAAACGTCGTCAGCATCTCGTACATTCTGATAAAGACCACGCCGCTCATGGCCGCCGGAGTCAGTCCGTAAAATAACGTCACCAGCAGCGCCATTCTCTCGCTGCGGCCGCTCACCCGATATGCCAGATACGCCAAAAGTACAATATTGATCCCCCACAACACCAGGTTCACCGCCAGTCCGATCCACTTCGAAAACACCCCCGGCGCCAATGAGGCTGCCGTATGGAAGACCCAATAATACACCGGCGGGTGCACATCCCAGGACTGTACCAGCTTCACCAGCCCGTACCGGAACCCCTGCCCCGGCAGCACCACGAACTCATTGCGGTACGTATCCCGCTCCATCCACTGCCCGTCCTCCACATAGAAGCCATTGGTGCGGGCCGTGGAATAATACGTATAATATTCATCCTCATGAAATCCCTGTTTCTGCACACAGAAATAGAAGGCGGCCGCCATCTGCACCGCCCAGATCATCAGGAATATCACGATATAGTTTCTCTTTGTCTTCTGCATTTGTTTCCCCTTTTACCCTGACACAGAACGCCGCAGAAAAGCATGTACCCGCCGCACGGTCCTCGGCGCCACGGTCAGAAGCAGCAGATACGCCTTATTTTTTCCCGTCAGATACGGATTACGCACCGTATCCTGAACATGCCGTCTCAAATACCGTTTCACCTTTGCGTAGAAAATATTGTCTTTCGTCATCTGCACGATCGGCACATGCAGCAGATAATCCAGCCGCTGGTACAGATTAAACCGTATCGCATACACATGCAGTTCCGGATACGCCCGGTCCACAAGCGCCTGCATCCTGTCTGCATTGTCCACGATATCTATAAAAACCCTGGAAAAGCTGTCCTTCGTTTTCCTGCGGGTGGTGCTCTCCTGCCGGCACACCACATGATAACACTGTCCTGGCAGAATCGTGATCCCCTTTATCTCCTGCAGCATATCCACCAGAAGCCGGAAATCCTCGTTCAGCAAACCTTCCGGAAATCTGTGTCTCTCGAACAGTTCCCGCCTGACCAGCTTGGTGCAGAACGAACAATCCCCCCTGTGCAGCAGCAGTTCCCGCAGAAAATCCTCCGCACTGCAGAAGCAGACCTGCTCCGGCGGAATGCACACATCCGGCAGACGCCGTCCCTGCTCGTCCACCTCGTCCCGGGAGATCTGTACGATATCCCCTTTCCGTTCGCACATGGCATGCATCATCAGCGCATACATATCCGGCTCGATATAATCGTCGCTGTCCACAAATCCCAGATACGCGCCCGTCGCCAGCCCGATGCCCAGATTCCGCGCCGAGGAAGCCCCGCCGTTTTCCTTATGCCGGACAAGGATGCGTTCATCCTCCCGCGCCAGCCGTTCGCACAGCGCGCCCGTTCCGTCCGTAGACCCGTCATCGATCAGCAGAATTTCCAGCGCCTGATATGTCTGCGCACAGATCGACCGCACACATCGCTCCAGACAGTCTATCGAATTGTATACCGGTATGATAACACTAATCTTCTCGTTCATATCTTCCAGGTTCCCGCCCCGTCTTTCCTTTTACCGCGGCCGCAGAATCGGCGCCGCGGTAAGCGGGCCCTCTTTGCCCGGCACAATTTCCCCGCGCAGCAGTCCTTCCGCAAACCGCAGCAGCTCTTTCGCCGCGTACTCCGCATTCCACACATCCCGGATTGTCTCGTAGGCCGCGCGTCCCATACGCCTGCGCGTCTCCCAGTTTTCAAACAGATCCAGAACCAGCGCCTCCATCTTCCCGTATCTGTCCTTCGGATACACCAGCCCGTTTACTCCGTGCCGGATCAGATAAGGAGCCGCACCCACCTGTTCATTGACCACTTCCACACAGCCGCTGTTCATCCCTTCATTCACCACGGCCCCCCAGCCTTCCAGATGATTGCTGGTAAAAAGGTGGATATGGCACTGCTCCATCACGTCCCGTACCCGCTCCGGCTCCGTGTAGCCATAGAACCGGAACGACTCCGCCAGTCCTGCCCGTTCCACGTCCTGCCTGATCTGCGGCTCCAGTTCCCCGTCTCCCAGCATATGTACGAAAAACGGGCAGCCTTTGTCCCGCAGCGTCCCTGCCAGACGCACCACATACTCCGGATGTTTCAGCGGAATAAACCGCCCCGCCCACACGATATGCAGTCTGCCGTCCTGCACCTTCATGGTGTTAAACTGCTCCTCACTGTAAGTCCTCAGCCTCGTAAAATACCCCCACCGGAACAGCTTCCCCGGATAAGCCCCGATCAGATGAAAATCCGACGCAGTGTAAGCGCCGGCACACAGCATACAGACATTCTTTTTCCGGTACTTGATATGCTCCTGATATTTCGCCGCCAGCCCGCGCGGAGAGACCGCCTTCCACTGGCCTTCTCTGTAAAGCCGCTCGCTCACGCGCATCGTCACTCTGCCGGAAGCAAGCCTCTCAGCCGCGATATCCTCCCTCTGCGACCAGCCAAACAGCACTACATCACTTTCGGCGATCGTCCTCCTGCACGCATACTCGTCCTGGTACAGACACTGCACATAGAGCAGCTGCCGCACATCCACGCCCCACCCCATGGCGACCCGCTCTTCCTCCATGGGCATGGTCTGGATAAAAGTAAAATCATCCCCCAGTTCCCGCCGGAGCGCCTCGCACAGCGGCATCTGATGATGGTTGATATAATTTGACACAAACGTAAAAGTCATGAAAACATCTCCCGATAAATGCGGATCAGCCGATAATAATTCTGCTCCGCATCGTGGTTCACCCGCGCATGTTTTCTGGCATTATCCGAAAACCGCTCCACAATGGCCTCCTTTGTGAAGACCTCCATGATCCTGTCCGCCAGCGCCTCCACGTCTCCCGCCGGATACAGCATACCGTCACCGCCGTCCGTCAGCAGATTATGTACGCCGCCCACGTCAGCCGCCACACAGGGAACCCCCAGCAGCATGGCCTCTCCCAGAGAATTGGGGGAATTTTCCAGCGCCGAAGGCAGTACGAACAGATGGCTCTTTAAGAACTGCGCCTTCATATCTTCCGCCGCCAGCCTGCCCAGCATCGTTACATGTCCGTCCAGATGCCCGTCTTTGATCAGCCTGCGCAGATATTTACCATAAGCCGACAGCTTCATTGTCTCCTGCCATGTATTGGTATCAATGATATTGCTGCCCGCCACATACACGTGTGTCTCCGGGAACTGCTCCAGCACCCTCGGCAGCGCCTGCAGCAGGTAGTGGAATCCTTTTAACGGATAATCCCCCTGACTCAGGAAAATGCTGTAGGGCTGGCATACCGTCCGCTTCCATCTGTCACGATAGAAAATGCCGCGCAGCGTCTCATTCAGATAATGGTACTTCGCCGACGGATTGATCTTCGCCGTCTGCCCGCGGTCAAAATCCGTCCTGCCGGCCACATGCCCTGCCATACCGAGAGCCTCTTTCTCATTCTCCCCGCGCTTTTTGAATTTCTTCTGCTGCTGCCTGAGACTGTCCTGCCTGATCCTGTCACGCAGAGTCACCTGCCGCTGCACCTTCATCGGCAGATCGGCCATGTACTCCTCCGCGATACAGCTGCACAGTCCCTGAATGCTGATCAGCGTCCGCTCCGGATGCCCAAACACCCGGACGCAGGCCAGTGTATGCGGGAATTCCGTTCCGAAAATATGCACGATATCCGGCCCGAAATCCTGCAGGATACTCTGAAACCGCGTTTCCAGCGCCGCGTCATAAATCTCCGGCGTATCCAGATTTTCCACAAATCCGTAGCACCGGCAGGACATGCTCTCGCCCAGCTGCATATTCCTCTGAAAATCGCCCATATCTTCCTCCACCGGAAAGGCGATCCCCAGTTCGATCCGATTTCTTCCCCGCTCCTGCACGACCCGCTCCAGAAGCCCGCTCAGCCAGCCTTCTCTGTTACTGTAGGAAACCCCCAGCTGCCTGGCGATCGTAGGAAGCATAATATTACAGATCCACAATACCTTCATGTTTCCCCCTTTTCCGGGCAAAAATCCTGCCCCCTGTCATTTGTCGACACTATTCTTAACAGCCCCTCTTTCGTTCTTACCGTTACCTCTATCCGGCCGCGCTCATGCGCGCCCGCCCATCCTGTATATCCTCCTCTTCACCGCCTGATACAGCCCGGCCGTCACCGGATTCTCCGCGATCCACGTCCTGAGCGGCGCAAGCGTGAGCAGCATGATCATCCGGTAACCAAACACCTTTCCCGCCGGCATATATTTCCTGACGATCTCCCTGTGCTCCTGCTTCGACCGTCTCCTGTTCTCCTTCGTCTCGGAAAAACCGCCGCCCTCGTAAAGCGCCACCGTCACAGGCATATACACGGCCTTCGCCCCGCCCCGGTAAAAACACCACAGAAAATGTTCATAGTCCGCCCGCACCCGGTATGCGGTGTCGAACCCGCGCTGCCCAAGCAGCTTCGCCCCGTAGAAACATGCCTGATGACAGGGCAGATTACGATAACAGGCAAAATCATCGATCACCGGATTGGACTGCACCATCGTTCCCGTCAGCCGTTCCTCTATATTGCCGTAGAAAATATACTTTCCATCTGTTCCTTTAGCCGTACTGTTCTCAATCTGTTCCCTGACCTTCGCCAATACCTGCTCATCACAGAAACAGTCCCCGCAGTTCAGGAAGAAGACCCAGTCCCCCCGGACATACCGCAGCGCCTGATTCATCGCATCATAAATACCGGCGTCCTTCTCCCGGCGGCAGACTCTGATCCTGCCGTCAGCCGCACTCTCCCGCTCCAGTTCCTCCAGATAACGGACCGTGATCGCATCCCCGGAGACACCGTCTTTTACGATGATCTCATAATCCTCTTCCGACTGCCGCCTTATGCTCTCTACCGTCTCCCGCAGCTGTTCTCCTGCATTCAGGCAGACCACTATGATGCTGAATGTCATCTCTGATATATCTCCTGTCCGTGACTTCTTTTGTTATCACCAAAAATGATTCGCTGTCGTTTAATTGACATCCGACAAAATATTGACCATATCGTGAAAGAAAAAGGTCTTATAAGGCAGGATCAAAGTTCCGTCATTATCCGCCCTGCTCATATAGATCGCGAAATACAGCACCGCGGCCAGCAATATCCCTGCGCGCAGCGCCTTCCGCCACCGCCTGTCTTCCACCCGTTTCAACAGCATCGGCAGATATAGTATGTGACTGACCGTAAGATAATAACCGATACGGGATATAATTGGCAGAAAAGAACAAAATACATACAGCACAAGCGCACCCAGATTCAGATAAAAATAAAAATGCGCCCTGTCATACCGTTCGCCGACCTCTGCGTTCTTCTGCTCCTCTCCGCGGGCACTGCCGGAACGCTTCCCGCTCCAGTATACGATCCCCGAAAACACCAGCACCGCCAGGCACCTTAAAATATTGATATAGCTTGTGCCGCCTTCCAGATACTCCGTATCCTCGTAAGTCGGATACAGAAGCACCACCAGCTTCAGATAAAAGTCCTGACAAAACAAAAACGTCGTACAAAACAAAGCCCCTGCTGCAAGCTGCCACTTTTTCCACGGCAGAACCGCCAGAATGTACAGCGGTATCACCACCAGCAGCGACTTATGGAAAGCGGATCCAAGCAGGATCAGGACTGTAAAACGCCCCCACTGCCCCCGCATCACAAATTTCATGGCATACAACGCCAGCGCCAGCGCCAGATAGTATCGTACCGTGCTGAACGTCTGGAAATAATATCCCAGTGCCATGAACAGAAAAAAAGTCAGGGAAAAATCCTCGCTCTGCTCATACATGCCAAGCAGAAAGATCCCGATCGTGACAAACGCATACACCGCAAAGACCAGCAGATAATTTTCAAATCCCGACAGGCCGTAGATGATCTTCACAAGCAGGTTAAATCCGGCTTCCGTCGGCACATAGGCGTCACAGTTGACCAGATGCATGAACTCCACATATTTGGCATAGTCATTGCCCACATTCAGCCTGCACGCGGACAACGCAAAAAGAATCAGAAAGACGGCAAACAGACAGACCCTGTTGCACATCTGCTGCCTCGTCGTCCTGTATGGCTGCGTCACCGGCCTGCAGTTCACCATGCTGCCAAGCAGCACCGTGACTGCCGCCACCGTAATATACAAAATCATCCGTTGTCCTTTCCTGCTCTTTCATGGCTGCCACGCGCCCTGCCTTCCCGCACCCCGTCTTTCATAAAGCGGTACGCCTGCCCGAGCGGTATCCTGCTGCACATCTCCGCTCTGTGCACCCACAGAAAACGAAAGGACAGCGGCAGCGCCAGTCTGCCGTACAGATAATGATAAAGCACACCCCTGTCCCGAAAAAACTTCTCATGATAACCGCTGAACCAGGTGGATTCCCGCTCCTTTTCCTCTCCAATGCATATGGTGTGGGCATAAATCTTTAAACCGGCCCGCAGACAGTCCCGCAGAAACAGGCTGTCCTCCCCGTTGCTGTATCTGGCGCCCCCGCCGAAAAGCAGGGAATAATGTACATTCGCCCGCAGCAGCGCCTCATGGCGCGCTGTGATGCTGTAGGCAGGATAACGCCCGTAATTCCGATAATTGATCCGGTGAATGTCCTCATTCCAGTAAGTGCGTCGGGCCGCCGCCACCTGCACATTGACCAGGATCATATCTGCGTCGGGCAGCTCCTCATAGGCGCGCCTGATCTGCTCCTGATAGTCCCCGCACAGCACAATATCCTCATCCGAAAAGACACAGATATCCGCATCCGCGTGCAGCAGCGCCGTGTTGCGGCTTAAGCCCACGCCCCGCTCCGCCATGGCAAAGACCTGGATCCGATGCCCGTTTCGCGCTATCTCCTCATAGCCGTATCTGCCGCACTGGTTGACGATCACGGCATCACTGCCAATATGCATTTGTTCCGCCAGGACGGCCCCGTCCTTATCTACCGCTGAAACCAGCAGCTGTATTTTTTCCGCCATTTTCAGTCTGTTCTCCCGTAATACCTGCCAAGAAACCGCCTGTCCGCACTGCCCACCGCCACGCCGACAACCGGACACTCCCGCAGTCTAAACTGCTCCAGCACATAGCTTAAATATACCCCGTGCACCTTCCCCCAGGGCATTTCCAGTACCACGCCCTGCGCGTCACATAACGCCTGCCATCTCTCCGGCGGCAGCATCTCTCCCTGCACAAGAGCGTGCACAATGATCTTACCCTTCTTTTCCCGCAGATATGCCAGCCCGGCCTCATACTCTTCCTGCAGCTGCCCGCCGGCGCCGCCGTATCCCACAAAAGGCACATCCGTCAACTGACGCAGATCCGCCGCTACCATAATCCGGTCGTCCAGCACATAATAGAGCAGCATCCCCAAAAGTGCCGCCGCTGCCCCCAGTACCAGTCCGATCAAAACCGCCTGTACAAGTCTGGAATCCGCCACCACAAGCGCCGCCTCCGTCGTCCGGATCACCTCGATCCGCCGAAATTCCTTTGCTTCCCTTCCCCGATCCGTCAAGGACTGTCCTGTGGCCTGCAGGATCGCGTTGCAGCTGTCCGCGTCGTGGGTCGTGACCGTGATCGTCAGAAGCCTTAAATCCGAAAGGATCTCCGCCTTCGTCGCTCCCATGACGTCCTCCCGGCTGTATGTCTCCGGCAGATACTTCATCGTCACATCCAGGATCGGATCCGTTGCCATCAGATCATTCCACGTATACCCGTTGTAAGCCTGATAGATCTCCCCCGTCTCATCCGGGGCAAAATCCAGATAAACCTTGGATATCGCCTGATATTCCCGTTCCGCTTCCGGAACCACACTGACCATAAGATAGACCAGTCCGCCAATGACCGCTCCGGCAGCCCCGGCCGCAGCCGCCAGCCATATCCTTTTTGCAAAACATAACACCAGCTTTTTTATATCCATGCCGGCATCGGCATACCTGATCTTTTGCTCCCGCATACTTAACCATCCTCAATTCCAACTGTTATTGTATCATTATTTCTTCTTCGCCGCCGTCACCTGCGTACTGTCCACACCCTCCGTGCTCTCCGGCTTGATCAGTATCTTCAGCGTCAGCAGCATCAATTTCAGATCCAGCCACACCGAATACTGCTCGATATACGTCAGATCCAGCTTCAGTTTATCATAAGGCGTCGTATTGTACTTGCCGTACACCTGCGCATAGCCGGCCAGCCCCGCCTTCACCTTCATGCGGAAGGCGAATTCCGGCATGTCCTCCATATACTGGGCAATGATCTCCGGCCGCTCCGGCCGCGGCCCGATAAAGGACATGTCCCCCCGCAGAATATTAAAAAGCTGCGGCAGCTCATCAATCCGCACGGCGCGGATAAATCTGCCGATCGGCGTGATCCGGGAATCGTTCCTGGCCGCCAGCCGCGCCACGCCGTCTTTCTCCGCATCCACCCGCATGCTTCTGAACTTCATGATATAGAATTCTCTCTGCCCGATCGTACACCGGATCTGCTTATAGAGCACCGGCCCCCCGTCATACAGCTTGATCGCAGCCGCCGTGATCAGCATAAAAGGCGAGGCAAACAACAGCAGGAGCAGGGCGCAGACCAGATCGATCGTCCTCTTGGCGACCCGCTCTTCTATCCTGAGCGCATACTCTCTCGTCAGATAGATCGGCGTGTCAAAAAGATGCAGCTGTGTGGCCCCTTTCACCAGTACATCCGAGATCTTCGGCATCATATAGACCCGCACGGAACAGCTGTAACAGTATTTCAGCAGATGATTCCGCTCTCCGGACGGAATATCCCAGAGCACAACAGCGCCGTAATCCTTGTCGATCTCCTCCTTGACCCGCTCGATCCCCTCCGAAATATTGATGCTGTTGCCGATCTTATATTTTTCCTTCCGGGACTCGAACTTGGCCACGATGTCGTCGATCGGCCGCTCCCCGTGCACGATCAGAATCTCCCGGGGCGGAAACACTCTGAAATAACAGGTGTTACACACATAAACCCACACGATCGAGAAGACCGTCTGCACAAGCATGGCCTCCGCGATGGGCTTCACCGGCACCACCCAGTTGGCCATCAACGATATCTGAAAATAAGAAAACACATTTGCAAACAACAAAGAGAAGAATTCCGAAATAAACACATCCACGGGCTTCAAATACCCTATCTTCAATACCCCGTAAGTGCTGGCAAAGAACAGCAGCAGCACAAAGTAGATCAACAGGATCAGCACATGCCCCTTGAAAAAGAAATTCGCGTGTCCGTGGAAGTGCAGGTAAGGATAGTATTCCTCAAACCAGCAATACCCATAGACTCCCGTATGGAAAAGCAGCCCCACCAGGGACAGCTGCAATATGATCAACCTTTTCAGAGATTCCATTCTTCTCATGATTCAACCTCATCTGTACAAAAACGTGCGCCGCCTGTTTACAGGATCCGCTTCGCGAATCCGGATAAGCAAAAGCATCAAAGCTCGTCCAACGGCTCAGATCCGCCGTTTCGTCGCCCGGTACGCCCACATGATAAAATATCCCGCGCTGGCCGCCACCGACAGCTTCTCCTGTCTGCGGTACAGATTCCAGATCCGTCTGACCGCCTCCGCCTTATTGGAGGAAAGGGATTTCGCCGGCCGCCTGTAGACCGCCAGCACCTCGTTAAGTCCCCAGGCCGTATAGCCCTCCCGCAGGATCTGCCACCAGGTAGCCGTATCTTCACTCGCCACTGCCGGCATCCGCAAAAGCCTGTCCGGTATCCGCTTCCTGTCAAACAGCACCGTCGTGGTGAAGATCACCGTGCGCGACAGCGCCTGCCTATAAGTAAGCCGCTCCGGGACATGCACCACCCTGCCTGTGGGCCTGGCCTGACTGTCGCCGAACTCATAAGCCGTGAACACAAATCCGGCCTCTTTTTGCCGCATAAACCGCATCTCGCGCTCCAGCTTCTCCGGATACCACACATCATCCGCATCCAGAAACGCGATATACCTGCCCTGTGCCATATCCAGCCCGGTGTTGCGGGCCCGCGCCGCCCCTTCATTCTTCTGCTTTTGCAGGAGCATAACCGGCTGGCCGCCCGCGCCCGTAAACATTTCCGTCCGCACGCCGGCGGCTGTAAGCACTTCTGCCTGTCCATCGGCGTCCATTAGCACTTCTGCCTGCACGCCCTCACATGACTGCCTGGCAGCATTGTCCCACCCTGCCTGTTTTCGCAGAGTATTCCTTATCACTTCCGCGCTGTTGTCCGGCGAACAGTCGTCAACCAGGATCAGCTCCCAGTCCTGCCAGGTCTGCGCCTCCACCATGGCGATGGTTTCCGCGATATAGGCCGCCGCCCGGTACACAGGCACGATGATACTGACCAGTTCTTTCATCAAAAATCCTCTTTCACAAGATAAATCGGTCTGTTCTTCACTTCCATGTAGGTTTTAGATAAGTATTGCCCGACTATCCCCAGGCAAAACAGCTGCACGCCGCTGACCATCATAATAATGCACACAAGCGACGGCCAGCCGGAAGTCGGATCGCCGAAAATCAGCGTTCGTACAATCGTAAAAGCAATCATCCCAAAGGCCAGCACGCAGAACAGCGCGCCCAGCACCGCCGCGATTGTCAGCGGCACCGTGGAGAAGGCGGTGATCCCTTCCAGCGAATAGACAAACAGCTTCCAGAAGGACCACTTCGTCTCGCCCTTCTTCCGCTCGATATTTTCATATTCCAGCCACTTCGTCTCGTAGCCTACCCAGCCGAAGATCCCCTTGGTGAACCGGTTATACTCCGTCATGGCAAGGATGGCGTCCACCACCTGTCTTGTCATCAGCCGATAGTCCCTGGCCCCGTCAACGATCTCCGTCTTGGAGATCTTATTCATCAGCCGGTAGAACATCCGCGCGAAAAAAGACCGAACCGGCGGCTCCCCCTTCCTCGTCACGCGTCTCGTCGCCACAGAGTCATAGCCCTGCTCGATATAGCCGCACATCTCGGGCAGCAGCGACGGCGGATCCTGCAGATCCGCATCCATCATCACCACCAGATCTCCCCGGGATTTCTGCAGGCCCGCATAGATGGCGGCCTCCTTGCCGAAATTCCGTGAAAAGGACAGCAGATGCACTCTTGCATCCTCCCCGTGCAGCTTCCTGATCTCCTGCACCGTCTTATCCGTAGAACCGTCATCCACATAGATGACCTCCACCTCTATCTCCTTTTCCTCAAAAAAAGAAGTATTCCGAAACAGTTCGTCATAAAAATCCCTGATATTCTCTTCCTCATTATAGCAGGGTACTATAACGCTGAGTAATTTCATAAACCGTACCGCACCTTTCTTCTGCCGCTTCCAGCCCAGACTATCATAATTCTAGCATAATTCAACAAAAAAAGGAAGAGACGTATCTCTTCCCGGATGCTCCTGTGTCTATATTGTTTATACCATCTCATATTCCAGCCGGATATGATCTGCGACCGCCGCGATATACTCGCTGTTTGTCGGTCTGCTGTACTCTTCCGAATTACTGTAGCCGAATAATTCTTCGAACAGGTCGCTGTTTCCTCTCTCCCACGATACCTCGATCGCGTTGCGGATCGCACGCTCTATTTTCTGGTCCGTAGTTTTATGCCGCTTCGCCAGATCCGGATACAACAGTTTGGTAACACTGCCTACCAGTTCCATATCTTCTGTACACATTTCCACAGCGCTTCTCAAATAGTAGTAGCCTCTCAAATGCGCAGGGATACCCAGTTTGGACATGAAGTTGGAGATAGCCTCTTCCAATTCACCGCTGGTCACTGTATTTTCCTGTATCATTGCCATTTTGCTCCTTTGCGAATCGAATTGTCAGCGTAGTTTCGTCATATAACTACATGATATCAGACAAACCATTCGCTGTAAATTGTAATTCATCGCACCGCCGCTTTAAAGCAATACTCCGGCTGTCATACTTCGTCCATGATACTCCGCCTATGGTCCGCCAACCACAGCGGTATCCGTATCCTGCACCGGCGCAAATCCGTCCGCAATCCCGGAGCCCAGAAACCTGATCCCCGCTTTTACCGGTGACGACGGAAAAGCCTGATACCCGACCTGATCCCCGCTCACCGGACAATAGAATGTTACCCCTTCGATCTCATAAGAAACCGTCTCAAAATTTTCATAGTCTTTCTGCGCCAGCCAGTAGTCATTCTCAGCGGAAGTTATGATCTCCCTGCCAAGCGCCGCCCCCTTATAGACCAGCAGAAGCGCCACCGCCGCCGTTCCGCACAGTCTGACCGCCTTCTGCAGCCTGACCCCCCGGCCGCCCGACATGCGCCCTTCCAAAAACGCGTCATACAGACATCCGCCCACCACCGCCGGCGTCAGATACACATAGACGCAGCCGTAACGGATCAGCGGAGAAGTACACAGCCAGAACACAAATGAGCCGGCCACAGTCACCTGCACCAGCAGCAGATCCCAGCGCCGCCGGCACAATCCTGCGGCCATCCCCGCCGCACAGAACACCAGTACTGCCACCGCCACCGCCGCAGCGGCCACCAGCAGCCTGTCGCTGGCTGCCAGAGAACGGAACCAGTCCGGCAGCCATTCCCGCATGGAGATCTCATAACGGGTCACATCCGAATAGCCTCTGCCCCAGACCTGGATCTCGCGGGCGTCATAGTCCGCCGTTCCCTTCGGTATCTTCCACGCCGCCTGGAAAAGATCGATCTGCGTAAAAGGATAGACCAGCCAGCCCGACAGGATCACATTGCGGATAAAAAAGGGTAGCGTCGTCACCAGACCGAGCAGCAGGCAGATCCCCGTCTCCTTCCACCGCCTGCCCCGCAACAGATAGAAGGCCGGATAGAGCACCAGCAGCAGGATCAGCGCCGCCGACAGCTTCACCGTCATCAGAAAAACGCCCAGCACACAGATCAGCCCGAAAGGCAACATCTCTTTTTCCTTGTCCTCCAGAAGCTCCAGCCAGCGGATGACGATATAGAAGGCAAGCAGTACCATAAAATAGTCGGAAGCCGGCGAGATCATCTCGTCGAAAATATTGACCAGATAGTAGATGCCCATCACCCTGGCAAAGTCGGAAGGCCAAAGCCTGCCAGCCCGCAGATGCCCCGTGATCTCCGCACAGACTTTGGCCAGCACAAAAGCCAGCCAGCCGGCAGCACAGTGAAAAGACTGTCCGCCCAGAAAGGCCATGCTGTACAGGGCTGACAGCGCGAAGGAAGAACTGTTATACGCCAGCCGGCAGTGCAGATTCCCCAGCCCCCTGACCACACCGTACTCTTCCAGCCAGCGGATACTCTGGGCATGATACAAAGCCGTGTCATAGTGCAGGATCCCACGCGAAGTACCGTATGCAAATAACAGGAAGAGTGCGAAAATACCGGCCGCCTTTCCCCGCCTGTCACGTAAGGTCTCCCGCAGCAAAAGAGCAAGCGAACGCCTCTCAAACCACAAAATGATCAGGCAGATTGCCGTAAGCAGCAGATTCGCCAGAAGTCCCACGCGCCAGACCAGACTGAACAGCTGTGCGTACACCGTCACCGCGGCCAGTCCGCACAGCAGATAAGTATCCTTATGCCTGACCCGGTACGGCACATACCGGGTCAGCGCCTGCAGTATGCCGTACCCCGTAAGAAACGTGGTGGCAAGCATATAAAGCCATATTCCTGTTACCGACAGCATAGATCATGCCTTTCTCTGACGTTCTGCATATTCCTCACAGCTCATGCCCGCGATTTCTCTTAAGTCCGCGTCCATCATCATTGCCACGAGTCCCTTAAAGTCCACATCCCGCTTCCAGCCAAGCTCTTTCTCCGCCTTCGCGCAGTCGCCCCAGAGGAACTCCACCTCCGCCGGCCGGTAGAATTCGGGATTCACATCTACCAGCAGCCGGCCCGAAACCGCATCATATCCTTTCTCATTGACACCGGTGCCTTCCCAGCGGATCTCAATACCCAGTTCGGCAAAAGCCGCCTCCACGAATTCTCTCACCGTATGCGTTTCGTTCGTGGCCAGCACATAGTCGTCGGCCCTGTCCTGCTGCAGCATCAGCCACATGCCCTTCACATAATCCCCCGCAAAACCCCAGTCGCGTTTCGCGTTCATATTGCCCAGGGACAGTTTGTCCTGTCTGCCGGCTATGATATTCGCGATCGCCAGCGTGATCTTGCGCGTGACGAAGTTCTCGCCCCGCCGCGGGGACTCATGATTGAACAGAATACCGTTGCAGGCATACATATTGTAAGACTCCCTGTAATTCACCGTGATCCAGTAAGAGTACAGCTTCGCCGCTCCGTAAGGACTTTTCGGGTAAAAAGGCGTCTTCTCGCTCTGGGGCGCCGTCTCCGGAATACCGCCGAACAGCTCCGAAGTGGATGCCTGATAGAATCTGCACGTACCGCCGTTGACCCGGATCGCCTCCAGAAGTTTCAGCGTACTCACACCTGTAGCCTCCGCCGTGTACTCCGGCACGTCGAAGGAAATGCCCACATGAGACTGCGCCGCCAGATTATAGACCTCCGTGGGCCGGATCTCAGCGATCAGCCTCATCAGATTGCTGGAATCCGTCGTGTCCGCAAAATGCAGGAAAAACTTTACCTTATGATAATCGGAAGCGATCAGATGATCGATCCGCGCCGTGTTCGAAATACTGTGCCGCCTTATAAGCCCGTGCACCTCATACCCCTTCTCCAGCAAAAACTCTGCCAGATAGGATCCGTCCTGTCCCGTAATACCCGTGATCAATGCTATTTTCTGCATAAAACCTTCTTTTCCTTTCTTTTCTCTTGATACCCTTTACTCACCCTGAAACGCTTTAAAGATTTCCGATATATTCCGCGATGGCGTCATGCCAGTCCGCGAACTGAAAGTCCGTCGTCATTTTCAGCATATAATTTTCCAGAATGGAATAGGCCGGACGTGTGGCCGCCGCGCCGTACTCCTCCGAAGTGATGGCCTCCACCACCGTGCTTTTTCCCGCCAGCCGGAAGATCTCCTCCGTAAACTGCGCCCAGCTGCAGTCGCCCTCGCAGGTGCCGTGGAACAGGCCGTAATTCTCCGTAGGCAGCAGACAGGCGATGGCCTTCGCCAGTTCTCCGGCGCTGGTGGGCGATCCCACCTGATCCATGACCACTCTCACCTTGTCATTCGTCTCCGACAGCCTGAGCATCGTCTTGACAAAGTTCTTACCGTCCCCGTACAGCCAGGCCGTGCGGATAATAAAATGCCTGCTGCTGAATTCCTTCACGAACGCTTCCCCCGCCAGCTTCGTCCTGCCGTAAGCGCCCTGCGGGCCTGTCGGATCCGTCTCCCGGTAGGGCCTTGTCCCTTTTCCGTCAAAAACATAGTCCGTGGAGACATGCATCAGCTTCGCGCCCGTCTCCGCAGCGGCGATGCTCAAATTCCGCGCCCCTATGGCATTGATGCGAAAAGCCAGATCCTCCTCCTTCTCGCAGGCGTCCACCGCCGTATACGCCGCACAGTTAATGATCGCATACGGACGTACCTGCCGCGTGAATTCCATCACCCTGTCTATCTTCGTGATATCCAGATCCCCTACGTCCGTATTGATCAGCTCATACGCCTCGCTGCCCGCATACTGCAGATTGATGGCGCGTCCCAGCTGACCGTCCGCGCCCGTCACGATTATTTTCTTCATACTGCTCTCCCGCCTTCCGATTTTTTGTCACTCTTGCCTGTCTTACTGCATATTTTTCCCAAAACACTTCTTTTTGAATCATCACAGTACCATTATCATACAACCTGCTGCCAAATTATGCAAATAAAATCCCATATAACGCCCCAGACCGGCACAGTGCAAAAGGACATGCCGGCGCTGGTAAAGAAGATCAGGAAAACAATCTATGGTATCTGGGTGTATTTCAGTGGGACCAGCAGGGAAACCACGAGCGATAAGATCAAGCAAATGTCGGGAAATAAGACTGCACATATGTGAAAAAGCGATAATAATGGGATGCCGGTATTTAGGAATGCCTGACTCAATACACCGGATAACGGCTTGTAAAATCAGGAGGTTTATGGTAGCATGGAATCATGAAAACGAAAGAAAAGGCAGGTGGGACATTGACATCAACGGAACAGCAGCACCAAAAGGATTTACAGCGCCTGCGTGACTTACGGCCTATTGACGATGATTTTATGCGCTGTCTATTCAAAGACAACATACCATTGGCAGAATTTGTATTACGCATTATCACAGATAAGCCGGATCTGGTCATCACCGGCTGCGAAACACAGAAGGATATGAAAAGGCTGGCCGGGGCGCGTTCTATCTGCCTGGACGCATATGGAACGGATTCAGCCGGGAAAAAATACGATTTGGATTATTCCGATTTTCGATTTATTCCGATAAACCTGTCTAAAGACCATTTTCATGAGACATCTATACAGGTTTGTCGGAATAATTATTCTAATAACCTCGCACAAGCCGGCCGATGATATCAGCATCTTCCCAGGTTGGAAGCTCTGCTTTAATACCTGGGATAGGCAGGCATTCGGATGCCTTTTCCACAGCCTGCCGTTTCATTTCGGTATCTGCATAGGCGTAGATCAATGTTGTTTCAGGATCTTCATGGCCCAAAAATTCAGATAATACTGTAAGCGGCATACCGCCCTGATATAAGTGCATTGCGCGGGAATGTCTTACCATGTGCGGATGTACATTTTCCGGCACATGCGGGTTCTGTTTACGCGCCCGCGCTGCATATGTCTTTAGAAAACGGGCGACATTATCATCGGACATGGGAGTCTTTGTGCCTTTATGTTTTGTATAGAACATGGGGGATTCCCTGTTATTGTCCCTATGGAAAGAAGCCCTGTATTTTTCAAACATTTCCAGAGTCTCCTTCGTCAATGGCACCAGTCTTGGCTTGGCTCCTTTTCCAAACAAATACACACTTGCATTTCTGACGCTGATATCTGACAGTTTCAGCTTAAGCATTTCCCCATCACGGGCTGCCGTGTCATACATCAGGGTCAGGAAAAAGCAGTCCCGGAGCCCTTTTGGGGAAGAGGTGTCAATAGATCCTATAATGGAAGCGACAGCATCCTTCGTCATATGGCTGACAATACGTGAATTGTCAACACCCTTTTTTAAGGGGATTGTACACAAGTCTGCATATACTATATATGATCCCGGACATGTGCAGGCCGCATATTTGAAAAAGGAACGTATACAGCTTAAGCGGTTATTGCGGGTGGATGGCTTCCAGTGCTTTTCTGCCTCCATACTGTCCAGAAATTCCTCCAGCAGGCCCGCTGTAAATGTTTCAAATCCCAGCGTGCCGGCTTCTATCCCCCGTTCCTGCATAAGATACCGGAGCAGGAGGTTCCATGCCATATGGCAGGTGTCTATTGTTTTTTCGCTGCTGTTGCGCTGTTTGGGCAGATATACGGAAAAATATTCCCGCAGTTTCTTCCAGAATGGGTTACTTTTCATAATCCACCTCCGGAACAATGCCAGAAATATCCATGCAGCCCATCCGGGAGATGCGTTCCGGCATAAGATGTAAGTAGTAGCAGGTTTCGTGGAAAGTCTGGTGTCCCATATAAGCGCTGAGATATGGCATATATTGGCTGAAATCTTTTCCTTCCTCCATCCATTCCGTTATCCGCCGGGTTGCAAAGTTATGCCGCAGGATATAGGGAGTACAGTATTCAAGATTGTCTGGGTTCCCTGCCAGCTTCCAGCACCTGCGGAAAAGTATCCGGATATCTCCTGCGCAGTACTCCTTCCGGTTGCGGTTAGGGAAAAATACCGTTGTGCCAGGATACAGGCTGCGGGCAATAGTGTCATATTTTTGGCACATTTCCATGATGGGATGACTGACTGCGATACACCTGTCCTTATGCCGTTTAGAGTCAGCGATATAAACCGTATCATGGATAAAGTCAAAGTCCTGCCTTGTGAGGCGGCGTACTTCCTGCGGCCTCATCCCCGTAGAATACTGGAGCCGGAAAAAGACAGCTGCCGTGTACGTCAGGAGCGGGCTGCGTTTGTCTTGTGGATAATGGTCAGCCGCCTCAAAAAAGCGCCGACATTCCTCATCGCTCATGATATGCGGCATGCGGCGGTTTTTATAAGCAAAATAATCCGCCGGAAATATGCAGGCATCCCTGCCAGCCATGACCTGATATTTCCCAAGGTTCCTAAGCGCGGCAACATCAATCCTGATATCCCGTCTTTTACGGAGCGCATCCAGATAGGAAAGGGATATTTCCCATGTAAGAATCCCCGCATCCGGAAAGGCTTCCTGGCAGTATCTGTCAAAATCCGTCAGCTGCTGCATATAGCATGATTCTGTATACCCGAGCGTCCCCCTCCACTCCATCATGCCACGGATGTCGGCCGCAAATCCGCTGTTAAAGGAAGGCATCATATCAGTCCCTCCTTCCTCGTGTGCATATCCCCAAGATCCAGGCAGCATTCCCTGAGCCTTTCGGTATCCAATGATATATACCGCTTAGAAGATTCTATGCTGTTATGGCCAAGAACCTGGGCCACGGTGGATACCGGGACACCGGATGTTACCATTTTTGTCCCCGCAGTCCTGCGTAATGCATGGAATGACTTCCCGTCCCAGCCGGCACGTTCTACTCCGGCCGCCTCCATATATTCCCGCAGGTAGCCATTGAACGATGTGGGGTCTATCGGAGTGTCAGATGGTGTTCTCCTGATTCGTAGAAAAATGTAGGGGTTATCCGTTTTATATCTGGAATGAAGGATATAATCCGCGATAGCATTCCCTACATCGACGGGCAGCGGAAGTTCCAGGGCGGTCTTCGTCTTCTTCTGGACAACACTGACCGTTTTTTCCGTCCAGTCAATATCAGTAAGTTTTAGTTTCGATATATCAGAAGCCCTGAGACCTATCCGCAGGGAAATCAAAAATATGGCGTAATCCCGCCGTCCCTTGTCCGTGGAGCGATCTATCTGTTTGAAGATAAGCCTGAGTTCATCATCTGTAAAACAGGGGAGCGCTTTCTGTCTGCACCTGCCAGCATTTTGCAGAAAACGGTCCGCATCCAGTTCTGCAATGCTTTTCGAACGCAGAAAGCAGACAAATTTTTTCATCGTTCGCAGGAGCTTTGCCATACTGCTTTTATGGTTAGGGGCTTCCTGGCGGACAAAGTCCAGGATATTTTCAGTAGTTATGCATGCTGCATCCGTTGTCCCGGACTGTTCAAGAAAATACAGGAACTGGCGGACAATGACTATACCTACTCTGACCGTACCGGGACTAAGCCTTTTCAGCAATTCCTGACGGAACTCATCCATCAATGTTTCATAAGCCCTACACACCGGGTACCGCGGGAAAGTAACCGCTTTCCAGGTGAAACACCCGTCCGCAAAATATCCCGCAGCCGTGTAAGCTATTTTTGTGGTTTCTTTTACAACAAACTCTTTCCGGGATGGGCATTTCATCTTACAATAGATCTCTGCATCCTGATATGTAAACATATCAAGATGGTTTTCACTACAGTACAGGAAAATCTCTTCATAATGATTCTTGTAACGGCCAAGAATATGCTTTGACAGCTGAAGCTTCTCTGTACGCTGAATTAAATAATCAAAGTGTTTCCTTAATGCATTTGTTTCCATGTAAGGGTCCTCCTATTTACCCAATAATATGGAAACATGATGCATCTATATGAGCAAGGATTATTCCGATTTTTAATACTTAAAATGTGGACGGAAGATACAGACTCATGCTACAATCGGAATAAATCGAAAATCGGAATAATCAATAAAATTCCGATATCGGAATTTTTTGGAAATCCAAAGACAGGAAAAGGGGGGCAGACCCACACAGGGCAAGATACCATTCCAGCGTGATGGATGTGGAGAATCTCCATTCCGGACAGGAGTTTAAAGAACTGCCGGACACCTATACGATTTTCATTATTGAGAAAGATTTTTATGGCAAAGGCGAGCCGGTTTATCCGATTGAGAGAATCAACCTTGCCATGGGTAAATCTTTTGAAGATGGGGAACATATCCTGTACGTGAATGGGGAATACCGGGGAGAATCCAGTCTCGGAAAACTCATGCATGATTTTAACTGTACACAGGCATCCGATATGAATTTTGAGCTGATGGCAGACCGAACACGGTATCTGAAAGAAAATCCGAAGGGAGTGAGTGAGATGTGCCGCATCATGGAGGATATGAGGAAAGAATCCTTGAAAGAGGGAATACAGGAAGAAAAAAAGATGACAGTAATCCGAATGTTGGAGGCTGGGAAATATTTACTTGAGGAAATAGCAAATATTTCAGGACTTTCGCTCGAAGAAGTAAACCAACTGAAAGCAGAACGAAACGCATAAAGCACTATTATTGAGCCAGTAATCTAAGACATAGATTCCTGGCTCTGTTTTTTTATTCCTGTCGCAAAATACTGTAAACATTCTTTCTGATCATCTCTGCTTTTTGAAAAGATAAGAGGAATTAGACGTCTTGTCTGTTGGATCCGTCAGGATTCAATGCGTATATCATGTTCAATCCCCCCTTTGCTATCTCACTGTCAGGGAATTGATGTAAGGTTTTTTTATAGAATTCAACAGCCTTTTGTCCGTCCCCTACCTGTGCATAGCAGTATGCAGCGTTGATCAGCGCCATTTCCGTATAGGAGATTCTGCTGGAAGACAGTAATACCAGAAAACGATACCGATCGATCCAGGGATGCCGTGTGAAAAATTCATAGCTCTTATCAAACTCGGCGATTGCCTGCAGGTAATCACCCGCTTTAAAAGCACGAACTCCCTTTCTGTGATTACGGGGAACAAGATTTCTTAGCAGAAAAAATGCACTCAGATAGACACACAGAGCCAGATTTAAGGCAGAATTGTACGATATTATAAAAACATGAAAAACTTCAGCAAGGATAAAAATAGAAAGAAGCTGTAGAAAGATAGAGAGCCATGCGATTCGGTGTACCATGATTTTATTTGAAAACCTCCTGTAAGTTTCAGATAGTTGTATTATAGTCATTATATAGCGTGATCAGTCAGTTGTAAATGATCAAGTTATTGAATATTGAGCCTGCCGCCTGCGGGCCGCATGGCTATCCATACTATGAAAATCTAAGAATTCACAGCCAAAAAGGTGACTGGATATACTGACAAACTTTCCGCTCCGCGCCTTTGACATTTTGTGGATTATTTCAATTTTTTTCTAGTGACTCTGTTTTTTGCTTATGATATACTAGGAGAAATGGGTCAAGCCCGGAACAGAGAAGAAAGAGAGGATTAGAAATGAAAAGATTACAAGTACTTTTTCTTGTAGCCTTCTCGTCCACTCTTCTGTTATTTGGTTGTGGTAAAAAAGAAGAAGTTATTGCAGAGCCGGTTGTTGAACAGGTTATCGATGACATAGAAGAACCAGAAATCGTAGAAGAGGCAGAAGAGACAGAGACTACAGACATTGCTGAGGATGTGCCGCCCGAAGAAGGCATGGTGCGAAGCCGCATCACGAATGAGTGGGTCAGTGAGGAAGTCAACAATACGCGACCGATCACCGTCATGATCCCCAACACGAAGACGGCTTCCCATTACGGATTATCCAGCGCCGACGTTCTGTATGAATGCAACGTGGAAGGCAGTATCACCCGTCTGATGGCCCTGTTTCAGGACTGGAGCGATTTCGACAGGATCGGCAACGTGCGAAGCTGCCGCGACTACTATGTATACTGGTCTTTTGAGTGGGATTCCTTCTATATTCATTTCGGCGGTCCTTTTTACATAGACGAAGTGATCAACCGTCCCGATACGGAAGATATCGACGGTCTCTCCAGCAGCAACTTCTGGCGTGCCAAGGATGCCAAGAACGCTACCGACAACTCATACGTGGATACGGAGGGTATTCTGGCCGACATCGACAAACTCGGCTACAGCCTGAAATACCGCGATGGTTACGCCGATGCGCAGCATTACCAGTTTGCGCCTTTTAACGAGCCCAACACGCTGGAGCAGTACAGTGACGCTATTGATGCCGGCAGGATAGACATGTCTCCCACTTATCCGGTGACCAACTGCTACTTTGTTTATAATGAAGAAACCGGGTTGTATGACAGATTTCAGCATCTTTCCGGAGACAGCGACGGCCCTCATATCGACATGGCCAACGGCAAACAGCTTGCTTTCAAGAATATTCTGATTCAGAATACTTATTATGAAGTCCGCGACCTTAAGGGATATCTTGCCTTCCAGTGTATCGACAACACAAGAGACGGCTGGTACTTCACCAACGGCAGGGGTATTCATGTGAACTGGGAAAAGTCTTCCGATTACGGCGCGACCAGATATTACGATGACGCAGGCAATGAGATCCAGCTCAACACTGGTAAAACGATGGTATGTATCGTGGAGGATGGCGATTCCTTCCTGGTGGATGATGAGAAGATCAGCTCGGTTAAATAATAAATAAAGAGAATGCTACAGGGGACTGCAAATGCAGCCCCCTGATCTTTTGACAGCGTATATCCGCCTGTCTTTTCAGGTATAGAGGCAACGCGACACCCTCAGGAAATCCTCATCCCGCTTTCTGATCACTTCTTCTCCCCTGCCCCCGCTGTAATCATAGAATCCGCTGCCGGTCTTTACACCATATTCTCCCTTTTCATACAGCTGTCTCAGCATACCGTGTACTTCTTTGGCATCGCTGATCTCGGGAAAAAGATAATCCGCTATGTGATAAAAGGTATCAAGCCCGCCCAGATCCGCGATCTCAAAAGGTCCAAGACAGGCATAACGCAGACCAAGTCCGTATTTAAATACCTTATCAACATCCTCTTTCTCACAGACACCATCCTCCACCAGACTCATTGCCTCTCTCAAAACGGCAAACTGAAATCTGTTGATCAAAAATCCCGGCACCTCCTTTTTCAGTCTCACCGGCAGACGTCCAATATCCTTTGCCACATCATAAACAAGATTCGCCACAGCCTCGCTTGTCTGTTCTCCTCTGATCACCTCGACGAGCGGACAGATATGAGGTGGATTCAGCCAGTGCATACCGCAGAACCGCTCCGGTTTCTTCACTGCTTTTGCGATTTCTGTCAGGGAAAGCCCTGAAGTGTTACTCGTCAATACGGCTGTCTCCGGTACAAGCGCCGAAACTTCACGCCAGAAATTGTGTTTGACTTCCATCTTCTCCACGATTGCTTCCACAACAAAATCAGCGCTTGTGAAGCACTCCTTCTGACAGCTGAAATCTATTCCGGCATTGATCTTTTCCACGATTTCCTCCGTCAGCTGCCCCGCCCGTGTCAAAGCCTCCTGATTCACTTTGATCAATTCGCGGCTCTTTGACAGCGCCTCCTCGTGGATATCATAAAGTGTCACCTCATATGCGCCGGCCGCAAACAACTGCGCCATGGAAGATCCCATGATCCCCGCTCCCGCAATGACGATCTTTCTAATTGTCTCTATCATCTCTTTTTCCTTTCCGCTCCGGATCCGACGGCAGTTTCACAAGTGCCCTGCCATCCACCACCAGCTCCCCTGCCTGATTGACGACTGTAGTCTTAAGCCTCGCCCTGCCTTTTTCTAACAGCTCCGCTATCTCCACTCTGGCAGTTATGGTATCCCCGATAAAAACAGGCTTGAGAAATCTGGCTTCCTGCTCTAAATAGATTGTTCCCGGTCCCGGAAGCTGCCCGGCGATTACCGTAGACACAAAAGAAGCCGTCAGCATACCATGTGCGATCCGCTTTCCGAAAAGCATCTCCTTCGCCTTCTCTCCATTTACATGTAAAGGATTAAAATCCCCCGTGATTCCTGCAAAACCATAGATATCATATTCCGTGACAGTCTTGGAAAAGTCCGCACTCAGTCCTACTGTAAAATTCATATCACCGTCCATACCTTTCCGCACAATCGGCATTCTTTAAAAACCAACCTGTTCTTTTCCTTTCAAATGAAGCATTTCTCTGGCCTCCGCACTGTCTGCCACTTCAAAATCCAATGCTTCCACAATCCTTTTGATCTTGCGCACCTGCTCCGCGTTACTCTTTGCAGGCTCCCCGGCCGGATTGATATAAAGCCCGTCTTCCATGCCCACACGTACATTTCCGCCGTTTAAGGCACTCATAGTCTCCATCTTGAACATCTTACGCCCGATGCCGACTGTGCTGTACTGTATATCGTTTCCCAAGAGCTTTCTGGCACGATCGATCATAAACATCAATGTCTCATGATCCGCCGGCATCCCGCCCTGCACTCCCGGTACAAACTGGATATAAACAGGCTGCGTGATGATCCCCTGCTTCTTTAAGATCTTCAGATTATTGAGCTGTCCATAATCGAACACTTCATATTCCGGCATCGTTCCGCATCGATTCATTGTTCGGATGCAATATTCCATATCCCGGAAGGAATTGCGGAACACATTATCCCAGGTTCTTTCCACATACTCCTGTTCCCAGTCATAGAGCGGTTCCCTGACCTCAGCCAGCAGTCTGTTATAGCAGAAGTTCATGGAACCCCCATTGGCCGACGCCATCTCCGGTCTAAATTCCTCTATCACAGAAAATCGCTCCTCCACGCTCATACCATTGGCTCCGCCTGTGGTAATACCGATCACGGCATCGCACTCTTTTTTAATAGAAGAAAGAATATATCGAAAGATCCCATGATCCGTTGTGGGCTTCCCGTCTTCCCCACGTGCATGAATATGTACCACCGCCGCGCCTGCCCGATGCGCCTCCACGGCACTTTCTATGATCTCATCAGGTGTTTTGGGCAGATAGGGAGACAGACTCGGCACATGCGTAGCCCCGGTGATCGCCGCACTGATGATAATCTTCTTATCCTTTATATACATAACGTTTCCTTTCTGCTTCACTCTGCTTTTTGTCACATCACGGCAGCCGCATTTCTCAGCATATCAGCCGAACGTCCGGCTCTTTCCACATCAATCCGACAGTCAATCTCCAGACTGACTGCTCCTCCGTATCCTGCTGCCAGCAAATTTCTGATTCTTTGCTGGTGAACTCCTCTCTTTTCCCTTTTAAGATAAGAGCGTGCTGACGGTGAACCGTCATCATCCGAAATATGCGCATGGGCGATATGCCCGGCAAATCTCTTCAAATCTGTATCCGCTTCCCCCATGTGTTCCATATTATAAAAATCCACCACCAGAGCCAGATTGGGAAGCCGCAGCTCCTTAACGATATCCGCCGCTTCCTGCAGATCATTTACAAAATTACAGTAACACTTAGCAAGCGCCTCCAGACAGACCGTGATATCATACTTCGAGAATACTTCCGCCGTGACAGACAGAAACTGTTCCAGCTGCCGTACCGCCTCCCCATAGGTAATCTCTCCGGACAGATTTCTGGACATCGGAGAACCGATCCCAACATACTTAACCCCCAGCCTGTGTGCCCGTACCGCACATGCCTTCGCGTATTCTCTGGCTCTGCCCGTGGTAAATTCCACACCGATCATCTGGATCTGTTTCGGACAATATCCGTTTAACCCCAGCACAGGCAGTGATAATCTATCCTGCTGCCGCAGGAGCATCGCAAAGTCTCTTTCCTGCAGCGAGACCAGATATTTCCCCATAAGCTCCACATAGTCAAACCCGGCCTGCACTGCTGCTTCCATATCCTGCCCCGTCAGCAAAGAACAACCGATCCGCATAGATACCTCCTCCACTTCTGTTACAAAAACCTCCCTTGCCAACTCGACAGGGGAGGTTTTTGAAAGCCGCATATTTAAGATTTAACCCTTAAATACTTCCTGGTGATTGACTACGCTGTCGTCCAGCTCCCATCCCAGCTTTTCATATTTTTCGCGGCGTGCATTTTTGTCATTGAACAACTCTTTATGCGCGTATTTCGCCACGTCCTTTGCAATTTTTCTCGGTACTGCGATGACGCCGTCGCCATCCGCTACGATGATATCCCCGGGGCGGATCGTCACCCCTCCGATGGCCACCGGCACATCCTTTGCGTCAAACTGCAGCCTGACCTGATCCATTTTCTGCGACACGAAATAACTCCACACAGGAATTTCTTCCCGAATCACCTCGTCCGTATCCCGGATACCGCCGCCATTGGTCACAAAGCCTCTTGCTCCTTTGATCTTGGCACCCAGCGCATTTTCGGAACCCATAAGCCCTACATCCACACCGGACACATCCAGAGCTATAAAGTCACCCTCTTCGATTTCATCAAACCAGGGATAGATACACACATTTCCATAGTACCAATTGGACCATTGGGTATATTCATCGCCGGTCACTCTCGGATCCGGTCCCTCAAAAGGAAGATATCTCGCGGTTCTGGCAATCCCTACCGCTTTGGTGCGGTACAGCGGCCTGATCTTATAATCTAATGTCCCGTAATGGTGATATCCCATCCAATCCATTCCGTCTCTTACATCCGCCACTCTCAGCGGCTCAAACAGTTTCAGTAATTCCTTATCCTCGCTATTCATGTTCTCCTCCACCTATTCAATGTTTTATTTGTTTGCCTCCAGAATGGAATTTGCTTCTTTCATAAAGGCATCTACCGCCGAAGCAGAGTCTGACTGACCATATCCCACCTTTTCCGCTGCTGTTTTATAAGCTGTTGCGATCTCACTTGCACCTTTTGGCGCTGCCGTTGCCGTGCTGCACTCCGGAATCAGTGCCAGTGCAAAGTCAATGGCCTTCTGGTTTGCTTCATCCAGCAAAGGTTTGATGAATTCCGCCATATCGGAATTTGCCGGAACACCCTGATCCATCTTAAACAGTTCCATGGACTGCTCCGTATTCACAAAGAAGTTAACAAGTTTTGCCGCCGCTTCCTGATGTGCCTCGTCAATCTTCGAAGAAATGGCAAAATGAGCGCCCTCAAGATATTCTGCTCTCGGCATATTCTCCACCACCGGGATCCTGACTGCCGTTATGTTATTGTCCGGCATCGCATCCGCATACAGCCACAGCTGATTCACCGGCACATTGTAAAGAACCATCTTACCCTGTGTGAACAATCTCTGTTCCAGAGCTACCGCACCGTCCTCAGAGGATGTGGCTGCATCAGGCACTGCACCGCTTTCGCTGAGAGCGCTCCACATATCCAGCCAGTCGATCATCGTCTGCGCCTCGAATCCCAGCTGTCCGTCTTCCGTATAGTTGTCGCCGCCGGCTTCCCTTGCCGCCCAGCGGAAGCTGTTGATATCACCTGAACTGCTGCCCGAGAAATAAATATCATTTCCTGCCGCGGCATCCACAAACTTTGCCGCCTCCTCGTTAAACTGATCCCATGTCCAGTCCTCGTCATAGGCCGGAAGTGTAACGCCGTACTGCTCCGCCAGCTCATTATTTACGATGTAACAGGTAAATGTGATTCCCATGGAAACCATATAAAGTGTATCCGCATATTTTCCTGTCTCGATGATCGCATCGCCGAATTTGGACAGATCAATGGTTCCGTCATCCACAAAAGGCTGGATATCCAGCAGTGCGCCTCTAAGTGCATAGTCCGACGCATATTGAGGATGCATGCCGAATACATCCGGTGCATTTCCGCCTGCCACCTGCGTAGACATCTTTGTCCAGTAGTCGCTCCAGCTCATAGGTTCTCTCATAACCTTGATCCCCGGATTTTCCGCCTCAAACCGGTCGCAGATCTGTCCGTACATATCATTTCGCACAGTATCTCCCCACCAGGAAAAGCGAATCTCCACCACGTCCCCGTCTGCCGTCTGCGATGCCTCTGCACTGTCCGACGTTTCCGGCTCTGCAGTCTCTTCCGCCGCTGTGTCTGTCGCCTGCGTCTCCTGCCCGGCTGCCGGCGTCTGTTCCTCCGCACCGTTTCCACATCCCACCGTCACCGCCGCCATGGCTGCTGCCAAAAACAGAGCTGTCAATTTCTTCAATTTCATCCTGATACCTCCCTTGATTAATTTTTTTAAACCGTATATCAATGTGATCCTGTTTTGAACCACACGGTTATCCTCTTAATAATTCCCGGTACTATCGTACTTCCCGCCTTTAACCCTTGACACTGCCTGCTGTAATGCCATCCACCAGATAGTTCTGGAAGAAGACAAACATCAAGAACAACGGCATAAGAGACAGCGTTGACATTGCAAATAATGCGCCCCAGGAACTGTTGCCTGTGGCATCTACAAACTGCCGCAGTGCAAGCGCCACTGTAAACTTGTCGATGCCCGTGATGTAAAGCATCTGTGAGAAGAAATCATTCCACGTCCATATAAAAGTAAAGATGGCTGTCGTCACGATGGCCGGAACCGAGAGCGGCACCGTGATCCGCACAAATCTCTGCCACTGTCCGCAGCCGTCACATATGGCCGCTTCATCAATTTCCCTCGGCAGTCCCCGCATATACTGGGTCATCAGGAAGACGAAGAATCCCTCCGTCGCCAGAAATTTGGGAACCATCAGTGGCAGATACGTATTGATCCATCCCAGCTTGTTATACAGCACATACTGAGGAATCAGCTTAACATGCATGGGCAGCATCAATGTCCCCATCATGATCGCAAACCAGAATTTCTTCAACGGAAAATCAATCTTGGCAAATGCATTGGCTGCAAGCAGGCAGGAGGACAGATTGCCGACCATTGCCACCAGCACGATCAACAGCGAGTTCCCGAAAAATCTTGTGAAAGTAACCCCCGAAAGCCCGGCCCAGCCCTGTCTGTAATTATCAAATTTAATAGACCGGGGCAAAAAATCGGTTCCCTGAAATATCTCCAGCGTATCCTTAAAAGATGCGCTGATCATCCACAGGAGCGGATAGAGCATCAGCATGGCGAACGCTATAATAAAAATGTGATAAATGACATTCCCCATCTTCTTTTTTCTGTTCATAGACTGTCCCCCTCCCTACTCATCGTAAAATACCCAGAATTTTGCAAACAGGAACATCGCTCCTGTCACTGCCGCTATGATAAACAACAGGATCCAGGCCATGGCAGAGGCATACCCCATCTGGAAATGGTTAAATGCCTTGATGTACAAATATAAGGAATAGAACAGCGTAGAATCCAGAGGCCCGCCGGACCCGTTACTGATGATATAGGCAGAATTAAAGGACTGAAACGCATTGATTACCTGCATGACAATGTTAAAAAATACCATCGGTGTCAATAACGGAAGCGTGATCCTGAAAAACTGCGCCGTCTTTCCCGCACCATCCAGCGTAGCCGCCTCATAATAATCTTCCGGAATCTGCTTTAACGAAGACAGGAAGATAACCATGGATGCGCCGAACTGCCAGACTGCCAGCACGATCAAAGTATTCAGGGCAGAGGACGGCATCGCGATCCAGTTTTTTCCCTGAATTCCAAACAGGGAAAGAAACTGATTAAATACCCCTTCCTTGTTAAAAAGCTGACGCCACAGAATAGACACTGCTACCGAACCGCCAAACAGAGACGGCAGATAGTACATGGCACGGTATACCTTCACACCACGCCGGTTTCTCTTCAACATCAGCGCGATCAGCAGTGCAAAAACCAACTGCAAAGGCACACTGATCAGTACATATCGAAATGTAACCTTAATGCTGTTTATAAATCTTTCATCCGCAAACAGCGACGTATAATTGCCCAGCCCATTTGGCACGGCCGGCGTCAACATGTCATACTTCGTAAAAGAAAAATACAGCGAAGCGGCCATCGGCACTAACGTAAGGCCAAAAAAACCCAAAAGCCACGGAAGTAAAAACAAATATCCGGCTATTGCATCTTTTACATTCTTTTTCAACCCAAACTCCCCCTTCCTATACTGTAAACTCAATCCCGGCGCCCTTCCTCACAAATACAGGAATTTTGTCGAGAGGCGCTTCCACTACGGCACGGCTGCCTCCCCGGTATGGTGTCCGGTCGGCCGCAGATATCCAGATTTCTTCTCCGGGAAAATACACTGCCTTCTGTCTCTGTCCTGCCTCCGTAACGGGAGCCACCAAAATGTCCCTTCCCAACAGATATTCATCCTCTGCTTCCCAGCTGCCGGCATCTTCCGGATACACCAGAAACAGTGCTCTCATAAGAGGTATTCCCGTTTCGTGTGCCTCCTTCATTAAAGTAAGCAGGTATTCCCGCAGGCTGTCTCTGATGAGCAGATACTTCTTTAAAATCCGGAAAACCCTTTCTCCATAGCTGTAAATTTCATTAGGCTGTCCACTGGTAAACTGTTTGACACCGTCCCGCCAGGTCTGTTCCAACTCTTCAAAAGGCTGCCTGGCGCCATGCATCCTCAGCACCGGACAAAATACCGCCCACTCAAACCAGCGCACCAACAGCTCCTGAAATCCCTCATCCTCCGGATATCCACCCAGGAATCCGCCCACATCCGTGGTCCACCAGGCAATACCTGCCAGCCCCATGCTTATGCCTGCCTGTACCTGTTCCCGCAATGCCCGGAAAGATGAATGCACATCTCCGGACCAGATCAGTGTGCCGTATTTCTGACTCCCGGCCCAGGCACAGCGCACCAGGTTCATGACAAAGTCCTGCCCCTGCTCACGCATTCCTTCCCAGAATGCCCTGGCATACTGCACCGGATAATAATTGCTTACTTCCAGTGCCGGTCCTTCCTGATAGCGAAACAGATCATAATCATAAGGGCCATACTCCGGTTCCGCCTCATCCAGCCAGAACATTCTGACACCTTTATCATAGTAATGTTTCTTACACAGCTGCCAGACAAACTCTCTGGCCTCTTTCGTAAAGGGATCCCAAAATCTGGCTTCCCCCATCCAGTTCATATGGATAGACAGACCTCTGTCATTTTGTACCAGATAACCTTTATCCTCCATCTCGGTTCTGTCTTCTGCGCCGGTATCCACGGTAGGCCATACAGAGACCATGGTATGAATACCTTCTTTTGCCAGCTCTTCAATCATCTCTTCCGGCGCAGGCCAGTCCTTCGGATCGAAGCGATACTCTCCCTGCCTGGTCCAGTGAAAGAAGTCAATCACCAGCACCGCCGGTATGATTCCCCGTTTCTTATACTCCCCGGCCACACGCAATACCTCTGTCTGATCTCTGTAACGCAGCTTCGACTGCCAAAGCCCCAGCACATATTCAGGCATTATCGGCGACCGCCCCGTTACTGCCGTATACTGTTCCAGAACGGCCGCCGGCGTCTCTCCGGCTGTGATAAAATAATCCAGCTTCTTCGTCCGTTCCGCCGTCCACTCTGTTCTGTTATTGCCGAACACAACTTTTCCGATCGCCGGATTGTTCCATAAGAATCCGTAGCCTCTGTCTGACAGATAAAAGGGCACACTGCACTGTGTATTCCGTTGTTCCAGTGCAAGGATTTCTCCTTTCTTATTCAAGGCGCTCTCCTGATACTGCCCCATGCCAAAAATCTTTTCGCCCTCACATGCTTCAAACCGTACAGTCAGATGATACTCCTCAGCGCCCTGTACCGCCTTAAACTCTCTGGCACAAATATCCTGCGGCACCGCATAACGATCCAGCCGACGGCGGTCTCTCCAGTATTCCCGTAACAGTACTTTACCGCCTTCTTCCTGAAAACAGATCCAGCCTTCCTCATTGATCTGTGCCTGAATCCTTCCGTTTCTGATCATCCCCCGTTCGGCCTGCACACCCTCTTTTTCCCACGGGGCTTTCAGTTCACACGTTTCAATCCTGATATCCGGAACACACTGCTCCACTTCTTCCGTCAATGCCCATTCCCGCAAATCCTCTCTGTATCGCGGATACATCATGACGCGAAGCGAATTTTTGCCCCACGGCATCACGCGCAGCAGCATTCCATCCTTCAGCATATGCAGTTCATTATTTTCACCCCATATTTTCATCAGCCAGACTCACGCCTTTCTTTTCGTATCAATCCGCAGACCGCAGAATGTTGTGCTTCGCTTTTCATAAAAAAACAGCATACATAGATATTTCACACACAGAACGAAATATCATACATATGCTGCCTTTATTCGTTTTGTGAATAATGCCGTATTCCGTTTATTTGTCTTTGTGTTTATAATAGACAATATACACAACCAAACAGCATCATTCTACTTGTTTTTTGTCCGTTTTGTTTTATTTTTTGTTTTTTAGTGCCTTTCGATATTCTGTAGGCGTCATTCCCCTGTGCTTTTTGAAAGTACGGTTAAAACACTGTACACTCTTAAAACCGGCTGCATAAGAGACATCCGTCATACTCAGATCAGAGGTCTGCAGCAGCTCTTCCGCCTCTCTTAGATGAATGGAATTCACATAATCCAGAAAGTTGAGATTTGTCTTTTTCTTAATGTATTTCGAACAATATGCCGTGCTGAATCCCATGTATTCCGCCACCATTGTCAATGTAATATCCTTAAAACGGTTATTCTCCACAAACTGCTGCATTTTATAGATCGGTTCCGAATTCTCCACTGTCCGAATCGGAATATACTGCTTAATCGTACTTTTGTTGCATAAAATCTCCAGCGTCAGTTCTGATATTTTAATCCCGGCATAACACTCATTGAATCTTCCATATGCGGCATTGAGCATATCCGCGAAAATTGTCTTCATCCTGTCTGTTGTCCTGATCAGCAGCGTACTTCTGTATATTTCAGCCGCGTTCTCTTCACCTCTCAGATTGCCCAGAATATTTTTCGGATATATTCTCGCTACCCAGATCACACTGTCCGTCTCCACTTCCATAAAAGCATGCATGGTATTCGCGCTGACGATCAACAGCTGCCCCTTCAATATCTCATACAGCGTTCCGTCCACGTCTATTTTCAGCCTGCCATGCTCCATGTAGATAAACTCCATCTCACTGTGCCAGTGATTGCAGATCGCAAAACCGTGCGTGACCACACTTCCATAGATATTATCCTCCGTCAGCATCCTGATAATTGTACAGTTATTTACCATTTGTTCTCCTTCATCATCTGTCTGTCAGTGTACCGCTGCTTTCCTTCTCTGGTTTATTATATCATTTTCCCTGCCTTTTATATCATTTTTCCGAAGAAACGCTCTCCTCTTCCACCCCTTCCCGGCATATGTTCCGTTTACTTAAGTCACTATTCTAATAAAATTTCAGATTTTTTTCAATCCATTGTGAGAATTGTTGTTCATCAAAGCCTCCGATAACAAAAAATAAAAAGAAATTGACAAAAAGTCGTAAGATTTTCCGCTCTTCTTCTCCTACTATTTACTTAAAACACTTTCATTATTCACAAACAATTCATTTCAGGAGGACATGCCATGCGTACATTTACCACCGAAAAAACAGGAAGAACAATCATCATGCATCTCACCAAAGGAGAAGACGTTCTCGCCAGCGTTCAGACCGAGATCAATCGGCTCGGTCTGAAAAACGGCATTCTTGTATCTGCAATCGGCTCCTTAAGATGTGCAAAGCTTCATGCCATCACCACCCTCGAGGATCTGCCTGCCAACGACTATTACGGCTGTAGCGGCCCTATCGAACTCGGCTCCGCACAGGGGCTGATCATAAACGGAGAACCGCACTTCCACCTGACTGTCTCCGACTCCGAAAAAACTTACACCGGACATATGGAACCTGGCTGCGAAGTACAATACCTTGCAGAACTGGCTATTCTGGAACTGTCGGAACTCAATATCAAAAGAGCGAGCGACGAATTCGGTATTTCCTATATTACGTCAGCCGATGTGTAAATCATAACGGATTAGGGAGGTTTATGATCATGATGAACGGAACTCAGTACCTGAAAAGCATTCAGAAGAAAAAGATGCGGATTTTTTGTATGAATGAAGAATTGACCACTGCCGTCGGCCATCCGATCCTGCAGCCGTCTTTAAACTCTGTGAAAATGACCTATGATCTTGCTTTTGACCCTGACTGCCGCGAACTGATGACCGCTGTTTCCCATCTCACTGGAAGGACGGTCAACCGCTTTACTCATCTTCATCAAAACTGTGACGATCTGATCCGTAAAGTCAAAATGCAGCGGCTTCTTGGGCAGAAAACGGCTTCCTGTTTCCAGCGTTGTGTTGGCATGGATGCCATGAATGCTGTATACAGCACATCCTACGATATTGATAAAAAGTACGGAACCGATTATTTCAAACGATTTCAGGATTTTGTCATCTACTGTCAGGACAATGACCTGACGGTGGATGGTGCCATGACCGATCCGAAAGGCGATCGAAGTCTTCCGCCTCATCAGCAAACCGATCCTGATCTGTATCTTCGTATAGTCAAACGCTGTCCGGACGGCGTGATCGTCAGAGGCGCCAAAGTGCATCAGACCGGCATCTGTAATTCACATGAAGTACTGGTCATGCCTACCATTTCTCTGGGGCCGGAGGATAAAGAGTATGCTGTTTCCTTTGCCGTCCCTACCGATACCGAAGGGCTCATCATGATCATCGGCAGACAAAGCTGTGATACCAGAAAGCTCGAAAACGGACGCCCGGATGCCGGAAACTGTAAGTACGGCGGTGTGGAAGCCCTGACTGTTTTCAATGATGTGTTTGTTCCCAATGAACGTATTTTTATGGACGGAGAAACAGAATACGCCGGCCTTCTGGTAGAACGCTTTGCCGGTTATCACAGGCAAAGTTACGGCGGCTGTAAAGTCGGGGTAGGCGATGTCCTGATCGGTGCATCGGCTCTTGCCGCCGAATCAAATGGCGTCGCAAAAGCCTCCCATGTCAAAGATAAATTGATAGAAATGACGCATTTAAACGAAACTCTGTACGCCTGCGGTATCGCCTGCTCCTGCGAGGGACATCAGACCCCCAGCGGCATCTATGACATCAATACCCTGCTGGCCAATGTCTGCAAGCAGAATGTGACCCGGTTTCCATATGAGATTGCCCGGCTGGCACAGGACATTGCCGGCGGACTGCTGGTAACCGCTCCAGCAGACCCGGAATGTCAGCATCCGGTTACCGGACCTCTGATCGATAAATATCTCTCAGCCACCTCATCCTTCACTACAAAAGAGAGGATCAAAATTCTCAGGCTGATTGAAAACCTGACCCTCGGCACTGCCGCAGTCGGCTATCTGACAGAATCCATGCACGGTGCCGGCAGTCCGCAGGCGCAGCGGATCATGATCGCACGTCAGGGCGGGTTTGAAAAGAAGAAGCAGTTTGCCAGACAGATTTTAGATTTGTAAAGCACAGCCCTATCGCATGGTAGGGCTGCTTTTAAAAGCAATAAATCAATTAAAACGGATTAAATAGATTAAAAAGCAATAAAAAGGGTTAAATCGGTTAAAAATGTGGTATAATGGATAAAACGGATAAGGAGGTACGCATATGGAACTCAGATCTGAAGATGTCTTCCGCCCCGGAGCATTTCCCGAATACACCTATATATCACGAAAATCTGCCGTTTCCGACCTGCCCTATGAATTCCGGCTGATGCAGGCCATCAAGGTATCCGGATTCCTGACTTCCCTGGTAGGCCCTTCCAAAATGGGGAAGACCATTTTATGCGAAAAGGTCATCGGGTTTGAACATATCATAGAAGTTTCCGGCGCTGACTTTGATGAAGATACGGATTTCTGGAAGCTGGTTTCCGCCAAAGCAGGGCTTGCATACGAAGGCCAGTTTGCGTCCGAAAAGCAGATTCCCAGCACCAGTGATAAATATACCCAAAAGGAAACCTTTTCCCTGACCAAGGATAAGATCATAGAATATTACAGAGGGCATGATCTGATCCTGGTCATAGATGACTTCCACTATGCCCCGGAGGGGAAACGGATGCAGATTGCCCAGCAGCTCAAGGATGCCATCCGCAGGGGATTTAAAGCCATTGTGGTGTCTCTCCCCCACCGTGCGGACGAAGCAATCCGCCAGAACGCAGACCTTTCCGGACGCTTAAGTCTCATCAACATGGACCCATGGGAAGTGGATGATTTAAAAGGGATCGCCAAACTGGGGTTTGGGAAACTGGGCATTTCCATCGAAGACTCCATTGCGGCACAGATTGCTGTAGAGAGTCTCTCTTCCCCACAGCTGATGCAGTATATCTGTCTGAACATCTGCACCATGCTGGAAATGTCCGGGGACGAAAACCGGCAGATCCGGCAGGAAATTTTGGAGACTGCTTATCACTATACTACCGCAAACTTTGAATATGGGGATGTGGTCTCCCTGATGCAGAAAGGGCCGAACACCCGCGGCAAGAGCCGGAACACCTTCCAGACCGCTGATGGACAGGAGCATGACATTTATGAGCTGATTGTAAAATCCATTGCAGAAAATCCTCCCATTATGAAGCTGGAGTTTGAGGATGTAAAGGAACGGATCTACCGTCTGCTTACAGATGACTGTAAAAAACCTTCCCCACAGATGATTCGGGAGAGCCTTGCAAAGCTGAAGGAGCTTCTATATGGACGGGAAGATATTTTTAAGGTACTTGACTGGAAGGAAGGAAGTCTCTATATTTTAGATCCTCTGTTCCTGTTTTATCTGCGATGGGGAGGCGCTCACTGATATCTATGTTTGGTATAACTATAACAAGTATACAGGATGCCGTTGCGCGGCTGAGAAATGTAAAAACGCAAAAAGTTGACGGAAGAAATCGAAGCAGATATGGTGCATTACAGTGCAGAGCATGCCCGCGCAGACCGGGCGTTTGATGTCACCATCAGCAGATGTGATGACACGGGTGCCATCATCCATAGTGAGGGATCTTATCTCATCAAGAGAATATGCCCCTTCGGACCGGATATGTTTTCTTTGTGTGTTTCGTTTTTTGTCTGCCATATGCTGTCTCTCCTTTCTGAAATGGCAGGGCTGAAAAAGGAGACGCCGGCAGTGACTGCCATCCCTGCGGGAACC